>RCMY010000011.1_pt1 | contig 167581 bp, 128 predicted proteins | sample 2041341 | NCBI WGS metagenome assembly RCMY01 (sample SAMN09708234, study PRJNA481090) | Marine sediment metagenome, whole genome shotgun sequencing project. | reverse complement strand
GGCCGCCACCGCCATCTTCCTGACCTCCAGAGAATACATCTCCACCCCTCTCCGGGGTGGTGCAATCATCGCGAGAATCCGCCGGGGTTTTGTCGCCGGCGCCAGGCAAAATGTACGATAATCCCCGTCGGGCCGCGATGTTTGGCTCGTCGCCCCGGTCGCGGGGAATGTGGCCTTTTCAGCAACGCTCCCCCGGAGAGTCAGAATCGCCTTGAGCCGCCGGTCTCACGCCTCGAGCCATGCGAGCATGTCCGAGACGGTCTCCTCGAGGGGTCGTGGGTCAAAGCCCAACTCGCGCCCGGCCTTCTCGTTCGAGAAGTGGCCGTTGCTCGCGAGGGTCTCCAGCGAGTAGGCGGTGTAGAGCGGCCGCTCGTGGTGCAGACGGGCCCAGGCGGTCGCGAACGGGACGGCAGCGCGGGCGAGCGAGGAAGGCATGACGGGCGGGACCCGCCTCCCGCTGAGCCTGGCGACAAGGCCGAGAAGCTCCTGTACCGTCGCGTAATGACCGCTCAGGACGTATCCCTCGCCGCTTCGACCGCAGGTAGCGGCGGCAAGGCAGCCGGAGGCCACGTCGCGCACGTCGACGAAGTCATAGCCCCCGGGAACGCAGGCGGGGAGCCTTCCCTCATGGCACTCGATCACCATCTGCGAGAGGTGGTTCGTACCGCGATCGTAGGGGCCGAGGATGCCCGAGGGAAACACGACGACCGCGTCGAGGCCGTCCCTCGCCGCATCGAGGACGAGCTGCGCCGCCTCGGCCTTGGTCTTGGCATAGCCGCCACGCACGAGGTCTGGCGAGAAGGACGTTGTTTCCTTGATCGTCTGTCCAGTCGGTGCCTCGGGAATCGCGTGGACCGAGCTCACGTGGACGAGACGGCGCACGCCTCGCTCGCGGCAGAGCGCGAGAACGTTTCTGACGCCGTCGACGTTGACCTCGCGAAGGCCCGGGGGCATCGTGCGTGCGATTGAGATGATGGCTGCAGTGTGAACGAAGACCACGTCATCGGTGTCAAGACCCTCGAGGAGCGGCCGCATCGAGGTGGGTTCGCGCACGTCGCCCGTGACGTAGCTGATACCCGCCGCCTCGACTTTCGGGGCCTCGCCAGGCAGCACAAGGCCGCGCACGTCTGCGCCCTCCGCGGCGAGCCTCCGCAGAATGGTGCTGCCGAGGTGTCCCGCAGCACCCGTCACGACGAAGATCGTTCTGCCCATGAGCCCTCCTTTCGGACGGCTGTCGAGTGCCCGTGCATTGATTATCCCACCAGGAGAGACGAGTCATCTGTCGGGGAGCCCTGGGTCGTACGAGACTTTCGGTTTGCGTGCGAACCTCCGGAAAAACAGAGGTTCCGGGAATTCCGGAAATGTTACTGAAAATCGTATAATCACGCTGAAAGTGCGGATGGTGTGAGTCGGGGGACGCATTTTCGGGTGGATTCGCAGGTACGCGGCATGACGTCATCGCGCGTACCACGTGGGTTCCACCAGGAGGGCGTAAATCGCCCTCAAAACGCCCCCCAACAGAGTGCTGCGAACCGCGATGAACGTCGCTACTGAACCATCTGTCTACCTCTCTTGGATGGCGGTGTTGCGGAATGCTATGCGACAGGTATTCCTCTGTGAGGAACGGCTCCATGGCACTGTTCGACTCTTCTCGGAGAGGCCTTCGGGTTGTCTGCCGCATGGCGGTGATCGTCCTTGTCGCATGCGCGTTCATGCTCGCGGTGCCCGCCGCGCTTGCGTATGCTGACTCCGCACCAGGTGATGAGGGCACAAAAGAATCCGTCGTTGCGCCGGCCGAAGTGGGGGACGTCCTACAGGAGAATGCCGTCGCGGTGCCGGTTGCCGCTGTCGAAGCACCGGCAGCCGAGGAACCCGTCGCCGCCGAGCCCGTAGCGGCCGAGCCCGTTGCCGCCGAGCCCGTGGCCGAGGAGCCCGTCGCCGCCGAGCCCGTAGCGGAAGCACCCGTGGCGGAAGACCCCGCAGCCGCCGAGCCCGCAACCACGGGCGACCCCACGACTGCCGAGCCCATCGCAACCACCGAGCCAGCAACCGCGACCGACCCCGCAGCCGCCGAGCCCGCTGCCGAAACCGCCACCGTCCCCGTCGCTCCCATCGCTCTCGCCGCAGCGAACGCTCCGGCGAACGCTCCAGCGAACGCCCCGGCCGAGGGGTCTGGCACGACCACCGCCAGCACCGACAACACCGCGGTGAGCGTAGTCCCCGACGGAAGCGCCTACATCGAGGAGATCGGCGACAGCCTCACCTACAAGAACAGCTCGACCGACAACGCCATCCAGCTCGCGATCAACGAGGCGTTCAAGAGGGCCGAGGCTGGCAACACCTCCATCACGTCGTACACGGTCGTCGTGAAGGATGGCACCTACAACAACGGCATCACCGTCAAGACGTCTCACACCGTCACCGACGAGACGACGAAGAAGACCTCCGTCAGGGAGTGGTCTCTCAACAAGGACTTCGTCCTCTACATCTCGTACAGCGGCATCCTCGACGCAGTGGCCAAGGCGAAGGCGAGCGGGGCATCCGCGGAGGAGACCGCCGCAGCCGTCGAGGCGGCACGTGTGTCCGCCGGGACCGGAGCTACGGTCTACGGCGTCATCAACGTGACGGGCATCAGCACCGTCATCTCCGGCCTCTCCTGTGCAACGGGCGAGGCCGTCAACGCGTCTGCCGTCGATCAGTTCGGCTTCTACGGCACGACCGGCGACGACAGCTCCGTCTTCACGATCACGGACGTCGCCTCGTCCGTCATCAGCCTCGGCGCTGGCGACGACACCGCGACGATCACCTACAAGCACGACTCGGCGACGGTCAACCAGGCCATCGACCGCACCGTCCAGAACGCCGTCGTGAACGGCGGGGCGGGGGACGACTCCCTCACCGTCGCGATCCAGGCTACCGACAAGGGCAAGGACGGCAGCTACTCCAGCTTCTCCGTCTCCGGCGGCGCTGGCAACGACGTCGTCTCCGTCAGCGGCAAGTCCGGCGCGACGGCGGTCTGCACCGTCACCGTCAGCGGCGACGCCGGCGACGACGTCATCAACCCCGATGCAACCCTTCAGGGCATCGCCGACCTTGTCACCATCGACGGCGGCGCGGGCGCCGACAAGATCAACCTCACCGGCTCCCTCGCGACCGAATTCGTCGGCACGACGAGCTTCGGCAAGATCTCGGGCAACCGCGACAACATCTACCTCGCTGAGTCCGGCACCGACTCGAAGAAGCCCGAGACCAAGCTGCATCTCGCCATCAGCGGGATGGAGGCCTACACCGACGTGCTCGCGAACAAGCTGCGGGTGGACCTCTCGCTTGACGGCGATGGGAAGCTCACCTACACCGACCCCATCTTCAACTTCACCGACTACGTCCTCGACGCCGCCAAGGTCGTCTTCCTCAAGGCCGCCGACACGACCGGCGGCTTCCTCTCCAACCTCAAGCTCAACGCGTCCCAGATCTACTACATCTACGCTCCCGCGCTGAACGTCTACTCCAAGAACGTGAACATCACCGTCGGCAACACCGACCCGGCCAACCCCAACGTGTCCGCCGCATCGCTCGGCGTCCCGACCCTCGGCATCACCGGCCGCAACATCTCGCTCGTCTCATACGACGCGGATGACAACGCCTCCTTCAAGATCCCGCTCGCCGACACCTTCGTGAACAAGGACATCTCGATCGACCTCTCCTTCTTCGACGTCTCGACCGACGCCTTCGTCAAGATCTGCAAGGACGCCGTCCTGGACGCGAGCGAGTCCGTGCTCCTCTCCGCCACCTCCTCGCAGACGAGGGGCTTCCTGCCCATCGCCGCCATCAACGCCATCACCGTCAAGGTCGGCTCCGCCAAGGTCGAGGTCGGCGGCACCATCGGCGCCGGCACCAACGTCGAGCTCGACTCGACCGGCACCATGACCATCGCATGCGACTCCTCGACCCTCGCCGACCTCTCCAAGATTCCAGTCGGGGTGCCCCTCGGCTTCCCGCTCGCCGTCGCGGTCGGTGTGCTCGACAACGGCGTGTTCCTCGACGACGCCACCATCAACGCGGGCGGCAGCCTCATCGCGCGCGCCATCACCAACACGAAGATCACGGCCGTCTCGACGACCGGCGCCCTCCCGATCAGCCTCGCCGTCTCGGTCGGCGTGATCGACACCAAGGTGGAGTTCAAGGACTCCACCATAACCACGAAGGGTGACGTCAACGGCGTCGCGAGGAGCTCCGTCATCGAGAAGGCCTCCGCGTCGCTGCCCAAGGCCGGGACCTCCTACTACAGCTCCGGCGGATTCTTCGCCGTCTCGGTCATCATCAACAAGGTGAAGGCCGACATCACAGGGACGACCACGGTCGATGCCGGAGGCGGCATCAACATGAGGGCGTCATCCTACCAGAACATGGACAACCAGGCGGTGGCAGGCAAGGCCCTCTCCGCCTCGACGACCTCCGCGACCGCGACCCCGCCCGCCTTCACCATGGCCCAGGTCACCAAGCTCATCCCCGGTCTCTTCGGCAAGGTGAAGACGTTCTTCAAGGGCGACGGCAGCAACAAGGTCGGTGGCAAGCTCGATGACGCCGGCGGACAGCTCGATGACGGCGGAGACGACGAGGGCGACGGCGGCAACGGTGGCAACGGTGGCAACGGCGGTGCCGGCAACGAGGGGAACACGGGCAACACGACCACCATCACCAAGGTCATGGACAAGGCCGCCGGCTCCGCGAACGACGACTCAGGCACGGGCGCTGGCAACCAGAAGGCCACCTCGGGCATCCAGCTCGTCGGGTCCGCGGCGGTCACCGTGGGCACGAACGACGTCGGTGCCTACATCGACTCCACCGGCGCGATCAGGGCCGGCGGGAACCTCGGGCTCGAGACCAAGTCGGCGACCATCGCCCGCACGGTCTCGGATGCGACCTCCATCACCAAGACCAACTCCTTCTCGAAGAAGGCGGCCGCAGCACCGACCGGCGTCACGACGACGCAGGAGCCTGCCAACAGCGAGTCCAACATCACCGCCAAGGGAGGCACCGTCACCGCTGAGAACACCAAGATCAACGTCGAGGGCGGCACCTTCAAGAACGTCGGTGGCACCGCCACCTCCAAGAAGACGGACGACCAAGATCGTTACGTTGGCGACGTCACCATCAACGGCGGCACGAGCACCATCTCCAGTGCCAAGATCACCATCAAGGGCGGGACGGTCACCTGGACGGGCGACGAGAAGGACGCGGCCCAGACCTTCAAGATCAACAACGGCATCGACGGCATCGCCATCACGGTCGACGGCCGCACGACGACGAGCTACAAGGGCGGCTCCGTCACCGTCACCGGCGGCGTCGCGAAGATCACGAAGGGCACGGTCATGCTCTACGACGCGACGCTGCTTCTCGAGGGCGGCGCGCTCTTTCTCTCCGACGCGACGATCACCAAGGGCGGCACGACGGAGAGCCCCGTCTTCACGGGAACCGGCACCATCTCCGGAATCTCCGGCGGCAAGATGTCGATGACCGCCAGTGACCACCTGAGCTGCCAGCTCTGCGAGAAGGTCGTCGTCACGAGCACCACCACGAGCACGATCTCGCGGCAGAACGGCACCGCCACGGTCACGGGTCCTGCCTCCTTCTCGCCGACCACGAGTACCGCCAAGGAGATTGACACCTCCGTCGCCAACGACTCCACCATCGGCGTGGAGCTTGGCGAGAAGGCCGACTCCGTCACCTTCGCCGGTCTCAAGGACTCCTCTGGCAACGAAGTCACCATCGCCCCCTCAGCTGGCACCCCTGCCAGCGGCTCGACTCCCGCAGTCGCGGCGAGTGAGGTCTACCTCGACGGTGGCACCATCAAACTCGGCTCAGCCAAGGACCTCGCCATCACCGGCGCCCCGAAGTACGACATCGAGGGCGGCACGAAGACCCAGAACACCAGCTTCGAGGACGTCTACCAGACTGACCCCTCCGACAAGACCAAGACGGTCACCGTCTATGTGACCGGCACCTTCTCGATCGCCGTCAAGGGCTCCTACACCGGAACCGTCAACGCCGACGGCGTCTCCTTCACGATCAACAAGGAGACCAAGACCGGCAACCTCGCCATCTCCAACGCCAGCGCGTCGTTCACCGACGCCCTCCTCAAGGTGACGAGCGGCGAGGTCAAGATCACCAACGCGAACGTCCACGTCTCTCAGGACGGGAAGACGGTCACCATCTACGCGGGCAAGCTCGCGCTGAGCTCCGGCACCTTCGCGCTCGTCCTCCAGAACGCCACGAAGCTCGCCGTGACGGCGGGCACCGCCAAGGTCTCCCCGGATGCCTCGACCGCCGCGACCTCATCCGCGGGCGTCGCGATCAGCGTCGCCGTCATCAAGCACGAGAACAAGGCCTACATCGCACCGGGCACCAACGTGTCCGCCAACGGCCTCTCCATCGTCGCCAACACCCCCGCCCTCACGTCTGACGCCGAGGCGCACGCCGGCTACTCGTCCGCGAAGTTCGGCGTCGCAGGTGCCATCGCGGTCCAGGTCGTCTCGGCGACCACGTCCGCGACCGTCGACCCAGCGGCGACCCTCTCGCTCGGCAGCGGCAACGTGAACCTCTCCGCAAACGCGCTGACCTCCTTCAAGACGGTGGCAGACTCCTCCAACAGCACCAACGCCAAGGCGAGCGGCACCGGCGTCGGCGCGGGCATCGCGGTCGAGGTCATCGGCAACGACGTCATCGCGAGCCTGCCAGACGGCCTCACCATCACCTACCTCAAGAACTCGCTCGGCGGCGTGAACGTGTCGGCCAACCACAAGGGGACCGAGATCGTGACCGCCAAGGCCGGCTCTGCCGGTGGCACCGCCGTGACCCCCGTTCTCGCGGCCGCCGTCTCCGGCGCCTACGTCGAGGCGACGATAGGGAAGGGCAACGAGATCATCTCGTCCGGCGACGTCTCGGCCACGACGAAGAACTTCGTCACGCGCACCATGAACGCGGACGCCGCGGCGGCCGGTGACTCGGTCGGCGTCGGCGGGGCCTTCTCGGTCTCCGTGTTCCGCGACTCCTCCAACGCGAGGGTCGATCGCTCCATAAAGGCCCAGAACCTCAAGGTCAACGCCACGGGTGTGTCGAGGTCGACCATCGTCTCCAAGGCGGGCGTCTCCGGAGCGGGCGGGTCGAGCAGTTCCGGCAGCGGCTCCGGAGGCAGCTCCGGCGGCACGTCGGAGGGTGACCAATCGGGGTCAGACAACTCGGGCGCCGCTGACAAACAGGCCGACAAGACGATGGGTTCCCTCAAGGGGCTCGCTGGCGACACCGGCAAGACCAACATGGGAGCCGACAAACTCGACGGTCAGACCGCCAACAGGCAGAAGGCCGAGACCAGCGAGGGCAGCGTCTCCGTTGCCGCAGGGCTCGCCCTCAACATCCAGCACAACGAGATTCTCGCCAGGCTCGGCGACGGCCTCAGCTTCGTGATCGCCAAGGACCTCTCCGTCATCGCCCTCGGCGACACGGACGGCTCGACGACCGCGAACGCGTCGGCGACCAAGTCGAGGATCGGCGTGGGCGTCGCCGTCGCGATCAACATCATCACGTACGACACGACCGCCTACCTCGGCGACTCGACCGCCACCATCGGCGGCGGGCTCGTCGTCTACTCCGGAATCTACAACGACGTCAAGGTCGCAGGTGTCGAGAAGGATGTCATGGCCATTCTCAACACCTATCTCACGCAGCTCATCACCCAAGTCAAGAATGCGGCCATCACCAACTCCGGCCTCACTGGCATTGCGAACCTCATCAACGGGACGCTCGTCAAGAAGCTCGACGCCAAGTGGAAAGAGCTGCCCGACCTCGTCGACAGCCAGAAGGCCCCCGTCTACTCGGCGGTCGTTCGCGCCCTCTTCAACACGCTCGCCTCCAAGGTCGGCGTCCCCGAGATCTTCAAGGACGAGAAGCTCAGCGCCGACCTCCAGAAGATCGTCAACGACCTCGTGAGCGAGATGTGCGAGGACCTCTTCGACTTCAACACGGTGCGCAAGTTCTTTGGTACCGGCGGTTGGAAGGAGGTCCAGGCCGCGGCGAGCAAGACCTGGACGCAGTCGGAGACCGCGCTTCGCAACGCACTTCTCGGCTTCGTCTGCACGGTCTTCGCATCGGGACCCGAGGGTGCCGCCAACAAGGCCGTGACCTACGCCATCGCAGGCGCTGGGGCCTCGAACGTCGGCGTCGCGGGCAGCGTCGCCATCGCCGTCGTCAACGGGACGATGAAAGCGACCATCGCCCAGCACGACGGCTCGACCCCATCGACCATCACCGTCGGCGGAACCACCCAGGTCGCCACCGAGACCGCCAACACGCTCGACACCGTGGCGACCGCTGCGGTCACCGATGCGGGCGCCCCCGAGAAGAACAAGAACGCGAAAGAGAAGGCCGACACCGGCACGGGGACGACGGACAAGATTCCCACCGAGGACGTGAAGGATGACAAGGGCAATGTAACTGGCACCAAGCCGGTCGCGGGCACGGACGCCAAGGATAAGGCGGGCGTCAAGAAGGATGGCAGCGCCAAAGAGCCCGGCTCCCAGAGCAACTCCGACTCTGGCAAGACCGTCGGCGTCGGCGCGGCCTTCGCCCTGAACATTCTCAACCTCACGACGACCGCGACGGTCGAGACCGGTCGCGTCATCACGACCGCCGCCCTCGACCAGCATGCCGTGGCGACCAACAAGAGCACGATCTACTCGGTCGCGGGCACCGACCCGCTCGAGGACACGACCACGGTTCAGAAGGACGTCGCGGTGGATGCGTCCATCGCCGTCGACATCATGGACATCAAGACCAAGGCGACCTTCGCCTCGGGTAGCACGCTCACGACCACGGGCGGCATCAAGCAGAGCGACGGCAGCCTCAAGGACGACGTGATCACGTGGCCTGGCGACAAGGACGCGGCCTACAACGTCGCCATCTATGCTAAGACCACGGGTTCCTCGCTCGCCAACGCATCCGGCTTCGCGATGGGCAACCAGTCCGCCGTCGGCGCCGCGATCGCGCTCAACATCATCATCAGCGAGACGAACGCCGAGTTCGCGGGCACGGGCACCGTCAAGGGTGCGAGCCTCGTCGGCGCGTACGAGTTCAACGAGGACGAGGCCTACGGAGTCGCGACCGCCATGGGTTCAGACATGGCACGCATCTTCGGCAAGTTCGGCAACGGCGTCACGAGCATGGAGACCTGGATCAACAGCCTCGGCAGCGGCAACGCCAAGATCGAGGACAAGGACCAGAACAAGAACAAGGACAACGACACCGCGAACAAGCTGAACAAGGGCCTGAACGACAACAGCAACACCGAGGACAAGTCCAAGGACAACAAGCCGGACAAGGCCAAGAACAACTCACCGCTCTCCACGAACGTCATCAACGCCCTGGACCTCAAGACGGGGGACAAGGCCAAGGTGGACGAGGGCGGAAAGGCCATCACCGACAACACCAACAAGACCAGCCTCCCGACCAACTCCACGCCGGCCAACAAGAAGCTCATGGTCGCGGCCGCCATCGCCGTCAACATCACCAAGCACAAGGCCCTGGCCACGATGTCCGGGCTCCTGAGTGCCGGCTCCATCGACGTTCTCGTCATCAACAAGGCCAACTACCGCGCCTACGCCACGGGTGCCGCCATGACGAAGGGTCCCGCCAATGCCATCGGCGCGGCCGTCTCGGTCGGCGTCAACGGCAACGAGGCGATCGCGACCATCTCCGGCGAGGCGCGGACCGTCGAGATCCCCGCCGGTTCCAACGACTGGGAGATGCCGGTCAACAGCGCCGGTGGCGTGACCGTGAGCTCGACCTTCACCCAGAACATGGACGGAAGGTTCGCGGGGCTTCTCGGCGCGCAGAGCATCGCGGGTGCCGCCTCCGGCGCAGGCTCCACGGCGACGGTCGCCGGCGCGTTCGCGGTGCTCGTCTCCAGGAGCACGACGACTGCCCAGGTAACCACAGGCTCGACCATCACGGCAGGCGACGTCGTCGTCAAGGCCTACGACAAGTCCAAGCTCGCCGTTCGTGCCGGTGCACTCTCCAAGTCCGACGGCGGCTCGGTCGGCGTCGGCGCCTCCATCGCCTTCGTCTACGGGCATGACAAGGTGTACGCGTTCGTCGGCGACGACGTCGTCATCACCGCGAAGAGCTTCGACGGGTCTGCCGAGAAGGCCATGGTCACCTTCACCGACTACGGCATGGCCGTCGACTGGTCGACCCTCTACAAGATCGCCCCGACCGCGAAGAAGGGCCTCGAGCCCGACAAGAACATCACCGAGGCCAAGGACCAGGCGATCATCACCATCACGCCGGTCGTTGATAAGGATGGGAAGACCTCCTACACAGTCGACATCAACGTGGACACAGACACCGTCCTCAAGTCCATCGACCTGCTCAACTTCCTCGCCTCCACCAACTACTACGCAGAGGCCATCTCCGGCAGTGTTGCCGGCGGCGATTCGAAGGTCACCGTGTCCGGCAGCATCGCCATGATCTTCGGCTTCAACGACATCCAGGCCCTCATCGGTGACGGCTGCACGATCAACGTCGCAGGCGACTTCAAGCTCGCGACCACGGTCGGCACCAACACGCGCATGATCGCCGGAGCCCTTTCCGCGGGTACCGCGAAGATCGCGGTGGGCGCTTCGATCGGCTCGTACGTCGACGAGGACACGGCGGTCGCGAGAATCGGCACCGGCACGGTGGGCGCGAAGAAGACGAAGGTGCACGCCGGCGGGTCCGCGGACGTCGAGTCCACGGGCGACAACGACGCGCTCGTCATCGTCGTCGCTCCTGCCGTCGGTCCTGACTCCAATGTTTCCGTGGGAGCTACCATCGCCGTCATCTACATGGACAACGCGATTGACGCCGCCATCACCGACGGCTGCGAGGTTACGGGCGACTCCGGCGTCGCCGTCATCGCTCAGAACACGTCCAAGCTCCTCCCGATCACCGTGTCGGTTGCCGACTCGGACGGTGTCGCGATCGGAGGCACGCTCCAGATCATCATCGACAAGACCGCCACGAGGGCCCATGTCGGGGACGACGTGACCATCAAGACCACCAACGGACCGATCACCGTGGCCGCGCTCTCGTCCAACGAGTTCATTGACGTCCTCGCAAGCGCGTCGGTCTCGAGTGCCGTCAAGGGCTCTGCTGCCGTCGCGGCCGTCCTCAACGTCATCGTCTCTCGCTCCGATACCGAGGCCACCGTCGGCGAGAGGTCCACGCTCACCGCGAAGGGCTCTTACCTGGACAAGGGCGTCGTGACGCCCGCCTCTGTGAACGTGAAGGCGGAGTCCGAGGACTTCATGGTGTCCGCTACGTTCGCCTTAGGGGCCGGCAAGGTCGCCGTGGGAGCCGAGGTCAACGTCTTCGTGTTCGACCGCGACGTGCTCGCACAGGTGGGGAGAGGCTCCAAGGTCTCCGCCGAGCTGGGCGACGTGGTCGTCAGGGCAAACGCGATGGACTATGCCGTCGTCGTGAGCATCGGCGCGTCGGGCGGAAGCAATACGGCCGTGAGCGGGACCATCCCCGTGATCGTCTCGCTGAACCGCGTTCTCGCGCTCATAGGTACCTATGTCGACGACCCCGCCGATAGCAGCGAGGCAAAGACCCTTCTCGATGCGACAGGTACCTCCCTCGTCTCCACGCACGGTTCCGTCGCCGTCATCTCCGACTACAAGTCCGACCTCTACGCGGCCGCCGGCGCCATCTCCGGCTCCGGCTCCGCCGCCGTCGGCGCGACGATTCTCACCATCGTGGTCGAGAACGACGTGCATGCGCTCGTCGGCACTGGTGCCTTCCTGGCTGCTGGTGGAGGCGGGACAGGCATGGACGTGCCCGGCCAGAGTTCCAAGAGGAAGGGCGTCTCGATAGTCGCGCACTCCGCCGAGACCTACCTGGCGGCGGCGATCTCCGGTGCCGCGGCGGGGAACGTCGCAGTGGCCGGCGTGGTCAACACCGTCGTCTTTGGGAACCGCGTCAGAGCGGTAGCCTACGGCGGCTCGAAGATAGACGCCAACACCGATGATGCGGAGGGTGACTTACTGATTTCCGCCTCATCTGACTCGAAGGCATATGTCATCGGCGGATCTCTCGGTGGCGCGGGAAGCGTCGCCGTCGGGGCGACCGTCCTCACCTTCGTCTATGAGAAGGACGTTCTCGCTGAGGCAGACGCCGTCATCACGGCTCGCAACATCGACGTTCACGCGTCGAGCACCGATGACGTGTACGTCGTCGGCGTGAGCGCGTCCGCATCCGGCTCCGTGGCCGTCAGCGCCGGCAGCGCGGTGCTCTTCTTCCAGGACACGGTCACCTCACGGCTCGCCGGCGGTCCGGTCCACGCGAGCGGGAACGTCGACGTCAGCTCCTCCAACAACAGCAAGCTCGTGGATGCGGTCGGCAACCTCGCCATCTCCGGCACCGCCGCCATCACCGGCGCAGTAGCCGTCACCTACTTCGAGGCGCACGTCGAGTCGAGCATCGCCGAGGGTATGACCGTCACGGCCGGAGGGGCCATCTCGGTCTCGGCCGACTCCGTCGAGAACGTCAACATCGACGCGATCGGGTTCACCGGCTCCGGCACGGCAGCGGTCTCCGGCACCATCGGCGTCGTCGTCACGAAGGTCGTCGTGCGTGCGTTCGTCGGCAACGACGCGACTCTCACCTGCACGAACCTCACCGTCCTCGCCAAGGACGACTATACGATGCTCGGCATCGTCGCGACGGGCGCCATCTCCGGCGTCGCCGGCGTCGGGGCATCGGTCCTCGTGAGCGTCTCGAACAACACGGTCGAGGCCTACGTGGGCGACAATGCCACCGTCACCGCATCTGGCGACGTAAAAGTGAAGGCGCTCGCCAACCGCGACGTCCGCGCCTATCTCGGAACGGCCGCCGGCGGTCAGGTAGGCGTCGGTGTGACCGTGCTCGTCTCCGTCGTCGGCGGCAAGCTCTCGCAGGACAGCGCCGACGCTCTCCGCGGGCAGAAGAAGAGTGCGAGCAGCACCGACTCCTATACGTTCTTCGATCCCAAGAAGTTCATGGCTGACAACGGCGCAGCCGTCTCCGCAAACGTAGGGACCGAGACCACGGCGGGGAAGCGGGTCGGCACTCGCTACAGCGCGAGCACGCTCGACGACGATCTCTCCGGTGACGGGACCTACGCAAAGAACACCAAGGTCGGAACCACCGTCGAAGATACAAATAGCACCAACTACGGCAAGAGCAGCTTTGACAACAAGACCGGCTACGTGAGCGGCGACTTCACCTCGAAGTCGGCCACCGACAATAGCAATGCGGCGGAAAACGAGTTCGGCAAGGGCGCTGCAACGAATGGCTCGGGCAACGATGACCTCGGGAGCGCGAGCTCGCTCCTCGACAAGAGCGCTGGCGCGCAGACCAGCTCCTCGAGCACAGTGCCGACCTTTGACGCCAAGGATGCCGTGAGCGCATACGTCGGCGAGAACGCCATCGTCTCCGCAAGGAACATCACCATTCATGCCGAGAGCATCCTCACCGTCGACCTCATCGCCGTGACCGTCTCTGCCGGAGCCTTCGCAGCCGTCTCGCCCGGTGTCGTCGTCGGCATCACCTACGCCAACGTGATGGCGTATACGAAGAACGGATCCACGCTCAAGGCTCCGGGCGGCACCATCGAGGTCACCGCCTACACGGGCACGAAGGCCATCGGCCCGGAGGACGATACGGTCAACAAGGACAAATCTGTCACGATATCCGACGACCACCAGCGCAACGCGGCATTCAAGAACGCCGCCACCAATGCGGATGGCAGCTCGCCGATCTTCTCGAGCAGGAGCCTGCGCGTCATCACCGCCTCGGGTTCCGCTGCCACGGCGGGCGTCTCTATCGCCGTCGCCGTGCTCACGCTCGACAGCAACGCGTACGCGTTCGTCGCCGGCGACATCGAGGGTGCCGAGAAAGTTACTGTCAAGGCAACGGCATGCTTCCCCCAGACCACCGCTGCCGTGTTCGGCTTTGCGGCTGGCGGCGTCGGCGTCACCGCGTCCGTGGCCATCGTGGTCGCGCACGGCAACGTCTATGCGGGCATCATCGGCGTCTCCTCCGTCAGGAACGTGACGGGTGCCGTGAGCGTCAAGACTGACACGGCGTTCGACGCGACCACCTTCGGTGCCTCCATGGCTGCCGGCGGAGTCGGCGTCAACGCCGCACTGAGCCTCTCGATCGACAGGATGCGCGTCGACACCCTCGTCGGCGGCGGGGTCAGCTTCGACGGCGTCAACGCCCTTGACATGGGTGCCGCCGCCAAGGTGACCGCACGCTCGTACCTCATCGGTGCGGCAGTGGGCGGCGCTGCGGGCGGACTGGCCGTCGCCATCTCCATCCTGTCGCCCACCATCCTCACCTACATCGGCTCCACCCCCGGTATCGGAACCAAAGAGGCATCTGCGGTTCCTGGGGCTGCCGGATCTTCCACCACCTTCAACGTCGGTTCCGTCACGATGAAGAACGACGTGACCACCACGGGCATCGCCTCGGTCCTCTCCGTGGCCGTCGGTGGAGTCGCAGTCTCGGGCAACGTACTTCTCGTCATCAACAACTCGGTCAACTACGTGGCCATCTACCAGAAGGGCGTGAACGCGACCGGCGACATCACCATGGACGCGGGCATGCACTCGTCCGCTAAGAGCGAGCTCGCCGCGGCCACGGCCGGAGGGGTTGCGGTTGGCATCACGACCTCGATCGACGTCCTCAACTCGGACACGCGCGCCTTCATCGACACGACGGGCGTGACGGTCAATGGTGCGAACATCGTCGTTCGCGCTGGCAGGCCTGATGACCCGAAGGTGGACGGAGAAGAACTGAACACCTCCGAGGCGACCGCTATCGCCGTCTCCGCCAACATCGGTGGAGCGCTCGCGGCGAGCCTTAACGTTGCCATCGCCGACAACCACACCAAGAACTATGCTCAGGTTCTCGGCACGGGCACGATCAACGCCACCGGTGGCCTGCACGCGCTGGCCTATGGGACGGCGAAGGCCGATGCAACGCTCTATGGCGTGAGCGCCACCCTTGGTCTCAACATCGCCGGCAGCGTCGCGGTCTCCGTCCTGCAGAGCCTGCAGGAGGCGAGCGTCATCTCCGAGAACGTCAACGCCCTCTCCCTCGAGGTCATCTCGGAGCTCAACAACAAGAGCGGCGTTCGCGATGCCGACGTCTCCCATGCGAGCATCACCACGGGCTCCGGGTCCTTTGGCGGTGGCTCTATCACCGTGAACATCGCCGTCGCCTACGGCAAGGGATCCTCCATTGCCTCTGCCTCTGCCACGAAGTCGATGAGCATCGGACGAAGCGGCGCGTACGGGGACATCACCGTCAAGAGCTTCGGCGGCGCCAACACCAAGGCGGACTCCGCCAACGTGAGTGAAGGAAGCTCGTTCGCAGCCGCACTCATCATGGTCTTCGCCTACAACGACGCGACCTTCAGCTCCAAGCTCGAGCTTCCGACTGGTGCGACCGCGTACGCGAAGGCGGTCACCGTGAGCACTGACTACGTCGCCAACGCGACGACGGACCTCACGCCCTCCCTCGGAGGCGTCTCACTCAGCGGCATCAAAGCTGAGGCTAACCTGACCGCTGCCGTCAGCTTCGCGAACGCACAGGCGAGCATTGCCGGTGCGGGCACGCTGAACGCCCATGGCAACGTGAATGTCTTGGCCACTGGTACCGCGAAGGCCACGTCGACCGTCAGCGGCGTCACCGTTGACATCTCCTTTGCCAAGATTGCGGTCAACCTGTCGTTCGCGGAAGTCACTGCGAAGCAGGTCGCTTCCATCGACAAGACCATCATCAACACCAACGGCGGCACGATCAGCGTGACCTCCACCTTCAACGATGCCAGCGCAACGGGGGCCGTCGCAACGGTGGGCGGCAACGGTACGAGCACTGACGTCAAGGTGAACATAGTCGGCGGCACGGCGTCCATCGCCGCGGCCGACATGGATGCGACCGTCAAGGCGACCACCTCGGGCGTCTCGCTCGATACCTCTGACGGCAAGGGTGGCTTCGGAACCGTTGACGTGAAGGTCAAGGCGAGGAGCTACGCCTCTGCCGACATCATCGTGCCAAGCGTGGGTATCTCGCTGCTCAATGCCACGCTCCTCTTCACCTATGCGACCGCGGGAGGCACGTTCGCCGCGGAGCTCGGAATCGGCAATGCGAAGGAGAGCAACGTCGGTACGACCACCGTCGACGACACCTACAGCTCCATCGCGACCTCTGCCACGGGTCCTGCAGGTGGCGTGGGCGTCTCGCTCGTCGATGTCAAGGTCAACGTCTCGATAGCCACTGCGTCCTCGAATGTGACCGCTGCTCTCACGGGCGTTGGGGTCCTGAACGTGAACGGCAGTCTTTCGGTGACGGCCAACGGGAGTGGCTCAGCCACCGCCGAAGGACGTACTCACAAGGTGACGGTGACGCTTGCCAATGTCGCCGTGAATGAGGTCCAGGCATACATGAGCGTCGTCCAAAAGGCCTACGTCGAGATGGACGCCAAGGCCGCGAGCGTCATTCACGTGACCGGGAGCCTGAAGGTCACCTCGCATCTCGGCGATGCTAACACGCCTGTGAGCGCGACGGCGACCGTCGGATCCTCGGCGGGCTCGGCACCAAAAGTCAACGACAAAGGCAAAACAGTGCCAAGCTATTCGATTGCTCTCCTTGACGTGACAGTCAACAAGGCGACCGCCTGGGAGCAGAGCACCAACGATGCATTCATCAGCGGCGCAGGCAGGGCCATGACCACCATCGAGGCAGGGAGTGTCCTTATCGAAGCCAAGACCTGGTCGAAGTCTGACGCAGAGGCCAACGCGTCATCCGTCATCGGGCTCTTCGCCGCCGGTGGTCTTCAGGCGGAGGCTCGCGCATGCGACTCCGTCGTCTCCCACGTGTCCGCCGTGACCCTCAAGACCACGTTCGGAGACGTGAAGATAAAGGCGCTCGGAACGGTGAACGTCTATGCTCTCTCCGCCTCTCCCGGTGGAGCTACGGCAGCCAATCTCGCCTCGTCCTCGTCTCGCGCTTTCACGGGATACCGAGAGGGCGAGACTGACTACCAGGATGTGAAGGACACCACCAGCACGGTGCATTACCAGATCGTCCGTGCGTACATCGATACGAACGCGGTCGTGCGCTCGGCCCAGGATGCCATCGTCGATGCCCTCAACGTCGGAACGTCGAAGGCCGATGTCAAGGGCGGGCAGACGTACAGCTTCGTTGGCGTGGTGACGGCCAAGCTCGTCACGCGCGGGTACTACCTCACCGAGGCATGGGTCGGGGATGGGGCGGTCGTGACTGCTGGTCAAGACATCCTCGTCCATGGCAAGACAACGTGCACCGCTGATTCCGACGCTTCCTCCACCACGCTCGCCATGTTCGTCGACGCCGATACGACCTATGCGACCGTCGACGTCACGGTGGGGACGGGCGCCTCCGTCGGAAAGAACGCGACACTTGATGCGGCGCGTGTGATCTCCGTGCTCGCAGAGGCTGACAACATTCAGGACTCGAAGACCGAACTCGTTGGAAAGGGCAGCTTCAACATCTCCAAGAAGGGCATCGTCGCCCACAATAACCTTGGCCGTACGGTGAGCACGTCCATCGGAACGGGTGCCCATCTGACGAGCGACTTCGGAAACATCCTCATCAAGGCAATCGCCGGTGCGGGTGACTCCTTGTCCACCAGGTCGACCATCGGGAACGGCTTCAGCTTTGCCGGCTACGCGAACGTCCGCACCTACACGAACATCACCTCCGAGGCGCTCGTGACGGTCAATCCTGGCGTGGTCATTAAGGACACGTTCAACGGCGTCGACGTCTATGCCGACAGCTCCATCAAGAACTTCACCAACTACGCGTTTACGGACGTCAGCGGCGTCGGAGGAAAGCCGGACTCCCTGACCGACACCGTCATCAGCATGCGCGGCAACGTCCTCGTCGGCGGGAGCGAGAGCACCGATCCGTACGTCGAGATAACCGCACGCGACATCGACATAGAGTCGTTCATCGGGACCATGAAGGTCGTCGACGCCACCTTTGCGAAATGCAAGGCGTTTGGAGCGAACGTCGACGCACATACCGTCATGAGCGCAAAGCTTGATATTACGACCACGGTTCAGAGAGCCGTACTCCGTGCGTACGACAATCTGATCGTTCGCTCTGCCGTCACCCCGACGGTCAGCTACGGGGGCGCCGACTCCGATTGGAACAACCTCTACGCCCATGCGACCGCCATTCTCCAAGCTATTGGCGCTTCGGACGCGAAAGCCGATCTGAACCCGGAGAACAACAAGTCCAGCTTCAACGTACGCGTGGCAGTATCGAACTCCACGCTCTACGGGGCCAATGTGTCGATCGACGCGAAGAACTCGCTCAAATTCGACGCGGTCGCCGACGGCAGCGATTTGACGAACAAGAAGCATCGGCTGCCCGATGATGTGAACAAGACGACGTCGACGCAGGTGAGCAACTGCATCTTCTACATCGGTGATGCGGCTGCGGGAATCGTCATCGACATCTCCGGTAAACCCGAGGAGCCGACGGTCCGCGAGGTCGGGCTCAAGAACGAGCGGGCTATCTGGACCCTCGTGGGCGATACGCTCGTCTTCAAGGACATCTCCAACCCACTGCCAGGCAGGCTCACGATGAAATCCGTCTCTTGGGGAGACACGAGATACGTTGACGTGAGCCCAACGTCTGGCTTCACCATCTACGACCAGAACTATCTGCCCTCCGTGACGATCGTCAACCGGACGAGCCTCTCCCTGCGACTCAGGGCCATCGTCACCGAGAACGAGAACTATCTGAACCCGTCCATTAACGGACGAAGCGCGGAGGCCGAGAAGTCCTCCTCCATCCTGCCGACCATCGAGGTGGAGAGTCGCTCCGACGGAGATGTGATCGTGGGCGGTCTCATTGCCAACCCGCGTGGCTCCGTCTCGTTCAAGTGGACCGATCCGGACAGGCACGGGAGCCTCCTGACCGCCCGCGAGCAGCTCACCACGACTTCGACCAGCATCACGGTCGCGCCGATCTGGGCGCATGAGTTCAACGTGAGCGGCGCCGAGTCCGTCGGCGGCACCGGCAACGGCGTCGAGCACTTCAACGTCTTTGCGTGCTGGCATGATGGCAAGGCCCCGCTCGTGAGCGTCACTGCCGTCGGTGACATCAAGATTGCCGTGACCGACGTGCTCATCGCCATCGTCTCGGACCTGAGCAACTATTCGAAGGTCAGCCATCCCAGTCCGACCGTGTCGAACATCGTCGGCGGCGGCACGACCGACATCCTGGTCAACGTGCCTCTCACCATGTATCGGGAGGCGAAATCCTCGCTCGTCACCATGCCGGTTCCGGGAACGCTCGAGTACGCGGCGTCTGGCGTCGAGAATCTCGCATCTGACATCACGCTCGATGCGGGCAAGCTGGCCGACTACTGGTCTGGCTACAACGTCGCTGACGGCACCAACCAGTACGTCCTTCCCAACGGGACCATCATCTACGTCGACGAGAACGGCATCATCTGCCGCATCGTCGAGGGTGGTGTCGACGTGATGGTTTCCGACTACGTGATATCCAAGAGTGGCACCGACCTCGTCGCGCGGATCGCCCCCGGCACCTATGTCAATCTCACGAAGGGGACAATTCAGCTCGAGGCGGGAACGTCGTTCGAAACACTCCTCTCTTCGTTCGATGGCTCCTGGCTCGAGACGGCCATCAAGGACGGTCGAGTCACCTTCAGTCTCTCGAGGGCAATCAACAATGAGGACGACCAGACGAAGGACTTCGACAACATCACCATGAGCATCAAGAAGCTCTGGGAAAACGGGATCGTGACGTACTACGAGATGACAGGCGCGGATAAAAAGGGCCACGTCTACACGTTCAGCATGTCCGACTCGTTTGCCGATGGCTATGCGGATACCAGGCAGCTCGTCTACCTGATTGCGTATGACAGCTCCTCAAAGTCCATCTCCGCCTTCAACGTGCTCCCTGGAGGAATCAGCTCGGGCACGGCCTCTGAAACGCTCAATCTTGATGGTTTCAAGGATGTCAGGCAGAAGGACGGCATCTCCTACCTCAGCGAAATCTGGCACTATAAGGATCCCAATAAGGCGGACGATACCACTAGGCTCCTCGGATATCTCATGACCGGCAACTACAGCGGAAAAGAGAGAGGCACCATCATCCACGCGGTGAGCAGCATTCCAGTTGCCGACTTCCTCGGAACAAAGGCGACGGTCTACTGCGGTGTCGACACGCGCGGAGAAGTCCCGAAAGCGACGGGCATCTTCATGCTCAGAAACGGACTGTCTCCCATCCGTATCTATCTCGATGCCATCTCGAGCTATGAGGACGGCGGAAAGACGTACTACTACGTCGACTCCGCTAAGGCTGCGGCGGAGAATAACATCCTTGCCAAGGCCCTCTACACCAAGCTTCTCGGCCTCGTCTGGACGAGCACGTTTGAGAAGACGGTGCAGCAGACGACGGTACATGGTCACAACGGGGACTATTACACTCCCTCTGCCGCCACGTATCCGAACGCCGATTTCAGCGGGTTCCCTGTCTGCTACAAGACGTATCCCGATGACGATAAGGACCATACCTACACCTATTACAAAGTGAAGCTCTACGACTACAGTGTCTCCGTCGACTACGTGAGACTCGGCAAGGTGTCGCTCGGACTCGAATACCTCGGCGACACCAAGGAGGGTGCCCCGACCTACGGCGTGTCCTTCGCGGGAATCGCAGACAAGGAAGACGCAAAGCTCCTGCTCACCGGGCCCATCAGCGGAGTCCCGGTCAAGAGCGGCACGCTCCCGACCGACACCGCTCTCGCCTCCGAAAGCTCCGCAAAGTCTGCCTACCAGATCACCAAGAACCTCTACGTAGCGACCGACGGTACCTTCTACTTCCGTGGCGACAGTGTCCGTGGCGGCAACGTCTACCAGGCGCGCTTCGTACCAGAGACCTACAGCTTCGCATCCACGTTCCTCTCCACGCAGACCGACGTGCCGATGACCTCAAAGTCCTTCGGCGTCAAACTTCTCCCCGACCAGGACGTCAAGCTCGAGACGCTGACACCCGAAGTCGCAAAGAGCGTCAGCGGGAATTACTACGTGACCACTGATGGCGGAACGACCTGGACGCTCGCCACGAAGAGCAGCGACGTCGTCACCAAGGGCCAGACGCTCACGCTGAACGGGCTCACCTATACGGCGGACGTCACGACGTTCACGGTCTTCTCCAAGGAATCGACGACCTATCTGACGGCCACGTACTACCGTGACTCGGTCACGGGCGAGATGATCTACATCGAGTTCACGCTCAGGGACGGCACGAAGGTCGACTCGGACGGCAACGTGACGCTCGCGAACCCGTCTGCCGCGCAGTGGATCGTCGACACCGTTCCCGCGAGCACGTACACGGTGGAGAACCTCGTCGGCAAGACGCTCATTCTCAAGTTCATGGACACCGGCACGACCGACAGCGCCGGCAAGGTGACGACTCCGCAGGTGCTCGACGGTGCCGCGACGGGCGAGGCTGCGCTCACGGGCGACTACATCTCGATCACCACTGCCGAGGGCACGCCGATCGGAACGGCGGAGAACCCGCTCTCGACCGCGCCTTACACGCCCGGAGGTCAGGTGACCCTCAACTTCCATGATCTCGCGACGGGTATGGGAGTCGTCACGGGCGACGTGTACGTGGACACGATCGGTTCTGCGCGCCTGCCTGTCGGGTTCACCGTGGGAGAGAACGCCGCCTATCATCAGACGGCTTCCGAGGACATCATCTATACGACCATCAATGCCAAGGCCAACTCCACCCTCGAGCTCGCAGCCAAACGAGATGTCATCGGCACCTATCAGGTCACGACGGGCGGCAGCCAGCAGGTCAAGGGCTATCTCAAGCTCGGAACCGACTCGAAGGCAACGCTGAGCGGTGGGCAAGGCAACACCTTCCAGGACTTCGAGCTGGGAGAGGGCTCGACGCTCGAGGCCTCCGGCACGTTCTACGTCGCGGGAGACATCATCAACGCCGCGGATGACAGTACGGCGAAGCTCACGTGCAGCGCTGGTGGCATCTCGGTCACGAACGTCAACCTGAAGGATGGCGTGACGTTCGAGGCCGATGGAACGAACGGCGTAGGTGTCAACTACCTGACGGGAGGCGTCGGCGACGACGTGACGCTCAGGTCGACCAAGGGCCGCGTGGCCTTCGAGGACATCGCGCTCGGCAAGGACACCACGCTTACCATCGACGCCAAGGACAGCATCGAGGGCGACGTCATGCACGGCTCCGAGGGCGACATCATCACCTTCACGACGGACGGCGACGTCAACAGCGCCTCCAGGTATCTCGGGCTCGACCTGCCCGAGACGGTACCTCTTACCATCGCGCACGTCGCGAACTACTACCTCCAGGGCTATGACCCGAACAACCCGCCCAGGACGGCCAGCGGGATTGACGAGAACGGCGTGTCGCAGACGGGAACGAAGGTCGGCGATGGTGGCCGCGATATCGTGAGCGTGACCGTCGTCGACGGCGACGCCGACAAGGTCGCTGCTTGGATTCTCGCTCGCCTGACCGACCGTGACCCGGTTGTGAAACCGCTCACGAACGCGGGCGTGGAGAGCATCCTCACGGCACTCGTGAAGGCGAATGACGAACGCGTCACCGCAGACTGGCTCGCCAAGGTCATTGGAGACTCCAGCTGGACCGCGGAACGTATCCAGAAGGTCATGGACGACATTCTCGCTGCCGGCACTGGTACGGGCACAGCAACGGGTACGGGCACCGGTACGGGCACCGGTACGGGTGCTGGTACGGGTACGGGCGCTAGCACGGGCACTGGTACGGGCGCTGGTACCACGCCGGCAACGCCGCCCGTTCCTGCCGACACCATGGCGGACATCGTCGCCAAGATCATCCCCGCCCTTGTCGCCCAGACGCCGGTCCTCGACGAAAGCGGCCAGCCCGTCCTGGTGAACGGGGTCGCCCAGCAGAAGTACACGATGGACGACGCGACCTTCGCCGAGGTGATCGGACTGCTCGTGAAGCAGGACGCATACACCAACGCGGACCTCGCCGAGATCGTCAACGGGCTTCTCACCGCCGATGACGTCAACGGCCTGGTCAACGAGGCGTGGGCGAAGGTCACCTATCCTGACGCGATCGTCACGCCGGTCGTGGAGCGTCCGCTCACCGTCAAGGTGGGGGAGTCCACGGGAAGCGCCAGCGTCGCGAATCGCGGGGACATCACCATCAGCCAGGCCACCGGCACCATGACGGTCGGCTCGGTCGTCTCTGACTTCGGGACCGTCTCCCTGACGACGAAGGATGCCAGCGCCGGCGGCATCGTGGCCGACACGAGCTACGCCACCAACGTCCGTGCGGCACACGTGAGGCTCAATGCCGCCGGCAGCGTCGGCTCCGACACTGACCCGCTGGTCATCGAGACTGGCGTCGTCACCAAGACCGCCGTCGGCAACCTGGTCGACCCCTCGATCGATTCCGCGACGGGGAAGTACGTCACGCCGAAGGTCATCTGGGACGCGGCGACCAAGAGCTACGTCACGAACGTCACGGTGGACTTCACCTGGATCGAGAACTACGACGAGACCGGCGCCTCCCCGCTCGTGGCGAGTGCCGTCAAGGACGTCAACGTAGCCGAGAAGACCGGCGCCCTTGGCATCGGCTCGGTTAGCGCCGGCGGCATGGTCACCCTCACGGCAGCGACGATCGTCGATGCCCGCGACGCTACGACGACCACCCCCGACATCTCCTCCGCTGGCGTCACGCTCGTGACGACCGAGGGTGACATCGGCAGCTCCGACAAGCCGATCACCGTCGACACCAACGGGTCCGGGACGACGGCGCAGGACACCGTCAACGCAAGCTCCCCGAAGAACATCTACATCACCGAGGTCGCAGGCGACCTGCGCGTCGGTGCCATCACCTCGGGCAACGACACCATCCTCAAGGTCGCCGACGGCTCCCTCGTCGACGCAGACCCCGCCGACAGGCTCACGAACCTCGCGGCGCTGCTCAAGGCCGCCGAGAAGGCCGAGGCATCCGCGGCAAGCGCGGCCGAGGCGGCGGCGATTCGAACCGACACGCTCGCCCGTCTCCTCGCCGAGGAGCAGGCCGCTCAGAAGGCCGCCGATGCCGCCAAGACTACGGCGGATGACGCGCAGAAGGCCGCCGACGCCGCAAAGATCGCCGACGACGCCGCACAGAAGGACCTCGCGGACGCGACCGCGCGCCAGAAGGCCCTCACCGACGCGACCGACGAGCTCACCAAGGCAGAGGCGGACCTGAAGTCGGCGCAGGACGCGCAGACGGCGCTTCTCGCCACGGGCACCGCCACGGCGGAGCAGCTCAAGGACGCGCAGGACAAAGTCGACGCGGCACAGAAGGCGCTGGACGACAAGAAGCAGGCGCTCGAAGCCGCCACGAAGTCCATCGCGGCCACCCTCGGCGTGGACGCGACCGCCGTCACTCCCGAAGCGCTGGCAGGCGACGTCGCCACCAAGCAGGCCGCCGCCGACGCTACCAAGAAGGCGCTCGACGCCGCGAACGGCACCCTCGCCGCGGCGAAGGATGCGCTCTCCAAGGCTACCGACGCGCTCGCTGCGGCGACGAAGGCCTACGACGACCTCAAGGCCGAGACGGATGCGCTCAACCAGACCGCGACCGATCAGGTCGCCCTGGCCAAGAGCCTCCGCGCCAGCTACGACGCGCTCGCTGCGACTCCCCAGACATCGTCCATCACCACGGGCGGCAACCTGGACGCGACCGCCACAAGCATCGGCGCCAAGGGCAACGCCCTCTCCACCAACGTGGCCGGCGTCATCGGGCTCCACGCCACCGACCCGAGCGGTACGCTCGATAGCGTCAACCTGGAGCAGAGCGGCGACCTCAGGACGCTTCCGATCGTCGCGAAGTCGATCACGCTCACGGCCGAGAAGAACCTCTCCGTGGAGAACGACGGCAACGGGGCTGACCTCGAGGCTCCCGCGCTCTCGCTCAACAGCGTGAACGGCGACGTCGGAGCGAAGGACGACCCGGTGAGGGTCAGGACCGATGCACTCTCCGCCTTCGGACGGAACGTATACGTGACCGGCGACGACCTGCACCTCGATGACGTCGTGGCCACCGACACCTTCCAGGGCGACGCCACCGGCAACATCACGAACACGGGCGATCACGTGAGCGTCACGGCACACAACGCCAACCTCTCCGCCGGCGGCACCATCGGCGAGAAGAGCACGCCCCTGGTCATCGACGTCGACAACCTGACCGCGACCGCGCACGACGTGTACCTCGACAGCAGGGCGCCCGTCCTGAACGTCAAGGGCATCACGGCGGTCCGCGACGTGGCCATCACCGCGACGGGCAACATCATCGGCGGGGTCATCAAGGCCGAGAACCTCACGATCGATGCCGACGGCTACGTCGGCCTGAAGGACGCACCGCTCGTCATCGACGTGCCAAGCACTTTCTCCATCAACTCCAACTTCAAAGACGTCTACTATCGCCAGCTCTTGAACGAAGCGAGCGACACCAACGGCGAAGGCACAGTCGAAGGCGAAGGTGTTGGCGTGAGCGGAAGACGTCAGTTCGGATCGACGAGAAGCGGGCTTCTCCCTGGAACCGGAGACGCCCTTGGCGACGGCACGCCCTTCTCCCTCGTTTCGCTGCTCATCGGCATGGTCTGCGTTTCGGCGGGCTTCCGCCGCAGGCGCAGGAAGGTCTCGAGGCGCGCTCGCTCGATGGCCTAGACCGGATCAGCGGGGAGAAGGCCATCGCGGATCGTGACGGCCATGAGAGGGGCGGGGTAGCATTGGAACGGGGTGGAGCTGCGGCTCCGCCCCGTTCCACCTGTCACCTGGTTCCATCGAGGCGGGTTGCGTGTACGATTGTCGAAAGGCGGCGGCTATCCTACGGGGGGAGAGACGATGCCGACCAAAGGGGTAGCAGAGGGTGTGAGGCAGGGGCGCCGCGTTCCATGGCTGCCCATCATCGCCCTTCCCCTTGTCCTTCTCGCCACTTTCCTGGTGCTGAACTCGCTCCTGTTTGTCCCCACGACGACGCTGAGGACCCGAGAGGCTCTCGAGAGCTTCGACTTCTCCTCGGGAATCGGCTCGATCGACCGCGACCTGACCGACTTCTGGTCGGGGGAGCTCTACACCCCCGATGACTTTGCCTCGGGTTCCGTGGGCGAGTCCGACTACCCCGCCTCCGAGGATGCGACCACGCACGACGAGAGCCGCCAGGAGTGTCGCTTCGGGACGTATCGAATCGTGCTCGACCTGCCTGCCGGCCAGACGTTCGCGATCAGCTCGGACAGCGCCACCTACGCCCAGCGGATGTGGGTGAACGGCGAGCTGGTCAGCGAGGTGGGCACCGTGAGCGACAGCGCTGATGGCTTCGTGCCGCGCACCCGCCACTACGTCGTGGCGTTCACCGCAGGCGACGGTCCGACCGAGATCGTGATCCAGCGTTCGAACTTCGCGCATACGAGGGGTACGCTCTTCGAACTGTATCTCGGGCCGCAGGTGCAGGTGTTCCACCTGGCCGAGGCGAACATGGTCGCCGCCGTGCTGCCGCTCGGGGTCCTGCTCACCGCAGGACTGCTGTTCCTCGGAGTCGGGCTCTTCCTCACCGACCAGCGGCAGTTCCTGTGGTTCTCGTTCGCCTGCCTCTCGCTCATGGTCCGCGACGCCTTCGTGAACCCCAAGCCCGTCATGGTGCTTCTCCCCGAGCTCGACTGGTACCTCGGGCATCGGCTCGAGCAGGTCTCCCTCATAGCCTCCATGCTGTTCCTCCTGCTCTTCTACAACACGGTGCTTCGTGGGGCGATGAACAAGCACGTCCAGCGCGTGGGGTACGCGCTGTGCCTGGCGGGAATCGCGATCTACGCGCTGCTCCCGTCCACGATCTACAGTCCCATGACGCAGGGCATCGTCTATGTGATCGCCGCATACCTCGCCGTGTTCTGCGTCAGCGTCATCGTGGGCGTGGTCAAGCGTCGGGTCGACTGGCGACGCACCGAGAACCTGCTCCTCGTCGTCGGCTTTCTCGCCGCCGCCATTCCCGGCATCATCGATGCGCTGCTCTATCGCAGGACGCTGGACAACAACTTCAACCAGGTGGGGATGATGGCATTCGTCTTCCTCAACATGGTCGCGCTCACGCTCGAGATGCGACGCGCCCAGGAGGAGCTCGCGGTGGCTAGCGAGCGTGAGGAGCAGATGCTCCAGGCAAACCGCACGCTTTCCGACCTCTACCGCATGCGCTCGGAAATCATGCGCGACATCAGCCACGAGATGCGAACACCCCTCACCGTGATGGGGAGTTATGCGGGACTCGCGAGACGACAGATTCAGATGGGGGCCGTGAACGAGCGCACCGTGGTCAACCTTGACGTCATCGAGCACGAGGCGGTGCGTCTGGGTCGCATGGTCGAGCAGATGAAGGACGTGGACTCCGAGAAGGGCCTTCGCCTCGCGCGCTCGAACGGCGACGTGGCGTCCGCGCTTCGACAGGCCGCTTCGTTCTGCGAGCCGGTCTGCGCGCGCCATGGCAATCGCATCGTGGTGGACGTCCCCGACAGCGAGCTCGTGGCGAGCTTCGTGCCCGACGGGGTGCTGCAGGTGCTCTACAACCTCGTCTCGAATGCCAACCGACACTGCCGTCAGGATGTCATCACCCTCCGTGCCAGGAGGGCCGCGCAAGGCGGTGCCGAGGTGAGCGTGATCGACCACGGGAACGGCATGTCGCCCGAGCTCGTGGCGCATGCCTTCGAGAGCGGCGTGAGCGGTGACGCCGGGTCTGGCCTGGGTCTCGCGATCTGCCGACAGATTGTGGAGGACGGCGGTGGCACCATCGGAATCGAGAGTACGCCCGGCGAGGGCACGACCGTGACGTTCACGCTCCCGGCGGGCGGCACGGAGGGGGAGGGCTGAGATACATGGCTGACGAGAAGATCCTCATCGTCGAAGACGACGCCGACATCAGAGCGGCGAACCGCGACCTCCTGGAGTTGGCGGGCTATCGGGTGGTGACCGCGAGCACTCTCGCCTCGGGGAGGGAGGCGGTCGAGCGAAACCATCCCGACCTCGTCATCCTCGACGTCCTCCTCCCTGACGGAAGCGGTCTCGACCTGTGTCGCGACCTGCGGAAGAGTGACGATGTCCGCATCCTCTTCCTGAGCGCGCTCAACACGTCGGAGGACGTGGTCGAGGGGTTGCGACGCGGTGGCGACGACTATCTGGGTAAGCCCTACCTCACCGAGGAGCTGCTTCTGCGCGTGCAGGCGCTTCTCCGCAGGGGAAGGGTCCGGGAGAGCTCGCACGACGCCTGGACGGGTCCCCTCGAGTGGCGTCCCTCGGCTCGCCAGGTGTTCGCCGATGGTGAGGACCTGCTCCTCTCGCCCCATAAGTATGCCGTGCTCGAGCTCCTATGCGCGAACCGCGGCCGCTGGGTCTCCTCCGAGGAAGTGTTCCGTGAGGTCTGGAACGTCGACCCCAGCGGAGACCTGCACGTGGTTCACAACCACATCTCGACGTTGAGGCATAAGCTCGCTCCGCATGGCGTGAAGATCGAGACGAAGCGCGGGCAGGGCTATCGCGTGTCGTGGTAGCGGCTGGCGCGCGCCTCTCCGTACCTCTCCGTTGACAACGTACAATGAATGTTGTACAACAAACATTGTAAATTGTGACGCGAGGTAGGGAGGCACGATGGGCAACCACGATGACGGGCGAGACGTGCTCAGGATTACTCAGGCGCAGGTCATGCGTGCCGTCTCCAACCCGGCCCGAATGCGGGTGCTCGCGCTGCTGAGAGAGCGTAGCGAGCAGACCGTGGGCCAGGTCTGCGACGTCCTGGGGATGCCCGCGGGATCGGCAAGCTATCACCTGCACCGGCTCGCGGAAGCCGGTCTGGTCGAGCGCGTGGGTCGCGAGGGGGCCGATGGGCGTCAGAGCTGGTGGAAGGCGACTCATGCCGCCATGAGCGCGGCGGTTCCCACGACGGACTCCGAGGGTGAGGAGGCCTCTGAGGCGTATCGGCGGACGGTCGCTATCACCTACGAGCAGGGCTACGAGCGCTATCTCGACGCCTCACATGACCTGCCGGCAGCCTGGCGCGATGCGGAGGCGGGGGAGGATCGTGTCCTCAGACTGACGCCCGACGAGCTCGCGGCCATGGCAAAAGAGCTCTCTGCCGTCATGGACCGTTGGTCGGAGCGAGTGGCTGCCCATACCGAATCTGACGGATCAGAGCCGGTCGTCGTGGTCATGCAGGCCTATCGATGGGTGCCGTAGGCCTCTGGGCGAGCCGAGACTATCGTGCGTGGTTCGCGTCGGACACGGCTTCGGTGGTGGGCGCGAGCCTCCAGACGCTCGCCGTCTCGCTCGTGGCCTATGCGGTCTCCGGGTCGGTGGTCGCCGCCGGATGGGTTTCGACCGCCATGCTCGTGACGCAGCAGCTGGCCGCCATCGCTGGCGGTGCCCTGGTCGACCGCCACGACCGTCGGAGCCTCATGGTCATGAACGCCCTCGTCGGCGCCATGCTCTGGGGTGTGGCCGCCGTCCTTCTTGCCACGGGCTCGCTCTCGCTCATCTTGCTCGGAATCGTGTGCGTCACCTTCGCGCTGGCGAAGGGGCTGCTCGGCGGGTCGACGGGCGCGGAGCTTCGCTCGATCATCGACATCCGCGACTACCCTCGGGCGAGAAGCATGGCCGAGGGCCGCGACGCGACAGCGACCATGGCGGGAAGTCCGCTCGGTGGTGCACTCTACGCGATCTGCCCGTGGGCGCCCTTCGCGGTCTCTGCGGCGCTCTTCTGCGTCTCGGGCTTCTCTGCTCTCAGGCTGCGCCCGACTGCCGAATCGCCGCGGCCGACGCACGCGTCCCCGCTCGCGCGAGACATCGCCGACGGCTGGCGCTGGGCGGTGGGCAGGCGGGTGCTCCCCCGCATCATCGCGGTCGCGAGCCTTCTCAACCTCGGCGTGAACGTCGCGCTCTACGGCATCCAACTCGAGCTCGTCGCCACCGGGACCGACCCGACGCTCATCGGCCTCCTCGACACGGGGCAGTGCGCCTGCATGCTGCTCGGCTCCGTCGTGGCCGGTCGGGCGAGTGCGCGACTGCATGTGGGCAGGGTCGTCTGCGTCTCGACGGCGCTCGTCGCCCTCTGCGTGGCTCCGCTCGCGCTTCTCGACGGGTTTCCAGCCACGCTCGCGTTCGCCTCGCTCATGGGCTTGCCCACGCCCTTCATGAACGCGCTCGGTCTCGGCTTCGTCTATGCCAAGACTCCCGAGGAGCTCCAGGGCAGAGCCGCCTCGGCTGTCACGGTCTCCGCCCAGGCACTCTCGATGTTCGCGCCGGCAGTCGCGGGAGGGCTGCTCGCGGCGGTGGGCTTCCACGCGCTTGCGGGCATCGCTGCTGGCATCGTCGTCTGCGCGCTTGCCGTGGCGGTGTCGTCGGCCGAGCTGCGAGGGATTCCCGAGCCGGCGGGGTGGGACGGGGTCGAGCTGTAGGGTCGGCGGCGGGGGTTCGACGTGGATGACGAGCTGGCACGGCCTGGGCTTCCGCATTACCATGGTCGTAGGCCCACGACGAATCGAGGGAACCACCATGGTCATCGAGAGGCTGCGCTCCAAGGAGGGCTTGACCGAGGGGGAGTCCCTCGTCGCCGACTATGTGCTCGCCCACCCCGAGGAGGTTCAGCGCCTCTCCGCGGCCGACCTCGCCGAGCGCTCGATTGCGAGCAAGGCCACGGTGATTCGTCTGTGTCAGAAGCTTGGCATGAGCGGCTATTCCGAGTTTCGTCTCGAGCTCGCCCAGGAATGGCAGGAGTACCGAAGGGTCCAAGCCCTTCTCAGCGAGGAACCCTTCAACGCCGGAAGCAGCTATGCCGACATCGTCGAGACGCTGCCCACCATCTATGAGAAGGCCATCGTCCGGACCAAGCTCTCGTTTGACGAGGGGAGCATGCGGCTCGCGATCGATCATCTCAGGGCTGCCGACAGAATCGAGATCTACGGCGAGGGAATCACGAATACCGTCGCCCAGACCGCGGCGTTCAAGTTCCTCTCCGTCGGTGTCGAGGCGTCCGCCTACGATGGCATCAACGAGCATCACACCATCTTTGACCGGGGGAGGGTCGCCACCTGCGCCATCGTTCTCTCCTTCACGGGAGGCAACGCCGGCATGGTGCGCGCCGCCACGTTTCTTCGCGAGAACGGCATCTTCGTCATTGGTGTCGGCGGTACGGAGTCGTCCCTTCTCGCCGGAGCATGCGACGTCTACGTCCCCATCTCCTCGACGCGGCTCGTCATGACCATGGAGGCGGTCTCGTCCGTCGCTGGGACGAGCTATGTGCTCGACGTCTTCTTCGCATCACTCATGGTTGACCGCTACGAGGAGAATCTCGATGCCGCTCTCGAGGTCATGAGAATGCACGAGCCGCATCCCGTCGGGACGTCGCCGAGCAATGCCACGGACGTCGCGCGGACCGTTGGTCCGAACCCTGACCGCCGTAAGGGCTAATTTTGGTCCATTGCTCCAATAATCGCAGCTAGAAGGCTGTGTTGCTCCCGCCTTGGTAATGTTGTCGCCAAGGAAAAGCGATGCCCCAGGCATCACGGACGGGAGGAGCACGGATGGACTACAAAGCGCTCGCGGAATCTGTCGTCGAGGGAATTGGCGGGGCGGGCAACGTTGCCAACATCTCGCACTGTGCGACGAGACTCCGGTTCACGCTCAAGGATGAGGGGATCGCGGACGAGAAGGCCGTCAAGGCAGTGCCGGGCGTGCTTGGCGTCGCTCGGGGAGGCGGGCAGTTCCAGGTGATCATCGGGCCTGCCGTTCCCAAGGCCTTCGAGGCGGTTCAGACCTGCCTTGATGCAAGTGGCTTCAAGACCGCCTCGGCGGCGACAGCCTCTTCCGAGGCGGATGGCGAGAAGAAGCATGGTCTCGACCTGGTCTTCGACTTCCTCGCGTCGGTGTTCACGCCCATTCTCCCCGCCATCATCGGTGCCGGCCTCATCAAGTCGTTCCTCGCGGCGGCCGTCCTTCTCGGCCTGGACTCCACGAGCACGACGTACACCTTCGTGAACCTCATCGGCGACGCCCCGCTCTACTTCCTGCCGATCCTGCTCGCGATCACGACGTCGAAGAAGCTCAAGGTCAACACCTTCATCACGGTGGCCATCGCAGGCGCTCTCGTGCACCCCAGCTACACGGCGATGATCACGGACGCGTTCAACCTCCACTTCACGACCCTCTTCGGCCTGCCAGTGACGCTCGCTACCTACAGCGCGAGTGTCATCCCCGTCCTGCTCATGGTGTTCGCACTCAAGTACATCGACGGCTTCTTCGACAAGGTCATCCCCGACATCGTCAAGTTCTTCTTCAAGCCCGTGCTCGACATGCTCGTCACCGCGACGCTGACCTTCGTGGCTCTCGGCCCCCTCGGCTTCCTCGCGGGCACCGCCATCTGCACGGGGCTCAATGCCATCAGCTCGGTCGCGGGCTGGATCGTCCCCACCATCGTGGGTGGCTGCATGCCGCTCATGGTCATGGCAGGCATGCACTACGGGCTCGTTCCCTTCATGCTCCAGTCCATCGCCGCGAATGGCTACGAGCAGATCTCCGGTCCTGGCAGCCTGCCCTCCAACATCGCACAGGGCGCGGCGTCACTGGCCGTCTCGCTCAGGAGCAAGGACCCCGCCCTCAAGAAGACCGCTGCCACCACCGGCATTACCGCGCTTCTCGGCGTGACGGAGCCTGCGCTCTTCGGCGTCACGCTCAAGTTCAAGAAGGTACTCGCGAGCGTCATGGTCGGCGGCGCGGCAGGCGGGCTCTATGCGGGCATCACGGGCGTCAAGTGCTTCAGCTTCTGCTCTCCCGGACTTCTCGCCCTCGTGGCCTACATCGGCCCCAACGGCTGGACGAACCTCATCAACGCCGTCATCTCGATTGTCATCGGCTTCGTCGTGACCTTCAGTCTGGTCTGGGCCTGGGGCTACAAGGACCTCGAGACCACGGAAGCCGTCGAAGAAGAGCGCGACCTCGAAAAGGCTCTTGCCTAGCTCAACGTCCCGTCCTGGAGGGCCCGAACGCGGGCCCTCCCGTCTTTCAAGGAGAAGACCATGAATGACCTGGCATTTCCCGATGGATTCCTCTGGGGTGGCGCGCTTGCCGCGAACCAGTGCGAAGGCGCCGTCGATGAGGGCGGAAAGCTTCCCTCAACGGCAGACTGCCTTCCCGACGGCGTGTTCGGACGAGTGAGCATTCCGCCAGAGGACGACTACCTCAAGCGCGTCGCGATCGACTTCTATCACCGCTATCCCGGAGACGTCGAGCTCTTCGCCGAGGCCGGGTTCAAGGTCCTGCGCGTTTCGATTGCCTGGTCACGCATCTTTCCCAGGGGAGACGAGGAAGAGCCGAACGAGGAGGGCTTGGCCTTCTACGACGGCCTCATCGATGACCTCCTCGCCCACGGCATCGAGCCGCTCGTCACGCTCTCCCACTATGAGATGCCGGTGCACCTCGCGACTGAGTACGGCGGCTGGGCGGACCGCAGGCTCATCGAGTTCTTTGCCCGCTTCGCGAAGGTTGTCTTCGAGCGCTTTCGCGGTAGGGTCCTCCTGTGGCTAACCTTCAACGAGATCAACATGACGCTCCATGCACCGTTCAACGGGGCAGGTATCGCAGGAGATCCCGAGTCCATTGACAAGAAGACCCTCTACCAGGCTATTCATCACCAGCTCGTCGCGAGTGCCGCCGTCACGCGCATCGCGCACGAGACCGACTCAGCCAACAGGGTGGGTTGCATGATTGCGGGATTCCCCGTCTACCCGCTCACCCCCAATCCCGATGACATGCTCGAGGCCATGCGAAAGGACCGGCAGTCGCTCTTCTTCGGCGACGTCCATGTTCGCGGCAGATACCCCGGCTACATGCTCCGTTACTTCCATGAGCAGGGCATCGTGCTCGATATCACCGACGAAGACCGCGCCCTTCTCGCCAATACGGTCGACTTCGTCTCGTTTAGCTACTACATGAGCTGCTGCGCGACGGCAGACGCTGAGAAGAACGTGCAGTCCAGGGGCAACATCATGAGTGCGGTGAAGAACCCGTACCTACCCGAGTCGGAGTGGGGCTGGCAGATTGACCCCAAGGGGCTTCGCTATCTCTTGAACCAGCTATGGGACCGCTACCAGAAGCCCCTCTTCGTGGTGGAGAACGGACTTGGCGCGAAGGACGTCCTCGTCGATGACGGCTGCGGCGGCGTGACGGTCGACGATGGCTATCGAATCGACTACCTGCGCGATCACATCAGGCAGATGCGCGAGGCAGTCGAGGACGGGGTCGAGCTTCTCGGCTACACGATGTGGGGACCGATTGACATCGTCGCCAACACGCGCTGCCAGATGTCCAAGCGCTATGGCATCATCTACGTGGACAGGAACGATGACGGTTCGGGGTCTCTCGCACGTTGGCGCAAGCGGAGCTTTGGGTGGTATGGGAAGGTCATCGCATCGAATGGTGCGGACCTGGACTAGCGGGCGAGGCCCGCTTGGGAGGGGAGAGGACCATGGAACACGCATGCAGGGTCACGGTGCTCGAATGCACGTGCTTCGAGGACTACCAGGAGCGCTACCTCGCCGATCCGAAGTCGGGCCCGTGCCCGTGCTTCCACGCGGGCGACGAGTTCCTGTTCCGGCGTAATGCCGAGGCGGACGACTTCTGGCACTTCGGTCGCGACCTCGACCCGAAGTTCCCCTGCGCGGAGGCCTGGGACTGCATCAGCCGCTACATCTACGCGGCGCTGCAGGGAGGCTCGATCATGCGTGGGTGGACCAACGACGAGCGCATGATGGTCGCCTGCTGCAACGACGGGACGCGCCCCGTGATCTTCAAGATTGAGAGAGTCGATCTGCCAGAGAAGGAGTAGGGGGTCAGTGTCTTGCGCGCGGACCGTCGCGGTGGTTCTGTCCGGACGTGTGTCGCGTCCCTCGCGACGGCCCGTAGCTCGTCTCGCCGATGATCATCCACTTGGAGCAGAAGAATCGCAGCAGACGTATGGGGTAGCGCTCCGAGTGGGAGAGCAGGTAGGTACCGATGGCCACGAAGGCGATGACCGCAAAGAGGAAGATTCCCAGAGCGATGGTCGGGGGAGCCGTCGGGTCCCCCGAAGACGTAGCTGAGGGAGAAGAACCCGACGGCGCAGACCACCCAAACACCGTAGATGAAGACGAGGTTGCCGGGATTGATGACGTTCCCGCCAAAGAGCGGACTCTTGAGCTGCGGAATCACCCTACCGTTCCTGCGGGTCCATGAACTGGCGGCAGCCTTGAAGCCTATACCGCCCACCATGTTGTCATCGATTCGAAAGCGATGCGTCCCCATGTGGTACGTCACGGAGTCGCTTCCCGCAAGCGTGCCCGTGATGTCGCCATATGAGAAGCGTCGGGAGCATCGCAAGAGGTCGCGGGTGGTGAAACCCTCGTCGTCGTAGGTGATTCGTCGGTTGACGACGGCAAGGGCCATCGAGAGGGGGAGCAGCGAGAAGATCGCCACCACCACCGTCCATCCGATTCCGGCAGACTGTGAGTCCAGTCCCCACGCGAGGACGGCGCAGATGACGAGAACCGGGAAGGCAAGTACCAAGAGCAGGGGATTCTCGCGAACCTCGTGCTTGTCGACAGCTTGAGCGTCGTGCTTGCGCGAGCTGCGGAGCAGCGCTCCGATCACGACTCCCACGATGACGATGATGATGTAGTTCACGATGCCTCTGCCGAGAATGACCATGTGCCCCCCATGCCGGCCGTTCTTCTCAGTGTACCAAGTAGCGTCCTGAACTGAGATGTCGCGTTCCCCTTGGGGCGCGCATCACCATCTGTCCCGTCTCGCCGCTCGAACAAGCATCAAGTCTTGCAGGACTTACGCACGAAGGGCCCTTTTTTGGACAATCTGCCAAATTCAGGCCCTTCGTGCGTAAGTTGAGCTTCAAACCAGTCCTTCTCGTCGCCTGGCGAGAAGGACCTCACGACAGCGGCAGCTCGTGCTCCGTCACGTGGAGGCTCTCCTTGCGCCACTCGCGAGGGGAGAGGCCATAGGTCGTCTTGAACGCGCGCGAGAAGTGCAGCTGGTTCGGATACCCGACGGACTTCGAGATGTCGCTGACCGACAGGGCGGTGAGCTTGAGGAGCTCGGCTGCCTTGGCCATGCGATAGAGGAGCAGATACTGCTGGGGCGTCTTGCCCGTCGCCTTCTTGAATACCTTGCCGAAGTAGGAGCGGTTGAGGCCGGACCGCTCCGCGAGCTGCTCGACGGTCAGCTGGCCGGAGTAGTTCTCCTCGATGTACTTGACGGCGTCCTGCACGTAGAACTCGTAGGCCTTGGTCGTGCTCGTGTCGGTCTGCGCGACCGACATCGAGCTGACGAGGGCGCCGAAGAACTCGTAGAGGTGGCCCGTCATCGTGTACTCGTTGGCGTCTCGGCTGTCGACGATGGACGTGATCTCTGCCCGCATGACCTCACGCAGCTCGGGTGAGCTCGAGCTGTAGATGGGGGAGCTTGGCGAGAGGCCGATCGCATCGAGGGCGCTCTTCACGCGCAGGCCGTCGAACTCGATCCAGGTGTAGCGCCAGGGGTCGTCGATGTCGGCCGCATAGGTCGTCACCTGGCCGGGGAACAGCATGAATCCCTGCCCGCCCTCGAGCTTGTAGCGCACCGGGTTGCCGTTCTCGTCGTCGGCGACGAGCGTGCCCTTGCCTGAGAGGATGAGGTGGAACAGGTAGTGGCTGCGTCGCGCCGGCCCGAAGGCGTGCCCGGACTCGCATTCCTCCCTACCGTATTGGTAGGGAGTCAGGTCGGTGAACGCGGCGTAAGGGAACGTCGCGAAGGTGATGTTGTGCACGAATAAAGCCTCCTATTGCGTTTAATTATCCTTTATACGCTAAATATATACCAATATGAGTGAGTAAAGTCAATAATGCCGCCTGCGAATTTGACAAGGACCGTTGGGGAGGAATCAGCGCCGAACGGCGCGTCTCGCTTGGTTCTCTCCCTGCGCATGTCACGCATAATTGCCTGTTAAAAGCAGCGAATCCCATCCACTGGCACCGTCTGCAAAGAAATCTCCCACCGTTGGGAAATAGTTCTTGACAACGTAATCTCAAGGGTTTAGATTCTCGTTGTGAAGGGGCAAGATGGTATATAATATATCCCAAAATGAGATTTAAGGCGAATTGAGATATATACATCGGTCTGCCCACGTTGCGGTCGTCGAGGAGAAGGAGCACACGGAAATGGCCGGACTAACGCTGGAACACGTCGGAAAGAAGTATCCAAATGGGTTCGAGGCTGTGAAGGACTTCAACCTCGACATCAAGGACAAGGAGTTCGTCATCTTCGTCGGTCCCTCCGGATGCGGCAAGTCAACGACCCTGCGCATGGTCGCGGGTCTCGAGGAGATCACCTCGGGCACCCTCACGATCGACGGCAAGGTCGTCAATGACGTCGAGCCCAAGGACAGGGACATCGCGATGGTGTTCCAGAACTACGCCCTCTATCCCCACATGTCGGTCTACGACAACATGGCCTTCAGCCTCAAGCTCCGCAAGCTCCCGAAGGACCAGATCGACAAGGCGGTCCGCGAGGCTGCCCGCATCCTCGACCTCGAGGACCTTCTCGACCGTCGTCCCAGCGCGCTCTCCGGCGGTCAGCGTCAGCGCGTCGCCATGGGCCGCGCCATCGTCCGCAACCCCAAGGTCTTCCTCATGGACGAGCCCCTCTCCAACCTCGACGCCAAGCTCCGCGTCCAGATGCGCACCGAGATCTCCAAGCTCCACGACCGCCTCGGCGCCACCATCGTCTACGTCACCCACGACCAGACCGAGGCCATGACGCTCGGCACCCGCATCGTCGTCATGAAGGACGGCGAGATCCAGCAGGTCGACACACCCCAGAACCTCTACAACTTCCCGTGCAACCTCTTCGTCGCCGGTTTCATCGGCTCACCCCAGATGAACTTCATCGATGCGACCGTCGCGAAGGTTTCCGAGGGCGTCACGCTCTCCTTCGAGGGGCAGAAGGTCACCGTCGGTGGCGAGAAGGCCAAGGCCCTCATCGACGCTGGCTACGTGGGCAAGACCGTCGTCCTCGGCATCCGTCCCGAGGACGTCCACGAGGTGGGCGCCTCTGCGGAGAGCAAGCATCTCTCGGACCCGATTGCCGTCACGGTGAGCGTCTACGAGCTGCTCGGCGCGGGCGTGATGCTCTACTGTGACTGTGGGTCATCTTCCGTGTCCGCCTCCGTGAACGCAGCTACGCCTGCCCGCGCGGGCTCGAAGATCGACGTCGTCTTTGACGTCGACAAGCTTCACTTCTTTGACAAGGACACCGAGCAGGCCATTGCTCACTAGGAAGGGGGATACCAGACCATGCTAACTAGAAGGCAGGCCATCAAGGCGTTTGCCGCCATCGCGGCGATGGCCCCGGCGCTCGCGGGGTGCTCGAGCGGCGACTCGGGCACGACGTCGGATGGCGTCACCAACATCGAGATCGTGAGCTACAAGCAGGAGGCGACGAAGGTCTTCGCCCAGATCCAGGACGGCTTCAACGCCACTCACGACAACATCCATCTCACCATCTCGTCGCCGAAGGAGGCCATGACCGTCCTCAAGACCCGCTTCGTCCGTGAGGACTACCCGGACATCATCGGCTTCGGCGGTGACGTCAACTACTCCGACTTCGTCGAGGCGGGCATCCTGGCAGACCTGAGCTCCTTCCAGGGCCTCTCCCAGGTCAAGCAGTCCTACTTGGACATTCTCGACACGCTCGAGTACATTCCCACCGACGGTACCTTCGGCCTTCCCTGGATGGCCAACGCGGCGGGTGTGCTCTACAACCGGACCATGTTCAAGCAGAACGGCTGGGAGATTCCCGGCTCCTGGGACGAGTTCGTCTCGCTCATGGACACGATCAAGGCAGCAGGCGTCCAGCCCCTCTATGCAGGCTACAAGGACACCTGGACCACGCTCGCTCCCTGGAACGCGCTCGCGATCGAGCTCTCGCCGTCCGACACCTGCCAGATGGTCAACGAGGGCAAGACCACGTTCACTGCCGAGTACCGCGAGGTGGCCGAGAAGATGTACAAGCTCCTCGACTACATGGAGGAGAACCCCTTCGCCTATGGCTACAACGACGCCTGCACGGCGTTCGCCAAGGGACAGTCGGCCATGTTCATGATCGGTTCGTACGCCATGCCTCAGATTCTCTCGGTGAACCCCGACCTCGACATCGACTCCTTCGTGATGCCGGGCAGCAACGACAAGGACAAGCTCGTCCTGAACTCCGGCGTCGACCTCCAGTTCTCCGTCATGGAGTCCTGCCCGAACAAGGACGCCGCCTACGAGGTGCTCGACTACCTGCTCGAGAGCAGCAACATCCAGACCTACATCGACGCGCAGTCCTCGGTCCCGTGCGTCTCGGGCGACTTCACGCTCTCCGAGCACCTCGACGGCATGAGGACCTATATCGACGAGGGGAAGGTGGCCGACTTCCAGGACCACCACTACCCGTCGCAGATGTCGGTCGACGCCCAGATCCAGACCTTCCTCATGGACGGGGACGTCGACAAGTTCCTTGCAAAGTTCGACTCCGACTGGGTCCGGTACAACCGCGACATCATTCGGAAGGTCCAGGACTACGAGAGCTCGAAAGAATAGGAGGCAGGACATGCATTTCGGCAAGAACATGAGAACGTACTACCTGATTCTCATCCCCATACTCGTGCTGTTCTTCGCGTTCAACACGTTCCCGCTCATCAACGGTCTCATCTACAGCTTCACGAACTCCAAGGGATACGGCGGCTTCGACTGGGTCGGCTTCAGGAACTACGCCGACCTCTTCACCGACACGCGGGTGGGCAACTCCTACCTCTTCACGTTCAAGATGGCCGTCGTGGGCACGATCGTCATCAACGTCCTCTCCCTCGTCCTCGCGCTCGCGCTCAACTCCAAGATCAAGTTCAAGACCTCGCTTCGCGGACTCTACTTCATCCCCAACATCCTCGGCGCGCTCGTCGTCGGCTACGTGTTCAACTACTTCTTCACCTACATCCTGCCCTTCCTCACCAACACGACGAGCATCCTCGCCGACAAGGGCTGGGCATGGGTGGCCGTCGTGGCGGTCTGCGCCTGGCAGGCGATCGCGATGAACACGATCATCTACATCTCCGGCCTGCAGACCGTGCCTCAGGACATCTACGAGGCCGGCGCACTTGACGGCGCCTCTGGCTGGAACAAGTTCCGCTACCTCACGTTCCCGCTCATCATGCCCTTCTTCACCATCAACATGGTCCTCTCGATGAAGAACCTGCTCATGGTGTTCGACCAGATCATGTCCCTCACCCAAGGCGGTCCCGCGCAGAGCACCGAGTCCATCTCGTACCTCATCTACAACAACGGCCTCGCCGGCGGTCAGTTTGGCTTCCAGAGCGCCAACGCGGTCATCTTCTTTGTGGTCATCGTCACCATCTCGGTGCTTCAGATGCGCTTCCTGAACAGCAGAGAGGAGCAGCTGTAATGGAAAAGAGCAAACTCAAGGAGAAGGTCAACTGGCCTGTTACCATCCTTCTCATCGTCGGTCTCATCACGGTCCTGTTCCCCCTCTACATGACGGTCGTCATCGCGTTCAAGAGCCCGACCGAGATGACCAACACCATCGAGGGCATCCTGTCGCTGCCCTCGACCTGGAGCTTTGACAACTTCGCCCAGGCGATCGCGGTCACGGACTTCTGGCACTCGCTGCTCAACTCCGTGCTCATCACGGCGGCCACCATCGGCATCTCCATCCTGCTCCACTCGCTCGTGGCCTATGCCATCGGTCGCAACATGACCCACCACAAGCCGTTCCGCCTCTCGTACTACTACATCGTCTCCGGCATGTTCGTCCCCTTTGCGATTCTCATGCTCCCGCTCGTCAAGGAGACCGCTCAGCTCCACATCGACAGTCCCATCGGTGTCGTCCTGCTCTACGTCGTCTTCTTCATGCCGATGAACGTCCTGCTCTACACCGGCTACCTCAAGAACATCCCCGTCGCGCTCGAGGAGGCCGCGCGCGTCGACGGCTCGACCACGTGGTCCACGTACTGGAAGATCATCTTCCCGCTCATGGGGCCCATGCACGCGACAGTCGCCGTGCTCACCGCCCTCGGCACCTGGAACGACGTCATGACGCCGCTCGTGATCATGTCCGGCAACATCACCACGCTGCCGCTCGCGCAGCTGACCTTCCAGACCCAGTTCGGCACCAACTACAACCTGGCCTTCGCCTCGTATCTCCTGGCCATGCTGCCGATGCTGATCTTCTACCTCTTCGCCCAGAAGAAGATCATCAACGGCGTCATCAACGGCGCGGTCAAGTAGACCCCTCCTCGAAGACGGACGCCAGACAGTCGTCATCTTCCCCATGCCTGTCTGGCGTCCGCTCTTGTGTTCGTACCTCATCCACGTGAAAGCGAGTACAGCCATGTCCATCGTCTTCGATGACAGCGCGCGCACCATCACCCTGTCTACCAGGCGCTCCACCTACCAGATGCAGATTGACCGGTATGGGTTCCTTCTCCACCTCTACTACGGGAGAAGGACGTCGGGCTGCATGGACTACCTGCTCACGCATGCCGACCGTGGATTCTCCCCGTCGCCCTACGCAGCCCGTGACGACCGCACCTACAGTCTCGACGCCCTCCCGCTCGAGTACCCCGTCGAGGGGGTCGGGGACTTCAGGAGCCCTGCGCTCTCCGTCCGCGATGCGCGGGGGACCTTCGGGTGCGACCTTCGCTACGTGCGCCACGAGGTGTCGGACGGGAAGTACGGCCTTCCCGGCCTGCCCGCCGTCTACTCGACGGACGAGGCCGACCATGCGCAGACCCTCTCGGTGACGCTCCGCGACGAGCGGCTCGGTCTCGAGGTGACCCTGCTCTACGGCGTCCTCCCCGAGATTGACGTGATCACCCGCGCGGCCATCGTGCGCAACGAAGGCGACGTGGACCTCACCGTCGAGAAGGCGCAGACGGCCTGCCTCGACTTCCTGTCGGGTGAGTACGACCTCGTGACCTTCCACGGGCGCCATGCCAACGAGCGCATCGCGAACCGAGTCCCGGCCGACCACATCCGCCACGTCATCTCGTCGAGGCGTGGCACCTCGTCACACCAGTACAACCCGATGATGATCCTCGCCGACAAGGGCGCCGACGAGACCTCCGGGCGCTGCTGGTCGATGAGCTTCGTCTACTCGGGTGACTTCGTGGGCGAGGTCGAGCACGACCAGTACGACCAGACCCGCATGCAGCTCGGCCTCTCCGACGAGCGGTTCTCGTACCTGCTCCACGCGGGCGAGCAGCTCGTGGCCCCCGAGGTCATCATGACCTTCTCGAACGAGGGCTTCGACCAGCTCTCGCAGAACCTCCACCGCTGCATCGGGAGGCACGTCTGCCGCGGGAGGTACCGCGACGCATCGAGGCCCGTCGTCATCAACAGCTGGGAGGCCATGTACTTCGACTTCTCCGGCGACACGATCCTCTCGCTCGCCCGCGAGGCCGCCAGTCTCGGCATCGACATGCTCGTCCTCGACGACGGGTGGTTCGGGTCGAGGAACGACGACTGCCGCGGTCTGGGCGACTGGACGGTCAACGAGGCCAAGCTCGGCTACCGACTTCCTGAGTTCGTCGAGAAGGTCAACGCCCTCGGGCTCAGGTTCGGGCTCTGGTTCGAGCCCGAGATGGTCAACGAGGACAGCGACCTCTACCGCGCACATCCCGACTGGGCGCTCGCCGTCCCGGGGCAGGCGCCCGTGCTCGGTCGCTCGCAGCTCGTTCTCGACTTCTCCCGCCGGGAGGTGCGCGAGAACATCTTCGAGCAGCTCTGCGCGGTTCTCGACCAGGCGAATGTCGAGTACGTCAAGTGGGACTTCAACCGGTCGATCTCCGACGTGTACTCGGCCGTCGCCGAGAGCCAGGGCAACGTCCTCTACGACTACGTGCTCGGCCTCTACGAGTTCCTCGAGAGGCTGACCGCGCGCTATCCCAAGCTCCTGATCGAGGGCTGCTCGGGCGGCGGCGGACGCTTTGACGCGGGCATGCTCTACTACACGCCGCAGATCTGGTGCTCGGACAACACTGACGCCCACGAGCGGCTGTCCATCCAGTACGGCACCTCGTTCGGCTATCCCGTCTCGGCGGTGAGCGCGCACGTCTCCGCCTGCCCGAACGAGCTCAATGGACGCGTCACGCCCATGGCGACGCGCGCTGCCGTCGCCATGTCAGCGGGGGGCTTCGGCTACGAGCTCGACCTCGGCAAGCTCACGGATGGCGAGAAGGACGAGGTGCGCAGGCAGGTCGTCGAGTATCACAAGCTCGACCACATCGTCCGCGAGTGGGACTACCACCGGCTCTCGAGCCCCCTTACGGACCCTGTCACGGCCTGGTCGTTCGTCTCGCCAGATGCCTCCGAGACGCACGTGACCGCCGTGGTGTCTCTTGCCGAGGCGAACGCTCCCACGCGCTACGTGAGGCTCCGCGGCCTCACGCCCGACGCCTCGTATCGGGACGTAGAGACGGGAACGACCTATCCGGCGGCCGCGCTCATGGACGTCGGGATCCCCCTGCCCCTGAACGTGGGCGACCACCGCTCGTACGTGTTCGACCTCAAGAGGGTGGGGGAGTAAGACCAGGATTCGGCACTCTCTAATGACTGCGTGAGATTGGAAGATGTCATGAGCGAAGCACAGTTCGTCGACGTAGAGACGGCAGTGGCGTGGCTCGTCGGATATGGTGTCGAGCGAGGACTCATCTCACGGGAGGAGCAGACCTACTCCGCGAACCTCCTCTTTGACGTCCTGCGGTTCGAGCCCGACTCCCTGTTCGACGTCGAGAAGAGGGAGACGCCGGAGTCCTCGCTCGAGGAGGCGCTCGCGTTCCTCCTGGACGACGCGGTCCGTCGCGGCGTCATCGAGGACGGCATCGCGAGCCGCGACCTCTTTGACACGCGCCTCATGGGCTGCATCACCCCTCGACCCGGGCAGGTCATCCCGACGTTCTGGCAGCTCTACGAGGACGGTCCCGAGAAGGCGACCGACTACTTCTACAAGCTCGCGCTCGACTCCGACTACATCCGCTCCTATCGCATCGCCCGCGACCGCAAGTGGGTGACGAACACCCGCTACGGCGACCTCGACATCACGATCAACCTCTCGAAGCCCGAGAAGGACCCGCGCGCGATAGCCGCCGCCCTCGACCGGAAGTCGGACTCCTATCCGCGCTGCCTGCTCTGCCGTCAGAGCGAGGGCTACGCCGGGCGTCTCGACTATCCCGCCCGTCAGACCATTCGCCTCATCCCCCTGGAGCTGGCGGGGGAGCGGTGGTTCATGCAGTACTCGCCCTACGTGTACTACAACGAGCACTGCATCGTCCTCTCCGAGAAGCACGTGCCCATGAGGATCGACCGCGTGACCTTCGAGCGGCTGCTCCAGTTCGTGTGGATGTTCCCGCACTACACGATCGGCTCGAACGCCGACCTGCCCATCGTGGGCGGCTCCATCCTCACGCACGAGCACTACCAGGGAGGACGCTACACCTTTGCCATGGCGCGCGCGGGCATACGCAGGAAGCTCTCCTTCCCGGGGTTCGCCGACGTTGCCGCGGGGATCGTCGAGTGGCCGATGTCCGTCATCCGCCTTCGCAGCGCCAATCAGGAGCGCATCGTCGAGCTCGCCGACAGGATCCTCTCGGCGTGGCGCGGGTACTCCGACGAGCTCGTGGGCGTGCTCGCCGAGACGGACGGCACCCCCCACAACACGATCACCCCCATCGCCCGGCGCAGGGGCGACGACTACGAGCTCGACCTCGTGCTCCGCAACAACCGAACGAGCGAGGAGCACCCGCTCGGCATCTTCCATCCCCACGCCGAGCTTCACCACATCAAGAAGGAGAACATCGGCCTCATCGAGGTCATGGGCCTGGCCGTACTCCCCGCGCGGCTCCTCTCCGAGATGGAGCGTCTCGAGGCCGGGATCCTCGCGGGACGAGACGTCGCCGAGGTTCCCGAGCTCGCCGCGCATGCGGAGTGGGCGGCGGGCGTCCTCGCCCGTCATCCCGAGTTCGAGCCAGACAGGGTCACGCCCGATGACGCGGATGCGCTCGGCGCGGTCATTCGCGAGGAGATCGGCCTGGTCTTCTCGCAGGTCCTCGAGCAGTGCGCCGTCTTCGCCGACGATGACGAGGGCAACGCCGCCTTCGCACGCTTCGTCGCGTCGCTGAGCTAGCCAGGTCGTCTCGACAGTTGCAGATGCCCGCCTGCAGGTGGGCGAGAAGGGGGAGGTCACGATGAGGGGTCCTTCGGGAGCCATACTGGAGCGCGTGTACGGAGAGGATGCGGCGGAGGCGTCGCAGCGGTTCGAGGGGGTCGCGAGAGGCTTCGAGGATTCGTTCGGCGTCGCTGGGGTCGAGTACTTCTCGTCGCCAGGCCGCGTCGAGATCATCGGCAACCACACCGATCACAACGGGGGAAGGATACTCGCCGCCTCCGTCACGATGGACACGATCTGCGCCGCCGCCCCGTCGGGCGACGACACCGTCAGAATCGTCTCCGAGGGATACCGCGACCCGATCGTGGTGAGCGTCTCCGAGCTCAGCGAGAAGCCCGCGGGCACGGGCAGCGCGGCGCTCGTGGCTGGCATGCTCGTGGCCGCCAAGGCCCAGGGCTTCGCCGTCGGCGGGTTCGACGCCTACGTCTCGACGCGGGTCGTCTCCTCCGCGGGCATCTCCTCGTCCGCGTCGTTCGAGATGCTCGTCGGCGAGGTGGTCAACCACCTCTTCAACGGCGACCGCATGACCGTCGCCGACCGTGCCAGGATGGGGCAGTACGCCGAGAATCACTTCTGGAACAAGGCGTCGGGTCTCATGGACCAGATGGCCTGCGCCACGGGCGGAACCGTCCTTCTCGACTTCTCCCAAGGCGTCTCGTGCGAGAAGGTCGACTTCTCCTTTGACGACCTCGGCTACGACCTCGTCCTCGTGAACACCGGCAAGGGTCACGCCGACCTCTCCGAGGAGTACTCCTCCGTGCCGCTCGAGATGCGAAGCGTCGCGCACGTGCTCGGCGTCGACGTGCTCGCCGAGTCGAGCGAGGACGCGCTTCTCGGCATCCTTCCCGAGGCTCGCGCCGAGCTCGGGTGCGACCGGGCGCTGCTCCGCGCGCTCCACTTCTACGAGGAGTGCAGGCGCGTCGACCGCGCCGTCGCCGCGATTGGCAAGGGCGACAAGCAGGCGTTGCTCTCCATCGTCACCGAGTCGGGCAACTCCTCGTGGAAGTGGCTGCAGAACGCCTTCGTCGCGGGCTCGGCAGCCGAGGAGCCGATTCCCCTGGCCCTCGCGATGTCCGAGATCTTCCTCTCGAGAATCGGTGCCGGCGCCTGCCGTCTGCACGGCGGCGGGTTCGCGGGCGTCATCATGTGCGTCCTTCCCAAGGATGAGACGGCGGCGTACGTCGACTTCATGTCGCCCGTCTTCGGACGCGAGAACGTCTATCGGATGGGCACCCGGCAGACGGGCGTCGTCTGCCTCGGCGCCTAGCGGGCGCTGCGCCGTCGGACATCGGAGCATCGCATGATCGAGGATTACGCCCGTGCCCGCAAGCTCGGGCTCAGGCAGAGAAACCAGGACCTGGCCGCCGGACGCTACCCCTACGTCCCCGCCTTCGACGACCTCTTCGCGACCCAGGACCTCGGGGCGGAGGTGCCGATGGGCGTGATGGAGATACCCGTCGCCCTCGTCGCGGGCACGCGGACGAAGGGGCGCCAGAACACCTTCGCCAGCAACTTCATGCCGCTTCTCGGGGCGGACACGGAGTTCGCCATGAAGTGGTCGAGCGTGTACGACGCCCAGAGAAGCGAGGGGCTGCGCGACCCCATCATCGCCTACGAGTACCTTCAGCACTTCTACGTGCTCGAGGGCAACAAGCGTCTCTCGGTCGTGAAGTTCGTCGGAAACCCCTCCATCACGGCCTCGGTCACGAGGGTCATGCCGAGACGGGGAGAGGACCGAGAGCTCCGCGTCTACGGCGAGTTCGTGCGGTTCTTCAAGGTCGCCCCCGTCTACGGCCTCGACTTCACCCAGGAGGGCTCCTTCGAGCGGTTGGCCGGCTGTCTCGGCCAGGACCTCGTGCACCCCTGGCCGGACGAGGCGGTGCACGCGCTTCGGTCCGCGTTTGTGTGCTTCTCGGCCGCGCTCGCGAGGCGCCGGGACGGTCGCGTCACGCTGACGCCAGCCGATGCGTTCCTCGTCTACCTGCGCATCCATGGCATCGACTCGCTCGTGCACGACAGCCCCCGGCAGGTCGAGGAGAAGCTCGTCGCGATCATGGGCGAGCTCGCCGTCGCGTCGACGAGCGACCCCGTCGTCTTCCTCGAGGACCCCGCCTCCGCGCCGAAGACCTCGATCGTGCCGAGCATCATGTCGTCGATCAAGTCGGTCGTCGATGCGCGTCCGTTCAGGGTCGCCTTCGTCTATGACGCAGACCCCGACAGCTCGAGCTGGGTCTGGAGCCACGAGGAGGGGCGGCTTGAGCTCGAGCGCCGCATGGCTGGGAGGGTCGAGACGACGTCGTACATGGGGTGCGCGGATGACGCGTCGTTCTCGAAGGCGATCGAGGCTGCCGTCGCCGAGAAGAGCGACCTCGTCGTGACGACGGACGCCGGCCTGAGCGAGAGTACCCTCAAGGCGGCGGTCGCCAACCCGGGGACGATCTTCATCAACTGCTCGCTCTACCATGCCGCGTCATCGATGCGCGCGTTCTACGGCCGCATGTATGAGGCGAAGTTCATCGCGGGCGCCCTGGCGGCGTCGCTCGCCGACAGCCATGACGTGGGCTATCTCGCAGGTGCCCCGACGTTCGGCTCGGTCGCCGAGATCAATGCGTTCGCCCTCGGCGCCCAGCTCGTCGACGCGCAGGCACAGGTTCACCTCAGATGGTACTCGGTCGACGGGGACGAGGGGAGAAGTGCGCTGGTCGACGAGGGGGTGCGCGTCATCTCCGGTCGCGACATCGTCAGGTTCGGTGATGACGACTTCGGCCTCTATCGCGTCGAGTCCGACGGGACGTTCACACACTATGCCTGTCCCGTCTGGAACTGGGGGCGCTACCTGGAGCTGATCGTCCAGTCGATACGGGACGGCCGCTGGGAGGGTGCGGGCGGTGACGTGGGTCACGTGCTCAACTACTGGTGGGGGATGTCCGCTGGCGTCATCGACGTGGAGCTCTTCGACGACCTGCCCCAGGGCGCGCGCAAACTGGCGGCATGTCTCCGCGACGCAGTCGCGAGGGGCGTCGTGAGCCCGTTTTCTGGGGAGCTGGTCTCCCAGTCGGGGGTCGAGCATCGGGCGGAGGACCCCGACCTCACGCCGAGCGAGGTCGTCGGCATGCGATGGCTCAACGCCAACGTGGTCGGCAAGCTTCCCCAGCGAGAGGAGCTCGACGAGGAAGGTGCCCGAGAGGTCTCGCTCGGCGGGGTCATCGACGCTGAGCCGGGACGGACTTCTCGCTCATGAGGATTCTCGCCATTGCCGACTATGAGGAGGGCTACCTCTCGGAACACTTTGACAGGTCTCGGGTGCAGGGCGTCGACCTCGTCATCTCCTGCGGCGACCTCGACCCCGACTATCTCGAGTTCATCGAATCCATGCTCAACGTGCCCCTTCTCTACGTGCGTGGAAACCACGACGGCGTCTACGACGCGAGACCTCCCCGTGGTTGCTTCGACATCGACGGGAAGATCTACGAGGCAGAAGGAGTCAGGGTGTTGGGACTTGGGGGGTCGCTTCGGTACAAGGACGGTCCCGACATGTACTCGGAGGACGAGATGACCTGGCGCGTGCGTCGGGCGCGCGTGCAGTCGAGGTTGAGGGGCGGCGTGGACATCATCGCGACCCACGCTCCCGCTCGTGGCTGGGGAGACCTCGACGACTACCCTCACCGCGGATTCGAGTGCTTCAACGACATGCTGGCGAGGATGAGGCCGCGCTACCTTCTCCACGGTCACGTGCACATGAGCTACGGACGCATCCAGCGCTGCTACGACCATCCCTCGGGGACCCGGATCGTGAACGTCTGCGGCTCGCGGGTCATCGAGGCCTGAGTTGGGGTCATCGCGGGGCTTGTGGCACAGTCGGCGGGAATATAACGCATTCTGCGCGAAGCACGTGACAAAGACCCAGTTGCCGCGTTCTTCTCGGCGCAGGATGCGTTATATCAAAACAGGAATTACGTGTTCAGGTTGGCATCGCCTGGCAAGAAGGTCGTGCGACTTCGTCACTCGTACAGTGCGCGCTCGACGAGCGCGAGCAGGGTCCTGCAGTCGGGGTCGCCTCGCCTCACGGCGTCGAACATTCCGTTCAGGGTGAGGCGGCACACGGCCTCGACGGAGAGGTCGCCGGACAGATGGTCGGCCCGTACCTGCGGGTCTGCCGCGAGCACGTCCTCGAGCCCGCGAAGCATGTGGGAGAGGAGCTCCTCCATGCGGCGCCTGCCTGCCTCCCGCGCGCCTGGCTCGAGCCCCTGCAGCTGCGCGAGCCAGCCAGACCCGCTGTTCGAGAGTCGCTTGTGGAGCGAGGCGTAGAGGCGCTCGCAGTACGCGAGGTAGCTCTCGTCGGGCTCGGGATGGCAGAATCCCTCGTAGAACGCCTCGCCGAAGAGTCGCTCGGCGGTGGCGGCGACAAGCTCGTCGCGTGACGGGAAGTAGTTGTAGATCGTTCCCGTGGAGACGCCCCGCGCGGCAGCAACCCCACGGATGCTGATCGCGTCGAGGCCGTGCCCCTTCGCGACCGCGGCCGAGCTGTCGAGGATCTTCTCCCTGCTGGTGAGCTGTCGCGGCATGTCGCCACCGTCCCAATCGCGATCACCACGTCATTGAACGATGTTCAGTATACGTTCTTGTTAGATGCCGAGGCACATGGCGAGGAGCCAGACGTAGGCGCAGGTCTTGGGCAGCATGAGGGCTCCCACCTGCGGGTACCTGTCCGCCCAGATGACGACGGGAAGGTAGCAGCCAAAGCTGACGAGAATGGCGAGCCACGCGAGGCTCATCGAGGGGATGGCCGACCCAGTCATGGCAAAGCGGACGGCGACGATGACGCCCATGGCGGCGAAGGGCACGTTACGGATGATTCCCCAGCTCACAGGGGGCTTCTCCTGCGTCCAGCCGTTCTGGGGCATGAAGCAGAGCGCGATGCGCACGACGGCGAGGACCACGAGCACGACGGTCCACGGCGTGTCGGTGGCGAGAGGGGCGAGCTGGCAGCCAATCCACCAGAGCAGCAGGTAGAAGACCGTCATCGTGATTGAGGTGACCTGCTTGCCGCGGCCGAGGGCGGCCCTCAGCTCGTCCGCCTTCCCCGAGACGATCGAGCGGACGCGCGGGACGAGGTGGAACGAGTCGCCGCCCGCGAGCGTGAGCGCCATGATGCCGGCGAGGAGCCGGGGTGTTGATTCGGCTGCGGTGATGAGCAAGAAGATGCCTATTATGGCTCCGGTGATGAGGTAGGCGATGTCGAACACGGCCTCGACGAGGCCAAACGTACGCTTCATGGTTCTTCTCCCTCTGGTCGCGAGAACTCATCCTGAACGATGTTCAGTCTAGGCGCCGGAGAGTGAACGACAAGGCCCTCTTGTTCAGACCTGGAAAAGGGGACAGGCTGTGTTTCCAGGTTTCCGGCGGGCTGGTACCGGCGCCAGCCGCGTGGCTCGACCTTGTCGCGACAAATGCCGCGCACGTTGCGTTTGTCCGGTAAAGCGCAGCTCGCGCGTGCCCTGGGGCCCCTCCGCGCACGCGGAGGTCGACGTCGTCGCGACGATCGCAGCGCACGTTGCATTTGTCCGGTAAAGCGCAGCTCATGCGTGCCTAGAAGGCCCCCGGGACACGCGTAGGCCGACCTTGTCGCGACGATCGCAGCGTACGTTGCGTTTGTCCGGTAAAACTCAGCTCACGCGTGCGACCGGGCCCTGTGGCACACGCGTAGGTCGACCTTGTCGCGACGATCGCAGCGCACGTTGCATTTGTCCGGTAAAGCGCAGCTCACGCGTGCGACCGGGCCCTGTGGCACACGCGTAGGTCGACCTTGTCGCGACGATCGCAGCGTACGTTGCGTTTGTCCGGTAAAACGCAGCTCGCGCGTGCGGCAGGGCCCCTGGCGACACGTGTGGGTCGACGTCGTCCAGCTACTCCTTGCGCAGGCCGCGCTCGAGGTAGAAACCGTCCTCCGAGAAGCGCTTGCGGTAGCACCACGAGACCACCCAGATGTTGCAGAGCGTGGTGGTCGCGGTGATGGCCATGAGGATCACGATCTGGTACTTGGCGGCCGAGAGCGGGTTCGCCCCGGCGAGCACCTGGCCGGTCATCATGCCGGGGATGTTCACGAGGCCCGCGGCGGAGAGAGTCGCGAGCGTGGGGATCATGCCCGAGCGCACCGACGCTACGATCGACGGCCGCGCGGCCTCGCGCGGCGTCGCCCCCATGGCGACCATGGCGAGCATCTCGTCCGCTCGGTCATCGAGACTTGCGAAGGTGCGGTCGAGCGCCACGGCCGACGAGCTCATCGCGTTGCCGAGGATCATGCCCATGATGCCCACCACGACGCGCGCGTCGTACCACAGCTCGGGTCGCACGATGAGCTCCACCACGACGAGCAGCATCGTGAGCGAGGTCACGAGCAGGGTGATGAAGATCTGCGGCGTGATGCCGTCGGGGCGGTTCTTGACCCGGCCCCTTCCAATCTGCGTCGCGTTCGCCACCATGACGAGCAGGATGAGCAGGACCATCCACCAGGTCTGGTTGTCGAACACCCACTTGAGCACGAGTCCGAGGGCGATGAGCTGCAAAAACGCACGCAGCGTGGATATGGCGATGTCGCGCTCGAGCCCCATGCCCTCGCGCCACGACACGACGCCCGCAATCACCATGAACCCGGCCGCAAGAATGAGCTGCAGGTTGCCTATCTCGATGACGCCCATGTCAGCGCCCCTCTCCGCATGCGCAGCCGTTCGGCGAGACGTCCGCGACCTCGTCTGCGATCGGCACCTCCACGAGCGAGCCCTCGGCAAGTCGGAGCCTTCGCGTGGCGAAGCCGTCGGGTGCCCGGTGACGCACACGCAGGAACGACCGTCCCTCGTGAGCCTCCGCGGAGACGAGCGCCCCGACCATGCCCGCGCTCGCGTCGTCGAGCGCGGCGTCGACCTCGTCGAGCAGCGTGAGCGGTGCCTCGAGGAGAAGTGCGCGGAGCAGGGCGATTCGTGCCGCCTGGCCTCCGGAGAGCCGGGCCATGTCCCGCTCGAGTTCGACGTCATCAAGGCCGATGCGGTCCAGGTCGCGCCGCATGCGCTCGCGCGTCGGCGGCGTCTTCTCGCGTCGGCACGAGAGCTTCCACGGCGCGAGGAGGTTGTCCTCGACCGTCCCGGGGAAGAGCGTCGCCTTCTGGGGGACGTACACGATCTGCTGTCGCCACTCGACGCCGTCGACCTGGGACGCCGCCCTGCCGAGCAGCATGAGCTCGCCCGAGGTCACGGGGCGCAGACGCGCCATGGCCAGAAGCAGCGTCGACTTGCCAGAACCGGACGGGCCGACGAGGTCGGTCACCTCTCCCGTCTCCATGGAGAAGGACACGCCGTCGAGCACGCGGAGCGAGCCCTCGCTCCTCTCGACGTCGACGACGAGGTCGTGTGCCTCGAACAGTGATGCCATTGTCTTTCGGCTTTCTACTCGGCCACCCCGGGGTTCCTGACGAGGTCGGCGAGCGTCCTGCTGTCGAGGAAGGTGCTCGTCACCTTGCCGAGGTCGCGCCAGACGCCGATGGTGGTGCAGGTGTCGATCTGCGGGCAGATGTCATCGTTCGTGCACGAGAGGCACTGCACCGGTGCGAGGTTGCCCTCGGCCGCGCGCAGCAGCTCGCCGAGCTTGTACTCCTCGGGCTTGCGCGTGAGGCGGTAGCCGCCTCCCTTGCCGCGCTGGCTCTCGACGAAGCCCGCCTTGTGCATGAGCGAGATGACCTGCTCGAGGTACTTGCGCGAGATGTTCTGGCGCTTCGACACGTCGCCGAGCGAGACCCACCCGTCGTGCGACGCGAGGTCAGCCATCGCGCGGAGGGCGTACATCCCCTTCGTGGAGAACATTCCAGCCATAGCCCATGCCCCCTCTCCCGCAGGAACCCCTGCGAGTCTAGTCCCGGTCCTTCGTCCGCTCCTCGAGCATCTCCTCGAGGGTGCGCCACGCGAGCTCGGCGCACTTCACGCGCGCCGGCATGTGGGAGATGTCCTTGAGGATAGTGGCGTCCTCGAGCTCCCCGAGCTTCTCCTCGTCGGTCTCCTCGCCGGTGATCATCCCCTTGAAGAGCTTGCACAGCGAGATGGCCTCCTCGGGGGTCTTGCCGACCATGAGGTCGCTCATGATGTCCGCCGAGGCCTGGCTGATGGCGCAGCCGTGTCCCGTGAACGCCGCCTCCTCGATGGTGCCGTCGTCCGCGAGGCGGATGGAGAAGGTGAGCTCGTCGCCGCAGGACGGGTTCACGCCCTCGTGCGAGCACGTGGGGTCCTCCATCTCGTACTTGTAGTCGGGATGCGCCACGTGGTCCATGAACTCGGCGTTGTAGAGGTCAGTTATTGCCATGGAAGACCTGCCAAACCTGTTCGAGGGCATTGACCAGGCGATCGATGTCCTGCTTGTCGTTGTAGAAGGCCACGCTCGCGCGACAGGTGGCGTTGTTCTCCACCCCGAGCTCGAGGAGGAGCGGCTGGGCGCAGTGGTGGCCGGCGCGGATGCACACGTCGTTCATGTCGAGGATCGATGCGACGTCGTGGGGATGGACGCCGCGGACGTTGAACGAGACGGCGCCCACGTGGCGCGACCCGTCCTCGGGTCCGATCACGTCGACGAAGTCGAGCGAGGCGAGACGTTCGGTGAGGTGGCGGGCGAGAATGCGCTCGCGCTCCTCGACCTTCTCCATGCCGATGGATTCGAGGTAGGTCAGGTCGGCGTCAAAGGCGTAGATGCCTGCCGCGTCCTGCGTGCCTGCCTCGAACTTCTGCGGCACGGGGGCCCACACGGCGTCCGTCTCGGTGACGGAGTCAATCATCTCGCCGCCCGTGAGAAAGGGCGGCATGGCGTCGAGGACCTCGGAGGTGCCCCACAGCACGCCGATGCCCATCGGACCGCCGAGCTTGTGCGCCGAGAAAGCCATGAGGTCGCAGCCAATCGCGCGCACGTCCACGTGGACGTGCGGGACGGACTGCGCGCCGTCGACCACGAAGTAGGCGCCCATCTCATGGGCGCGGCGCCCGATGGCGGCCACGTCGTTCTCGACGCCGAGGACGTTGGAGACCTGAGTCACCGAGACGATCTTTGCGCGGGGGCCGATCTTGGCGGCGACCTCGTCGGGCGTGATGCGGTAGTCGTCATCCATGCGCAGGTAGACGAGGTTGGCGCCTACCTCGCGACAGAGCTGCTGCCATGGGATGATGTTCGAGTGGTGCTCCATGATGGAGATGACCACGTCGTCGCCGGGGCCGACCACGGTCCGCCCGAGCGTCTGCGCCACGAGGTTGAGCGACTCGCTCGCGTTGCGCGTGAAGACGATCTGGTTGCCCTGCGGCTTGCCCGCGTCGTTTACGGCGCCGATGAACGAGGCGACGTGCGCCCTGGCGTCGTCGATGGCGGCCGTCGCCTCGACGGAGAGGCGATAGAGGCCGCGCAGCGGGTTCGCGTTCATGGTCTCGTAGAAGCGCCTCTCGGCGTCGAGCACCGCGGCGGGGCGCTGCGCGGTGGCGGCGCTGTCGAGGAAGGAGAGGCCGGGGTTGGCGGCCAGGAGCGGGAAGTCGGCCTTGAAGGGGCTCTCGGCGATGGTCGCGAGCTCGGCATCGGTGAGCATGCTCATGCCTCCTCGTCCAGGACGGGGGAGACGCCCTCGTCGAAGTCGTGTGCGACGTCGGCGCCGAGAACCGCCTCGGCGCGACGGACGGCGGCCTCGTGCGACCGCTTCTCGGGGGAGTGAATGATGGCGTCTTCGAAGAGCGCGCGGACGAAGAGCTGCTCGGCCTCGCGGCGGGAGAGCCCGCGGTCCTCGAGGTAGGCGATCTGCTCGGGGGAGACCGAGCCGATGGTCGCGCCATGGTTGCCGGCGACGTCGTCCTCATCGCAGAGGATGACGGGCATGGTCTTGTTGACCACGTTGTCGCCGATCACGAGCACGGTCTCGGCCTCGCTGCCCTTGGAGCCGCGTCCGCCGTGGATGAGGTCGATCGTGGCGCGGAGGCTCTTCTTGGCCGACCCGTCGAGCACACCGGACTCGCTGATCTGGGCGCGGGTGTCGCGGCCGCGCTGGCGGACGACGTGGTTGATGTCGAGCGTCTCGTGACCGGAGGCGAGGTAGCGCGTGTTGAGGTCGACTCTGGCACGCCTTCCGGCGAGGTCCGCGGCAAAGCCGACGGCGACCGTGCCACCGCCGAGGGCGTACTGGCGCACGTCGATGCGGGCGTCGTCGTCGGCGTGGATGCCGACGCTCTCCAGGTGCTGCTGGGCGTCGGTCGCTCCGATGACCTCGATGACCGAGACGTGCGCGCCGGACTCGGCGATCACGCGCAGGAGGGAGGCCGAGGTCGATGGCTTGTCGCTCGTCCCGGTGACGGCGACGACGATGGTGGCCGTCGCGCCCTCGCGGACCATGACGCCGGTGTCGACGACCTCGCCCTTGTCGGCGTCGACCGCGATCACGACGGGCTCCTCGCGCACGGTGTGCGCGGGAACCTCCACGTAGCGGGCGTCCGCCGCCTGCGAGGTGACCCATGCGGTGACCTTCTCGCCCATACCCGTCTCGACCTTGGAAAAGAGCTGCGGAAGCGCGAAGTAGACGTCGCCCTTGCGGGAGATCTTCGGAACCGTGAGCGTGATGTCGTTGACGTGCAGGCGGTTCCAGGTCTGTGCGGGCGGCTGGTTGACCCTGCCCAGGGTGACCGTGTCGGCCATGGGCGTCTGGATGCTCTCGGTGGACATTAGCCGATCGCCCCTTCCATCTCGAGCTTGATGAGGTTGTTCATCTCGACGGCGTACTCCATGGGGAGCTCCTTCGAGACCGGGTTGGCGAAGCCGTTGACCACGAGCGTGCGGGCCTCGGCCTCGGAGCAGCCGCGGCTCATGAGGTAGAGCACGGTGTCGTCGGAGATGCGGCCGATGGTCGCCTCGTGGCCGACCTGCGCCGTGGAGTTGCGCACGTCCATGGCGGGGATCGTGTCGGAGCGGCTGATGTTGTCGAGCATGAGCGACTGGCAGCTCACGGTGCAGCGCGCGCGGTCGGCGTGGCGCCCCACGACCACGGACGAGCGGAACGTGTTGACGCCGCCGTCCTTGGAGATGGACTTGGTGTTGACCGAGGCGGTGGTGTCCGCGCCGTTCAAGATGACCTTGCAGCCGGTGTCGAGGTCCTGCGTGGCGCCCGCGAAGGTGATGCCGGTGAACTCGCAGCTGCCGCGGTCGCCCGCGAGGATGGTGGTGGGGTAGAGGTAGCTCACGTGGCTGCCGAAGGAGCCCGAGACCCACTCCATCTTGGAGTCGGTGCCGATGGTCGCGCGCTTGGTGTTGAGGTTGTACATGTTCTTGGACCAGTTCTCGATCGTGGAGTAGCGCAGACGAGCGCCGTCCTTCACGAAGAGCTCGACGGCACCGGCGTGGAGGTTGGCCTCGTAGTACTTGGGCGCGGAGCAGCCCTCGATGAAGTGCAGGTCGGCGCCGGGCTCCACGATGATGAGCGTGTGCTCGAACTGGCCGGCTCCCTGCGCGTTGAGGCGGAAGTAGCTCTGCAGCGGGTAGTCGAGCGTGACGCCCTCGGGGACGTACACGAACGATCCGCCGCTCCACACGGCGTAGTGCAGCGCCGCGAACTTGTGGTCCGTCGGGGGGATGAGCGTGCCGAAGTACTCGTGGACGACGGGCTCCCAGGTGGGGTCGTGGAGCGCGTCCTCGATGGTCGTGTAGATGACGCCCTGCTTGGCGACCTCCTCGCGCATGTTGTGGTACACGATCTCGGAGTCGTACTGTGCGCCGACGCCTGCGAGGCTCTCGCGCTCGGCCTCGGGGATGCCGAGGCGCTCGAAGGTGTCCTTGATGTCTTTGGGGACGTCGTTCCAGTCCTTCGCCTGCTTGGTCTTGGGCGAGACGTATGTCGAGATGTGATCGAGGTCGAGGCCGGCGATGCTCGGTCCCCAGTTGGTGGCCATGTCGCGTCCGTGGTAGAGGTCGAGGGCGCGCAGGCGCATCTCGAGCATCCACTCGGGCTCTTCCTTCTTGGCCGAGATGGAGCGTACGATGTCAGGCGTCAGGCCGTCCTCGTAGCGCTCGTAGCCCTCCTCAGACTTGGTGAAGTCGTAGAGGGAGCGGTCGACGTCCGCGACCTTGGTGCGTCCCCCGCTCACTCGGCATCACCCTCGAAGCGCTCGAAGCCGTTCCGGTCGATGTCGTCGATGAGCGATGCGGGGCCCTCGGCCACCATGTGGCCCTTGACCATGACGTGCGTGCGGTCGACGGAGAGGCGCTCGAGGATGCGCGTGTTGTGCGTGATCACGAGCAGCGCGCCGCCGCAGGAGTCGCGGTAGGCCTCGATGCCCTTCGAGACGACGGTGAGCGCGTCGACGTCGAGCCCGGAGTCGGTCTCGTCGAGGATGGCGAGCTTGGGCTGGAGGAGCAGGAGCTGGAGCATCTCGATCTTCTTCTTCTCGCCGCCCGAGAAGCCCACGTTGAGCTCGCGCATGAGGAAGCTCTGGTCGAGGTCGAGCTGGTCGGCGATCTGACCGACGCGCTGGCGGAACTTGCGGGCCGTGGTCTTGAGCTCGGGGCGCATCTGGCTGATGGTGCGCAGGAACGAGTAGAGCGGCACGCCGGGGACCTCGACGGGCGCCTGGTAGGAGAGGAAGATGCCCGCGAGCGAGCGCTTGTCGGCGGAGAAGGACGTGATGTCCTGGCCGTCGAAGGCGATGGTGCCCGAGGTGACCTTGTAGGCGGGGTCGCCCATGATCACGTGGCCGAGCGTGGACTTGCCCGCGCCGTTGGGCCCCATGAGGACGTGCGTCTCGCCAGCGCCGACCTCGAGGTCGATGCCGTGCAGGATGGGGGTGTCCTCGGTTCCGGCACTGATGCCGCTCACGCTGAGAAGCTGGTCTGACATGTTCTCTCCAATGCGTCCTCGCGCCGTGCGGCGCACCTGTTCCCTGTTGTGGCAGCGGGCGAAATGCCATCCCGCGGTCTCAATTCATACTAGTTTGTAGGAAATAGCGCGGGGGCGAGAATCTCGTGCGCTACCAGCCCTCCATAATTCCTACGCCACAGGGGGTATTTTACCCACAGGGCGGCGCCGGAACGCGAGAATCTTGGGGATGTTGGAGGGCCGAGGGTCGCTAAAGCAGAGAAGGATTAGTGCCGGTCTAGCGGTCGTTCGCTGCTGCGGTTGACACTGAATGATGAACGCTGCATAGAAGCAGATTAGAAGTGATTCGTATTGACGGACCACAGACAACTGCGGCAAAGAGTTTGTCGGGCTCAGATTGACATTCAAAGAGGTCATTTTCGGAAGGAGAGCACGTGCACTATCTCGAGGGTCGAGACACGTCCAGTGGCGCGCCCGGCGATTTGGTCTCAAGCTGCGTAACGCTCGGTAATAAACTGCTATCAGAATTCTTTCAACCGAAGTCGTTTGGAGCTACAGATGTCTGACACGGAACTCAAAGATGGCATAGAAGCTGGCAGTGGTGTCGGAGAAGCTGATGCTCTGGTGACTGGGACAGAGAGCGTCGATGCAGGAAGGAGCATTCCCCCTGTCGAGGCGGTCCGCAATTTTGCCGGAATGGTGGTTGACTCTGCTGGCAAGGCGGGTGCGACTGTTGCCTTGGCAGCTGGAAAGCTTGGCTCGACTGCCGTAGAAGTTGCGGGAGATATATACGCAGCTGCTGGTGGAGAGACGGGGAAAATGGCGGAGGGAAACTGTCGCAAGGATGACGGAACCTATGTCCTTCCAACGCCTCTTATTGATGGACGGGAATCAAAGGAACTTAAGATTCTGACAGATAAATATAAAAGGTTGATAGAGCCAAACTTTATTGAAAAGACAGGAAAGAAGCTCGTTGGGGTAATTCCTCAGGAGGCCAAGGAACCGTTCGAATCGATACTACACGGGGTGACGCAGCAGGAATTCTATAAGCAAGCAATGAGCGTCGTCGCTGATGGGTTTAAGGGGATTGAGCAGCAAGTATCAAAGTACACCGTCAGCTCAGAGTATGTCGTCGGTGCAGTCAACGATAGCGGGCAGAAGGAGAAGATTTCCAACCTTCGAGAAATCTGCCTCTTGCGAGGCTATGATGCGGCGAAAATCGCAAACAGTCAGGGTTCGTTCCATTTGGCGCTCGCCTTCTCGGAGGGGGCGGCAACCGGAGCTCCCGGCTTTATTGGTATACCCTTCAACCTAGTCTTAAGCACTTTCCTCTACTATCGAGCAGTCCAATCGGTTGCGATGTTCTATGGGTATGACGTGAAAAACGATCCAGCAGAGCTCGTAATAGCTGGAGAGGTCTTTTCCAATGCCATGGCTCCCAGTCAAGAAAATAATGACGGAAAAACGGAAATCATCGGAAAAGTTATGTTGGTCAGCGAGCTGGCTGCAGTAAATCAAGCCGTAAAAAAGGGCTGGGAAGCAGCGGCTGAGAGGGGTGGCGTTGCGCTCCTCATTGTTCAGATGCGCGCCCTTGCGAACGGTGCCGCTCGGAAGGCGCTCGAGAAGGCTGGGCAAGAGGGGCTTGAGGCAAGCATCTTCCGAAGCATCTTTGAACAACTAGGCAAATCGCTTTCACAGAAAGTGGTTCAAAGAGGAATCCCCGTTATCGGTGGAGTTATTGGCGCCTTCTTTGATGCGGGAATGATGAGTCGGATCCTTACGTATGCAAATATCTTCTACGAAAAGCGCTTCATTCTCGAGAAGGAGGCCAGAATCGAAGCCCTTTCCGAGAATATGAGCTTTGACGAGGTCATTGGTACTGCTGACGCATAACCCTGATATCACTTTCACTCTGGCATAATCTTCGATGAATTGCTGTTGGATTACTTGCCGGCTGGCTACCAGCACTCGTCCCTATGCACAGAAGCCGACGGGCATGCGGCTCTCGCCGACCTCTGACGCCAGGTCCGTGTCCGAGAGTGCCGAGCGGACCACTCCAGCCGTGATGCGTCGGTCGTCGCGCATGGTGGCCTGGCGCATGAGACAGCGCTCGAAGACCTTCCTGACCATGCGGCCGTTGGAGAAGTCATGGCTGTCGCAGGCGGTCATGCGGGCGAAGGCCGTCTCGAGCACGTCCTCGGCATCGGCGTCAAGTTCCAGGTCCTTCTCGCCAGCCATGAGCCGGAAGATCTGTGTGAGCTCGGCAGGGGAGTAGTCGGGGAAGTCGATGTAGAAGGCGACGCGGTCGCGCAGGCCGGGGTTGCGCGAGATCATGCGGTCCATGGAGCGGGTGTAGCCAGCCATGATGCAGACGAAGTCGCCGCGGTGGTCCTCCATGGCCTTGACCAGGGTGGATAGTGCCTCGTCGCCAAAGTCCGCGCACTCGTCCGCGGCCACGTGATGGGCGCCGAGGCCTCCGTACATGCCGAGCGCGTAGGCCTCATCCACGAAGAGGACACCGCCCTTCGCCCGCTCGATCTGGCCGAGGGTCTTCTGCGCGGTGTGCCCCACGTACTCGCCGACCAACCCCGCGCGGTCGCACTCGACGAAGTGCTCGGGGTGCTCGAGGACGCCCGCCTCCCCGAGCATGCGGCCGAGGATTCGGGCGACCGTGGTCTTGCCCGTCCCGGGGTTGCCGCGGAAGACCATGTGTAGACAGGGGCGGTCGTTACCGGCGTTCTTGGCTGCAAAGGCCACGATCTCCTTCAGGCGGCGCTTCACGTCCGCGAGGCCGACGAGCGAGTCGAGCTCGTGCTCCGCGGTCGCGGCAGGCGCCGTCGCAGCCGGCTTCTGCGGACGCCAGTCGTTCACCGGGGATAAGACCTCCGAGGCGGGGAGCCCGGAGTTACCGCGGTCCGCGAGGAGCATCTCCAGACGGAGGTCGTCGGGGTGGAGCAGGTCGCCCACAATCGGCGCGACGCTCGCCTCACAGCCGAATCTCCTGCGGATGAGGCTCAGGATGTGCGGCGCGAAGTCCATGGGAGAGCGACCGCCCGTCTCGCCAAGGTCTCGCGGACCCGACGGTAGCGAGGCGCGTCCCGCGCGCACGTCTCGCCCGATGACATCAACCCACGTCGACCCGTCCTCCTCGACCGTCGTGGCGAGAGGGAAGATGAAGAGACCCTCCCGCCTGGCGACGAGGTCCGTCACTGACGTGACCAGCTCCCAGTCGGGTTCCTCGTCGAAGAGCATGACCCCCTTGAAGTCTGCCGTGTTGACCCGAACGTTTGCGATGCTCTCAGCCATAGAGTCCAATCTCTCGTGTCGAATTCCGAGATGGACGGAGTTATCCACGCCTTGCGGGCAGCAAGGGGCGATTCTGCGTCCGCGGAAACCTGCAACGCGAATTTTACGACGGGCACGGGACATCAATCGAGGGGTGGCGGGTGCTGGGCCGCTCACGAATCGTGTCCCTCTCCGTGGAAAGTCGGTAGAACGCGAGAATCCCGACCGAGGCGGCGGTGAAAACGCTCCACGATACTTCTCGGCGTTTCCGTTCGACTCGATCATCGTGGGAGCTTGCAGTGAAGGCGTGGACAGGCATCGGCAATCTCATAGGCAGCAACATGGCGATTCTCGCTCCGGCGTGTCTCGTCTTTGGCGTGCTCTTTCCTGACGCCTTCTCATGGATCACCCCTCACGTCACGGTGATGTTCGCCTTCATCACCTTCCAGGGCGCCCTCGGCAACAACTTCTCGAACCTCGCCGAGACGGTTCGACATCCGCTCCCGATGGTCCTGTCGCTGCTCGTCTCGGCCGTGATCATGCCCGTCCTCGTCTTCCTGCTTGGCGGCATCTTCTTTGGCTCCGACCCCGACATCATGTGCGGGCTCGTGCTCGAGTACGCCGTGCCGGTCGCCGTGCTCTCCGTCATGTGGACGGGGCTCTTCCAGGGCAACCTCTCTCTCACGCTGGCCACGCTGCTCGTCTCGACGGTGGCCTCGCCCCTCACCATCCCGCTCACGCTCAAGCTGCTCCTCGGACAGACGGTGCAGGTCGACGTCGCCGGCATGATGTTCAGCATGCTCGTCTCGATCGCTCTTCCCGCCTGCGCGGGCATGGCGGTGAACGACCTCAGCCACGGCTGGGGGAAGAAGGCCCTCTCGCCGGCCGTCGCCCCGGCGGCGCGCATCCTCATGGTCATGGTGCTGCTCTCCAACTCCACCGAGGTGTCCTCCTACGTTCACAACCTCACGCCCATGCTCGTCGGCGTCGTCGTGTTCATCGGCCTCTTCGCCACCACGGGCTACGTCTGGGGCATGGTGCTCGCGCGTCTCACGCACCAGCCGCGCGGCAGCCTCATCTCGATGACCTACCTCTGCGGCATGCGCAACATCTCAGCCGGCGCGGTCATCGCCGCCTCGTACTTCCCCGGAGAGGCCATGTATCCCGTGATCATGGGTACGCTCTTCCAACAGGTGCTCGCGGCCCTCTTCTCCGAAGTCACGAAGCGCGTCGCCGGCGAATCCGAGCCCGAGGCGGACGAGAAACCTCTCCCGGCACCGTCGAGAGCGTCCGCGCGCTGATTGCGGCTTGTGTCCGCGATACCCTTGTAGGAGAATGAGCGCTGTTATGGTGTCGGTAGACAGGTGAGGCAGGCTATGGCATGGCAGGAGTGGTAGCTGGGCACGGGTTTGTCTTCGTTCCCTAGCGGGTCGCCCGCATCTCCACCCCCATCCAGAATCGTCGTGCCAGGAGTCATCCAATGCCACTCTCCATGCCCGAAAAGGGTCCTCTGTCGACGTCCACGCGTCGTCTCGTCGCAATTAACTTCCTCCAGCAGCTCGGCTTCCAGTCCACGTACTTCGTGGGCATCATCGGCTGCGCGACCTACATCCTCGGCGCGGGTGCGCTCGAGATCTCCATCCTCGTCTTCTGCCTCAACGTGTTCCTCGTCGTGGGCACCTTCTGCGCAGGCGTCGTGATCGACGCCATCGGACCGCGGCGCACGCTCGTCGTGTCGCTCGCCGCCATGAGCGTGGCGGGCTTTCTCGGGTGGCTCGCCCCGGTGAGCTATCCCGTGCTCTACCTCATGGGCATCATGAACGGTTTCCTCTTCGGCGTCGGCACCACCGCCATGGACGCGTACCCGCGCTACATGGTCGACGGCCGAGGCGAGCTCAAGCGCATGAACAGCCTCAACAACACCGCGACCTGCCTCTCGGTCATCGTCGGCCCGACCCTGGGCGGCACCATGACGACCATCTTCCCCACGCAGTACGTCTTCGCGATCCTGGCCCTCTGCGTGCTGCCCGCCATCTGGCTCGTCTGGGTCACGCCCGAGACCGTGTGCCCTCAGCGCGATCAGGGTGACGAGAGACGCGGCGCCAAGGCCTTCTTCGATGACATCGGCGAGGGCATCAAGATCACCTTCACCCATGACGAGCTGCGGCTGCTCTTCTTCATCGGCTTCATGGGCTTCTTCTGCTACGGCGCGTTCGACTCGCTCGAGTCACTCTTCTACCGCGACTACCTCAAGGTGGGCACCGAGTGGATGGGCTGGCTCTCGGCGTTTGCCGGCGTGGGCTCCACGATAGGGTCGCTGTTCATCCTGAGGGTGCCGTCCAAGCGGCTCTCGATGAAGCTCCTCTCCGCGTTCCTGCTGCTCACGGGCGTGGGGTCCATGGTGTACACGGGCACGCCGTACCTGCTCTGCGCCGTCATCGGCCAGATACTTACGGGCCTGGGGTTCGGCGCGATGGGCCCGGTGAGAAGTACGCTCACGCAGGAGCGCTGCGACCCCAGCTACGTCGGCCGCGTGGTCTCTGTCATGCGCGTCGGCCTCAACAGCGCCGGTGTCCTGCCGCTCCTCGTGGCACCCTTCCTCGCCGACGCGTTCGGCGTGCAGCCGGTGCTCTTCGGGGCGTCGACGCTCACCGCGTTGATCTCCGGAGCCTTCATCGTCTATACGGCGAGAAGGAGCGTGTAGGGCGCAGACGTCGTCGACGACGCCGCGGATTAGGTTTCATGACGTTGCCGAACGTGGCCGCTTTGTTGCGACTTTCCATCCGCGCGCGCATGTGTCCTAGAATGGCATCCATTGAACGCATCCGGGTGCACTGGAGGACTCATGGCCCTGAGCAGGGAAGCCGTTGCCGGCATCGCCGACTATGCGCGAATCGCCCTCACCGAGCAGGAGCTCGACGAGATGACCACCTACATGAACGAGGCGGTGGAGCTTCTCGCTCCGATTCGCGAGTACGATCTCGAGGGCGTCGAGCCCACGTTCCATCCTATCGGAGACCTCTCCAACGTGATGGGGGAGGACGTGGTGGACGACTCCGTGCGCGCCCTCGACATCCAGACCGCCCTCCACAACGCCGGGTCCTCTCGCGACCGCTACTTCCGCGTGCCCTCCATCCTCGGCACCGACGAAGGAGACCAGTAATGGCAATCTTCGACACCCTTACCGCTGCTCAGGTCGCCGCTGGCGTTGCCGCCGGCGACTTCTCGGCAACCGAGGTCGCCAAGGCCTCGCTCGACGCCGTCGAGTCGCGCGACCCCGCGATTCAGGCCTTCCTCGAGGTCTCGGCCGACCTTGCGCTCCAGACGGCCGCCGCGACCGACGCGGCGCGTGCCGCCGGGAAGCCGCTCGGTCCTCTCGCCGGCGTGCCTGTGGCCTTCAAGGACAACATGCACCTCGTGGGCACCCGCACGACCTGTGCCTCCCGCATGCTCGAGAACTACGACTCTACGTTCACGGCGACCTGCGTCCAGCGCCTGCTCGACGCGGGTGCCACACCCGTCGGCAAGACCAACATGGACGAGTTCGCGTTCGGCTCGTCCACCGAGTCCTCCGCCTTCCACCGCACCAACAACCCCTGGGACACGGACCGCGTGCCAGGCGGCTCCTCGGGCGGCTCCGCCGCTGCCGTCGCCGCCGGCGAGGTCACGCTCGCGCTGGGGTCTGATACCGGCGGCTCCATCCGCCAGCCCGCCTCGCTGTGCGGCGTCGTGGGAATGAAGCCCACGTACGGTGCCGTGTCCCGCTACGGCGTCGTGGCCTTCGGCTCCTCGCTCGACCAGGTCGGTCCCTTCGGCCGCTCCGTCGCGGACGTCGCGCTCGCCATGAACGCGCTCGTCGGCGCGGGCAGGGACCCCTACGACTCCACCTCCCAGGACTGCCCCGTCGACTTCCTCGAGCATCTCGACGATTCCGTCGAGGGTCGACGCGTGGGAATCGTCCCCGCGCTCATGGAGGTCGAGGGTCTCACCCCCGAGGTCAAGGCTGCCGTCGAGTCAGCCGCGAAGGTGCTCGAGGACCAGGGCGCCACCATCGTCGAGGTCGACCTCCCCAACATCGCGTCCGCCATCGCCGCCTACTACGTCATCGCCCCCTGCGAGGCCTTCTCCAACCTCGCCCGCTTCGACGGCGTGCGCTATGGCTACCAGGAGGAGGGCTGCACGACGCTCGCCGAGCAGACCTCCAAGAGTCGCTCCCACGGCTTCGGCCTTGAGGCCAAACGCCGGCAGATGCTCGGCGCGTACCTCCTGAGCTCGGGCGTCTATGACAGGTACTACTACCCCGCTCAGCAGGTGAGGACGCTCATCACCCAGGACTACCTGCACGCCTACGAGCAGTGCGACGTCATCCTCCTGCCGTCGAGCCCTCGAACCGCCTTCAGGTTCGGCGAGATCTCCGACCCGACGCAGATGTACGCAAGCGACATGTTCACGATCTCCAACAACATCGCCGGCAACGGCGGCATCTCCGTGCCGCTCGGCCTCGGCGCCGAATCCGGGCTGCCCGTCTCGGCGCAGCTGCAGGGTCCTGCGTTCAAGGACCGCACGATGCTGCAGTTCGCTCGCGCCATCGAGCGGGGCTTCTCCGCGAGCGGTGCCGTCGCGCCCGACTTCGCCGGGAAGGGGGGTGAGCTCGCATGAGGAAGCTCGCCGAGGTTCTCGAGGACTGGGAGGCCGTCATCGGCCTCGAGGTGCATACCGAGCTCACGTCGCTCGACACCAAGATGTTCTGCAACTGCCGCCTGTCGCACGACGACGCGCCCAACACCAACGTGTGTCCGGTCTGCCTCGGCATGCCCGGCGCCCTTCCCGTGCCCAACAGGAAGGCCATCCAGAGCATCGTGATGGCGGGTCTCGCCACGAACTGCGAGATCCAGAAGCACTCGATGTTCTACCGCAAGCATTACTTCTATCCCGACATGGCCAAGAACTTCCAGACCACGCAGGGCCCTGTCGCGTTCTGCATGTACGGACATCTCGACCTCGCGGTCTCCGGCGAGGGTGCCGCCGAGCGCCCCGACGGCACGGGAGTGGAGAAGGCCGCCGACGGCTCGTACGTGGCGCCCGTCCGCATCCTGCGCATCCACATGGAGGAGGACGCTGCCAAGATGGTGCACGTGGGCGGCGAGGAGGGCCGCATCACGGCGGCCACTGAGAGCCTCATCGACTACAACCGCTGCGGGACGCCCCTCATCGAGCTCGTCACCGAGCCCGACCTGCGCACGCCCGAGGAGGCTCGCCTCTTCATGGAGAAGCTCCGCGAGACCTTCGTCACGCTCGGCATCTCCGACTGCTCGCTCGAGAGCGGCTCGATGCGCTGCGACGGCAACATCTCGCTGCGCCGCCGCGGTGAGACGCGCTACGGCACCAAGACCGAGATGAAGAACATCAACTCCTTCAAGAGCCTCCATGACGCGCTCGAGTACGAGATCTGCCGCCAGGCCGAGGTGCTCGAGGAGGGCGGCATCGTCTACCAGGAGACGCGTCATTGGGAGCCGAGCCGCAGGCGCACGATCGTGATGCGCGTGAAGGAGACGGCCGACGACTACCGCCTCTTCCCCGACCCCGACCTCGCGCCCTTCGACCTCACAGACGACTTCATCGAGGACTGCCGTTCGCGCATTCCCGAGCTGCCCGACGCGAAGCGTGACCGCTATGTTGCCACGTACGGCATCAAGCAGGCGGACGCCGCGCAGATCTCAGGCGATCCGACGGTGTCGAGCCTCTTCGAGCGTGCGGCCGACGGTGCGGGCGAGAAGGTCGCGGGCACGGTCGCCAACGTCATCGTGAACCTGCTCCCCGGGCATGCGGGCGTCTCCGCCGAGCAGGTCAGGAGCCTCGCGGGGCTTCTCGCCGGCGATGCGATCACCTTCGCGCAGGCACGCGAGGTGCTCGATGCGGTCGACGGCACGGACGACGACCCCGAGAAGGTCGTCGACGCGCGCGGCATGCGCCAGGTCTCCGACACGGGCGCGCTCGAGCCGATCGTGGACGAGGTTCTCGCACGCTGCCCCGACCAGGCGCAGCAGTATCGCGACGGCAACAAGAAGGTCGTCGGCTTCCTCGTGGGGCAGTGCATGAAGGCGAGCAAGGGCAAGGGCAACCCCAAGCTCTTCAACCAGCTGCTCACGAAGAAGCTCGAGGGATAGCAACGGCTTACAGACTGAACCGGAGGCCCTCGACGACGCGTCGGGGGCCTTCTTCTCCCTGGCGGTCGGGTTGCCTGAGGAGCGATGCGCTACCATGGGCCCATGGGCTACTTCGTCTACATGGTGCGCTGCGAGGACGACTCGTTCTACACGGGCATTGCGTCCGATGTGGTGAGGCGCATGGCGGAGCACCGCTCGCAGACCGGGAAGTGCGCGAAATACACGAGGACCCATCGCGTGACGGAGCTCGTCGGGCTCTGGACCGCGCCGGACCGCTCGCTCGCAAGCGCCCTCGAGTACCGCATCAAGCGACTGTCCCATGTCGAGAAGGAAGTACTTCTCGCTGATCCTTGCCGGGCGGACTCGCTCATGCCGGCGCGCGGGGAGGGCGCGGTGACATTCGGGTGCGTGGATACTGTCGAGAGGGCTCGGCTCTGGGAGGCCTCTCAGAGCTGAGGGCTTCGTGTGAGGCCGTGACAAAAATGTATCGCACGATACGTTCATGCACAAAAACCTATCGTGCGATACAGATTCGGGCCTCAGATGTGTCGCACGATAGGTTCACGTACAAAAAGCTGTCGCACGACACAGGCAATAGCATCAAACTATTATCTTATGTGTCGCACGATACGTTAACGTACAAAAACCTATCGCACGACACAGAAGCTGCGCCTTCGGCAGCTCTGCCGCCCGTACTTTACGAGACGCTCACCCAGCCTGCGGGGTCAGTCTCGGGCGACTCGCCCACCACGGTGTCTGTCACCGTGCAGGTCCCGTCATCCGCGACGCTGACCTCGTATGTCACCGTGGTATCGGAGGGGGTCGTCTCCCAGGAGCGTGCGAACGTGAAGCTGACCGTCGCGGTGCCCGTGCCCTGGATGTCAAAGACGTAGATGTCCTCCAACGGCCCGCCAGTGACGCCGGACGAGGCGAGGTCTTTGGTCGTGCTGCTCTTCAGCGAGAGCACGCCGTCATAGGTCGATGAGTCGTCGAGCGTCCACTCATAGCCCGTTCCCGCGTTGTAGGGGAGCGTGACGGTGACGGTCGTGGGCCGCCGCGAACAGGCGGCGAGAACGATGACTCCCACGACGGCGAGTGTGACGCAAAGCCAGACGGTGAGCGACTTCCCTCTCATGGCGAATCCCTTCGGGACGGCTGCTCGAATCGTTGAGCTCACTCCTCATACGTGATTCTCGCAGGACTCATTCGTCCACGCAAGCTGTCGGCCGCCGTGCGGACCTGTCAGAAAAGGGGCGGAGGCAGCTGTCCGCCGGCCTCCGCCCCTCGTTGTCCCTGCTGACGTGCTGACGCTGCTCTCCCGCTACGCTCCCGTTGCTGCCGTGCGGCCAGCCTCGAACGCGGCGAGGTTGGCGTCGACGGTCTTGGGCGGCACGCGCTTGGCGATGGCGTCGCGCCAGAGGCTGGCGTCAAAGTCGAGTGCCGTCGAGAGCGCACCGACGAGCACGACGTTCGTGGACCGGGGGCTGCCCAGTTCGCGGGCGATGTCACCGGCCGGGATGAGCTTGGCGCCCATCGACGCGAGCCGCGCCTCGACATCCGTCGGCATCTCGAAGTTGCCGATGTTCACCGAGACGGGCACGATCTGCTCGTCGTTCACGAACAGGTGGCCGCCCTCGGCGAGAAACTGCTGTGCGCGCAGCGCCTCGACCGCCTCGAAGGCGACGATCACGTCGGCGCAGCCCGGGTCGCACACCATGCTGTCCACGTGCTCTCCGACGCGGATGACGGTGCTCACCGAGCCACCGCGCTGGGACATGCCGTGAATCTCGGAGACCTTCACGTCGAGTCCGGCCTCCGCCGCCGTCATGGCGAGAAGGTTGCCGGCGAGGATGGTGCCCTGTCCGCCGACGCCCACGAGAAGGATGGTTGTGGTCTTCATGCTAGTCCTCCTTCGTGATGCAGCCGAAGGGGCACGACTGCACGCACTGGTCGCACCCGATGCACTGGTTGGTGTCGATGACGGCCTTGCCCGAGGCGTCGCGCCCGAGCGCGGGGCAGCCGATGCGGATGCAGGTCCCGCAGGCGCGGCAGTCCTTGATCTTCGGCGCGGGCTTGCGCGTGCGGTCCACGAGACGGCACGGCGCCTTGAAGATGATGACGCTGAGCTGGTCCGTATGGGCGACGGCGGCCTTGAGCGCGGCGCGGATCGCCGCGGCGTCCTGCGCGTCGACCTCCGCGACGTCGTCGACGCCGAGGGCGCGGACGAGGGCGACAAGGTCGAGCGCCTTGCCCGTGGGGTTGTCGAGCGGCCCGATGCGGTGGGACGAGTCGGTGAGCGTGACGCCGTTCACGGGGTTGCCCTGTGTTCCGGTCATGGCCGTCGTGCGGTTGTCGAGGATGCAGAGCGTGCCCACGCCGCCGTTGTAGACGGTGCCGAGCAGGCTCGTGATGCCCGAGTGCGCGAAGGTGGAGTCGCCGATCACGCCGATGACGGGCCGACCCGTGCGCTCGGTGGCCCCGGCCAGCTCCATGCCGTGCGCCATGGAGAGCGACGCTCCCATGTCGATCACGGAGTGGCAGGCGTTGTAGGGGGCGACGGCGCCGAGCGTGTAGCAGCCGATGTCGCCGGTCACGATGGCCTTGATGCGACGCAGCTCGCAGTAGACGAGACGGTGCGGGCAGCCGGGGCAGAACGCGGGCGGCCTCGGGGGCAGGTCCGTGGCGGCGGCCATGTGCGAGGGCTCGTCGACGCCGAAGGCCGTGCGGATGGCGGCGGGCTTGAGCTCGCCGGCGATGGGAAGCGAAGCTGCGGGCGGCGTCGCGAGCTCGATGCCGAGTGCGCGAACACGCAGCGAGAAGTAATCGCTCGCCTCCTCGATCACGTAGCAGGCATCCACGCTCGCCGCGAACTCGGCGAGGCGTTTGGGCGGCAGCGGCCAGGAGAGGCCGAGCTTGAACGTGCTCGCCTCGGGGAGCGCCTCGCGGACGTGCTCGTAGACGGCACCGGCGCAGATGACGCCCACGTGGGCGTCGCGCATCTCGACGCGGTTGAGGTCGGTCGTCTCGGCGAACTCGACGAGGCGCTCCGTGCGCTCGTCCACCACGAGGCGGCGCTTGACGGCGTTGGCCGGCATCATGACGAACTTGCCGATGTTGTCGACGTAGGGACGGGGCTCGACGTCGATGCGGTCGTTCGTCGAGGAGACCATCGTGCGGGTGTGAGCCACGCGCATGGTCTCGTGGAGCATGACCGGCGTGTCGAACTCCTCCGACAGCTCGAAGGCACGTCTCGTCATGTCGCAGGCCTCCTGCGAATCCGCCACGTCGAGGCAGGGGATGCGCGCGAAGGCGGCGTAGTTGCGGGAGTCCTGCTCGTTCTGGGACGAGTAGCACGAGGGGTCGTCGGCGGCGAGAATGACGAGACCCCCGTTGACGCCCGTGTTGCACACCGACATGAGCGGGTCGGCGGCCACGTTGACGCCCACGTGCTTCATGGTAGCGATGGCGCGCACGCCTCCCATGGAGGCACCCGCGGCGACCTCGAGCGCGACCTTCTCGTTGGGTGCCCACTCGCAGTAGACGCCGTCGTAGGCCACGAGCGACTCGAGCGTCTCGGTAGAGGGAGTGCCGGGGTAGCCGACGCCCACGCGCACGCCAGCCTCCCAGGCGCCTCGCGCGATGGCCTCGTTTCCGGACAGAAGCTGCTTGTCCATGGTGTTCCTCTCCTCGGACCTAGCTCTGGTTCTCTTGGTTGACGAGCTCCTTGGCGCCGTAGCGCTCGCGGAGCAGCGGCTTCTCGATCTTGCCCGTGGCGTTGCGTGGCACGTCGGCGAAGATGATCCGGCGGGGCCGCTTATAGCGCGGCAGGCCGAGGCAGAAGTCCTCGATGTCCTGCTCGGTGGTCCTGCCCACGTAGTCGGGCTTGAGCTGGACGATGGCGGCGGCCTTCTCGCCGAGGCGCTCGTCGGGCAGGCCGATGACCGCGACGTCCTGGATGGCGGGGCAGGCGCTCATGAAGTCCTCGATCTGCACGGGGTAGAGGTTCTCGCCGCCCGTGATGATGACGTCCTTCTTGCGGTCGACCAGCCAGTAGAAGCCCTCGTCGTCCTGACGGGCCATGTCGCCGGTGTGGAGCCAGCCGTCGATGAGCGTCTCGGCCGTTGCCTCGGGGTCCTTGTAGTAGCACTCCATGAGGCCGGGGCCCTTGACGCAGAGCTCGCCGACGGTGCCCTGCTCGACGGGGTTGCCCTGCTCGTCGACGATCTTGCACTCCCAGCGGTAGCCGGGCACGCCGATGGCGCCGACGTGGTCTATGTTCTCCATGCCCAGGTGCACGCAGCCCGGCCCGATCGATTCGGAGAGGCCGTAGTTGGTGTCGTAGTCGTGGTTGGGGAAGACCTGCTTCCAGCGCTGGATGAGGCTCTTGGGCACGGGCTGGGCGCCGATGTGCATGAGGCGCCACTGGTCGAGCTTGTAGTCCTTGAGACGGACCGTGCCGTCCTCGATGGCGAGAAGGATGTCCTGCGCCCAGGGCACGAGCAGCCAGACGATGGTGCACTGCTCGGAGCTCACGGTCTCGAGGATGGTCTTGGGGTTCACGCCGCGCAGGAGGACGCCCTTGCCGCCGCAGGTGAGGCTGCCGAGCCAGTGCATCATGGCGCCGGTGTGGTAGAGGGGCGGGATGCAGAGGAAGGTGTCCTCGTGCGTCGTCTTGTGGTGGACGGCCTCCATCTCGGCCGCCTGCGTGAGGCTCTGGTGGTGGTGGAGGATCGCCTTGGGGAAGCCCGTGGTGCCCGAGCTGTAGTAAATCGCCGCGTCCTCGTTCTCGGAGAGCGGGATCATGGGGTCGGCGCTCGAGCAGAACATGGCGAGCTCGCGGTAGCTCTCCGCCCAGGTGGGGCAGTCGTCGCCGACGTAGAAGAGGAGGCGGCCGCGCTGGATCTTCGGCACTATCTCCTCGACGCGGCCGATGAACTCGGGCCCGAAGATGAGGATGTCGGCGTCGGACTTGTTGATGCAGTAGTCGATCTCGTCGGACGAGTAGCGGAAGTTGAGGGGCACGACGGTGGCACCGGTCTTGAGCACGCCGAAGTAGATGGGGAGCCACTCGATGCAGTTGTAGAGCAGGATGGCCACCTTGTCGTCCTTGCGGACGCCGCGCGAGAGGAGCAGGTTGGCGAAGCGGCTCGACTGCTCGTTGAAGACCTGCCAGGTCATCTCGCGGCGGTACTGCTCGTCGTCTGTCGCCTCCACCAGGTCATACTCGCGCCACGTGACGTGGCGGTTCTCCTGCATCTCCGGGTTAACCTCAACGAGTGCGGTCTCGTTGGGCCAGGTAGCGGCGTTGTGCCTGAGCATGTCGACGATGGTCATGAATGCGCCTCCAGTGTTACGGAACGGATTCTGTAATGATACGTGGACGAGTCGCGGCTCGCGGCAACAAGTTTCCGTCCGCAACCTGTTAGTAGCTTTTCGCAGCAAAGAGGGGAGGCGGGGCAGCCGATTTCGGCATGTCCCGCCTCCCCGACGCCCTCTGGCGACCGCGTTACTTCACGGCTGCGAACAGGTCGTTCAGTGCCTCCGTCATGGTGGGGTGCGTGTAGATCGAGTCACGCAGCGTCGTGTAGGGGATCCTCGCGTCCATGGCGAGCTTCACGAGGTTGATGGTCTCGTGGGACTCCTCGCAGAAGAGGTGCGCGCCCAGGATGAGGTCGGTGTCGGCGTCGATGACCGCCTTCAGCAGGCCGACCGGCTTCTCGAGGACGTTGGCCTTGGGGATGGCCGCCGCCGGCAGCGTCGCGACCTTGATCGCATAGCCCTCGGCCAGCGCCTGACCCTCGCTCAGACCGACGCGCGAGAAGGGCGGGTCGATGAAGACCGAGTAGGGGACCGCGCCGCGGTTCTTGGTCGTGCGGGAGCCGTCCCCGAGCACGTCGGAGGCCACGATGCGGAAGTCGTCGAGCGAGACGTACGTGAACTGGAGCCCGCCGACCACGTCGCCCATGGCCCAGATGCCCGGTGCGGTCGTGCGCAGGTGCTCGTCGACCCTCACCGCGCCGCGCTCCGTGAGCTCGACGCCGGCCTTCTCGAGGGCGAGTCCCTCGACGTTGGGTCTCCTGCCCGTGGCGACAAGGACCGCGTCCGCCACGGGCTCGGTCTTCTCGCCGTCGACCTCGAGCGAGAGGGCGGTCCGCTCGCCCTCGTCGCGCACGGACAGGGTTCGCGCGCCGAGAAGGACGTCGATGCCGCGGGAGCGCAGGCTCTCGAGTACGACGCCGGCCACCTGCTCGTCCTCGCGGGGGAGAAAGCGGGTGCCGTCGGCCACGATGCTCACGTGCGAGCCGAAGTTCGCGTACATGGAGGCGAACTCGAGCCCGATATAGCCCCCGCCGATGATGACGAGCTCGCGGGGAAGCGTCTCGAGGTCGAGCAGGGTTTCGCTCACGAAGACGTTGCGGCTGTCCGCGAGTCCCGGGATGGGCGGCACGAAGGGCCTCGAGCCCGTGTTGATGAAGATCTTCTCGCCCTCGATGACGAGGGTGCCGTCCTCGCGCTCGACCGCCACGTGCCGTGCGTCGACGAAGCTGGCCGTGCCGTCGATGACGGTTGCGGTGGGGGCGTCGGCCACCTTGTGGTAGTTCTTGCCGCGAAGCGCGCCGGTGAGGACCTCCTTGCGGGCGATCGCCTGGGCGTAGCGCTCCTGCCGCTCCTCCCAGGTGCCGCCGGCGACGGCGCTCTGCGCTGCGCGGTGGACGAGGGACTTCGTGGGAATGCAGGCGACGTTGATGCAGGTGCCGCCATACATCCGCGCCGACTTCTCGACGAGGGCGACGCTCTGCCCCCGGGCGGCCAGCGTCGCCGCGAGGGTCTTCCCGCCTTTCCCGAATCCGATGATGATGGCGTCGTAGCGCGTGGTCGTCTCGCTCATGACCGTGTCCTTTCCTCGGTGCCGTCGTGTGGTGTCGCAAGGAGACGTCGCTCGATGTCTCCTATCCGAATGTGCGAGAGCCGCTCGATGCAGTCCTCGTCCAGCGTTTTGTAGATGTCGTCCATGACGCCCGCCATGCCCGACGCGATCTGACAGTCCTTGTCGGCCGCCCCGCTTCTCCACGTCGACGAGATGAGCTTCTCGTCGACCGCTCGCGCCACGGCGTCGAGCGTGATGTCTGCCGCCGACTCGATGGGGGTGTAGCCGCCGCCTGCGCCCTGAGCGCTCACGGCGAGACCCGCCCGGCAGAGCTGCGCCATGACCTTGCGAATCCGCGCGGGATTGGTGCAGATGTTGTCGGCCAGCTCGGTGCTCGAGACCTTGCGGGCGTTGTGGTCGAGGAAGACGAGGGCGTGGGTCGCCAGGCTGAGGTCGCCTCTCATGATGACGCCCCCGATACGGTCCCGTAGGTCCAGGAGGTGATGCCGCCGTCCATGTCGTAGACGTGGGCGTAGCCGAGCTTGACGAGTGCGGCGGAGGCCTGCGCGCTCCTGACGCCCGTGCGGCAGTAGACGATGAGGGTCGCGTCCTTGTCGGGGAGGGCGGCGATGTCGCTGTCGCCGATCGTGTCAAGGGGCACGAGCACGGCACCTTCGATGTGGGCGTCCTCGTACTCGCTCTGCGTGCGGACGTCGACCACCGTCACGTTGCCGGCGTCGATCATGGACTTGGCCTCGCTCGGTTTGATGACGGTGTAGCCCGTCTCGGTCGAGCTCGTGGCGGAGCTGGAGCTGGTGTCCGAGGACATCGGCTGCGAGCAGGCCACGAGCGTGAGCGTCATGGCCGTCGCAAGGGCTAAGCCTGCGATCAGGCGTGGGATGGAGGCTTGGGTGGGTTTCTTCATCGGTGCTCCTCTCTCTGTGGTGCGCTGACCTGTGCCGATTAAATATATACCAAATAGTTACAGTAAATGCAAGAGCCCGATTGGCAGTTCCACATGGAAAAGGGGACAGGTTGAAATTCCAGGTTTTCGCCGCAGGTGAGGGGAGGGGAGAAGCCCTTTTCAGGCAGATCTTGTGCCGTTCCGTTCATTTCAGGGTCCTGCTAGAGGCGAGTAATGAACGGAACGGCACAAGATCTGCCTGAAAAGGGCTTGGGGCTTGGGGCCGAGGCGGCCGGAGAGCAGCGAGGCGCTCGCCGCCGTCCGACTCGACCGCCTGCGCGCTGCGGTTACCCGGAGCTGACTGCGCTTAGAATGACGGCATTGGTTTCCAATGAGAGGAGCGAGATGGACCTCAGCGACTGCCGCTTCGACGGCAAGGGTCATTTCAAGATCGGCGACTATCCCACGTCTGCGAACGTCGACAAGGACGAGCGCCTGCGTTACGAGGAGCTCGCCGAGCAGAACAACATCCGCATGGCCGAGCTCCAGGACAAGCTCTACGCCGAGGCACACGAGGGCGTGGTCGTGCTGCTCCAGGCCATGGACGCCGCGGGCAAGGACTCCACCATCAAGAACGTCATGAGCGGCGTGAACCCCCAGGGCGTGCACGTCTACAGCTTCAAGCAGCCCTCCAAGGAGGAGCTCGCCCACGACTACCTCTGGCGCGCCGTGACGCATCTGCCCGAGCGCGGCCACATCGGCCTCTTCAACCGCAGCTACTACGAGGACGTGCTCGTCGTTCGCGTCCACTCCCTCCAACACGGCTACGCCATGCCCAAGCGCACCATCGACATGGACGAGGACGAGTTCTTCGACCGTCGCTACCGGCAGATCAGCGACTTCGAGGAGTACCTCTGGGAGAACGGCTACCGGGTCCTCAAGATCTTCCTCAACGTGGGACTCGACGAGCAGAAGAAGCGCTTCCTCGAGCGAATCGACGACGAGGCCAAGAACTGGAAGTTCTCGTCCACGGACGTCGCCGAGCGGGAGCTCTGGCCAAAGTACATGGAGGCCTTCGAGAAGTGCATCAACAAGACGGCCACCGAGCATGCGCCCTGGTACATAATCCCCGCCGACCAGAAGTGGTTCACCCGGTGGCTCGTGTCGGAGGCCGTGGTGAAGGTCCTCGAGGACTGCGACCCACACTACCCCAAGCTCCCCGACGAGCAGAAGGCCATGCTCGAGGAGTGCCGAGGCAAGCTCACGAACGAGGACGCCCCAAGGGCTGAGTGAACTCTCTGGAGTTGCGCACCGACGTGGCGAGAAGGCCCATGGGGTATCCTGCCTTCGATGAGCTCTTCTCGAAAGGACATTTCATGTGGCTTCTCGCTGCTGCCGGGTCGGCGGTCTTCGCCGGCGTCACCTCCATCCTCGCCAAGTGCGGCATTCGCCGGACCGACCCTGACGTGGCGACGGCCATCCGCACCATCGTCGTGCTCGCCTTCGCGTGGCTCATGTCCGCTGTGGTGGGCTCGGCCGGCCAGGTGGGCTCCATCAGCGCCAACTCGCTCCTGTTCCTCGGGCTCTCGGGCTTCTCCACGGGCGCGAGCTGGATCTGCTACTTCCGCGCCCTCTCCGAGGGCGACGTGAACAAGGTCGTGCCCATCGACAAGTGCTCCACGGTGCTCACGGTCATTCTCGCCATCGTCCTCTTCGGGGAGACCCAGGGACTCGTCGTCAAGCTCGTCGGCTGCGTGGGCATCCTCGTGGGGACGTTCATGATGCTCGAGCGCCGCGAGCAGGACCACGACGTGAAGGGCGAGTCCTGGCGCTGGTATGCGGTCGCCTCGGCGGTGTTCGCCGCTCTCACGAGCATCCTCGCGAAGGTGGGCATCGAGGGTGTTGAGTCGAACCTCGCCACCGCGGTGAGAACCTGCTTCGTGCTCGTGATGGCGTGGGTCGTCGTGGTCATGCGCGGCAAGACGGGGCAGGTGCGCGGCATCGATAGCCATGAGCTGCTCTTCATTTGCCTCTCAGGCGTCGCGACCGGCGCGAGCTGGCTCTGCTACTACTACGCCATCCAGAACGGCGTCGTGAGCGTGGTCGTTCCCGTCGACAAGCTCTCGATCGTGGTGGCGATGGCCTTCTCGGCCACCGTGTTCGGCGAGCGCTACACGAGAAGGTCGCTCTCGGGGCTTGCGCTCATCGTGGCGAGCACGCTCGCGATGGCCATCTTCAGATAGCCGCCGCCTCCGACCCGCAGCCTAGTACTTGTTGTGGATGTGCTCGGCGGACCCCCGCAGGCCGTCCACGCACAGGGCGCTGCCGTCGTCGAGCGCGATCGTGCCGGCGAAGGTTCCGAAGACCTGGTGCTGGTCAGAGACGATGACGTCGGCCGCGTTCACGTAGTCGGTGCGGTCGATGCGCGGCGAGAAGACGAGGTCGAGACGACCGCCGTCATCGGTCACGTGCCAGGGCTCCAGGTAGCGGTAGGCACCGTCCGCGCCCTTGGGGATGCCGAAGTCGACGCGGCCCAGCTTGTGGGCGTGCCCGTCGACGAAGACCATGTTCTCGCTCGCGGCCGAGGTGTCGCCGAAGCCGTAGCCGAGGTTGAGCGCCACCACCTGACCGGCCTGGTGGCCCTGCGCCGCAGCCCAGTACCAGACGTTGTCATAGGTCCACACGCCGCGACCCCAGTCGAGAAGGCCGAGCGAGTCGGCGGGAGAGAACTCATGGAAGAGGGCGCCGCGTCGGAAGCCTCCCCGTGCCCGCATGCCCACGATCTTGCGGTTGTAGTAGAAGGCGGCGGGGTCGTCCGCCCAGGGGGTGCAGATGACCATCGAGTCCCGCGGGACCTGGTCGAGAAGGACCTCCACTTCGAGATCGTCGTCCCCTTCGAAGTTGGCCATCGAGAACGAGAGGCGCCGTCCGGCGGGCACGTGGACAAAGCGCACGGAGCAGCGGTTGTTCTTCCAGTCGACGTCACCCACGTCGGAGCTTCTCGGCACGCCCATCCGGCCGAGCGGCAGCACGACCGTCTCGGAGGTGGTCTTGAACGTGTCGTCGGCGAAGCACATGACGGACGCCGAAACGAGGCCCACGTAGCCAAGGTCGGAGAACGTGAGGGCGACGGCGTACTGTTCGTCGTTCACGAGGTAGTAGTCCCAGTCCTTGATACGGAAGGCTGGTGCCGCGATAACCTCGCGGTTGTAGTCGAAGGGCGGTCGAAGCGCATAGCCCGGCTCGCGGAGGTGTCCCGCGGCGTCGAGGAGAGGACCCGAACCTACGATGAGATGATCGGACATGAGGTGCCCCCGTTCGCTCGAAAAGCCCAACTACCGCGAGCGTTCCACCCGGGGGACGATGGCATACCGAGCGGTCGGCGTATGGGCGGGACGACACTCCCTAGCGGGCGAGCCCGTCATCGGCGTCTGGGGCGCCCGTACCGAGCTCCGCGGAGAAGACCGGCGTGTAGGTGAGGCGCCCGCCCTCGGGATGATGGCTCCACATGAGGCGGATGGCCTTCACGTCGAAGGAGACGGGCCTGACGACGTGCGGCTCCTCGCCCTCCAGTCGTGCGTTTCGCACGAGCGTGACGTGGGGGCGGTAGGGACGGTCCTCGACGGCGACGCCTCGGTCGAGAAGCTCTTCCACGAGACGAGCCTGGAGCGAGCGGAGCTCGTCGAGACCAGCTCCCGACTGGATGCCGCGCCAGAGCACGAGACGGTTGTGATGGTCAAAGGAGCCGAGGTCGCCGAGGCTGAGCGTCAGCGGACTGCTGGCTGCTGCGGTCGCCTGAACGGCGTCTCGGACGCGTCGCTCAACGTCCTCGTCCACCTCGCCGAGAAAGATGAGCGTGAGGTGAAGATTCTCGCGGCTGCTCGCACGACCTGTCTGCAGATGAGGGGAGAGCGCGGCCTGGTCGGCCACGAGCGCGTCCGCTGCCTCGTCGGGGAAGGTGATGCCTATGAAGAGTCTTCTCGTCATGCGATCATTCTATGTCGGCGGATGCGACGGAACTGGTCGAACGGTCGAACGGGACGGGTCCTGAGCAGGGAATCGTTCTGGAAACGATGCTGACAGCGGCGCCTCGTCTCAGGTGGTTGCCAACGGTCTTTTCTCATCGCCGAGCGGCATCGAAACATTCTCGACACAAACGGCCGGGAGTTGGGTATCCTTGCAAGTAAGAAAAGGAAGTCGCAACCGGGTTTGCGACCGACCCGGGAGGTGGTGCCAGTGAACAACGAAGAGAGTAATCAAGAGGTGTCCCGCAGGTGGCATCGCGTGTCCCGTCTTTACCGGTAGGCCATTCAAAACAATCAGGCCACGTCAGCGATATGAGAATCGCAAAGTCTCTAAGTAGACAGACGGAAGAACCGGTGCCACCGCGCAGGAGCCAGAGCGTCAATCCTATCGGACGCTGAGGAGAAAGGTTTCTACGCAGGATTAGCCTCATCGATACTCATCAGAGGGGTGAGTCCAAAGTTCTAGATAGAGTACGTACCCGCGCGGGCGGCCTTCGGGCCGCCCGCTTTTGTGTCACATCGCTCTGACTCTCGCCTGCGACCTGCGCAGATGGTACGATGTGCCCAGGTCGTTCATGTAAGACGGGTGGTGGGCGCATGAGGTTCACGATACGGCAGGTCGAGGGGGTCCCCGGTCAGTCTCGCTATGTCCTCATGCGGGGAGCCGGGTCAATCGGCTCCATCGGACGCTCGGAGCGCACGATCCCGGGCTCCCTCCTCTACGACCTGTCGGTCTGCGGAATCTCCTGGCAGATGCGCATGCCCTCCGCGATCGAGCTCGCCGAGGCCATCGGTACCGGAGAGACGCCCGTCCTCCTGCTGGGTCCGACGTCGCGCGACGGATTCATCCCCACCGGCCGCATCGGCTCTCATGACGAGCCCGACGGGCTCGTGGGCAGACTCGAGTTCTACGAGCTCGACCTCGGCCGTCGCCAGTATCGAGCCTTCCCCGTGACGCGGAGCGGACGGTACGGCCGCATGCCCGTCTACGAGGTGCGCGATGCCGAGACGGGCGAGCTGGGCGACCAAGTCGCCTTCGCCGAGTGCGGTGGGGCGTCTCTCCATACCCCGAAGGCCTTCAACGTCGCATGCGTGGACGAGCGCTCGGCCGTGGTCGGCGCGCTGTTTGCCTGCTATGACTGCCATCTGAGCTACCTCGAGCAGCTCGAGGAGGGTCGGTCTTTCTTGAGCGGCGGTCTTCGCCTGCTTGGAGGCGGCAGGGCGGCCAAGTTGGATGACCCCTCGTTCGAGGAGCGTGTGGGCGAGTAGGGCTGTGCCAGCGCCATACGATTCCCGCGAAGATCGGCTTCGCGCGGCTGCGTTGGTGTACCATAGAGTAAACGATTAACTTCGGGGGTTGCCCATGAAAAGCTCGACCAAGGTCGTCATCGCCGTCGCCGTCGCGCTGGCTGCGGTCGGACTGCTCGTCCTTCTCGCCAGCGCCGGCATCCTGCCCGTGCAGTTCCTCAGGGACATCGGCCAGAAGACGGGCATCTGCCTGGTGTTTGCGTCGTTTGCGCTCAGCGTGCTCGTGGCGTATCTCGAGCGGGACACGCACCTCGAGTGAGGCGGACCCCGCCATCCGCAGACCTTCTCGCCCGCGCCCCCTTCTCACACGAACGCGTGTTCCGTTTCGTGTATGATGGTGAGGTTCGCCGAGAGGGGAGGCTCACATGGGGGACGTGCTCGAAGGTCTCAACGAGTCGCAGCTCGAGGCCGTCACCGCCACCGAGGGCTACGTTCGCGTGATTGCGGGCGCGGGCTCTGGCAAGACGCGCGCGCTCGCCAGGCGTTTCGCCTACCTCGTCAACGAGGTGGGCATCATGCCGGGAAACATCCTCTGCGTCACCTTCACCAACAAGGCCTCGAACGAGATGCGCCAGCGCATCCACGCCCTGACCGGCGACAATGACACAGGCTACGTCAACACCTTCCACGGCTTCTGCGTGTCGGTCCTCCAGGAGGACTCGTCGGCCGTGAGCTACCCCAAGAGCTTCCTCGTGCTCGACAACTCCGACATCGACGCCATCCTCGCGATCATCTATGCGGAGCGCGGCATCACGCTCCGTGACATGACCTTCTCCCGCGCCCGCGACATGTTCGAGATCCGCAAGCTCTTCACCGAACCCGACTACCTGCGCGACATGATCGACATGTCGGTCGAGGCGCTCCACGCCAAGTACGAGGCAGCCGCCCGCGTCGAGGACATCCTGTTCTACGGCTACCTCTACCAGGAGAAGAAGTGCTTCGGGCTCGACTACAACGACCTCATCAAGTTCACGCTCCACATCTTCGAGCACAACCCGGAGATTCGAACCAAGTGGCAGTCTCGCCTCGAGTACATCATGATCGACGAGTTCCAGGACATCGACGGCCTGCAGTACGAGCTCATGGAGGTTCTGCAGGGGTACCACCACAACCTCTTCGTGGTCGGCGACCCCGACCAGACCATCTACACCTGGCGTGGCGCCAACGTGCGCTACCTGCTCGACTTCGACACGCGCTTTCCCGGAACGCGAACGATTCTCATGAACGACAACTACCGCTCGACCCCCCAGGTCCTCGCCGTGGCCAACTCGCTCATCGACAAGAACGCCGAGCGCATGAAGAAGTCGCTCGTTGCCATGCTCCCCGAGGGCGACCCTGTGCTCTGTCATCACGCAGACAGCTCCGAGCACGAGGCAGGCTGGATCTGCGAGAGGATCGAGGACCTGCACGCTGGCGACGACGGCCTCGACGGCACGCCCGCGCGGAACCCCGTGCCCTATCGCGACATGGCCGTTCTCTACCGCGCCCACTACGTCACGCGCACGCTCGAGGAGGCCCTCATCCGCGAGAAGATCCCCTACACGATTTATTCGGGCGTGCAGTTCTTCGACCGGCGCGAGGTCAAGGACGCCCTCTCCTACCTGCGGATGGTTGCCTATCAGGACGACCTCTCCCTCGCACGCGTCGTGAACGTCCCAAGACGCAACATCGGCGAGCAGCGCATGCGCTTCCTCCGGCAGTTCGCCGACGGACAGCGCATCTCGCTCTTCGACGCGTTGCGCCGCTCCCTCGATGACCCGCTCTTCAAGGGCACAGGCGCCCGGGACTTCGTGGGGCTTGTCGACAAGTACTCCATCGGCGGAGAGGGCCGGACCGTGTCCGAGCTTCTCGCCGCCCTTCTCGACGAGTCGGGCTACGAGCGGGCGCTGCGCACGGAGGGAAGCCAGGAGCGGTTGGACAACCTGGCGGAGCTTCGTCAGTCCGTCTTCGAGTACGAGACCCAGTGCGGTGAGGAGGCTACGCTCGACCACTACCTCACCCACGTCGCGTTCTTCTCGAACATGGACCAGGGGGAGTCCCGCGACCGAGTCAAGCTCATGACGGTCCACTCCGCCAAGGGGCTCGAGTTTCCCAACGTCTTCCTCTGCGCCATGAACGAGGGGGTCTTCCCGTCGAGGAAGGTCCGCACCGTGGAGGGTATGGAGGAGGAGCGCAGGCTCGCCTTCGTTGCGTTCACCCGCGCTCAGCGCAGGCTCTTCCTCTCCGACGCCGAGGGGACGACCCTTGACGGCATGCCGCGCTATCCCTCGAGGTTCGTGCTCGACGTCGACCCCGCCCTCCTCGTCTACGACGCGCCGCCGCGGGACTCGCTCGTGCGTGAGGCTCGCGACTACATCGCCGCCAAGAGCCTGTCGCTGGCCAGGGGAGGGGACGCGCCGACCCTGCCCGCCGGCACGCGCGTCCGACATCGCGTCTTCGGTGCGGGCACGATCCTCTCTTCGGACGACGACCGCGGCGCCTACGCCATCCAGTTCGATGAGATGGACACGCCGCGCTCCATCTCGATGCGGGTGAAGCTGGAACGCCTGTGAGCTTGTCCGTGCGCCCTGCCGGCTGTCCCGTTCGTGGGGTATCCTGTTCGGGCACAGTCGCCCATGCGGAAACAGCGGTGAGAGATGCTTCGAATCAGCAAGGCAATCCTGCACGTCTTTGACTTCGACAGCGGCAGCACGTTCTTCTCGGAGGGCGAGCTCGACCTCTCGAATCGTGCGACGCGCTCGTACGTCCAGCGCCACCTGCGCAAAATCTGCGACAACGCCGAGAGCAAGCACGGCGAGTTCTCGACCGACAGCAGCTTCGCCGCCGAACTCGGTACCTACCTCAAGGGCCAGGCGGACTTCGTGGGCTTCTCCACACAGATAGCCCAATGGTTTTGGGAGGAGCTTCGCCGCACGGAGGACCTCGAGCAGTGCGACCTCCTCGTGGCGGATTTCACGAACACGGACGGCGTGGGCGAGAGCGGCGATGCCGACGACACCGACGCCGCCTTCGAGGGCGGCGGGAAGCGCCTCTTTGCCGTCGTCCTTCTCCCTCGCCGACAGGCCTTCGTCCACGAGGTCGACTCCACGTCCAACGAGATCCTCCGACAGGACACGACGCTGCCAAACCCAACGCAAAAGGTTGACAGTTACGTAATCGTCGACGCCGACACGATGGGCATCGACTTCCATGACAAGGACCGCGGGGTGGCGGGGGAGAGTCGCCAGATCATCCCCGAGCTCTTCCTGCAGTGCACCGAGCAGGCCTCGAGCCATGAGGTCATCGACCAGGTTACCGTCATCGTGAAGGACATCGCCGAGGAGTACGGCCTCACCCCCGCGGTGGAGGTGTCCCGCGCCAAGGCGGTGCTCGCCCGCCATGCCGACCTCGAGGAGACAGTCGCTCCTGCCGAGGTAGGACGCGAGGTCTTCGAGGACCGCCCCGAGCTTGCGAGGCATTACGAGGAGCGCGTCGCCGAACGGCAGCTCCCCGAGGAGGTGCCCGTTCGCCGCGGCGTCGCCAACCGTCTGACCAAGACGCATCGCATCCGCACCGACACAGGCATCGAGATTGCGTTCCCGTCCGACCTTGCCGACAAGCCCGGCTACATCGACTTCTCGACCGAGCCGGACGGCCGGATATCGATAACGATAAGCAACGTTGTTAGCATCGAGAATAGATAACGTTCTTCCGCCGTCCATCCGTGTTCATTTGATAGTCACATGGGCTAGGGGGTATCCTATCAGTCAGTCTTTGTGCACCAGAACCGAACCCAAGGAGACCGCATGTCAAGAAATCATCACGTCATAGAGGGTGACCGCGCCTTCTCTCCGAGAAGCGTCACCCGCCGCGACGCGTTGAGACTTCTCATCGGTGCCGGACTTGTCGCGACGACGCTTCCCTCGGTCGCCAGCGCCGAGACGACCCAGGAGAAGCTCGACTCCGCTCAGTCGGAGTACGATGCGGCGCAGACGAAGCTCGACGAAATCGGTCAGGAGTACGCTTCCCTCAACGCATCACTCGACTCCACCGTCGACCAGATCGACTCCACGCAGGGCGAGATCGACCAGAAGCAGGCCGACATCGAGTCCAAGCAGAGTGAGATCGACACCAAGCAGGGTGAGATCGACCAGAAGCAGGCTGACATCGAGGCGAAGCAGTCGCAGCTCGGCGACCGCATGGCCAGCGCATACAAGTCCGGCAACCAGAGCATCCTCGACCTCATCCTCTCGTCCTCCTCGTTCGAGGAGCTCACGTCGAACATCTACTACCTCGACAAGGTCTCCGAGGCAGACAAGCAGATGATCGACGACATCAAGTCACTGAAGGACGAGCTCGAGTCCGAGAAGGCCACGCTCGAGTCCGAGAAGACGGAGCTCGAGTCCGAGAAGGCCGACCTCGAGACGCAGAAGTCCTCCCTCGAGGACCTCAAGTCCACGCAGCAGCAGCAGCTCTCCGAGATCCAGGCCAAGCAGGACGAGGCCCAGGCGTACGTCTCGCAACTCGACTCCCAGGTTCAGGACCTCATCTCCCAGCGTGACTCCGAGCTTCTCGCCGCCCAGCAGGAGGCCGCGCGCGTTGCCGCGGCACGTGCCTCGTCGTCGAGTTCGTCGTCGAGCTCGTCATCGAGCTCTTCGAGTGGCTCATCGAGCAGCTCGTCAGGCTCGTACGTCACCTCCGGTGGCTCGGGCTCTGCCTCGGCTGTCGTCTCGGCCGCCTACTCCACTGGCTCCACGGGCGCGGGCTTCTGCGCGGCGTGGGTCTCGAACGTCTTCTCAAACGCGGGCGTCGGCACCTTCTACGGCAACGCGTGCGACATGTACTGGTCATACTGCTCGAGCTCCGACACCTCGACCATCAAGACGGGCATGATCGTGGCGGTCCCGAGCGAGCCCTACAGCTACGCCGCTATCCTCTACGGTCACATCGGCATCTACATCGGCGGCGGCACGGTGCGCCACTGCGCCTCCGGCGTCGTCAAGTCCCAGAGCCTCTCGTCGTGGATCAGCGAGTTCGGCGTTACCACCACGGCTCGTTGGGGCTGGCTGGGCGGCGTGGCGCTCTCGTAGACTCGCTCACTATTTTTTGTCTCTCACCAACGGGTGGTCATCCAAGCGGATGGCCACCCGTTTTCATGCCCATGCGGTCATCAACGGGGAGGAGGCTTGGGGGCATGTTCCGGAAGGAGGGTCAGCCTGGCTGGGAGGCGATCGTCCCCCTCTATGACGAGCGCGTGCGCTGTCGCGCGTCGGAAACGAGGGTCGACGAGCAAGTCGTTCGGCGGCGACCTCGGCCTTGCCGCCGCGCTGCCCCTCCTCGAGCCGCTCGTCACGACAGCCGGTTCTTGCCCTTCGGGCTCGACCGCTCCTCAAGCGAGGGCGAGACCGTGGAGAAGGACGGTCACCCCCCTATCGCGACCCCACGCCTGAGGGCGAAGGAGAGTCAGGGGTCGAGTAGACCGTCTCGCTGTCTTTCGGATGTGGAAGGTACCTTTCCTGTCATCGCTGTCTTGTCACCTGTAAAGCAAGATGCCATACTTGCTACCAATGCCGAGGCGTCGGAAGGGGAGCCATGGTCTCAGGCGAGATGCTCGAGGAAGCCCGTCGACTCAAGGAGAAGAGGGGCGCCGTCGTCCTCGCGCACTACTACGTGACGCCCGACGCGCAGGACCTCGCCGACTACGTCGGCGACTCGTTCTACCTCAGTCGCAAGGCCGCCACGCTTGACTGTCGGACGATCGTCTTCGCGGGGGTTCGCTTCATGGCCGAGAGCGCGAAGCTCCTCTCGCCCGACAAGACGGTGCTCATGCCCGAGCCCTCGGCGGACTGCCCGATGGCCCACATGGTGCGCAGGGAGACCGTGGACGCAGCCCGTGCCCAATACGGCGATGACCTGGCCGTCGTTTGCTACGTGAACTCGACGACCGAGATGAAGGCGCTTTCGGACGTGTGCGTGACCTCGTCGAACGCGGTCGGGATCGTGCGCGATCTCCCGCAGAACAACGTCCTGTTCATCCCCGACATGAACCTCGGACACTACGTCGCGACCGAGGTCCCCGAGAAGAACGTAATCCTCAACGACGGCTTCTGCCCGACCCACGAGTCGATTGACGTCGCCGAGGTGGACGAGGCCCGCGCCGCGCATCCCGACGCGCTCGTCCTCGCCCATCCGGAGTGCGGTGCCTGGGTGCTCGAGAAGGCCGACGTGGTGGGTTCGACCTCCCAGCTCATCGACGCCGCCGTCGCCTCGGACGCGCGCGAGTTCATCGTCTGCACGGTCTACGGGGTCATTCACGAGCTTGAGCGCCGGACGGAGGGCACGGGCAAGCGCTTCTTCTTCCCGCGCACGACGCCTGTCTGTCCCAACATGGCCCGCGTCACCGCCGAGCGGGTCCTCGCATGCCTTCGCGACGGCACTGGCGAGGTCGGTCTGCCCGACGAGTCGATCATCGCCCGGTCCACGGCGGCCCTCGACCGCATGCTCGAGATGGCGAGGTGACCATGACGAGAAGACTCGAGTGCGACGTCGTCATCGCGGGTTGCGGGGTCGCGGGTCTCTCCTGCGCCCTCGGACTGCCCGACTCGGTACGCGTGGTCCTCCTCTCCAAGGCGGACGTCGGGTCGTGCGACTCGATGCTCGCCCAGGGCGGCATCTGCGTCCTCCATGACCGCGAGGACTACGAGTCGTTCTTCGAGGACACGCTCAGGGCAGGCCACTACGAGAACCGCCTCGAGTCGGTCGACATCATGATTCGCTCGTCTCGGGAGATCATCGACGACCTCGTCAAGCGGGGCGTCCGCTTTGCGCGCACGTCCGACGGCGAGCTCGACTACACCCGCGAGGGCGCACACTCCCGTCCGCGCATCGTCTACCACGAGGACGTCACGGGCGAGGAGATCACGACGCACCTCCTGGCCGACGTGCGCCGGAGACCGAACGTGACCATCATGGAGCAGACCGTGATGACCGACATCCTCGAGGGCTTCGACCGACATGGTCGCCGCGCCTGCCTCGGCATGATCGCCCAGGACGAGCAGGGAGAGCGGCTCGAGATTCTCGCCCCGGCGACGGTCATGGCCACCGGTGGCATCGGGGGCCTCTACGAGCATTCCACGAACTACCCGATGCTCACCGGCGACGGATGCCGCATCGCGGCGGAGCACGGCGTGCTCCTCGAGCACATGGACTACGTGCAGATTCACCCCACCACCCTCTACACCGACAAGCCCGGCCGCGCCTTCCTCATCTCGGAGTCGGCGCGCGGCGAGGGGGCGATTCTCCTCAACGACGCCGGCGAGCGTTTCTGCGACGAGCTTCAGCCGCGCGACGTGGTCTCGGCCGCCATCATCGCCGAGATGAACCGCACCAACGCGGCGCACGTATGGCTCTCGTTCGAGCGGGTGCCCGATGACGTGATCAGGACCCACTTCCGGCACATCTACGACCAGTGCCTCGAGGAGGGCTACGACCTCTGTCGCGAGCCCATCCCCGTGGTTCCCGCGCAGCACTATTTCATGGGCGGCATCCATGTGAACTCCGATTCGGAGACGACGCTGCCGCACCTCTTCGCCGCGGGCGAGACTGCGTGCAACGGCGTTCACGGAAGGAACCGCCTTGCTTCCAACAGCCTGCTCGAGTCCATCGTCTTCGCGAGGCGCGCCGCCGACAAGATCATGCGTGACCGCTTCGCCGACGATGCCGAGGAGCAGCTCGAGAGCGTGACCCGCGAGTTCAACCAGATCTTCTCCAAGTCCGCGACCACGCCCGACCTCGCCGCCATCGCTGGCGCCAACCGATAGGAGCTCCTCATGACCGACCCCATGATTCGGATGAGCATCGACGACCATATCCGTGCCGCCCTGTCCGAGGACCTTCCCTTCGGCGACGTGTCGACGCAGGCAGTGATGCCGGATCCACGCGACGGGCACGTAGACCTCATCGCCAAGCAGGACGGCGTCATCGCCGGCCTTTCCGTCTTTGCCCGGGTGTTCGAGCTTCTCGACCCCCTCACCGTGACGATCACCCATGCCTCCGACGGCGACGAGGTGAGCCGCGGCGAGCTCGTCGCCGAGGTCGAGGGAGACGTTCGCGTGCTCCTCGAGGGCGAGCGGACCGCCCTCAACTACCTGCAGCGCATGAGCGGCATCGCGACGTACACGCATCGCGTCGCCGCCCTGCTCGCGGACTCGGGCACCACGCTCGTCTGCACGCGGAAGACCACGCCCGGCATGCGCGTCTTCGAGCGTGAGGCCGTGCGTCTGGGAGGCGGCTCGCTCCACCGCTTCGGGCTCTCCGACGGCGTGATGCTCAAGGACAACCACGTCGCGGCAGCGGGCGGCGTCACGCAGGCGGTGCGGGCGGCTCGCGAGTCCGCCCCCTTCGTCGACAAGGTCGAGGTGGAGTGCGAGACGCTCGCGCAGGTGCGCGAGGCGGTCGACGCCGGCGCGGACATCATCATGCTCGACAACATGGACCATGCTACGATGATCGAGGCGGTCGCCCTCATCGGCGGACGCGCCCAGACCGAGGCGTCGGGCAACGTCACCGCCGAGAACGCCGCGAGCTATGCGGATCTCGGCGTCGACTTCCTCTCGTGCGGGGCGCTCACCCACTCGGCGGGCATCCTCGACCTGAGCCTCAAGCATCTTGAGGTCACCGACTGAGGAGACGACCATGACCGGGGAGGAACGCAGGAGAGGCATCGTCGAGACGCTGCGAGCGGCACGCGGACCGCTCTCCGGCGCGGCGCTCGGGCACGCCTGCGGCGTGAGTCGTCAGGTGGTCGTCCAGGACATCGCCCTGATCAGGCGGAGCGGCACTCCCGTCGTCTCTACCAGCCGAGGCTACGTCCTTCTGCCCGGCAACGCCCGCCCCACGCGCGTGTTCAAGTGCCACCACAGCGTCGAGGAGAGCCTCGAGGAGCTCGACATGGTTGTCGACCTGGGCGGATGCGTCGAGGACGTCTTCGTGAACCACCGCGCGTACGGCATCATCTCCTCTCGCCTCGACGTCCGCAGCAGGCGAGACGCCGCCCGGTTCATGGACGAGATTCGCTCCGGCGTGTCGAGGCCGCTCATGGGGCTCACCGACTGCTACCACTTCCATCACGTCTCCGCAGATTCCCAGGGGGTTCTCGACGAGGTCGGTCTCGCCCTCTCCGAGCGCGGGTTTCTCGCCGAGCTCCTTCCCTACGAGAGGGGCCTGGTCGAGGAGTCGACGGACCAGACGCCGAGTCCCGGGACGGGGTACGATGGGCGAGAAGACCGTCAGCACTAGGGCGATGCCGGTGCCAATAACGTCGAAGGATCCTATTCGGCTTTTGGTACAGCCCGCAAGCCGTCTACCTGTGGGTACCAATAACGGCAGTTTGTCTCGGTGACGTTTGCCCAGTTGGGTTGTCCACAATAACGTCAAAGGATCCTTCTGGCTTATTGGTGAGACGAAATACCGGGCCCCGTCTCGTCGGGCGGGCGCACTTCTCGAGAATCGTCTGCCGGTCTCCCGTGCTAGTATCCTGTCTGCATCGGTGCCATGACGGCCAGGAGGTCACGTGAAGGACGTTCGCCCATCGGTTCCCCGCACGATCGCGCAGCAGACGCTGCACCTCGTCTCGATCGTCATGCTGGTTCTCTCGCTCGTGCTCCTCCTCGGGGGCGTGCTCGTGGTGTGGTCCGGCCTTGCGGGCGGCGGGACCGCCACCGTGGACCTCTCCGCCCTTGACGGCACCTCGTCCCTCGACCGCGGGGCGGTCCTCGGGTTCGGCATCCTCGTCATCGGCGCGGCAGACCTCGTCGCCATGACGGCCACGCTCGGTCTTCGCGCGGCCGACGACTCCTCCAAGGTGGGTCCGTACCGCTTTCTCTGCTACCTCGTGAGCCTAGTCACGCTCGTGGCCATCGTCTGGGGATGGGGCGCGGGCACGGTCCTCCTCTTCCACCCCGTGGTGCTCATGACCACGATCACGTACGTGCTCGTCTGCTCCACGCTCGCCGACCAGGTGCAGCGCGAGCACGACGAGGGGGTCGTCGGTCCCGTCTTCTGGCGGACGCACCACCAGCGCACGTTGCACCTCATCTCCTGCGCGGTCATCGCCATGTCCGCGATGCAGGCCGTCGTCGCCGTCGTGCTCTTCTTCATGGTCGGCAGCATCGGAGCGGACTCGAGCCTCTCCCTGGTGGGAAGCGCCGCGAGCGCCGGCACCGTGAGCACCTCCGCCCTCGTCTCCGGGCTCGTCTCGGCCCTGGTCGACCTCATCGTGGGCGTCCTCGGCGTGCGTGGCTCGAACCACCCCGACAAGATCGTGCCGTACCTCGTGGTCTCGTTCGGGGGCTTCGCGATCGACGTCGCGCGTCTCGTGGTGGACCTCATCGTTAATGGGTTCGCCGGGATACAGGGGAGCTCCCTCGCCGACATGGTCTTCATGGGGGCCTGCGCCTACCTCGCCTGGCGCATCCGGCACCAGCCGCGCCTGGACGTGTCCATTCCCGTCGAGGGGTAGCTTCCCTCGGTCGCCCGCGTCAGGGCACCCCCTGCGGACAAGTGTGCCGCAAGACTCTGAAACTGCTGGTAATCGTAACGTTTTCGTGCTATGTAGTTTCTGGTTTCCGACCTGCGAGGCTTGAGGAGGCTGACCCGGGCGGATGGTCTTCGCGGCTGCGTCTCGTTCCGAGGGGGGAGCGTCACGATGGAGTACAAGGCCTTCAAGGACACGGAGCTCTCGAGGCTTGGCATGGGTACCATGCGCCTTCCGACCGAGGGCGACGAGAACGGCGCGCCGATCGACTATCCGCGGGCCGAGGCGATCGTTGACTATGCCATGGCGAGCGGCGTCAACTACTACGACACTGCGTGGATGTATCACGGCGGCGCCTCCGAGGGGTTTCTCGGCAAGGCGCTCGTGGCGCGCTATCCCCGCGACTCGTTCCACGTGGCCACGAAGTTCCACATCCAGGCGGACAGCGACTACCGCAAGGTGTTCGAGACGCAGCTCAAGCGCCTCGGCGTGGGGTACGTCGACTTCTATCTCATCCACGCAGTGATGGACAACACCTACCGCGACTACCTCGACTCGGGCTGCGTTGACTACTTCCTCGAGCAGAGGCGCGAGGGGCGCATCCGCTACCTGGGCTTCTCATCACACGCCAACCCGCAGGTGCTGAGGGTCTTCGCCGACTCGTACGGCCGGCCCTGGGACTTCGCCCAGATCCAGTGCAACTACCTCGACTGGGAGTACTCCACCACGCGCGAGGAGTACGAGATCCTGAAGGAGCGGGGCATCCCGGTCATGGTGATGGAGCCGGTGCGCGGAGGCAGGCTCGCTCGGCTCACGCCCGCTGCGGAGCGGCCCCTGCGCGAGGCGCATCCCGACTGGAGCCTGCCGTCGTGGGCGCTGCGCTGGGCGAGGGCCCTGCCGCAGGTGCAGACCGTTCTCTCGGGCATGTCGAGCCTCGAGCAGATCTCCGACAACGTCCGCACCTTCTGCGACCGGACGCCCTTCTCGGCGGACGACCGCGAGCTTCTGAGGGACGCATGCACGTCCTTCCATGACGAGCTGTCGGTGCCCTGCACGGCGTGCCGCTACTGCGTCGACGGCTGCCCCGCCGGCATCGACATCCCCGCCGTGCTCGCGGCCTACAACAGGCACCGCATGGGCTCGTCCGGCGCGCTCGGCACGGTGCGCTCGCTCGACGGCGGCCAGCCGGAGGACTGCGTGGGGTGTGGGACGTGCACGGAGCACTGCCCGCAGGGGATAGACACGCCATCCATCATGACAAAAATCGCCCAGCTGCTCGCGTCGCGCGGCTAGTTCAGCTCCAGCCTCATGAGGCGTGCGATCGAGACGATGTAGATCTTGAGTGCGCGGCGCAGACTCTGCTCGGAGATGCCCTCGTCGGGACCGTGCTCCATGCCCACCCATGCCGGTACCTGCTCCTCGGGGTCGTGCGGCCCGAAGGCGCAGGCGCGCTTGAAGTGGCGGGCGTAGGTGCCGCCTCCGATGACCAGAGGCGTGGCGTCTTTGCCGGTGTACTCGCCGTACGTGGCGAGAAGTGCCTGGATCTCCTGCGAGCTCGGCTCGATGTAGAAGGGCGGCACGTCGGCGAGGACGCGATAGCTGCCGCCGATGCCCTCGGCGAGCGCGCTCACGGTCCGCGTGATGTCATCGCCCGAGATCGACGTGGGATAGCGCGAGTCGATCGTCTGCGCGAAGCGTCCGTCACGCGTGCGGATGGTCCCCTGGATGCAGGTGAGCGGGCCGAACTTGTCGTCGGCAGAGGCGATGCCTGCCGAGGAGCCGTCGGTCGAGGCCGTGAGCGTCCGCTCGAGCTCGAGGAAGGCACGCTCGCCTTCGCCGCAGATTCCGGCGTCGAGAAGGTAGCGCGCGAGCACGCCGATGGCGTTGACGGTGCCCGCCGGAAGGGAGGCGTGGCCGCCTTTGCCATGTGCGACCACGCGCGCGAGACCGTCGCCCGCCGGTTCGACCTCGATGCCGTCGCCTGCCGGGAGCGTGGCCGCGTCGGCGCGCACGACGGCCGTGGCGAGGCCGGGGATGGCATTGGGCACGGTGCCGCCGTCAAGCTCGACGATCCTCTCGCCCGCGACCTCCGCAGAGGTGATCTCGCCGTGGTAGACGCCCTTCTCGCCGCAGATGAGCGGGAAGTCGGCGTCGGGGGAGAAGCAGAAGGCCGGCTCGGGGAAACGGTCGAGGTAGTAGGGCACGTCGCCCATCCCCGTCTCCTCGTTGTCGCCGACGATGCAGCGCAGGGTGTAGGGGAGCCGCGCTCCGCCCGCTGCGACCTGGCGCTGGAAGAAGTGCGCCGCGTAGAGCGAGAGGACGAAGGGGCCCTTGTCGTCGAGGACGCCGCGTCCGAGCAGGTAGCCCTCACGGCGCGTGACGTCGAGCGGGTCGACGGTCCAGCCGAGGCCGAGAGGGACGATGTCGGTGTGGGCGATCGTGGCGACGTAGCGCTCCGACTCGCCCGCGAGGTCGGCGTAGCCGAGGTAACCGTCAAGGTCGTGCGCGTCGAGGCCGAGGCGGTCGGCGATGGCGAGGGCGCGGGACAGCGCCTTGTACGGGGCGGGGCCCCAGGGCTTGCCCGGCTCGGCGTGGTCGAGGTCCTCGACCGACTCGACCTGCACGAGCGTGCGTATGTCGGCGACCACGTCCTCCCAGACCTCGTCGACGTACCGGTCAACCCGTGCCTTGAGCTCCTCGTCCGCCATGACGGCCTCCCCGTGTGCGATGCGTGCGGTATCGCGTTCCATGGTAGCCGAGGTGGGCGGGCGATTCTGGCTGAGGTGGGGCCACTTTCCGATTGCGGCCCTGCCCCGTGCCTAGATCACGTACAGGAGGACCGAGAGGACCATGAGGACGCTGCCGGCGACCGTGAACAGGTGGAAGACGAAGTGCAGGTAGGGGACGCCCTTGAAGGCGTAGAAGACCGCGCCCACGGTGTAGCTGATGCCGCTCGCGATGAGGAGGCGGAACGCCGGCGCGGGGAGAAGCCCGACGAGGTCGGTGACGTGGAACGCCACGAGCCAGCCCATCGCCACGTAGATGGCCGCCGAGAGCCACTTGGGCTGGCGCTCGCGCAGGAGGCACTCGGCGAGCATGCCCACGGCGGCGAAGGTCCAGACGGTGGCACAGAGCGTCATTCCGCCGCGGTCGGCGAGCGTCAGGAGGGAGTAGGGCGCATAGCTTCCGGCGATGAGGAAGTAGATGCCGCAGTGGTCGAGCACGCGCAGACGGCGCTTGACCTCGGGCTTGGGGATGGCATGGTAGAGCGTCGAGAAGGTGTACTCGATCACGAGGCCGCAGCCCATGAGGAGCGCCGCGACGAGGCGAATCCCGCCTCCGTGCGCCAACGCCGTGACGATGAGGAGCACGAGCGCCGCGATCGAGAGCAGCGCCCCGACCCCGTGCGATACCGAGTTGGCGATCTCCTCGCCCTTGCTGTACTGCCGGGTGGGGGCTGCCGCCCTCTCCGTTGCCTCTGCGCTTCTCGTCATTTCCCAGCTCCCGTCCGGACGATACGGGTGGCACACACCCGCATGGTATGATTTACTCCGCCGTGCTGAGAGTAGCCTATCTAGTATTGAAAACTAGATAAGCTAGAAATCGTAATTGTCATATCCTTCACACAACTGGGAGGTTCGATTGTGGATCGCAAGCGCTTCTTCCTCGTCTATCTGATTGTCTTCGCCGTCATCCTGATCGTGAACGGCGCGTTTTTGGCCTGGTTCTACGGAGACACGACCGCGAGCCTCGCGACGGTCTCCACGTCGTCCGTCCTGCAGTACCTCACCCTCGTGAGCATGCCCCTCGCGGAGTTCTCCGCTGGCGCCCTCGTGGTCGCCGCAGTCGTTCTCTGGCGCGATCCCGAGCTGTCGGGCGCGGTTCGCATCGTGCTGCGCGTGATCTCTCTCGTCATGCTCGTGCTCGCCGTCGCGAGCCCGCTCGTGGCCTCCGGTCTTCCCGACGTCGTCCGCACGCTCTTCGCTGTGGCGGTCATCATCTCCATCAAGCTGCCCGCGACCTACGTGGTCGCGGGAGGCCTCCTGAGCTTCTCGCTGGCACGCACCTCCGCGCCGAGGCCCAAGGTCGACCTGAATGCGGACCCCTTCGACGAGGGGGAGTAGGGCTTCTCGCCACTCGCCTGGCGGGACTCGTGTGACGGTGGATTCGAACGAGGGGGTACCCATGGAGAGAAGAGACGTGCGCGACCTGCTCGAACGGGTCGCTGCTGGAGAGGTCGACGTCGAGGTCGCAACCCGCGAGCTGGCGGCCGAGCCCTTCGTCGACCTCGGCTATGCCAAGCCCGACCTGCAGCGCGGCGTGCGCCAGGGCGTCTCGGAGGTCGTCTACGGGGCGGGCAAGACGGTCGAGCAGATTGTGGGCATCGTGCGCGCGCTCGTCTCGGGCGGTCAGGGTCGCGTCCTCGTGACCACGCTCGACCCCGACAAGGCGTCCGCCGTGGCGGGCGGTCTCGACGTGCCGCTCGACTATCGCGAGCTCCCGCGTCTGGGCATCGTGGGCGGGCTGCCCGAGCCCGACGGCATCGGCCAGGTGGTCGTGTGCGCCGCCGGGACGAGCGACCTCTACTGCGCGGAGGAGGCGGCCGTCACCGCCGAGATGCTCGGCAGTCGCGTGGTGCGTCTCTATGACGTGGGTGTCTCCGGCGTCCATCGGCTCCTCAGCCACGTGGACGACATCCAGGCGGCATCCGCCGTCGTGGCGGTCGCGGGCATGGAGGGCGCCCTCGCGAGCGTGGTGGGCGGTCTCGCCGCCTGTCCGGTGATCGCCTGCCCCACGAGCGTGGGCTACGGCGCGTCGTTCGGCGGCCTCGCGGCGCTTCTCGCCATGCTCAACTCATGTGCGAGCGGCGTCTCCGTGGTGAACATCGACAATGGCTTTGGTGCGGGCTACCAGGCGGCGCTCATCGACCACGCCGCGGCCCGACGCTAGGACGGGGGAAACATGGGCAGGACTCTCTTTCTGAGGTGTGACAGCGGCATCTCGGGCGACATGGTCGTCGGTGCGCTGCTCGACCTCGGCGCGAGCGAGAAGGGCATGCGCGATGCGCTCTCCAGCCTCGGCCTCGGTGGCTTTGAGGTGCGCGTCAGTCGCAGGACCTGCGGCGCCGTCGACGCCTGCGACTTTGACGTCGTGCTCGACCACGCCCACGAAAACCACGACCACGACATGGACTACCTCTACGGGGACCTCGACGGCGACGGTGCCCACCACGCCCACGCTCACCATGACCACGACGACCATGACGGGCACGACGACCACGACCATCACCACCACGAGCACCGCACGCCGGCGGAGGTCGCGGCCATCCTCGACGCGGCCGAGCTTCCCGCCCGCACGCTCGCGACCGCCCATCGCATCTTCGACATCCTCGCCGTGGCGGAGGCCAAGGCTCACGGCACGAGCGTCGACGAGGTGCACTTCCACGAGGTCGGTGCCGTCGACTCCATCGTCGACGTCGTCGCTGCCGCCTGGTGCCTCGACGACCTCGACGTGACCGACGCGGTCGTCTCGCCGCTCGCGGAGGGGGAGGGACGCGTGCGCACCGCCCACGGCGTGCTCGGCGTCCCCGTGCCGGCCGTGGCCAACATCGTCGCGCGCGAGGGTCTCGTGCTCTCGCGCCTGCATCGCGACGGCGAGTTCGTGACCCCCACGGGCGCCGCCATCGCCGCCGCCATCCGCACGCGCGTCGAGCTTCCCGAGAGGTATCGCGTGCTCGCCACGGGCGTGGGTTCGGGCAAGCGCGCCTACGACCCGCCGTCGACGGTCTGCGCGATGATCGTCGAGGAGGTCGCCGCGCCGAAGTCGGCACCACAGGCGGTGTCGGCGTCCGCGGAGCCCGACCTCTGGAAGCTCGAGACCGAGGTCGACGACTGCACGGGCGAGGCCCTCGGCCACCTGCTCTCGCGCCTCTACGAGACGGGGGCCCGCGAGGCGCACTTCCTGCCCGTCGTCATGAAGAAGGGCAGGCCCGGCTACCAGGTCGAGGTGCTCTGCGACGAGGACGAGATTCCCATCCTCGAGCAGGTCGTCTTCGAGGACACGACCACGATCGGCATCAGGCGGACGCCGCTCTGGCGCACCGTGCTGCCACGCGAGCAGGTGGAGCTCTCGACCCCGCACGGCGTCATTCTCGCCAAGCGCGTGACGCTGCCCTCGGGTGTCGTGAGGGTCTATCCCGAGTACGAGTCGGTCTCCGAGACCTCGCGCAGGGTCGGCGTTCCCTACCAGGACGTCTACCGCGCGGCCGTGGCCGCGGCGGAGCGAGCCCGGCTCTCATAGGCCGCTCGGCGTCAGGCGTCCCTGAGGACGCGCACCCTCACCCTCTCCCAGAGGGCGTGCATGCCCACGAAGGCGCAGAGGAGTGCGATCGCATAGGGCACGATGTAGCCGGGATTGCCGCACACCTCCGCCACCGCCACGAGAGGCGAGCCGGCGGACGGGGTGTTGACGAAGGCGAAGTTGGTGTCGAGCGCCTTGTTGAGCGGGTAGATTACCGCGAGGTAGACGGCCACGAACGTGATCGAGACGCGAAGGTCCTCTCGCCTGGGATCGAGGTCGCCGCCAGCCAGGAGCATGAGCACGAAGGCGACGAGAAGTCCGTGCTCCGCGAAGCCGCAGAGGGTCGGGTAGGAGGTCGGGGCGCAGTTCGTCCAGCCCGGGAACAGGAGTGCGAGCGCCGCGCCGAGAAGCCCGAGCGTGAAGATGACCTCGCCCGCGGGGCGGTTGGGGTGGATGGCGTAGACGAGCAGCAGGTACTCGCACATGTTGCAGGTGTGGAGCGGCCACCACTGCGGGCTGAAGAGCCCCCAGCTCGCCATCAGGACGTCGTCACCCACGAGAAGCGCGAGCGGCACGAGGGCGACGACGAGGATCATGCGCCTGCGCGGGCTTCCCTTCTCGGTGCCTGCCGGCAGCCGCCGATAACCTCGAACGATGAGCACGTCCATCACCGCGACCGCGAGGAGCCAGGCGAGATGGGCCGGCCCGAAGGTCGAGAAGCCCACGCCCTTGCCCCACACCGCCGGTTCGGGCGTGAAGAAGCCGTATTCGTCCATTGATGTCGCCGTCCTACTTGTCTGACCTCGAGAAAGCGTTGTGCATGCGCATGCTCGTCTCGTAGAGCACGTGGTCGAGAAGGTCGTCCGTCTCGGTGCGCAGGAGCGCGGCGATGCGGTGGTTGGCCTCTTCGAGCGGCACGTGGGCGGCGACGCAGTCCATGTCGGCGTCGCGGATGGCGCGGTCGGTCTCGTGGATGATGGCTCGCGCGAGCCCGCCGACCCGCTCCTGGTAGCGCTCCACATGAGGCAGACTCGCTCCGAAGTCGGCGTCTGCGAGAGCCCCCACGATCCGGTTTGCCCAGTAGAAGTTCTCGGTGGTCACGTGGGTGGTGGTGTCGGCGAGGTAGGCCGGCGTCGTCGTGACGTTGGCGTAGAACGGCACGAGCGCGTTGAAGGGGTTGGAGCCGAAGGCGACCCACTCGAGCGCCCGCGTTGCGAGGGGCTCGTAGGGCCGAAGCTGGAGCACGGCGAGCTGGTTATTGCGGTTGATGCCGATGGGGCGATACGCGGTGCGCGTCGCCGGCGTCCCGAGCGCGCCGTAGGGGTCGAAGGGGGTGCCCTGGTAGTGGAGCGACAGGGCGTACTTCACGTCCTCGATCGTGACCTTCCGCTCGGGAACGCGGCACCAGGGGATGTCGTCGTCCTCGGGGCGGTAGTCGGCCGCGACGCCGTCCCAGGTGTTGCTCGTGGGGTTGAGGTAGCGCTGCATCGCCCAGGCGCGCGGCGTGTTGTACACGTGGTCCGCGTCCGAGCGAGACCCGAAGGCGTCGCGGGGGTTGAGGCGGCCGTCGAGCGAGACGTCCAGGTGGTTCTGGCTCACGAACTCGCGGAGGTCGGCCGAGCAGAGATGGTCGCGGCCCTCGCCGAGGGCGTCGTCGAGGTCGAAGGAGTCGAGTCCGAGCTGGTTGGGCATCGTGACGTAGCAGTCGTCGGGGACGCGGCGCGCGATCCAGTGGTGACCGCCCACGGTCTCCATCCACCAGACCTCGTTGACGTCGCAGAACGCGATGCCGTTGTTCTCGTAAGTCCCGTAGCGCTCGAGAAGGCCGCCCAGCATCCGGACGCCGTCGCGGGCGGAGCGCATGTAGGGGAGCACGAGGGTGACCATGTCCTCCTCGCCGATGCCGCCAATGACCTCGGGCTCGTAGTCCTTCTCGCCAGGCGTGCCCTTTGCTGCCCGGTACTCGACGAGCGGGTCGGCGCCGAGCACGCGCTCGTTGGTGGTGAGCGTCTCGGTGGCGCTCATGCCCACGTTGCGGATTGAGAAGCCCGCCTCCTCCCAGAGGCCGTCCCTGCGGTCGGCGTTGGGAAGCGCGGTGTAGCGGCGCCCGCCCTCGGGCAGGGGAATGGTGAGGTGCGCGATGACACTCGTGTACGAGGTCTTGCCCGCGGGGTCGACGACGACGAACTGCTTCGGCTCGAAGGTCCCGCTGGGTGAGTCCTCGTTGCGGGCGACGATGGTGGACCCGTCATAGCTGGCGTTCCTACCGACCAGGATGGTGGTGCAGGGCATGGTTCCTCCTCGGGCGAAGGCAGATTGACCAACCCATGGTACCGCGAGTCCGATGGCGGCAGAGGACTATTTGGCGACGTGGCTGGCGGACCGCTTTCAGGCGAATCTTGTGGCGTTTCGTTCACTTCGAGCCCCTCAGAGTGCCCAGTAGTGAACGAAACACCACAAGATTTGCCTGAAAGGGAGCGGGGATTGGCAGAGAAGACCGACAGAGGGAGGGGGCGTTTCGTCAGCCGCGACGGGCGACGGCGCGGGCGAGAAGGACGACGCGCCGCAGCTCTGGCAGACGCGAGGCGTCCATGGGGGGCACGCCCTCGAGACGGTAGGGGATGCCGAGCGCCTGGTACTTGGCCACGCCCATGGTGTGGTAGGGGAGAAGGTCGAGCCCCACGACGTTGTCCCACCGGGCCATGATGCGGCCCACGGCGGCGAGCTCGTCCTCGTCGTCCGTGATGCCGGGCACCACGACGTGGCGGATCACGGTGGGGATGGCCCTTCTCGCCAGCTCGTCCCCTAAGGCGAGGGCGTGCTCCGGGCCCATCCCGCAGAGGTCGCGGTGGCCCGCGGGGTCGGCGTGCTTGATGTCGAGAAGCACCATGTCGCAGTCGTCGAGGACGGCGGAGAGCGCGGGGCTCGGCTCGCCCGAGGAGGGCCAGGTGGCGCCGGACGTGTCGAGCACCGTGTGGATGCGGCCGCGCGGGCTCTCGTGGGCCGCGCGGAAGATCGCGGCGACGAAGCCGGGCTGAGCCAGCGGCTCGCCCCCGCTCACGGTGATGCCGCCCGTCCGGTAGAAGGGTCGGTTGCGCTCGAACGCCTCCATCACCTGGACCGCGCTCGTCTCGGTTCCCGCGGAGAAGTCCCAGGTGTCGGGGTTGTGGCAGTAGGCGCAGCGCATGGGGCAGCCCTGGCAGAAGACGACGAGCCGCGTGCCCGGCCCGTCGACGGTGCCGAACGACTCGAGGGAGTGGACCCGGCCGCAGGTGGCGAGCGGGTCCACCCCCTCGGGAGCGGAGTCTGTGCTGTCTGGGAGGGCCACCTACATCGACTCGTGGAAGGTGCGGGCGATGACGTCGTTCTGCTGCTCGCGCGTGAGCGAGTTGAACTTGACCGCGTAGCCGGAGACGCGAATCGTGAGCTGCGGGTACTTCTCGGGATGCGCCTGGGCGTCGAGGAGCGTCTCGCGCGTGAAGACGTTCACGTTGAGGTGATGGCCGCCCTCCTCGACGTAGCCGTCGATCATGGACACGAGGTTGTCGACCTGCTCGTTGGACACGTTCTTGTTGTTCATGGCGTGCTCCTCTCGTGCTGGAGTGAAAACCTGGAAAATGAACCTGTCCCCTTTTCCAGGTTAGTGGATGTCCTCGGCGCCCTCGGGTGCCGACGCGTCAGTCTCGCAGGCGCAGGGGACGGGGTTCTCTATCTGGATGTCGAGGCCGTCGAGGTCGAGCTCGTTGCCGATGAACATGACCGGCTGGGACTTGCCGAGGGCGTTGGGGACGATGGAGAACGTGTTCGAGATGCCGTCCTGCGCGTCCTTGAAGGGGAGCTTGGCCACGCTCGCGAGGCTCGCCACCGCACCGTGGGTGTCGCGCTGGTGCATGGGGTTCGCGCCAGGGGCGAACGGCGCGCCGGCGCGTCGGCCGTCGGGCGTGTTGCCCGTCCTCTTGCCGTAGACCACGTTCGACGTGATGGTGAGGATCGAGGTCGTGGGGATGGAGCCGCGGTAGGTCGTGCGCTTGCGGACGTAGCGCATGAACGTCTCGACGACGTCGTGCGCGATGACGTCCACGCGGTCGTCGTCGTTGCCGTACTTGGGGAAGTCACCCTCGATGTCGAAGTCGACGACGAGGCCGGCCTCGTTGCGGATGGGCCGGACCGTCGCGTACTTGATGGCGGAGAGCGAGTCGGCCACGACCGAGAGGCCGGCGATGCCCGTCGCGAACCAGCGGGTGACGTGCTCGTCGTGGAGCGCCATCTGGACGCGCTCGTAGCAGTACTTGTCGTGCATGTAGTGAATGGCGTTCAAGGTGCTCACGTAGACTGCCGAGAGCCAGCCCATCATGGCGTTGAACTTGTCGACGACGTCGTCGTAGTCGAGCACGTCGCCCTCGACCGGGCGGAACTTCGGGCCGACCTGCGTGCCCTCGATCTCGTCCACGCCTCCGTTGATGGCATAGAGGAGGCACTTGGCGAGGTTCGCGCGGGCGCCGAAGAACTGCATCTCCTTGCCGATGCGCATGGACGAGACGCAGCAGGCGATGGCGTAGTCGTCGCCGTGATAGACGCGCATGAGGTCGTCGTTCTCGTACTGGATCGCGCTCGTGGTGATGGACATCTTGGCGCAGTAGCGCTTGAAGGCCTCCGGGAGACGCGTCGACCAGAGGACCGTGAGGTTGGGCTCGGGCGCCGTGCCGAGGTTCTCGAGGGTGTGGAGGTAGCGGAAGCTCATCTTGGTGACCATGGACCGTCCGTCCACGCCCATGCCGCCGATGGACTCGGTCACCCACTGGGGGTCGCCCGAGAAGAGGTCGTTGTACTCGGGGGTGCGCGCGAACTTGATCATGCGCAGCTTCATGACGAAGTGGTCCACGAACTCCTGGATCTGCTCCTCCGTGAACGTCCCGCGCGCAAGGTCCCTCTCGGCATAGACGTCGAGGAAGGTGCTCGTGCGACCGAGGCTCATGGCGGCGCCGTTCTGCTCCTTGACGGCGGCGAGGTAGCCGAAGTAGGTCCACTGGATGGCCTCGGCGACGTTCGCGGCGGGGCGCGTGATGTCGCAGCCGTAGATGCGGCCGAGCTCGGCGAGCTCGCCCAAGGAACGGATCTGCTCGGAGAGCTCCTCGCGGTGGCGGATGTTCTCCTCGGTCATGATAGAGGAGGTGCCGGCCTTCTCGTCCTTCTTTTCGGCGACGAGGTAGTCGGTGCCGTAGAGAGCCACGCGACGGTAGTCGCCGATGATGCGGCCGCGCCCGTAGGCGTCGGGGAGTCCCGTGATGATGTGGGAGTGGCGGCAAGCGCGCATCTCGGGGGTGTAGACGTCGAAGACGCCCGCGTTGTGGGTCTTGCGGTACTTGGTGTAGAACTCGACGATCTGCGGGTCGACCTCGTAGCCGTGGTCCGAGCAGGCCTGCATCGCCATGCGGATGCCGCCGTTGACGTGAAGCGCGCGCTTGAGGGGCTTGTCGGTCTGAAGGCCGACGACCCTCTCGAGGGGCTGGTCGATGTATCCCGCGGGATGGCTCGTGATCGTGGAGACGACCTTCGTGTCCATGTCGAGGACGCCGCCATGCTCGCGCTCCTCCCGGAAGAGGCCCATGACCTCGCTCCAGAGGGCGTTGGTGGCTCCGGTCGCATCAGCGAGGAAGGACTCGTCGCCATCGTAGGGAGTGTAGTTTCTCTGGATGAAGTCGCGGACGTCGATCTGGCGCTGCCAGTCTCCGCCGACGAAGCCGTCCCATGCCTCGTTCTGGATGCCCTGCATGCGCGCTCCTTCCGAGCCAAGTCCCCGAGAGCTGGGCCGACTCTGCTTTGGGCCACTGCGAGAGTGGCAATTTCCACATGACCGCCCAGCGGGGACCCGCGCGTGCGGGTCTTACTGGAGCTACCACTATACACAATATGTGGTGTCAAAAGGGCGAGACGCCCTCAACATTTGGTTAACACAGGATTTCGCCGAGAAGACCGCGCCAGCCAAGCGCTTTCAGCCTGCCAAAGGTGCCAACGCCCTTTGGCTGCCAAAGGGCGTTGGCACCTTTGGCAGGCTGAAAGAGGCGCCCCGGGGCGAAACGATCTCGTCCCGGGGCGCCTCGTGTTCGTGAGCTGGCCGTCCTCTAGTTCTCGGCCCTCTCGGCCTGACGCTTCTTGTGGTTGCGCCAGGCGGTGAAGCCGACGAGTCCGATGCCTGCCACTCCCACGACGTTGATGCCGAGCTGAAGCTTGCTCGCGATCTGGAATCCGGGCTTGTAGACGCTTCCCGGCATGCTCCCGTTCATCGCCTTGGAGTTGGCCGTGACGTAGAGCAGGTGGTGAAGGGCCTCACGGGCGTAGTGGTAGCTGGCGGAGTCGGTCGAGTCGAACGTCCAGTTGTTGCCCGCGTCCGTCGCGTAGGTGAGCTTGGTGTCGCCGCCCGCCTCGATCATCTGTCCGGCGTCCATGAAGGTCGCCGTGTTGGCGTTGTCGGTGATGATCCAGCCGTCGAATCCCCACTCGTCGCGGACGAGCTCGGTGAGCAGGGCATAGGAGCCGCCGGTCCACGTGGCGCCGATGCGGTTGAAGCCCGTCATGATCGCCTGGCAGGCGCGCACCGAGGTCGTCGCGTTGGAGTAGCTCCCGTCGGCGTTCTGCTTCACGCAGCTCTCGTCGACGTCGCCGACCTTCATGCACATCTCGAAGGGCTTGAGGTAGATCTCGCGGAGGGACTGCTCGTTCGCCCAGGTCGCGATCGAGTACTGGCCGGTGCGGTCGCCGCGGTGGTCCTCCTGCTCGTTGAGGGCGAAGTGCTTGATCGTGGCATACACGCCCTTGCTCGCCGCGCCCTTGACCTCGAGCGACCCCGTGGTGCCGGAGAGGAACGGGTCCTCGGAGTAGTACTCGCCGTTGCGGCCGGAGTAGGGGGTGCGATGGATGTCCATCGAGGGCGCGTACCAGCCGGTGGCGCCGCCGATGATCGCCTCGTTGCCGATCATCTCGCCGTAGTCCTCGGCCAGCTCCTGGTTGAAGGTCTGCGCCAGCGTCATGGGCCCGCAGTACGTCATCGTGCTGCCCGCGAGCAGCGAGCCGTCTGTGCCGTAGATGAGTCCGGAGGCGCTGTCGGCGTCGATGCCGAAGGGCTTGCCCACGCTCTCGAGATACTCGGTCCCGTAGCCGCCGCGGTTGATCGAGACGTCGTAGTCGGCGACGGTGAGCTCGTCGAGAAGGTCGTCCCACTTCTCGTCGTCGTAGGAGAGCCCGCGCAGGTCGGCGAGGGTGAGGCCGTTCTTCGCTCCGTAGACGGGCGTGTCAGTGAGGGAGGACGCGTCCGTCGGGTTGCCGGAGTCGGTGGAGTCGAGCTGGGCGATGAGCTCGTCTGATGCCACCTTGCCGTAGGTGTAGCTCACGCCGTCGCTGCCGTTGATCTCGTTGCCCCAGGTGGACACCTGTGACGTGGGCGTGCCGTCGTGCGTGGGGAAGGTCCCCGTCCAGTCGGAACGGCTGAGGTAGCTGAGGTCCCCGCTGGCGTCGCCGAAGAGGTTGGTGATCGTCTCGCCGGTCTCGGAGTCGACCGCGTAGGTCGTCACGTCCGTGTCGGTGTTGTCGGGCACGTAGGTGTTCACGAGCGACGCGTCGCCCTGGACGTCAGCGCCCTTGGCAGAGAGGATGTTCTCGACCGCGGCGTGGCTGTCGGTGGCGGCGGTGACGTAGTAGGTGCCCGCGTCGAGGACGTAGGTCTTGGCGCCGGTGGAGTCATAGGCCGCGAGCTGGCTCTCGTCGAAGGTGATGGTGACGGTCTCCGACTCGCCCGGCTGGAGCTCCGAGGTCTTGGCGTAGCCAACGAGGTCGACCGAGGCCTTCTCCACCCCGTTCGCCTTGTCGTAGTCCGTGTAGGGACTCTGGGCGTAGAGCTCGACCACGTCCTTGCCGGCCGCGTCGCCGGTGTTCTTCACCGTGACCGTGGCGGTGCAGGTCGATCCGTTCCAGCTCGTCGTATAGTCCGACCAGGTGAAATTCGTGTAGGAGAGGCCGTAGCCGAAGGGATAGACGACCTCGGAGTCATAGTTGAAGTCGCCCGCGTTGCCCTGGCCGAGGATGGCGTCCTCGTAGCGGGTCTCGTAGTAGCGATAACCGACGTAGATGCCCTCCTCGTAGCTCACGTAGTTGTACTTGGTGAGGTTGCCCGAGGCGTCGGTGTACTGGTAGTCGCCGAAGTTCTGGGCGGCAGGCGAGGCGAGCGTGTCGGCGGCGAAGGTGTCAACCGTCCTGCCCGACGGATTCACGCGTCCCGAGAAGATGCCGGCGAGGGAGTTCATGCCGTAGGTGCCGCACGAGGGCATGTAGATGACGGACTTGATGTTGGGGAACTGGGAGAGCCAGTCGAGCTCCATGGCCTGCGAGGTGTTGACGACGAGAACGACGTCGTCGAAGTTGTCGTTCAGGTACTGAAGCGTCTCCAGCTCGGTCGTGTCGGGCTCGAGGTAGGTCTTGGCCTGGTCGACGGCGTTGTCGGCGTGGTTGTACATCGACCGAGGCGCGTCCCTGCCCTCGCCAGCCACGCGCTTGAGCACGAAGACGGGCACGGTCCCCTGGGCGGAGTCGAGGACGCCGTCGGAGGACTGGAGCACGCTGAGCGGGCACTCATTGATGGAGAAGTCCTCGGAGTCGCCATAGCTGATGGAGCCCGATCCGAGCTTGTAGTCCTTGCCGGCGCCCTTGAGGTAGAAGTCCTCGAGCGTCTGGTTGACGGAGAAGCCCTCGCTCTCGAAGGCGGAGTTCAGCTTGTCGTAGCTCGCGCTTCCGCCCGTGAGGGACGAGCCGGCGAAGGCTGACTTGCTCGACTCGCCGAAGAACGAGAACGTGGTGCCGCTGGCGAAGGGCATGGTGTCGCCGTCGTTCTTGAGCAGGACGTAGCCCTCGGCGGCAAGCTGCTCGTCGAGGTCCTTCTCGGCATCCTTGATGGTGTCGGTCGTGTAGTCGGCCTTGTTGTACTCGAGGTCGAGCCCCGTGGTGTCAGTCTTTGAGTTGTCCCAGCTCTGCTCATAGCCGAGCATGACGTTGACCATGCGACCGTATCCCGGCAGGACGCCGTTGCCGAGCGCCATCACCGCCGCCAGGATGATGACGAGCGCGATCTTGAGGATGCTCTTGATGACCCTTCCCACCTTGCGTGCCGTGCTGATCTTTCGTGCCACCGCAGTTCCCTTCTCCCATGGCTGAGGTACAGCTTTCCTTCAGACTGAGAATAGGGGGCCGCGGCCCGCTTGGCGCGCGAGTGACAGATTCCGTCGCAGGCGTGACAGGTTCGGTTGGCAGATGCCTGCTTATGAGCTCTCGACATCGGCCATCGGGATGAGCGCGTCGAGAGAGGCCGTCCCCTCGTCGGTCGACCACGACGCGGTGCCCTTGTAGCGGCTGATGTTCCGGGCGACCGACACGGGGGCCTCATCGACCATGTCGCCGCGCGTGCACTCCATGTGGATGCAGGCTGCCCCGGCATGCCTCCGAACCACGAGCGAGATGCTTCTACCCTCCGGGTCGTCAACTCCGCGGGCTACCTCGATGCCATGGTCGAGCATCGTCCCGAACAGCGCGTAGATGTCGGCGCTCGACATGAGCCCCAGCACCGACCCGTCCGCGATGCACGTGAGCGTGATGCCCTGACGTCCGCAGAGGAGACTCTTCTCCGTGAGGATCGTGTCGAGGGCGTCGTTTCCCGTGCGCACCGTCGAGTCGTAGATGCTCACCTCGTGCGCCACGTCGGCGAGAAGGTCCCTGTCGATGGGGGAGTCCGCCTCGCTGAGCGTTCGGAGCACCTCGTGGCGGATCTCGTGCACGCGGGCGTTGATGGCGCTGATGTTCTCGCGCGACACCGCGTACTGCCGCTCGCGCTCCGCGAGGATGCGCTCGGTCGCGGCCTTCTCGCTGGCGAGACGCCCGTTGACGGCCAGCTCGACGTTGACGACGAGCACGGACACGCAGACGAGCCCGTGGATGAGCCGCAGCGGCACATAGGTGGTGAGGGGAAGGCCGACGACCTCGGCGCTCTTGAGGACCACGTCAAAGCCGATGACCGCGAAGACGGTCACGAACACCATCGCCACGAGCGCCCGCCCGTCCTCCGCCTCAAGGCCTTCGGGGTTGATTCTTCGAATGAGCAGCAGGTAGAAGCAGACGTAGGTGACGGTACAACAGCCTGCTGTCAGGGGGGCGCCCCTGAGCCATGCCGGCAGGGCGGCACCTGCGAGCACGGTGACGAGCTCTCCCAGCCCGCTGCCGAAGTTCTGCAGCGCATAGCCGCAGACCGCGCAGAAGACGGCGGGCCTGGCAGTGGCCCGGAAGCAGAGCAGGAGGCACGGGATGGTGGCGAGAAGGATGATCGCGCAGTTGGCGATGACCCAGGTGGAGGCGATGCCCGATGTGAAGTAGCCGTCCAAGGGCGTGCCGAGCCACTCATAGGCAGCGATCATGAAGGCCGAGAACGCGATGCAGACCGCGAGGACGCAGCCTATTCTCATCGCGAGATGGTCCCTGTGGGGAAGTCCGTGTATGAAGAGAACTGCTGCGACGAATACCTCGGCAAACAGAAGGGCGCCCGAGGCGGCGAGCCACATCATATCGTCGTCCCGAAGTAGCGGGAGAGCGTCTCGAGGCAGTCGCGCCTTCTCGACCTGCTGAAATAGAGCGGCGTGCCGTCGTCCATCTCCACGGAGTCGGAGCGGACGGCGCTGACGTGGGCCATGTTCGCGAGACAGCCTTGAGACGGCTGCACGAACGACGACGCGGGGAGCGACTCGACCGCCTGCCGGATGCTGCCACGGGCACGGAGCTGGTCAGTGCCGTCCGCGGTGTGGTAGACGAGGTCGTGGCGCTGGAGCTCTACGAAGACGATGTCATGGACCGAGACGAGCCGGACGCCTGAGGCCGTGGGAATCGCGATGCGCTGGTCCCCGTTGCGCCTCACCGCGCGCATCGCCCGGTCCATGCGCATGGCGAAGTCGGCGTACCTGCAGGGCTTGACCATGAAGTCGAGCGCGTCCACCTGGTAGCCAGCGACCGCGTACTGCGCGAGGTTGGTCACGAAGATGAGGGGCGTCATCGCATCGCGCGTGCGCAGCTCCTCGGCGGCCTCCATGCCGTTGATGCCCGGAAGGTCGATGTCCATGAAGATGAGGTCCGCGTCGTGCCTCTCGGCGACGAACTCGACGGCGCTTCTCAGATGCATGACCTGGAGGCGGACTCCGTGGTCAGCGGCGTACCTGTCGAGATGTCCGGCGAGCGTCGCGGCCTCCTCGTCAGAATCGTCGACGACGAGAACCCTGTACGTTTCCATGGCGTCACCCCCTCGACGGTATCGTACCAGTCCTCGCTCGCCTGTCGCTGGTGCCGATCCCTATCGGCTGGGTAAAAGGGACGCCCCGAGACGAAGCGATCTCGTCTCGGGGCGTCCCCTTGGCTGCCAAAGGGCGTTGGCACCTTTGGCAGGTAGCACCTTTGGCAGGTACTATGCGGTCTTCTTCTCGTCCTTGGACGCGGGTGCGATCCAGAACTTGAGGAGCGGGAAGCTCACGATGACGGCGAGCAGCGTGTTGACGACGGAGGCGATGGTGCCGGAGAGGCCCGCGTCCATACCGAAGCTCGTCTGGCAGAGGTTGGTGACGTGGCCGGGGAGGATCAGGTTCACGACGACGATGACGACGGCGAGCACCGCGTACTTCCAACCCGACTCTGCGGCCGACGCGTCGGACTTGAAGACGAGCTTCATCTGCACGAAGTAGTTGACGACCTGCGCCAGGACCTCGGCGATGAGGAAGGTGACGAAGCCGCCGAGGCCGTTCGAGCCGGTGCTCGAGTAGTCGAAGATGAGGAACTTGAAGGGCGTGGTCATCTGCATCGAGTTGATGAAGACGGCCGTGCCGATCCACGTGCACACGAAGCGGGTGATCGTGGAGATGTTCGACAGGATGTTGAACAGGATGAACTGCCAGAGCGCCTCGTGCTCCTCGGTCCATGCCTTGAATCCGGACTTCTTCTCTGCCATGGTGCGGTTTCCTTTCGTTCCTTGGGTCTGCTATTTGGATTCGAGGGTCTTGAGCTGGGACTCGAGCCGGCCGTTCTTGACGAGGTTGACGATGAGGGCGAAGACGATGGGGATGATCGCCCAGATGAACCAGACAAGCAGGAAGCCCTCGCCCGTAAGCACCTTGACGGCGACCGCGGGTACGAGGCCGATGAGACCCCAGCCCTTGACCTCGCGCACGAGGGCGTCGACGACACCCATGTCCATCACGCCGTTCGTCATCTTGGCAAGCGCGCGAAGCGGCATGTTCCATATGAACAGGACGTTGAGGTTGGGCTTGCCCGAGGCGTCGGCCGCCCTCTTGAGGACGGCTAGGACGATCCAGACGATCCAGAAGATGGGGGAGCGACCGTGGTTGAGGTCACGGAAGCACATGTTGCGACCGATCTTCACCTTCGCGCTGGGAATCTCGTGGCCGAGAAGCGCGGCGAAGTGCCTGTCCGTGATGTTCTTGACCTTGCCGATCTCGTAGGGCGTGACGTCGATGCCGTCGTAGGGGTTCGCGGCACCGGTGCCGAGGGTCTGGACGTTGGCCGTGAGACGGATGTCCTCGCACGAGGACCCGACGCGGAGCTCGTAGATGCCGCTCTCGACCTCCCAGCGGTTGGTCTTGACGTCGAAGTAGCGGAAGGCCTTGTCGCCGAGGGGAATCGTGACCCGCTGCTCCTCGCCGGGCTCGAGCGTGACCCTCTGGAACGCCTTGAGCTCCTCGGCGGGACGGAAGACGACGTGCTCGGGCTTGGCCACGTACACCTCGCAGATCTCGGTGCCCGCGACCGAGCCGACGTTCTTGACCGTGAAGGTGACGTCCCACTCGGTGGCCTCGAGGTCGGAGTACTCGAAGGAGGTGTAGGAGAGGCCGTAGCCGAAGGGGTAGGCCACAGGGACGCCGGCGGTCTCGTAGTAGCGGTAGCCCACGAAGATGCCCTCGCGATACTCGCTCGTCTGCTCCTCTGAGGGGAAGCGGCCCGCGGTGGGCGTGTCCTCGAGGCATACGGGCCAAGTCTCGGTGAGCTTGCCCGAGGGGTTGACCTTGCCAGCCACGACATCGAGCGCGGCGCCCGCGCCCGCCTGGCCGCCGAGCGCACAGTACACGACGGCCTTGGCGTCCGAGGTCCAGCCCGTCTCGACGGAGGAGCCGGCGGAGAGCAGGACGACGACGTTCGGATTCACGGCGGCAACGGCCTTGATGAGCTGCTTCTGGTTGTCGTTGATGAGCATGCTGAGACGGTCGGCGCCCTCGCTCTCGGCAATCTCGTCGAGGCCGAGGCAGAGGAGCACGACGTCCGCGCGCTTGGCGAGGTCGACGGCAGCGTCGCGCTTGCTGGCGTTCTCGCCGCCGTGGCGCTCGAAGCCCGGCTCGAAGCCAACGAGCGCGAGGTCGGTCTCGCTGATCATGTCGAGGAGCGTGTCCACCTTCGTGGAGTTGACGGCGGACGAGCCGGCGCCCTGGTAGCGTGGGGTCTGGGCGAAGTCGCCGACGAGCGCGACCTTTGTCTTGGGCGCGAGGGGCAGGATGCCCCCCTCGTTCTTGAGAAGGACGATGCCCTCCGCGGCCGCCTCGCGGGCGAGCGCGTGGTGTGCCTCGGTATCGAAGCTCGACGGGGCGTCGGCCACGGTCTGGTGCGTCTCCATGGCGAGCTTGATCGCGTCGAGCACGCAGGCGTCGATGTCCGCCTCGGAGAGGGTGCCCGCCTTGACGGCGGCGAGAAGCTCGCGGGCGGAGCCGTTGCCCGGCGCGGGCATCTCGAACGCGGACTGCGCCCGGACGCCGGCCGCATGGTCGTTCGAGCCGCCCCAGTCGGTGACGACGGCGCCTTCGAAGCCCCACTCGTCGCGAAGTATGTCCTTGAGCAGGTGCTCGTTCTCGTTGGCATAGGTGCCGTTGACGAGGTTGTACGAGCTCATGATCGTCTTCGGGTCGGACTCGCGCACCACGATCTCGAAGCCCGTGAGGTAGATCTCGCGCAGGGTGCGCTCGTCGACGACCGAGTCGGACGCCTGGCGGCGGGTCTCCTGGCTGTTGACGGCAAAGTGCTTGGGGCAGGCGGCGAGGCCGGTCGACTGCATGCCGCGCACGTAGGAGGCTGCCATCTTGCCGGACAGGTAGGGATCCTCGGAGAAGTACTCGAAGTTGCGGCCGCAGAGCGGGCTGCGCTTGATGCAGAGACCCGGGCCGAGGATGACGTTCACGCCCTGGACGGCAGCCTCCTCGGCCATGGCATGGCCGATCTTCTCGCCGAGCTCGGGATCCCACGAGTTGGACACTGTGACCGCGGTGGGGAAGCAGGTGGCAGGCTCGGACCCGTTGAGGCCGAGGTGGTCGGCGGCACCCGCCTGGTGCCTGAGACCGTTGGGGCCGTCGGAGAAGGTGATCGCGGGAATCCCCAGACGGGGGTTCGGCCTGCTTCCAAAGGTCGTCGCGCCCTGGAGCAGCACGCACTTCTCCTCGAGCGACAGCTTGCCGAGCATCTCTTCGTAGTCCATCGTGTCTCCTCCGCGTGGGCGGTCCGCGCCCTTCCGTCCTTCTTGTCTCGCCATGGTACGTTCTCTTCCGTCTCGCTTGGCCGATGTGACACATTCGGTTCTGGTGGGGACATAATCGGCTTCCCCCGGGTCGTCGCGCGGGCTCCGGGACCGTGTCGGGACGGGTCCATGAACGTTCACGATAAGGGTATGGATGGCGGCGGCGCGTGGGTCACGGATGGCGCAACCTGTCGAGAAGCAGGCGCAATCTGCAGGTCCCCATGGCAAGTGGGCAACGGCCGGGAACGTGGCGAGAAGTCCTCCCATATCTTTCAGCCTTGTGTGCGGAATCGAGAAGGAGCCTGGAAATGGGTACCTTATCTACACCGTTGAGATAGGTCGTCCGAGGGGACCGCATGCTCGAGCTCAGAGACATCAGCAAGCAGTACGTCACGTCGTCGTTCACGCAGACGGCGCTTGACGGCGTCTGCGTCTCGTTCAGGGACAACGAGTTCGTGGCCATCCTCGGCCCGTCGGGGTCGGGCAAGACCACGATGCTCAACGTCATCGGCGGCCTCGACCACTTTGACTCGGGCGACCTTCTCGTCGACGGCATCTCCACGAAGAAGTATCGCGACCGTGACTGGGACGCCTACCGCAACAACCGCATCGGCTTCGTGTTCCAGAGCTACAACCTCATCCCTCACCAGACCGTGCTCTCGAACGTGGAGCTCGCGCTCACGCTGTCCGGCATCTCGGGGACGGAGCGGCGCGAGCGCGCCCTCGCCGCCCTCGACCGTGTCGGACTGTCCCAGCACGTGGACAAGCGGCCGAGCCAGCTCTCGGGCGGCCAGATGCAGCGCGTGGCGATCGCCCGCGCCCTCGTGAACGACCCCGAGATCGTGCTCGCCGACGAGCCGACCGGGGCCCTCGACTCGGCAACGTCCGTTCAGGTCATGGACCTCCTCAAGGAGGTCGCTCAGGACCGCCTCGTCATCATGGTGACGCACAACCCCGATCTCGCGGAGCGATACGCGACCCGTATCGTCCGTCTCGCCGACGGAAAGGTGACCGACGATACCGACCCCTTCGACCCAGAGGCGGCGCCGAAGCGCGAGGCAAAGCCCGCGCGCAAGACCGCGATGTCGTTCCTCACGGCGCTCGAGCTCTCGTTCAACAACCTCATGACCAAGAAGGGCCGCACGCTCATGACGGCCTTCGCCGGGTCCATCGGCATCATCGGCATCGCTGCGATCCTCGCGCTGGCGAACGGCGTCAACGAGTACATCGCCGAGCAGGAGGAGGCGATGCTCACCATCTACCCGATCTCCATCACGAGCACGAGCCTCGACGTGACGTCCCTGCTCACGGGCGCCTCCGACGACGCAGAGACGACGACGTCCTCGGACGAGTCGGGGTCGGGCGAGGCGGCGGTGAGCACGTCCAAGACCATCACGCGCATGGCGAGCAACGTCGGCAAGAACGACCTCGCCTCCCTCAAGGAGTACCTCGACGGCAACGGTGGCGGCATCGACTCCCAGGTGAACGACATCGAGTACCTCTACGACGTCACGCCGCAGATCTTCAAGTCCGACACCTCCGAGGGCGTGGTGCAGGTGAATCCCGACACGACGTACTCGTCGATCGGCATGGGCAACAGCATGCTCTCGTCGCTCTCGACGTCCATGTCCACCAACTACTTCAAGCAGATGCCGAGCGACATCTCGCTCTTCGAGGACCAGTACGACGTCAAGGCCGGACGGTGGCCAGAGGCGGCCGACGAGCTCGTGATCGTGCTGACCCGCCAGGGGAAGATCCCCGACGTCCTCGAGTACGACATGGGCCTCCGAAGCTATGACGAGCTCAAGAGCATCGTGAACGAGCTCTCGAGCGCGAGCACCGACGAGAACGTCTCGGCCATCGACGTCGAGGATGCGTCCTACACCTACGACCAGCTCATGGCGCCCACGTTCAAGCTGGTCAACGCCTGTGACACGTACCAGTACGAGAGCGACTACGGCGTCTGGACCGACAAGTCCGACGACTCCGACTACATGACCGCCGCCGTCGGGAACGGCACGACGCTGCACATCGTGGGCATCGTCCAGCCCAAGAGCGCAAAGGACTCCACCACGCTCTCGACGGGCATCTACTACACGCCCGCCCTCACCGGCCAGCTCATCGATGCAGCCACGAGCTCGCAGATCGTCCAGGACCAGATCGCGAACCCCGACGTGGACGTCTTCACGGGCAAGACCTTCGACGAGGAGGCGAACGACGCCGGTGACACGACCCTCGACCTGAGCTCGCTCGTCACCATCGACTCGTCCGCGCTCTCCTCGGCGTTCACCTTCGACACCTCGGCCATCAACGTGGACCTCTCGGGCCTCGACCTCTCTGACATCGACGTCTCGAGCATCTCGATGCCCTCAATGGACCTCTCCGACCTCGACCTCTCGGGAATCTCGATGCCGGAGCTCTCGGCGGATGATCTCGCCGCCCTCTTCCCCGAGCTCACAGGCGAGCAGATCGCGACAATCATCTCGTCGGTACACATCAAGTTCGTGGACGGGGGACAGGAGAGCCTCTCGTCGGCGCTCTCGAGCGTGGCATCGGGCTGGGCCGACTGGAGCGCGGCGAACCCCGGGGGGACCGTCGCGGACTACATGGCGACCGACGAGGTTCGCACGACCATCTCGACGGCCGTGGCCTCGGCAATCGACACGGATGACCTCCAGAAGCAGCTCGTGGACGCCATCGCGCAGACCCTCGGCACCGACGCGAGCGTGGACGGCATCGAGAAGGAGGTCAGCGACCGACTGCTCTCCGCCTACGAGGAGAAGCTCGCCTCGGCGCTCCAACAGACCATCACCACCGCCGTCCAGAGCTATATGCAGGAGGCCATGACCTCGCTCATGACGCAGCTGAGCGCCCAGATCGAGCAGGAGGTCTCGACCGCCATGCAGAGCGCCATGGGTCAGATGGCGTCGAGCATGTCGAGCGCCATGCACGTGGACGAGTCGGCCATCGCCAGCGCCTTTCACTTCAACATGGACGAGAAGGAGCTCTCCGAGCTCATGACCTCGCTCATGTCCACGACGCGCTCGACCTATGAAGGCAACCTCACCAAGCTCGGCTACGCGAACCCCGACAAGCCCTATGAGATCGACATCTACCCCAAGGACTTCGAGAGCAAAGAGTCCGTCGGCTCCATCCTCAACGGATACAACGACGACATGCGTGCCGCCGGCGAGGACGACAAGGTCATCACCTGGACCGACCTCGTCGGGACGATCATGAGCTCGGTCACGCGCATCGTCGACATGGTCTCGGCCATGCTCGTGGCCTTCGTCTCGATCTCGCTCATCGTCTCCTCGATCATGATTGCCGTGATCACGTACATCTCGGTGCTCGAGCGGAAGAAGGAGATCGGCATCCTGCGAGCCATCGGCGCGAGCAAGCACAACATCTCGAGCGTCTTCAACGCGGAGACCGTCATCGAGGGGCTCGTTGCCGGAATCATGGGCATCGTCATCACCCTCCTGCTCACGATACCCGCCAACGCCATCGTCGAGGCGCGCTTCGGCGTGCACAACCTCGTCCGCCTTCCTCCCCAGTACGCGATCATGCTCGTCGGCATCAGCGTGCTGCTGACCTTCCTCGCGGGATTCATCCCGGCCAAGAAGGCCTCGCGCAGCGATCCTGTCGAGGCGCTGCGCAGCGAGTAGGCAGCCATCGGTCGCGTACCACTAAGCAGGAAGGATTCGTTCGACGTAGTGGTTGGGCTCCGATGAGCCGTCCGCTCGGGATTCGCGTCCGACTGGTACTGTAGAGTCACACAGTCAGAGCCGTCCTCGTCGAAAGGATGTCCCATGGTCAACTTCGAATACCTCGTCCCAACCAAGGTGGTCTTCGGCAGGGACACCGAGCTGGAGACGGGCCGTCTCGTCAAGGAGTTCGGCGGCCACAAGGTCCTCGTCCACTGGGGAGGCGGCCATGTGCGCGACACCGGCCTTCTCGCCCGCGTCGAGAAGAGCCTCGCCGAGGAGGGCGTCGAGTTCGTGGAACTCGGCGGCGTCGTGCCCAACCCGCGCCTCTCGCTCGCCAAGCGGGGCGTCGAGCTCTGCAGGAGCGAGGGCGTCGACTTCGTCCTCGCCGTCGGAGGCGGGTCCGTGATCGACTCCTCGAAGGCCATCGCCTACGGCCTTGCCAACGACTTCGACCTCGAGGACCTCTTCATGCACAAGGTGAGCACCGACGCGATCGCCCCGCTCGGCGCCATCTCCACGCTCGCCGGGACCGGCTCTGAGACCTCGAACTCCGCCGTCATGAACATCGACACCCTCGGGGGCACGATGCTCAAGCACTCGTACAACCGCGAGTGCGGGCGGCCCCTCTTTGCCATCATGAACCCCGAGCTCACCTACTCGGCTCCTCGGTACCAGACGGCTGCGGCGGGCACCGACATCATGATGCACACCATGGAGCGCTACTTCACCACCGAGCAGCACGTCGAGCTCACCGACGAGATCGCCGAGGGGCTCCTGCGCACCGTGAGGACGATGGTGCCCGAAGCGCTCGCCGAACCCAGGAGCTATACCGCTCGGGCCAACCTCCTCTGGGCGGGTTCGCTCTCGCACTGCGGCATCACCGGCACCGGTCGTGTGGCCGACTTCGGCTGCCATGCCATCGAGCACGAGATCGGCGCCCTGTTTGACGTCGCCCACGGTGCCGGTCTCGCTGCAATCTGGTCCAGCTGGGCGAAGTACGTCATTCACGTTGACCCCGAGCGCTTCGCGCAGTTCGCGGTCAACGTGTGGGGTGTCCAGGGGGACTTCCATGACCCCATGACGACCGGCCTCCGTGGCATCGACGCCTGGGACGGGTGGTGCCGTTCCATCGAGATGCCCACGAACCTGCGCGAACTCGGTGTCGAGCCCACTGAGGGCCAGATTCTCGAGATGGCTCGTGGCGCCGTTGACGCTCACGGCGGAGACCACGTCGGCAATTTCTTGAAGCTGCACGTCGAAGATATCGTGAACATCCTTGATAATGCCCGTTAGGCGTCATCGAAGCTTGTTTTTCTCGGCAATGGGATATTATGGGGACACGTCGACTTGGTCGGCGCCCCTTCTTGTTGACCGTACGGTGAGGAGATTGAAGTGAGCGATTTCGTTAAGGCAGAGAACGTCTTCGTCAACCAGAGCATCGCGTCCCGTCAGGATGCGCTTCGCTTCATTGCGGACAAGGCTCAGGAGCTTGGCGTCACCAAGGATCCCGACGCCGTGTACCAGGCCTTCCTCGCGCGCGAGGACATGGGCGAGACCGGCATGACCGATGGCTTCGCGGTTCCTCACGCCAAGTCCGCCGCCATCGACAAGGCTGCCGTCATCGTCCTCAAGAACGACCACGCCCTTGATTGGCCCTCCTTCGACGACAAGCCCGTTGACATCTGCATCTCCCTCCTCGTTCCCGACGGAGAGGCCGGCACCACCCACATCAAGCTCCTCTCCAAGACCGCCGTCCTCCTTATGAGGTCGGAGTTCAAGGAGCTCGTCCGCGGCACTGATGACCGTCAGGCGATCGCTGACGCCATCAACGCCGGTATCGACGAGGAGTAAGCCTCCGTCACGCCACGTACGCTCGGGCCCCGTGGGCAGTAGCCTGCGGGGTCCCTTTTTTTGTTCGGTCGGCCCACGGCTCCCGTCGGCGCACCGTCCCGTGGCAGAAGCATGGTCGCCGCACTCGGTGTCGTCGGTCTGACGTCCCGTGGTACGGGTACACTTGTTCCAGAATCGTAGCGAGAGGAGAGACCATGTTCAGACAGGCGACTGACAGGCGCGTGGCGGTGTTCGTGGCGGACGGGCTCGAGGAGGTCGAGGGCCTCACGGTGGTCGACCTGCTCTTCCGTGCGGGGATTCCCTGCGACAAGGTGTCCGTCTCGCATTCGCTCGAGGTCACCTCGAGCCACGCGGTCACCATCACCTGCGACCGGACCGTCTTCGACGGGGGCTTCTCCTTCGATGACTACGACATGCTCGTGCTTCCCGGCGGCATTCCCGGGACCCCCAACCTCAAGGCGTGCGCGCCGCTCACCGATGCCCTGACCCGCTTCGTGGGGGAGGGCCGTCAGGTCGCGGCCATCTGCGCGGCGCCCTCGATCCTCGCCGAGCTCGGGCTTCTCGCCGGCCGTCGCGCCACCTCGAACCCCAACTTCCAGCACGTGCTCGCGGAGCAGGGCGCGACACTCTGTGCCCACGACCCCGTGGTGGTCGACGGCAACGTCACCACGAGCCAGGGCATGGGCACGGCCATCGCCTTCGGTCTCCAGATCGTGAGGCACTTCCTGGGTGACGAGGCCGTCGAGCGCGTGTCCACGGGCATCGTCCTGCGTCCCTAGACTCCTCCCATGCCTGCGCTGGGGCGTCAGTATCTCGTCATAGACCTCAAGAGCTTCTACGCCTCGGTCGAGTGCGTCGAGCGCGGTCTCGACCCCCTCGAGGCCAGGCTCGTCGTCGCCGATCCCACCCGCACCGAGAAGACCATCTGCCTCGCGGTCTCCCCGGCGCTCAAGGCGCTCGGCGTGCGGAACCGCTGTCGCGTGTTCGAGATACCCAAGTCGCTCTCGTACGTCATGGCAACGCCCCGCATGGCGCTCTACATCGAGAGATCCGCGGACGTCTACTCGGTCTACCTGCGCTACGTCGCCCCCGAGGACATCCACGTCTACTCCATCGACGAGGCCTTCCTCGACGTGACGGGCTACCTCTCCCTCTACGGATGCACCGCCAGAGAGCTCGGCGAGCGCATTCGGGCGGACGTCGTCAGGTCGACGGGCATCCCGGCGACCTGCGGGCTGGGCACGAACCTCTACCTCGCGAAGGTGGCGCTCGACATCACGGCAAAGCACAGCCCCGACTTCTTCGGCGTGCTCGACGAGGAGAGTTACCGCACCACGCTCTGGAACCACACGCCCATCACCGACTTCTGGCGCGTGGGACCGGGTACGGCCGAGCGTCTCGCGGGCCTCGGGATACGCACCATGGGACAGGTGGCGACCTCGCCCGTCGACCCCCTCTACGACCTGCTCGGCGTCGACGCCGAGATACTCATCGACCACGCCTGGGGCGTCGAGCCGGTCACGATTGCCGACATCAAGGCCTATCGCTCCCAGTCGCACTCGCTCTCCAACGCGCAGGTGCTCGGCTGCGACCGCGACTTCGGCGGTGGCCGCATCATCGCGAGCGAGATGGCCGACTCGCTCGCCCTCGAGCTCGTGGACCAGCGCCTCGTCGCCTCCTCGGTCTCCCTGTACGTGGGCTACGCTCTCACGCGGGAGGAGCGCGAGGCGATGGGCGACCTCTCGACGCCGCGCGCCTGGCGCACGGCACCCTCGGACGGCGGGACGGAGCGGCTCGCCATGCCCACGAGCTCTCGTGAGGCGATCGTCTCGGCGACGCTGCGCCTCTATGACGACCGCGTGCGTCGCGGCAGGAGGATTCACCGACTCGGGCTCTCGATGGGCGGCGTCATCGCCGAGGACGCCCCGGGGATCCAGCCCGACCTCTTCGAGAACGCCGAGAGGCTCTCCGGCGAGCGTCGCCGTCAGGAGGCCATCTCGGCCGTGAAGAAGAAGTTCGGGAAGAACTCGCTGCTCAGAGGCATCGATCTTCTCCCCGAGGCAACGGCTCGCGAACGAAACGGGCAGATCGGGGGCCATCGCAGTGGCGAATGAGCATCCCCGCATGCCCGTCTCGGAGCGAGCGAAGATCTTCGTGCCCTTCGACCCGCTCAAGGGATTCAGGGCGGCGCTCGCCGAGCGCGAGCGCGTGAACGTTCCCGAGGCGGACCTCACCGAGGAGGACGCGCTCGTCCTCTCGGGTCGCCTCTCCAGGCTCTCCAGGGGGAGCATGGTGGCGGTCACGTTCTACGACGACGGCGCGTACCGGCGGGTGGAGGGCTGCGTGAGCCGCATCGACCTTGTCGCTCGGGAGCTCGTGGTCGTCGACACGCGCATACCGCTCGACGCGGTGAGGCGCATCGAGCCGTAGGGATTCGCACATGGTGCGGGCGGGGTTGGCACGTCGTTTCGAGGTGTGCGAGGACGGGGTGGCGAGCATGGCGTACGTCGAGTTCCGGGACGTCCAGAAGGTATATAAGATGGGGTCGGTGGAGGTGCATGCCGTCGATGGCATGAACTTCGACATCGAGAGGGGCGAGCTCTGCGTCATCGTCGGACCGTCGGGCGCCGGGAAGACGACCGTCCTCAACATGCTCGGCGGCATGGACTCGTGCACGAGCGGCACCATCACGCTCGATGGTCTCGAGGTGAGCGGACTCTCCGAACGAGACCTCACGAAGTACCGTCGTCACGACATCGGCTTCGTCTTCCAGTTCTACAACCTCGTCCAGAATCTCACCGCGCTCGAGAACGTCGAGCTCGCGAGCCAGATCTGCCGTGACCCGCTCCCCGCCGCCGAGGTTCTCGCGCAGGTGGGGCTCTCCGACCGCATGGACAACTTCCCGGCCCAGCTCTCGGGCGGCGAGCAGCAGCGCGTGGCCATCGCCCGCGCGCTCGCCAAGAACCCCAAGCTCCTCCTCTGCGACGAGCCGACCGGCGCGCTCGACTACCAGACGGGCAAGCAGGTGCTCGAGCTTCTTCAGGACAGCTGCCGCGAGGCCGGGCACACGGTCGCCATCGTGACCCACAACTCCGCGTTCACACAGATAGCTGATCGCGTGATACGCGTTCGCGAGGGCAGGGCGCAGAGCGTCGAGACGAACGCGAACCCGCTCGACGCGATGACGGTCGAGTGGTAGCGACATGACCTCGGCCTATGCACGCACGATAACCAGGAGCATCCGGGGCTCGCTCGGACGCTTCCTCGCCATCGTCGGCATAACGGCGCTCGGCTGCGGATTCTATGCCGGCCTCCAGATGACCGGCCCCGACATGCGTACCGCCGGCGACCGGTACTACGACGGGACGAGCCTCTACGACCTGCGCGTGATCTCGACGCTCGGCTTCTCCGACGACGACGTGGACCGGCTCGCCGCGATCGACGGGGTGGGGGAGGCCATGCCGTCCGTCACGACCGACGCCATGGCGCGCCTGGGCGGAGAGCAGCTGGCCGTGCGGGTGAGCTCGATCGACGCGAACGCTGCGGAAGACTCCTCCTACGACGGCGCCTACGTGGTCAGCTCGGACGACGACGGCTACCTCAACCGCGTCATCCTCGTGGACGGACGGTGGCCGGAGAAGGCGGGCGAGTGCGTGGTCTGCGCGGACAAGATCGTGGGGGACTACGGCGTGGGCGACACGCTCTCGCTCCTCTACGGCACCCGTGACCTCGACGAGACCTTCTCGTGCGAGGACCTCACGATCGTGGGGACCGTGACCTCGTCAAACTACCCCTACACGGGTTCGTTCGGCTCCACGACGCTCGGGTCGGGCATGATCGCCCAGTACGTCTACGTCACGCGAGACAGCTTCGCAGCCGACCTGCCCTACACCGAGGTCTACCTCTCGGTTCCCTCGTCGACCTCGTACGTGAGCGGCACCGACGAGTACGACGCGGCCGTCGACGTGGTGCAGGAGAAGGTCGAGGGGGACAAGGACGAGATCGCCTCCGCGCGCCTCGAGGACCTCAGGGAGACCGCCCAGGAGAAGGTCGACGACGCGCAGGCGGAGGTCGACGCGAGCCGTGCGGACGCCGAGCAGTCGCTTGCCGACGCACAGGCCAAGCTCGACGACGCGGCCGAACAGATAGCCTCCGCTCAGCAGGAGATCGATGACGGCCAGGCACAGTATGACGCCGGCGTGGAGGAGCTCGCGAGCAAGAAGGCGACGGCGGAGGACCAGTTCGCCTCGGCGGAGGAGGAGATCTCGTCCGAGCAGCAGACGCTCGAGTCGACCTCGGCCGACCTCGACGACTCCCAGGCGGCGCTCGACGCACAGCGCGAGACCTACGACGCGCAGGTCACGGCAGCGCTCTCGTCCCTCGCCCAGCAGGGCATCTCCGCCTCGACGCCCACCGAGGCGTCGACGGCGATCGCCTCGCAGCTCGAGCAGGTCAGGGCCCAGGAGTCGCAGCTCTCGGCGCAGCTCGCCTCGCTCGCGGAGGACGACCCCTCATATGCCGTCGTCGCCGGGGCGCTCGCGCAGGCGCAATCTGCCGAGCAGGCACTCACCCAGGCGGGTGCGGGCATGGACCAGCTCGTCTCGGCTGGCGAGCGGATCGACGGCGCCCAGGCTCAGATCGACTCCGGGCGCCAGCAGGTGAGCGACGGCTACGCGCAGCTCGACGCCGCGCGCTCGGACCTCGCCGACCAGCGTGCCTCCGCCGAGGAGCAGTTCGCCGCCGCGCAGACCACGCTCGACGCCTCCGCCGAGACGCTCGCCTCGTCTCGTGCCGACCTCGACGACGCCCGCGCCCAGTACGAGGACGGGGTCTCCGCATACGAGGACCAGAAGGCTGACGCGGACCAGCGGCTCGCCGACGCGCAGGCGCAGGTTGACGCCGCTCAGGCGGACGTCGACGACCTCAAGGCGCCTGACGTCTACGTCCTCGACCGGACGCAGAACGAGGGGGTCGTCACCTATGACGACGACACTCGGCGCATGGACTCCATCGCCGACGTGTTCCCGCTCATCTTCTTCCTCGTGGCGGCGCTCGTCTCGCTCACCACGATGACTCGCATGGTGGAGGACGACCGCGTCGAGATCGGGACGTTCAAGGCGCTCGGCTACTCCACGGCCCGAATCGCCGAGAAGTACCTCGTCTATGCGGCCATCGCGGGCATCTCGGGCGCCGTCCTCGGCATCCTCGTGCTCACGCAGGTGCTGCCCACGATCATCACGTCGTCGTACGCCATCATCTACGCGGTGCCGCGCCTCGCCTTCCCGAAACCCGTCGACCCCGCCTGCGCGCTCCTCTCGGGTGGGCTCGGCGTGGGCGTCACGCTACTCGCGACGTGGGGAGCCGTGGTCTCGAGCCTGCGCGAGACGCCTGCGACGCTCATGCTCCCCCGCGCCCCCAAGGCCGGCAAGCGCATCCTGCTCGAACGTCTCACGCCGCTGTGGAGTCGCATCTCCTTCTCGTGGAAGGTCACCTTCCGGAATCTCTTCCGCTACAAGCGGCGCTTCCTCATGACGGTCATCGGCATCTCGGGCTGCACGGCGCTGCTCCTCGTGGGCTTCGGCCTGCACGATGCCATCTGGGACATCATCGACTGCCAGTACGGCTCCATCATCCACTACAACACGGTGGTCGGGCTCTCGGATGACGCCACGACCACTGACGTCGACGCCGTCGAGAGCTACCTCGACGATGAGGGCGACGCCTCGGGGACCGTCCGCGTCCAGCATGAGAACATGCGTGCCGGCTCGAACACGGGTGCCTATGACGGCACCCTGCTCGCCAACGTGGTGATCCCCGAGGACTCCGGGACCTTCGGCGGTGCCGTGACCCTCGACGAGCGCGTCAGCCACGCCGCCGTCGCGTTCGACGACGACGCGGTGGTCGTCACCGAGAAGCTCGCCACGAAGCTCGGCGTGGGCGTCGGCGACACGATCGTCCTCTTCGACCAGGACGACGTCGGCAACGCCACGGGCGACGGACATCCGCTCACGATCACGGGAATCTGCGAGAACTACGTGTCCAACTTCGTCTACGTCGGCAGGGAGGCGTGGCGTGGGGTCGACGACGGCGAGCCGGTCTTCTCGTCGCTCTACACCTCGGTCGCCGACGACGCGAATGTCCGCTCGAGTCTCTCGGAGGGTCTCGGAGTCATGGACAAGGTCTCGACCGTGTCGTTCACCGACGAGGTCATCAACCGCTACCGCAAGATGCTCTCGGTCGTCGACCTCATCGTCCTGGTCCTCATCGTGTCCGCCGCCGCGCTCGCGTTCATCGTCCTGTACAACCTCACGAACATCAACGTCGAGGAGCGCGTGCGCGAGATCGCGAGCCTGAAGGTGCTCGGGTTCACGAGACGCGAGGTCTACGCCTACGTCTTCCGCGAGATCGTCCTTCTCGCCGTCATCGGTGACGTGCTGGGGCTCGTGCTCGGCATCTTCCTCGAACGCTTCGTGGTGGTGACCGCGGAGGTCGACTACGTGATGTTCGGGAGGACGATCCATCCCGAGAGCTTCGCCTACGCCTTCGCTCTGACGCTCGCCTTCGCGGTCCTCGTGATTCTCTTCATGCGCCGAAAGCTCGACCGGGTCGACATGGTGGAGAGTCTCAAGAGCATAGACTAGGAGCTGGAGAAGGGTTTTGGGAGAAGTGTGTCAGGGAGGATAACAAGCATGACAACGGGTTGACTCGAGAAGGACATATGCTAATCTTTTCGGAACGAAATCGCATATTTACTGCATCTTATCGCTTTAATATGCAATAAAACCCTGTGAATTCGCTATTTGTTTGCATAATAAGCCCGTAGAGGGAATGGCATCCCGGCCAGGTGCCCGAACGGCAGAAAGCGGCATGCGCCACATGCCAGCATGGAGGATGCGACCATGGAGAACTACCAGCCCCTGACCGTCCCAGCGGCGGACGACGCCTGCGCGACTCACGGATTCGTCCCGTGCAAGGGAGGCGTGTGCGCCGCCGCGGGCATGAGCGCCTCGGGCGTGGCCGCGGGCTTCCGTCATGAGCCCGGCCGCCGTGATCTCGCCCTCGTCGCGTCCGATGACGTCTGCGTCTGCGCCGGGACCTTCACCACCAACCAGTTCTGCGCCGCCCCCGTGATTCTCTCCCGCGCCCGCGCCGCCCGCGGCCATGCCAGGGCGATGGTCCTCAACTCGGGCAATGCCAACGCGAGCACCGGCGAGCCCGGCCTGGAGAACGCCCGTCGCTCCACGTCCCTCGTCGCGGAGGCGCTCGGCTGCGACGCCGAGGACGTTCTCGTCGCCTCGACGGGAGTCATCGGCGTGCAGCTGCCGTTCGCACCATACGAGAAGGGCGTTCCCGCGGCCGTGGCGGGTCTCGGGCACTCTCCCGAGGCGGCCCACGAGGCGGCGCTTGCCGTCATGACGACCGACACCCACCCGAAGGAGGTCTCCTTCAAGGGCGAGGTCCCGCAGGCTGACGGCTCGACCGTCACCGTCCACGTGGGAGGCTTCTGCAAGGGCTCGGGCATGATCCAGCCGAACATGGCGACGATGCTCTCGGTCCTCTCGACCGACGCGCCGCTCAGCCCCGCCGCCGCTCACGCCGCCCTCCTCGCCGCGGTTCGGGAGAGCTTCAACAAGGTGACCGTCGACTCGGACACCTCGACGAACGACACCTGCGTGCTCTTTGCCACGGGGCGCGCGGGGGGCGAGACGATCGAGGAGGGCTCGGCCGGCTACGAGGCCGTGGCCGCCGCCATCCTCGGCGTCTGCAATCACCTCGCGCGCGAGGTCGCGGCTGACGGCGAGGGTTCGACCAAGCTCGTGACCGTCAACGTCCTCGGGGCCTCGAGTCAGGGGGACGCCGACGTCGTCGCGCGCTCCATCGCGAACTCGCCGCTGGTCAAGACCGCCATCTTCGGCCACGACGCGAACTGGGGCAGGGTCGCCGCCGCCGCGGGAAAGTGCGGCGTGAAGTTCGACCAGTACGGCGTCGACATCGACTTCATGGACGTGCCCGTTCTGCGAGCCGGGCTTCCCCTGCCCATGGACGAGGACGACATGCTCCGACGCTTCGAGTCTCCCGAGGTCACCATCGCCATCTCCCTCGGCCAGGGGAGCTTCTCGTCGCGCATCTGGACCTGTGACCTCACGCACGACTACGTCACCATCAACGGGGACTACCGCACGTAGCGCGTGCCGCGACCGATGACGTCAATCCACGAGAGGGGAGTAGGGCATGAAGAGCCATGACATGAGACAGCGCGACATCGCGCTCGCGAAGGCGGAGGTCCTCACCGAGGCGCTTCCCTGGATCAACCATAGCAGGGGCAAGACGGTCGTCGTCAAGTACGGCGGGGCGGCCATGGAGGACCCCGAGCTCATGCGCCAGGTCGTGGGCGACGTGGAGCTGCTCAAGCTCATGGGCATGCGCGTCGTGCTCGTCCACGGTGGCGGCAAGGCCATCAACAAGCTTCTCGGCGACCTCGACCTGCCCGTCAGGTTCAAGAACGGCCTGCGGGTCACCGACGACGCGACCATGGAGGCCGTGCAGGAGGTGCTCATCGGCAAGGTCAACCAGCAGCTCGTCTGGGCGCTCAACGAGTACGGTCACAACGCGGTGGGCATCTCGGGCGCGGACGGCAAGACCTTCAAGTCCGAGCAGGTCGACCCGGAGCTCGGGCGCGTGGGCACCATCCGTGAGGTTGACGTCAGCCTCATCGAGACCATCCTCGAGGATGACTACATCCCCGTGATCGCGAGCGTGGGCTGCGGGCCGGACGGCTTCTACAACATCAACGCCGACGTCGCCGCGGGCAAGGTCGCCGAGGCCATGCATGCCGACAAGCTCATCTACCTCACCGACGTGGACGGGCTCTACCGCGACCGCAACGACCCCGAGACCCTCATTGCCCAGCTCACCAAGTCAGAGACCCAGGAGCTTCTCGAGTCGCAGACGCTCGACGGCGGAATGATCCCGAAAATCCAGTCCATCTACGACGCGCTCGACGCAGGAGTCGGTCAGGTCGTTATCATAAATGGCAAGCTCCCACATTCGCTGCTGCTCGAGATTTTCACCGACGAGGGCATCGGCACCATGTTTCTGCAGGACTAGGAAGGGAAGACCATGTCTACTGATATCAGGAGCACCGTACCCTCGAGCGTGGTGGAGGGCGACCAGACCTACATCATGCACACCTATGGGCGGCTGCCCGTCGAGTTCGTCTCCGGCAGGGGCGCCATCCTCGTGGACTCCGCCGGCAACGAGTACATCGACTGTCTCGCCGGCATCGGCGCCGTGAGCCTCGGCCACGCCAACCACTCGGTCGTCGCGGCGCTCAAGGCCCAGGCCGACAAGGTGTGGCAGGTGAGCAACTACTTCTACGAGGAGAACCGCAACGAGCTCGCGAGCGGAATCTCCGAGCTCCTCTCCGCGCTCTGCGAGGAGGACGGCCACGTGATGGGCTCCACGGGGACCGCATGGCGGATGTTCTTCTGCAACTCCGGCGCCGAGGCGAACGAGGGCGCCATCAAGATCGCCCGTCGCTGGGGCGAGGTCAAGCTCGGCGGGGCGTCGTGCATCGTCACGGCCAAGCAGAGCTTCCACGGCCGCACCCTCGCCACGCTGGCAGCGACCGGTCAGGACAAGTTCCACGAGAGCTTCCAGCCCATGCCCGCCGGCTTCACGACGGTGCCCCTGAACGACATCGACGCGCTTTGCGAGGCGATCGACAACCCCGACGACAAGACCGGTCCCGTCTGCGGCGTGATGCTCGAGTGCGTCCAGGGCGAGGGCGGCGTCTGGCCCGCCGACTACGACTACCTGCGCGCCGTCGCCAAGCTCTGCAGGAAGCGCCACGTCCTTCTCCTCATCGACGAGGTGCAGACCGGCTTCTTCCGCTGCGGCTCTCCGTTCATGTACCAGCGCGCTGGCATCGAGCCCGACATCGTGAGCATGGCCAAGGGCATCGCCGACGGCTTCCCCATGGGCGCCGTCGCAGCGCGCGCCGACGTTGCCGACCTCATGGGTCCCGGCGACCATGGTTCGACCTTCGGTGGGAACGCGCTCGCCGCCGCTGCCGGTCGCGCGACGGTCGAGACGCTCGTCAGCGAGAACATCGGCGAGCACGTGCTTACCACGGGTCGTCACCTGCGTCACCGCCTCGAGGCCATGCCGCACGTGTCACAGGTGCGCGGCCACGGTCTCATGCGCGGCGCGCAGCTCGACGTGCCGATCGCATCCGAGCTCGTGGACGCCGGTCTCGGCAAGGGCATCATCCTGAACCACATCGGCGACTCGGTCCTGCGCTTCCTCCCGCCCCTGGTCATCACTCGCTACCAGGTGGACAAGGTCTGCGACACGCTCGAGGCCCTCATCGAGGAGCTCGCGTAGGTCGGGACGGCATCGTCCTTCTCGCCGGGCGGTTCGGCTTGTGCCGGGCCGCCCGTTTTTTCAGCCTGCCAAAGGTGCCAACGCCCTTTGGCAGCCATGCCAGCCTGCCAAAGGTGCCAACGCCCTTTGGCAGCCAAAGGGCCACCCTGCGACAAACCCGCGTCAAATATCGGTCAGGACACTTCGACGTTTCTGGTGCAGCGCCATCAGGGCAAACGTCGCCGGGACAGAAGGGCGTTATCGGCACCCCCTGGTAGACGGCTTGTCGCCTGCACCAAAAGCCGAGAAGGATCCTTTGCCGTTATTGGCATCGTGCCAAAAGGGCCAAAGGATCCTTTGCCGTTTCCGGTGCAGCGCCACCAGGGCAAACGTCGCTGGGACAAAAGGGCGTTATCGGCACGCCCAGGTAGAGGGCTTGTCGCCTGCACCAAAAGCCGAGAAGGATCCTTTGCCGTTTATGGTGCAGCACCAGGGACTGCGGACGTTTTCTTGTACATCCAATGTCAGCCGTACCAGCTTACTTCTCGCTTGTCGACGCCTTCGAGTCGGGGACGCGCAGCATCATCGCGAAGCCGGCCACGAACAGCACGGCGATGGAGAGCACGCCGAGGCTCGCGTTGCCCGTGACGGCCGTGAAGGTCCCCACGAGGAACGTCCCGAGGATGGCCGCGTACTTGCCGAAGATGTCGAAGAAGCCAAAGTACTCGTTGGCGTGATCCTTCGGCGCGAGCTTTCCGAACTCCGAGCGTGAGAGCGCCTGGATGCCTCCCTGGAAGAGTCCGACCGAGATGGCGAGGATCCAGAACTCGCGTGCCGTCCGCAGGAAGAAGGCGGCGAAGAGCGTGATGCAGAGGTAGGCAACGATGGCTATGAGCAGCATCCGCCTCGTGCCGTGCTTCCTCGCCAGCTTGCCGTAGGCGATGGCGCTCGGGAAGGCGACGAACTGCGTGACGAGAAGGGCAAGCACGAGCTGGGTCCCCGCGATGCCGAGGTCCGAGCCATAGCTCGTCGAGAGCTTGATGATCGTGTGGACGCCGTCGATGTAGAAGAAGTACGCGATGACATAGTTCCTGATGCCGCGGTTGGACCAGATGTCCCGGAGCGTCGAGCCGATGCCGCGTACTGCCTTCGAGATGGCGTGGTCCTCGCGCGGCTTAAAGTGACGCTGGTCGACGTTGCGCAGCATCGGGACCGTGAAGGCGACCCACCAGACGGCGGTGATCACGAACGAGATCTGCATGGCCGTCTGAAGTGAGAGACCCAGCGAGTCGCGCATGAGCACAACGGCGAGGCAGGCGATGAACGGGACGCACGAGCCGATGTAGCCCCAGGCGTACCCGTTGGACGAGACCTCGTCCATGCGCTCGTCCGTGGTCGCGTCCACGAGCAGGGCGTCGTAGAAGACGAACGAGGCGTTGAGGGCGACAGAACAGATAACGTAGACCACGAGGAAGGCAAGAGCGCTCGTGGGAATGCCCATGGCGACGCAGGCCACGGCACCCGTTCCAACGCAGCCCACGATGAACTTCTTCTTCATTCCCTGCATGTCGGCGATGGAGCCGAGGATGGGCATGAGCAGCGCGATGACGAGCGAGGCGACCGTCTCGGCGTAGCTCCACGCCACCATGACGGGTCCGTCCGCGATCGACTTGAAGTAGATGGGGATGACGCTCGTGGCGAGAAGCACGAGGGCTGAGTTGCCGACGTCGTACATGACCCAGCTGCGCTCCGTCTTGTTCAGCCTGCTCGTCGCCATGGCCACCCCTCTCGCTCGGTTCTTCGTCGAGCACATCGTACGTTTTGGTGACTCCGTTATGTCGCGGGCTGTGGCAAGGTTTCGGTAAGAATCTCGTAGGGGCATGACGACGGTCACATTACCTCCCCGGGCGGCCACCTGCGGACCATCTCGTCTCGGCGCTCTCGTGCGATAATCGACGAGAAGGTCGACGCGAAAGGATGACCCGTGCCTGCGATTCTCACCCATGACCTCTTTGCCCGGGGCGTCATCGACGACGTCCGCTCCGTCCTGCCGCTCTCGACAGGCGACGAGCGCGACGCCTTCCGCCTGGGGAGCCAAGGCCCCGACCCGCTCTTCTTCCTCGTCATCGATCCACTCATGCGCCGCTACGCTCCGCTGGGTGATGCCATGCACGAGGCGAGGCCGGCGCGCCTGCTCGTCTCGATGAGCGAGGGCGCGACGCGGCTCCAGGGTCGCGAGCAGGAGATCGCCCACGCCTACGTGGCGGGCTTCGCCTGCCACTACCTTCTCGACTCGACGGTGCACCCCTTCGTCTTCGCCTGGCAGCACGACCTGTGTGGCGCTGGCGTGGATGGCCTCGACGACTCGGCTGGCGGCAGGGTTCACGCAGAGATCGAGCGCGACCTCGACGAGGCGGTGCTCTTCGCCCGTCGCGGCGAGACGATTCGCGACTATCGCCCCTTCGAGCGGTCGCTGCCCGGCTCCGCGGAGATGCTCCGCATCATCGACAAGGTCTACTTCTACGCGTCGCTCTGGACGTACGGGGAGACCGTCGATACGATGACCTTCTCGGCGGCCGTGCGCTGCTACCGGGCCGTCATGGGTCTCATCTACTCTCCCGGCGGCAGGCGCCGGCATGCGCTCGGGTCGCTCGAGCGTCTCGCCACATGCACCCACTACCCGCTTGGCGTCGCGCTGTCTCACCGCTGCCGTCCCGAGGCGACGTCGGACTTCGACAACCGCTCCCATGCCCGCTGGACCGACCCCTTCACGGGGGCGACAAGCTCCGCGAGCTTCTGGGACCTTCTCGACGACGCCGCATCACGCGTCGTGCCTGCGGTCGAGCAGGTCGTCTCGCCGCACTTTGACGCCACGGCCGCGTCACTCCTCACGGGCGACCTCAACTTCTCGGGCGAACCCGCCCCGCTCGACGGGCCTCTCGGCACGTGGTGATGTCATGACGAGCGAGGCCACGCGCCATGTGATGCAGGCGAACAAGAGCAAGAACACCACGCCGGAGCTCACGATGAGGGCGGCGCTGCGCGAGGCCGGCCTCACGGGATACCGCCTGCACTGGAAGAAGGCGCCCGGCCATCCCGACATCTGCTTTCCGGGCCGCAAGGTGGCCATCTTCGTCAATGGTTGCTTCTGGCACCGCTGTCCGCACTGCTGTCCCACCCTGCCCAAGACCAACGCCCGCTTCTGGGAGGAGAAGTTCGCGCGCAACGCCGCTCGCGACGCACGCGACGACGCGCTCCTCGTCGAGGGCGGCTGGACCGTGATCGTGGTGTGGGAGTGTCGCCTCAAGAAGGAGCGTCTCGAGCCCACGGTGCGCGACGTCATTCTCGAGGTGGAGCGAGCGGGCTCGAGCGAGGGGGGCGTCGCCCGCGTCATCGAGATCGGCTCCCTGCCTGCCTGGCGACTGGGTCTGGCGAGGCGACGGCTCGGGCGACGGCGCGGGCGACGAGGGCGAGCGTGACGCGGCGACCCGTTTTGGGGTAGGCTGTCTAACATTACCGAGTCGTTAAAACGCGTCGAGAACAGGGGTGTCGGATGTCCACATACGTCTTCTCGGATGTCCATGGCCATGCCGAGCCGCTTGACCGCGCGCTCTCGAGGATCTCGCCGACGGAGGACGACAGGATCTTCTGCCTCGGCGACATGATCGACCGCGGCCCCGACCCCGTGCGGGTCATGCAGACCGTGCGCTCCCTTCCGGGCGTCACGGTCCTCATGGGTAACCACGAGGACCTCATGCTCAACTACTTCGCCCATCCGGGCGACCATCTCTCCGTGGTCAACTGGGCCATCAACGGCGGGAAGATGACCGTGACCGGGCTCGAGGCCATCCCCAGCGACGACGCCGTCGAGCTCGTGAACTGGGCGGGCACGCTGCCGCGCTGGTCGTACGCACAGGTGAACGGTCGCTATTACCTGCTCTGCCACGCGGGACTGCGTCCCTCCTCCTTCAAGGCGCGCAAAGCCTGGAGTGACGCCTCGGTGGAGGCGCTCCTCAAGGCCCAGGACCCCGATGACCTCGTCTGGATTCGCGAGGAGTTCTGGAGCGTGCCGACCGGCCTCGTGGGCGAGGACGGTCTCGGCCCCATCGTGGTCGCCGGCCATACGCCCACGCCCTACCTCAACGTCATGACCGACCTCATCGACCGTCCGACCCGCAACGACGACGGCATCGCGCAGATGGTGCGCGTGGGCGCCTGTGAAGCGACGGGCGGCGTGGCCGATCGCTGGGACATCGACTGCGGCGCTGCTGGTGGCGCGGGCTTTGGGCAGGTCATGGTCCTGCGCCTCGACGATGGCGAGGAGTTCTGCGAACTCATACGCGAGGGGGAGTAGACCGTGCCCGAGCCCGGGCGCATCGTCCACCCCCTCGAGCCCGTCTTCGACGCCCGCTCGCGCGTGCTCGTGCTCGGTACCATGCCGAGTCCCAAATCCCGTGAGCTGGGCTTCTACTACGGCAATCCTCAGAATCGCTTCTGGCGCGTGCTCGCCGCCCTCTGGGACGAGGGGCTGCCCGAGACCAACGAGGAGCGCCGGGCGCTCTGCCTCTCCCATTGCGTCGCCCTGTGGGACGTCCTCTCAAGCTGCACGATCGCCGGCGCGAGCGACGCGTCCATCGTCGACCCCCTGCCCAACGACCTCTCGCGCGTCCTCGACGCAGCGCCCGTGGAGACGATCTTCTGCACCGGGTCCACGGCAGCGCGCCTCTATCGTCGCCTCGTCGAGCCGTCGCTCGGGAGGCCGTGCGTGGCGCTGCCCTCGACGAGCCCAGCCAACGCGAGGATGCGCCTCTCCGACCTCGTGGCCGCCTATGCGCCGCTGCGCGACGCCGCCGTGTAGCTCACTTGTCCGTCCAGGTCCAACGGTCCGTGCCTCCGTCGCCGGGAGCCCAGACTCCCTCGTAGGCGAAGGCATGCGAGCCAGCGTCGAACGCGAACTCCATGAGGCAGCAGTTGGGGAGCCACTTGGGCGCCGTGCCGTCCGACCACCGCGTCGAGAAGAGCCTTCCCATGGTGCCGTGGCTCACCACCAGCACGTTCTCGTCGACATGGTCGGTCGCGATTGCGTCGACGGCCGCGCAGATGCGCCCGCACGCCTCATCCTCCGACTCGCCGCCGAAGCGCTTGAAGTAGTCCCCGTACGGTCCGATGACGCCGTCGACGTTGGGCTTTCCCTCGAGCGAGCCGAAGCTGATCTCCTGGAGGCCCTCGTCCGTCACGTAGGCCTGGTCGGGGAGGGCCGTCTCGATGGTCTGCCTCGCCCTGCCGAGCGGCGAGCAGAACGCTGCGTCGATCTCCAGGTCCGTCTCGCGAATGTGGTCTCCCGCAGCACGGGCCTGCTCGATGCCCTTCTCGCTCAGTCGAGAGTCGATCCTGCCCTGCCAGATGCCCTGCTTGTTGAGGGCAGTCTCGCCGTGTCTCATGAAGTAGAGGTGCCCAGCCATTGGCTGCCGTCCCTTCTCGCCGATTGTCGCAGGAGATGGTAGCGCAAGACCGAGATGGGCACGAGGCGCGCGTCGTCGCGCCGCATCTGGCACAATGGACGTAACGCACAACGGGTGCGAGGTCGAGTTCGAGGTCAAGAGGGTCGCATGGGTCTGCACGAGATGATGGGCGAGGGGCTCGGGGAGCTCTTCGCGGTTGCTCCCGCCGGGGGAATGCTGCACGGCTGCGTGCGCACCGAGCCAGCGGGGGAGGGCTGGGTTCGCCCACGGAGGTTCGCCGTCGAGCAGCTCAAGGCCATAGGAAGCTGCCAGGCCTGGCACCCTGGCCTCTTTCGCCACATGGCCGCCTGCACGGCGGGCGTGAACGTCGAGTTCGAGACCAACTCCGAGAACGTCGGGCTCGAGATTCGCATCGACGACTTTCCGCGTGGCTCGCAGAAGGTGCTCGACGACGTCACCCGCACCGGCTCACACGGCCCCTACGACGGTGTCTCGTGCGACGTCGACGGTCGTCACCTGCCTCTCGCGCTGCCTCCCGAGGACGATGACCTCGTGGAGTTCTCGCTCGATTGCCCGGACGACGCGCCCGAGCCAGGCGTCCGCAGCCTTCCGGGGATGGGGAGGACCCATCGCGTGCGCCTGTGGCTTCCCTGTCTCACGAGCTGTGCGATCGGTCGCGTGGTGGGCGACGGCACCTTCGTGAGGCCCGTCCCCGCCCGTCGTCACATGCTCGTGATCGGCGACTCCATCGCCCAGGGCTTCGTTGCGGGCGACCCTGGCCTCTCGTGGCCGTCCGTCCTTGCGTCCCACTTCGACCTCGACGTCATGAACCAGGGAATCGGCGGTCAGGTGTTCCAGCCCGGGACCCTGAGGGGGCTTGCGTCGGCCGTCGATCCGGCTATGATCCTCGTCGCGCTCGGCGAGAACTACCGCTACGAGGCCTGTTCCGCGAACGTCGTCCGCCATGACGTCACCTTCGCGCTGAACGAGGTCGCCCAGCTCTGGCCGGACGTCCCCACCTGGGTCATGACGCCCACCTGGCATTCGGAGGAGACGAGCCCCACCCATCCCCGCAGCTGCTTCGCTGTCGTTCCCGGCATCATCAGGACGGCCGTGGACTCGCACGAGGAGATGCACCTCATCGAGGGGCCGGCCTTGCTCGACGCGGGTCCGCTCCTCCTCGCCGATGACGCCGATCACCCCAACAAGCTCGGAAGCCTCACCATCGCGGACCGTCTGGCCTTCGTGATCGACTCGCTCTCCCAACCCGCGGCCGAGCGTCGCACTCGCGCCGTCGAACTGCTCGAGAAGGAGCCTCTCGCCGCGTTTCCCCTGCTCGAACCGGCGAGACGCGGCATAGGCGAGGTCGAGTTCGCTCAGCCTGGCGCCGTCTTCCTGCGCATCGACACGTCCAACCAGGTCGTGTGGGCCTCTGACCGGAAGCTCGGCCGAAAGGTCATCAACGCCTTCGCCGTCCCCGAGTGGGTCTGCGCCCTCGGCGAGGGCGTGGACAAAGACGCGCGCCGCCTCCTGGGCCTCAAGCACAGCCAGCCCTGTCACCTCGCGGTCTTCGAGAAGAGCGAGCCCATCGCCATCGACGACGGCTTCGTGATGCGCGTCCTCGGCCCGGAGTTCCGTACGGCGTTCCTCGAGCACTACAGCCATCCCGAGTACCTCGACGAGGGAGAGGTCGAGGGCCTTCTCGCCTCGGGGAGGGTCATCGGGGGCTTCGAGGACGGTCGTCTCTGCGGCTTCGTGGCAGAGCATCCCGAGGGAGCCATCGGCATGCTCGAGGTATTCCCCCCGTATCGGCGGCACGGCTGGGCGCGGGCGCTCGAGTCTGCCAAGATAAACCAACACCTCTCGCTCGGATACGTGCCCTGGTGCGAGGTCTGGCCGGACAACGAGGCCTCACTCTCGCTCCAGAAGTCGCTCGGGCTCACGGTGATGCCGGCGGACGGCATGCACTACCTCTCGCTGGATGAGGTATCGACGACGGTCTGACGCTGCGGCGAAACGCATCTCCATTCACAGAGTGAGTAGTTTCTGTGTGCGAAAACGTTTCCACATACAATAGTGAAACCATATATCGGCATCTTTGTAGCGTTCGCCGAATTCGTTATGATTTCGACGTTCAAAGAAAGGGTGCATCATGACCTCACTTCATGGCCGTGACCTCGAGAACGAGTTCCTCTCCATTGCGAGCGAGCTCGGAGGTGACGTCGAGAGCCGCGAGCAGGGCGATGCCTACCTTGCCGGCACTCACGCCCTCTATCACGGCGGACCTTGCTCGTGGGCGCTCAGCCCGAAGATCTTTGACTCGAAGCAGATCGAGATTCTTCGTGACGCAGCGGAGACCATGGGCCGCATCATGGACAAGGTGACCGACCGCTACCTGCATGACTCCGAGTTCAGGGCCCTGTTCCGGCTCTCCGACGACCTCGAGCGCATGACGCTCGTACCGACGGGATACACGCAGCTCATCCCCGTCGCCCGCGTCGACGTCTTCTTCGACGAGGAGACCGGCGATTACCAGTTCTGTGAGCTCAACACCGACGGCTCCGCCGGCATGACCACGACGGTCGAGGTCACGAGGGCGGTCCAGGCCTCGAAGACCTACCACCGCTTCGCGGAGCGCCACCCCGGCATCGAGACGTATGACGTCGTCGACTCCGTCGTCAGCGCCGTCGTCGAGACCTATCGCTCGTGGGCCAACGCCGACTCCGGTGCCCACCATCCCGAGCATCCCGCCTGCGCCATCGTCGACTACACCGAGAGCGCGAGCACCGACGAGGTCGCCGACATCATCGAGCACATGGCCGAGAAGGGCGTCTACGCCCGCTTCGCCGACATCCGCGACCTGCGCGTCGAGCGTCACGGCGACACGTCGAGCCTCGTCGATGACGAGGGCCCCATCGACTGCGTGTATCGTCGCGCCGTCACGAGCGAGATCGCCGAGAAGCCCTGCCCCGGTGCCGCCGCCCTGGAGGAGGCCGCTCGTCGCGGTCTCGCCTGCCTCGTCGGGGGCTATCGCACCTGGCCCTGCGCCACCAAGACGGTCTTCGCGATCCTACGCTCCGACGCCGTGCGCGACGTCCTCGACCCCTCCGAGGTCTCCTTCGTCGAGAAGCACGTCCCCGCGACCTTCCTCCTCGACGCCGAGAGCGACCTCGCGCCGTACGCCCAGAAGGACCGCTGGATCGTGAAGCCGGCGGGCTCCTACAACTCCGTAGGCGTCAAGGCCGGCCTCGACTGCGCCACTGACGACGAATGGCAGGAGGCGCTCGCCTCCTGCGCTAAGTCGGGCGGCATCGTGCAGGAGTACGCGCGCCAGTACGCCACCCCCGTCATCGAGGGCGGTGCCGTCCCCGAGGGCGCCGACCCCGTGGACTTCCGCATGGCGCACAACATGGAGGGGCTCTACCTCTTCCGTGGCGCGTTCGCCGGCGTGTTCACGCGCTGTGGCTACCAGAACGTCATCGGCGAGTGGACGCACCGCATCAACATGGGCTGCCTCGTCGTGAGGTAAGCCCGTCGCGGCGCTCCCGCGTGAGAGTCCGAGACCTTCTTTGCTGTCTCCTGTCCACGCTAGAATGGCACCAGACACCAGAAGGATGAGAAGGGACCAGGCTCACATGCACACACCAACCAATCCACTCGCGCCCACGCTCACGGGCGAGCTGAGCGAGACGGCGGAGCGAGCCGTCCGCCATCAGCGCTCGACGGGCGAGCTCTCTCCCTACGCCACCCCCGACCTCGTCGCCGTGAGGCGCGAGGCGGGCTTCGACGGAGGCACGGCCCTGCGGCCGTCCTTCGTGCGCGACTCCGAGAAGATCATGCACATGCCTGCCTACAACAGGCTCGACGGCAAGACCCAGGTCTTCTCGTTCCGTGCCAACGACGACCTCACCCGCCGCGGGCTGCACGTCCAGCTCGTGGCGCGGGTCGCCCGCGACATCGGTCGCGCCCTCGGTCTCAACCTCGACCTCATCGAGGCCATCTCCCTCGGGCACGACATCGGCCACACGCCCTTCGGTCACGCGGGGGAGCGCTTCCTCAACGACGTCTATCACGACCGCACGGGCAGGTGGTTCTTCCACAACGTCCAGAGCGTCCGCGTCCTCGACGTCCTCGGAGGCCGCAACCTCTCGCTCCAGACGCTCGACGGCGTCATCTGCCACAACGGCGAGTTCGAGCAGCAGGTCTTCGAGACGAGCGACCTCACGTCCTTCGACGGGTTCGACCGCATCGTCGAGTCCTGCTGGGAGGGCGGCGGCGCGGCCATCAAGCGCCTGCGGCCCATGACGCTCGAGGGCTGCGTCGTGCGCGTCTCCGACATCATCGCCTACGTCGGGAAGGACCGCCAGGACGCCCTGCGCGCCGGCATCTGTGACGAGTCATCGTTCGACGACGGCCTCGGCGGCGCCTACAATGCCTGGGCGCTCGCGGCCTTCTCGGCCGATGTCATCGAGGGCAGCCTCGGCAAGGACCGCATCGAGATGAGCGAGGAGGGCTTCGCGGAGCTCTCCCGCGCCAAGCGCGAGAACTACGAGAGGATCTACGGTGCCGCCGAGGTCAACGGGGACTTCCCGTCCGGCGTGCGCGAGCTCTTCGGCCTGCTCTACGACCACGAGCTCGAGGCGCTGGCCGCCGGTGACGAGCATTCGGCGATCTTCTGCCATCACGTGCAGCCCGTCTCCCGCCACCTCGAGCCCTACGGCCGCAGCTACGACTGGGAGGCCGACCCCGATCGGACGGTCGTCGACTTTATCTCGTCCATGACCGACGACTACTTCGTGTCGACCTGCGAGGCACTCTTCCCCGAGGCCAGGAGCCTCTTCCCGCAGCGGGGCTACTTCGAGGGCACGCGGGCGTAGCCGCCCGGCGCCAAGGCGTACAATCGTTCGCATGGACAACCTCTTCTCGGACATAGAGCGCTACAAGCGAAACGTCAACGCCCCGCTTGCCGTGCGCATGCGCCCACAGACCCTCGAGGGCTACGTGGGGCAGGCGCAGGCGGTGGGCGAGGGCTCGTGGCTGCGCAGGGCGATCGAGCATGACACGCTCTCGTCGGTCATCCTGTACGGTCCGGCCGGCACGGGCAAGACGACGCTCGCGCGCATCATCGCCAACACGACGCACGCCGAGTTCGTCGAGGTCTCGGCCATCACCGGCACGGTCAAGGACCTCCGCCGGGAGATCGAGGCCGCCGAGAGCCGCCTGCTCTCGACGGGCCGTCGCACGATTCTCTTCGTCGACGAGATTCACCGCTTCAACCGCTCGCAGCAGGACGCCCTGCTCCACGCCGTCGAGGACCGCACCGTCATCCTCGTCGGCGCCACGACCGAGAACCCGTACTTCGAGGTCAACTCCGCCCTCATCTCGCGGTCGCGGGTCGTCGAGCTCCAACCCCTCGACGACGGATCCGTGCGAACGCTGGTCCGCCGCGCCCTCGACGACCCCCACGGTCTCGCGGGGGCCTTCTCGCTCTCCGACGAGGCGCTCGACACCATCGTCTCGCTTGCCGGCGGGGACGGCCGCGCCGCGCTCACGTCGCTCGAGCTCGCGAGCCAGATGGCCGACCCCAGCGACGCTACCTCCGAGCACCCCGTGACCATCACCGTCGACCATGTGCTCGAGGCGAACCCCCGGAGGGGCCTGCCCTACGACAAGTCCGGCGACATGCACTACGACGTCATCTCCGCCTTCATCAAGTCGATGCGCGGCAGCGACCCCGACGCCACCCTCTACTGGCTCGCCCGGATGATCGACGCGGGGGAGGACCCCAAGTTCATCGCCAGGCGCATCATGGTCCATGCCTCCGAGGACGTGGGCAACGCCGATCCCCAGGCGCTCCTCGTCGCCGAGGCTGCCTTCAGGAGCGCCGAGGTGATCGGCTACCCCGAGTGCCGCATCAACCTCGCCCAGGCGGCGCTCTACGTGTGCCTCGCCCCCAAGTCGAACGCCGCCGAAGCGGGCATCGACGCCGCCCTCGCGGAGGTGCGCTCGGGTCCGCGTCGCGAGGTGCCGAGCTACCTGCGCGACCGCCACCGTCCCGGCTCGGACTCTTACGGCTCCTACCTCTACCCCCACGACTACGCCGCTGGCTGGGTCGACCAGCGCTACCTTCCGGAGGGACTCGTGCGCGGGACCTTCTATCACGTGAGCCCGAGGGGCTGGGAGGCATGGCGCGAGGAGTCCATCGGACGCGAACGTGGCTCCTCGTGTGACAATACGGGCAAGGCCAGCCCACCGAACGGGTAGAATGGACTCGTCTCCGGCGCACGAGATCCATCGGCGTCGCGTGAGTTCTGTCACTGTCAGCCGGGTCCCCAAGGGAGGGGCGCAAGATGGACATTATGAGTCTGGGCGTCAAGGACATCGCCCTGATCGTGTTGCTTCTGGTCGCGATATGGGCCGTCATCGAGCTGGCACTCACCGTGCGCTCCGCTCGCAAGTCCATCGACGAGGTCGTGACCTCGGCAAACGAGACCATCGCCCAGGTTCAGCCCGTGATTGCCAAGGTCGACGGCATGGCCGACGAGCTCGATCCCGCCGTCAAGCAGATTCCCGGCATGCTCGAGAAGACGACGGGGACCATCGACTCCGCCACGGCGACGCTCGACAACCTCAACTCGATTCTCGGGGACGTGGGCACCGTCACCAGCACGGCCTCCAACGTCACCGCCACGGTGAGCAGCGCCGCCACCTCCGCCGTCTCCGGCGTGGTGGGCGCCATCTCGAGGGTGGCCGGCCACGGCAAGTCGCAGGACCAGCAGCACCAGCTCGAGGGGTCAGAGGAGACGCCCAAGGTCGCAGAGGCCTCCGAGGCGACCGAGGCAGAGCCGAAGCCCTCAAAGTACTTCGTCTACGAGTCCGTCAAGGCTGCCACCGCCGAGAAGGACGAGAAGACCGGAGAGGGCGAGTAGGGGATGACGATGCCAGAGAGAAACGTCACCCTGTGCGTGCCCGCCGAGGCGCCCTTCGCACGCTCCGTCCGCATGATGGCGGCCAACCTCGCCGTCTGCTTCGACATGAGCGTCGATGACGTCGAGGATGTTCGCATGGCTGCCGAGGAGGGCTTCGTCTACTCCTGTGCCACGCGCCCTGACATGTGCCGCATCGTCTTCGGTCATGACGGCGACGCCATGACCATGGACTTCTCGCTCGGGGACTCGTTTCCGGGCGAGGACGAGCTCGGGGGAGACGCCCAGTCGCTCGACCTCGCCGAGCTGCTCCTCTCAGCCGTGTGCGACGATTACGGCGTCTCGGAGGATGGCACCGCCCTGCATCTCGTCAAGAGGACGGGCGCATAGATGGCGACTCCCGAGACCGGCGGGGCGACCCGACGCATGCTCAGGCGCGCTCCCAAGGGGAAGGCCGTCTGGGACAAGGAGCGCACGCGCGAACTCTTCCGCGAGTACAAGGAGACGGGCGATCCCGAGGTGAGGGACCAGCTCATCATGAGCCATCTCAACCTCGTGCGCTTCCTCGCATCCAAGTTCAAGAACAGGGGAGAGCCGCTCGACGACCTCATCCAGGTGGGCACGATCGGCCTCATCAAGGCGATCGACCGCTTCGATCCCAGCCGAGGGCTCGAGTTCACCACCTATGCCACGCCCACGATCATGGGCGAGATCAAGCGCCACTTCCGTGACAAGGGCTGGTCGGTGCGCGTGCCGCGTCGCCTTCAGGAGCTCTCCGCCAAGGTGAACCAGACGACCGACGAGCTCACCAACGAGCTCTCGCGCAGCCCCTCGGTCGACGAGATCGCGACGAAGCTCGGCGTGAGCGTCGACGAGGTCCTCGAGGCCATGGAGTCCTCGAGCGCCTACAGCTCGGTGCCGCTCGAGGGGGGCTCGTCGACCGATGACGACGAGGCGCCCTCGGTTCTCGACCACTACGTCACCGAGGACGCCGACCTCGCGGGTTCCGACGACCGCATCGCCCTCGAGGAGGCCATCCACGACTTCTCCCCGCGCGAGCAGGAGGTCATTCGCATGCGTTTCGTCGACGGTCTCACCCAGGTGGAGATCGCCGACAAGCTCGGGATCTCCCAGGTTCAGGTCTCGAGGCTGCTGCGGCGCACGCTCAAGCGCGTGCAGGAGAAGATCGACCCTGACGGCGAGATGCACTAGCGGCCGGGGGAGGGCGCATGCGGGACGACCCAGGGACATCCGAGAGCGATGACGGCAGCGCCAAATGGCGCCGTCGCGCCGTGGTGGCGTGGGCCATCATCGGCATCATCGGTGTCTTCCTTCTCGCCGTCCGGGGTCTCATGCTCGTCGGCCCGGCCGTGGAGCTCCTGCTCGTCGGCGGCATCGTCGGCTATATCTGCAGCCCCATCACCAACAGGCTCGAGGACCGCGGCATGAGCCGCGCCCTCGCCGCCTTTATTGCCCTCTTCGTGGTCATCCTCGTGCTCACCGTGACCCTCGTGGTGTTCGGGAGCCCCTTCGTCGAGCAGACCATCACCGTGCTTCGCAACGTGCCGACCTACGTCGCTCAGTTCCGTGGCTACCTGACGAGCTTCTGGGCCAGCTACGGCTCCACCGACAACGCTGATCTTCAGACCAGCGTCAACTCGGTCGTGAGCTCGCTCTCCTCGGTGGGAACTGACCTCGCCTCCACCACCGCGCGTCAGCTGAGCACCAACATCATGGAGAACCTCCTTGGCACGGTGAGCGATCTCATCAACTTCTTCCTCGGCCTCGTGCTCGCCTACTGGCTCGCCAAGGACTACCCGATCATCGTGCGCGAGCTCTGCACCATCGCCGGTCCGCGCCACTCCGACCAGATGACGCTCATGTTCGCCGTCATGAGCCGCTCCATGGGCGGCTATATGCGCGGCCAGCTCATCACGTCCATCGCCAACGCGGTCATGGCGTTCGTCGGCTGCGCGCTCATCGGGCACCCGTACGCGGGTCTCGTGGGGACCACGACGTTCATCATGCACTTCATTCCCGTCATCGGTCCCTTCTTCTCTGCGCTCCTGGCGACGGTGCTCGCGCTCGCCGTGAACCCCTCCATGGCGCTGTGGGCGCTCGTGATCATGATCGTCTCCACCAATGTGGCCGACAACCTCCTGTCGCCCCTCGTCATGCAGTCGGCCGTCAAGGTCCATCCCGCGCTCACCCTCGTGGGGATCGTCTTCGGGAGTTCCCTCGGCGGCATCCCCGGCATGGTGCTCGCCATTCCGCTCACCGCCGCGGTGCGTGGCGTCTTCGTCTACTTCTTCGAGGAGCACACTGCCCGCCAGCTCGTCTCCTATGACGGTGCCTTCTTCCGGAGCACCCCCTTTCACGATGCGAACGGCAACATCCAGCCAACCTATGACGCCCTCGACGACGACAAGTTCTTCGAGAGCACTCGCCTGGTGTCGGGCGAGCATGCCACGCGGGTCAAGCGAGACGCGCGTCCGGCGGGCATGCGCAGCACCATGGCCGAGCGCATGGGTGCAAGGGCGGAGGCCTTCGCCACGCACCGCGCGAGCGAGAGGGCCCATGCGCAGGAGTTGCGGAACAATGCAGGGCCTGGCGCGTCCCCGACGCAGCCGGACGACGGTGCGCTAGACTCTCAACGGAACAAACCGTCCCGCTAGCAGCGCACGGAACCATATACCAGCCCCACGCACATCGACGTATGAGGAGAACCATGACCACGCTCGACTATAAGACCATGACCACTGCAGAGATTCGCGAGGACTTCCTCCGCTTCTTCGAGTCGAAGGGCTGCCGTCTCTATCCCTCCTCGTCGCTCGTTCCCGACGACCCGTCGCTCCTTCTCGCCAACGCCGGCATGAACCAGTTCAAGGAGTACTACCAGGGCACGAAGACCATGAGGGAGATCGGCGCGACCTCCTGCCAGAAGTGCCTGCGCACCAACGACATCGACAACATCGGTGACGCCCGCCACCTCTCGTTCTTCGAGATGCTCGGCAACTTCTCCTTCGGCGGCTACAGCAAGGCCGACGCCATCACCTGGGCCTACGAGTTCATCACCTCCCCGGACCACCTCGGCCTCCCCTCGGACCGTCTCTACATGACGGTCTTCGAGGACGATGACGAGGCCATCGACCTCTGGCACGCCCAGGGCGTGGCCTTCGACCACATCTCGCGCCTCGGCGCCGAGGACAACTTCTGGGCGGCCGGCCCCACCGGCCCCTGCGGCCCCTGCTCCGAGGTCTACTTCGACCAGGGCCCCGCGTTCGAGGGCGAGAAGCCCGGCGACGACGGTGACCGCTACCTCGAGTTCTGGAACCTCGTCTTCACGCAGTACGACCGCCAGGAGGACGGCTCGATGCCCGACCTCCCGCACCGAAACATCGACACCGGCATGGGCCTCGAGCGCATCGCCGCGATCATGCAGCACGAGGGTTCCAACTACGAGGGCGACGTCCTGCGCACCCTCATCGGGGTGGGGGAGCGCCTCGCCGGCGTGACCTACCACGAGAACCGCGCGACCGACAAGAGCTTGCGCATCGTCGCTGACCACTCCCGCGCCGTGGCGTTCATGATCGGCGACGGCATCCTCCCCTCGAACGAGGGACGCGGCTACGTCCTGCGCCGCCTGCTCCGTCGCGCCATCTACCACGGCCGTCTCATGGGGATTCGCGGCGCCTTCCTTACCACGTACTCCCATGAGGTCGCGCGCATCCTCGGCGACGTGTATCCCGAGCTCGTGGAGCAGCAGCCCCTCATCGACGGCATCATCTCGGCCGAGGAGGAGCGCTTCGGCGCCACGCTCGACGCGGGCGAGGCGAGTCTCTCCGCGGAGCTCGGGCGCCTCAGGGAGGGAGAGGTGCTCTCTGGCGAGGTTGCCTTCAAGCTCCACGACACCTATGGCTTCCCCATTGACCTCACCCGCGAAATCGCGGGCGGTGCCGGCCACGACGTCGACATGGACGCCTTCGACCGCGAGATGGAGGCCCAGAAGAACCGCGGCCGCGCTCAGGCCAACCGCGACGCATGGGGTACCCACAACAACGTCTGGGTGGCGCTCTCCGACGAGCTGTCCGCCACCGACTTCGAGGGTTACGACTCCGACGACCTCGCCGGCTGCAAGGTCGTCGCCATCGTGAGGGACGGCGAGTCGGTCGGTCGCGCCGAGAAGGGCGAGGAGGTCTCGGTCGTGCTCGACCGCACATCCTTCTACGGCGAGATGGGTGGCCAGGTGGGCGACACGGGCCGTCTCGTCGGTTCTGCCACGGACATCCGCGTGAGCGGCGCCAAGCACCACGAGGGCGGGCTCGTCTCCCACGACGGCACCGTCGAGCAGGGTGCCATCACCGTCGGCATGGTGGTCGAGGCCAAGGTCGACCACGGCAGGCGCGAGCTCATCCGCCGCAATCACACCGCGACCCACCTGCTCGACTCCGCGCTCAAGAAGGTACTCGGCGACCACGTCAACCAGGCTGGCTCGCTCGTCGCGCCCGATCGTCTCCGCTTCGACTTCACGCACTTCGAGGCCGTGACGACCGACGAGCTCGAACGCGTCGAGGGTCTCGTCAACGCCGAGATCTTCGCCGCCGAGCCCGTCGTCACCAAGGTCATGGGCATCGACGAGGCCAAGGCGTCCGGCGCCGTCGCCCTCTTCGGCGAGAAGTACGGCGAGGTCGTCCGCGTGGTCTCCACCGGCGACTCCGACGAGCCCTACTCGCGCGAGCTCTGCGGCGGCACGCATGCCCGCAACACCGCCGAGCTCGGCTTCTTCAAGATCGTCTCCGAGAGTTCAGTGGGTTCCAACGCCCGCCGCATCGAGGCGGTGACCTCCGCGGGCGCCATCGAGTATGTGGACGAGCGACTCGCCGAGATCGATGAGGTTGCGGCATCGCTCAGGTGCCGCCCCTCAGAGGTCGGCGAGCGCGTCTCCAAGCTCCAGCAGGAGCTCCGTGACACGCAGAAGAAGCTTGAGGCGGCCACGACCGGCTCCTCGTCCGACCAGGTCGCGACAGCGTTCGGGAAGGCAGTGAAACTCGACGGCTACGCGTGCGTCGTCGCTCGTCTCGAGGGCCTCTCGGGCAAGGATCTGAGGCTCGCGTGGGACGGCATCCGCGACGCGGCCAACGGCGAGCCCGTGGCCTGCGTGATCGCGTCGGCCACCCCCGACGGGAAGGTCGGCCTCCTTGCGGGTGGTACCGACTCCGCCATCGCCGCGGGCTTCTCCGCGGGTAACGTCATCAAGCAGATCGCCGGCCTCGTCGGTGGTCGTGGCGGCGGCAGGTCGAACATGGCCCAGGCCGGAGGGACGGACGCCTCTGGCATCGACGCCGCGCTCGACGCCGCCAGGTCCCTGCTCGGAATCTAGCTCGGCATGAGGGCACTCGCGCTCGACATCGGCGAGAAGCGCGTCGGGGTCGCCGTGAGCGACCCCGCGGGACACGTCGCATCGCCCGTCTGCGTGCTCCCCGCAGACGAGGTCCTCCGCCATGCCGCGACGTTCAGGCGCGTGCTCGAGGACTGGGAGCCGGAGGTCCTCGTCTGCGGCCGACCCATGACCCTGGCGGGCGAGCTCGGCCCTCAGGCGGAGCGGCTGGGCGAACAGGCGCAGGCGATAGCCTCCAACTGCGGACTTCCGTTGGAGTTTATCGATGAGAGGCTGTCTTCGCAGGAGGCGAAGCGTATCCTTCGTGAGCAGGGTTTCAACGAGAGATCAATGCGCGGCAGGGTGGACATGGTAGCCGCGTCCCTGTTCCTTCAGTCCTGGCTCGACGCCAGACAAAATCGAGAGGCCAGTATCGATGCCCAGCTCTGACAGACCACGGCGCGCAGCCCACTTTGGCACGCGCGCTCCCGAGACGAACGCCCCGGAGACATCCGCTCGCGGTGACGCTCCCGTCTTGTCGCCTGACGCCCGGACCGGCTCCGGCCAGTCGCCCGTACCTGACGTGCCGGTCATCACCTCCGCCGACGGCACGTCGCCGCATCCCGCCCTCGGCTCGGCTCGTCTCTCGAACCGCACGACTGCCACCACCCGGCGCGCCGCCTCCAAGGCGGGAACGCACCAGAGGCGCGGGGGCGTCCGGGTGAACCTGCCCGCCCTCCTCGTCGGCGTCGCGGTGGTAGCTGCCATCGGCTTCGTGGCCTTTCGCTTCGTGCTCCCCCTGTTCTCCGGGAGCTCGTCGGACAAGAGCCAGTCCATCGTCGCCGGCCAGACCGTGCAGGTGACCATTCCCGAGGGCTCGAGCGCGAGCCAGGTCGCGCAGGCGCTCTATGACGCGGGCGTCATCTCGAGCACCGACGACTTCCTCACCCAGGTCCACCGTCAGAACCTCGAGTCGAGCCTCAAGAGCGGCACGTACTCGTTCGTCACCGGCAGCGATGTCAGCACACTCCTCTCGCTCCTCACGTCAGGTCCCAACTCCTCGTCCGCCTCGCTCACCATCCCCGAGGGGTACACGGTCACGAAGATCGCCGCGTCGGTGGAGACGACCTTCGGCATCTCCGCGGATGACTTCATCGCCCAGGCGAAGGCCTCGAACTACGTGGCCGACTATCCCTTCCTCTCCGCCGCCGCGAACGACTCCCTCGAGGGCTTCCTCTTCCCCAAGACCTATGACTTCTCGGGCCAGACCGTCACCGCAGACCTCGTGATCCGCGCGATGCTCAACCAGTACCAGACCGAGATGGCGAGCTATGACTTCGCAACCTCGGAGGCCTCGATCCAGAGCACCTACGGCGTCACGATGAGCGACTACCAGATCATCACGCTGGCGTCGATCATCGAGCGCGAGGCCGTGACCGACGACGACCGACCGAAGGTCGCCTCGGTCTTCTACAACCGCCTCCGAGACGGCATGAAGCTTCAGAGCGATGCCACGATGGGCTACGTCACCGGCGGGGAGGTCACCGCCGACGACCTCAAGACCGACAGCCCCTACAACACCTACCTCTATGGCGGGCTGCCGCCCACGCCCATCTGCTCGCCGAGCGGCGCGTCCATTGCGGCCGCGCTCAGTCCCGCGTCGACGAACTACTACTACTTCTTCATCTCGGACACCGTCCATCAGTTCTCCGAGACGTACGAGGAGCATCAGCAGGCGATATCCGCGGCGCAGGCCGCGTAGCGAGGCGCGCGTGGGAGTCTTCTCCGCCGACAGGTACGTCGCGTCGCTCGAGCTCGTGGACATTGACGAGCTGGTGGGCTGGGGCGTTCGGCTCGTGCTTCTCGACCGTGACAACACCTGCGTGCCACGTGACGCCCGCAGGGCACCCGAGGGCGTCCATGCCTGGTTCTCCCGTGCGCGCTCGGCCGGGCTGGCGCTCTGCCTCGTGTCGAACAACTTCCACGCGCGGGCGGTCCGTGCGTCCGGCGAGGAGCTCGGGTGCCCCTCGATCTCCCGTGCGATGAAGCCCGCCCCCGTCGCCGTGTGGCTTGCCCTCGCGCACAACGGCGTGTCTCCCGAGCAGACGGTCCTCATCGGCGACCAGGTCTTCACCGACGTCGTCGCCGCCAACCTCGCGGGCGTGCGCACGATCCTCGTGCGACCGCAGTCGCGCGTCGATCTCTGGTACACGCAGATTCTCAGGCTCGTCGAGGAGCCGGTCCTCCACGGCGTGCGTTTCGACGGGGAGGGCGATCGCACTCGTTAGCCCGACGGGGCCCCATGCGCTCGGGTGCTAGAATCGAGCGGATGGATTCGGTCGAAGGGGTGCGTTGGATCGTCAGGATGAGACATACGTCGTTCACGAGGGATGCGACCACATCTTCTTCGTGGGCTTTCTCGGGGTGGGCAAGTCCACCCTCGCCAGGAACCTCGGCAGGCTCTTCAACCGCTGCTACGTGGACACGGATCGGCTCGTCGAGCGCGCCCTCGGCAAGACGGTGGCGGAGGTCTTCTCCGAGGACGGCGAGGAGTACTTCCGTGACGTCGAGACCGCCCAGCTCGCGCTTCTCCGCACGCGGAAGTCGCTGCTTGTGAGCTGCGGTGGAGGCATCGTCGAGCGCGAGGAGAACTGCGGTCTCATGCACGACATGGGCGTGGTCGTCTTTCTCGACGGCGACCTCTCCGACTCGCTCCGCCAGATCAGGCGCCCCGAGAAACGCCCCGACCTCGGAACGGCCGCGCACGCCGCGGAGCTCTACCGTCATCGCCGCCCGCTCTACGAGAAGGCGGCTGACATTACGATCGATGTGAGAAACAGGACGTTCGAGCAGGTCGCCCTCGACTCGGGCAAGCTGCTCTGGGAGAGGGGGCTGCTATGAGCGACGAGGAAATCACCCAGGAGAAGCAGTGGGTGACCCTGCGCTCCGGATCCATGCAGGCGTACGTCGGACATGGCAACGTGGCGAACGTCGCCCACGAGCTGAGGTGCGCCGTGGGCAAGCCGCACGGCCTCCTCCTCGCCTCCGTGGAGGAGACGGACGAGGATCTCGTGGAGTCGCTCAGGCGCGACCTTCTCGCCGAGGGCTTCACCGTCTCGCTGACCGGACTCCCGTCGGGGAAGGGCTCGTGCAGCATCGCCTCGGTCGAGGAGTTCTGGCAGGAGCTCGCCGAGGCGGGCATCACCTCCGATGACCTCGTCGTCGCCATCGGGGCCGCCGAGGCGCTCTCCGTCGCCTCGTTCGCCTGCTCGTTCTGGTGCGGCGGCACGCAGCTCGCGCTGATTCCCACCGATCTCTCGTCCGCCCTCGTTGCGGGCACCACGCCGCTCCCTCTCGAGCTGCCCGGCGTGCATCGCCTCGTCATGCAGGAGGGACGCGCCCGCTTCCTCTTCTGCGACCTCGGGCTCATGGACCTCGACGACACCTCGGAGTCGGTCCTCTACGCCCGCGCCCTCATGGTCGCCATCGCGATCTCCGACTCCGACAAGGCCTTCGGGAGGCTCTGGGATCGTTCGGACGACCTCGCAGCCGGCGACCTCGCCGTGCTCGCGACCCAGGTTGCCGACACGCTCAAGAGCCGCGGTCGCACGGTCTCGTCCGCGAGCGCCGCGACGCGCCAGTCCGCGGAGTACGGCCTGACCTTCGCGTGGGCGATGCGCGGTCTCGTTCCCGCCGACGTTCCCTTCTCCACCCTCATCGCCGAGGGCATGCGGTTCGCCGCGCGCCTCTCCGCCGGCATGGACGGCCTCAGCGTCGATGACGTCCTCGCCCAGGACGAGGTCCTCGACAGGCTGGGAATCGGCTACGTCGCGTGCGAGGTCAATCCCGACGAGATGATTGCCGCCCTCAAGACCGAGTGCTTCCGCCGGTCCCGCCGGTTCATGCTCTGCCTGCCCAAGGCCCTCGGCCGCGTTCGGCTCTCGGCGGTGGAGGACGACCTTCTCGCCGAGCACGTAGGTGCCTGGTGCGACGTGCATGCCGACCTCCTGGCCGACGACGAGGCGGATCTCGTCTCCGAGGATGCCGAGTCCGCGCTAGAGTAGCTGCGTGAGATAGAGGGCATTCGACAGAGAGAGGCTCATCATGGCAGACGCACTCGCATGCGCGGGTCGCATCGCACGTTTCCGCACGCTGATGGCGGAACGAGGCTACGACGCGGCGATCATCCGCAACAACCCCGACCTCCGGTGGTTCACCGGGGCGGAGCGCACCTTCGACGACGAGACGGCGCACACCGCCTTCATCACGCGGGACGGGCTCTGGCTCCACACCGACTCGCGCTACTACAACACCTTCCTCACGCGCCTCGGTCCCGACACGCCGTGGCGCATCGACATGGACATCGTCGATCCCGCCAGGTGGACGGCGGCTCGCGTCCTCGAGACCCGCTCCCACACGGTCGCCGTCGAGGACACCCTCGATCTCGCCTTCTTCGATGACCTCTCTGACGAGTGCCGCCGCGCGTCGGTCGCCTGCCTCATGCCGAGGATGCACGGGGACGTCTGCGACCTGCGCAAGATCAAGGACGCCGAGGAGATCGAGCTCATGCGTCACGCGCAGGCCACGACCGACGCCGCCTTCGACCACATCTGCGGCTTCATCAAGCCGGGTCTCACGGAGCAGCAGATTCGCGCCGAGCTCGAGAACTACATGCTCATGAACGGGGCGGACGCCCTGTCGTTCGACTCCATCATCGCCACGGGCGCGAACGGCGCCAACCCGCACGCGCAGCCTGGGGAGACGGTCGTGCGCGAGGGCGACCTCATCGTGATGGACTACGGTGCGGGCTATCACGACTACCACTCCGACATGACCCGCACCGTGTGCGTGGGGGAGGCCTCCGAGGAGCAGCGGAAGGTCTACGACGTCGTCCGTCTCGCCCACGAGACCTGTGCCGCCGCCGCGAAGCCCGGCTGCATCGGCACCGACATCCAGGCGCTCGCCGTCAAGGTCATCACGGACGCCGGCTACGGCGACTACTTCAAGCACGGGCTCGGTCACGGCGTCGGGCTCGAGATCCACGAGCGTCCGAACTTCGGGCGCAGCTACCCGCTCCCCGTCCCCGAGGGCTCCGTCGTCACCATCGAGCCGGGCATCTACCTGCCGGGCAAGTTCGGCATCCGCCTCGAGGACTTCGGCCTCATGACCGCCGAGGGCTTCGTGCCCTTCACCCAGTCGACGCACGATCTGGTCTGCATTCCCTGCTAGCGTACGGGGGTGTTGGAAGGTACCAATCCGCCGCTCGCGCGCTCGTGATAGACCGTCTCACCCGTCAGCGGTAACGTTGCCAATATTTTTCGTTTTTCCTGGTTACCGGGAATATAGAAGGCTAGAATGTGTTCGAAACATGGAGCTGCAGGGGAGAAGATGTGAATGAAGGTCTCCATGTCTTCACGTCCGTAGGCACTGCAACATCGAGAAGGAGGTAAGAAGTGGTAAGTATTGTTCTAGCCAGCCATGGCAAGTTCGCCGAAGGCATCAAAGAGTCTGGACAGATGATCTTTGGTCCCCAGGAGAACGTGCAGGCGGTCGTTCTGACACCAGACATGGGTCCGGACGACATGCACAAGAAGCTGCTTGACGCAATTGCCACGTTCGACGACCAGGAGCATGTGCTCTTCCTGGTCGACCTGTGGGGAGGGACGCCCTTCAACCAGGTCTCCCGCATCATCGAGGAGGAGAAGCACGAGGATTGGGTGGCCATCACCGGCCTCAACCTCCCCATGCTCGTCTCCGCGTACGGCTCCCGCATGGGTGCCGACACCGCGGTCGACGTCATGAAGGAGATCTTCCCCGAGGCCAAGGGTGGCATCAAGGTCAAGCCGGAGGCTCTCGAGCCTGCCGGTGATGCCGCACCCGCCGCACCTGTCGCCGTCGCTCCGATGGCCTCCGCCATCCCCGAGGGCACCGTCCTCGGTGACGGCCACATCAAGTACGCCTACGTCCGCATCGACACGCGTCTTCTCCACGGCCAGGTCGCGACGGCGTGGACCAAGCAGATCTCGCCGGATCGCATCCTCGTCGTCTCCGACGGCGTCTCGCACGACGAGCTCCGCAAGAACATGATCATCGAGGCGGCGCCTCCTGGAGTCCACGTTCACGTCATCCCCATCGACAAGCTCATCGAGGTCGACAAGGATCCGCGTTTCGGTGCCACCAAGGCCATGGTTCTCTTCGAGACTCCCCAGGACCTTCTCCGTGCCGAGGAGGGCGGCGTCAAGTTCGACAGCGTCTGCATCGGCTCGATGGCGCACTCCGTGGGCAAGACCGTCGTCAACCAGGCCATTGCCTGCGACGAGGACGACGTGAAGACCCTCAAGGCCATTCGCGACAACGGCACCAGCTTCTACGTTCAGAAGGTTCCGTCCGATCACGCCGACGACATCTGGGCGCTTCTCAAGGCCAAGGACATGGCCTAAGGGCCTGACACTAAGAAGGAGGAGAGTTAATGAACCCAATCACGATCATCCTGATCATCATCGTCGCCTTCTTGGCAGGCATGGAAGGCATCCTTGACGAGTGGGAGTTCCACCAGCCACTGGTTGCATGCACCCTCATCGGCATCGTGAGCGGCCATCCCACCGAGGGCATCATGCTCGGCGGCTCGCTGCAGATGCTCGCCCTCGGCTGGGCAAACATCGGTGCAGCCGTCGCCCCTGACGCCGCCCTTGCTTCCGTGGCCTCCGCCATCATCATGGTGCTTGCCCTCTCCGGCGGCACCACTGACACCACGACCGCCATCTCCACGGCAATCGCCCTCGCCGTGCCGCTGTCCGTCGCAGGCCTGTTCCTCACCATGTTCTGCCGTACGCTGGCCATCCCCATGGTCCACGCGATGGACGCTGCGGCCGAGAAGGCCGACTTCGGCGCCATCGACCGTTGGCAGATCATCGCCATCTGCATGCAGGGCGTCCGCATCGCGGTTCCTGCTGCCATCCTGTGCTTCATCTCGCCTGAGCTCGTCACCAACGCACTGAACGCCATGCCCGCCTGGCTCACCGGCGGCATGGCAGTCGGCGGCGGCATGGTCGCTGCAGTCGGCTACGCAATGGTCATCAACATGATGGCCACCAACGAGGTCTGGCCGTTCTTCGTCCTCGGCTTCGTCCTCGCTGCCCTCTCTGAGCTCACCCTCATCGCCCTCGGCGCCATCGGCATCTCCCTCGCCCTCATCTACCTGGGCCTCAAGGACATGGCAAAGCAGGGTGGCGGCGCCGGCGGCGGGTCTGGCGACCCGCTCGGTGACATCCTCGACGACTACGAGTAAGGAAGGGAGTGACTAGCAATGGCAGAAGAGATCAAGACCGCTGAGGATTCCAGGCAGTTCGTTCTGACCGAGGCCGATCGTCGCGCAGTCTGCATTCGCCACCAGTACCTGCAGGGCTCTTGGAACTACGAGAGAATGCAGAACGGCGGCTGGTGCTACGCCATGATCCCCGCGATCAAGAAGCTGTATCCCAACAAGGAAGACCAGGCCGCGGCGCTCAAGCGTCACCTCGAGTTCTACAACACGATGCCGTATCTGTCCGCCCCCGTCCTCGGCGTCACCCTCGCCCTCGAGGAGGAGCGCGCCAATGGCGAGCCCATTGACGACCAGACCATCCAGGGCGTCAAGGTCGGTATGATGGGCCCGCTCGCCGGCGTCGGCGACCCCGTCTTCTGGTTCACCGTTCGACCGATTCTCGGTGCCCTCGGCGCGTCGCTCGCGCTCGGCGGCTCCATCGTCGGACCGCTCCTGTTCTTCATCCTCTGGAACGTCATTCGTCTCGCGTTCCTCTGGTACACGCAGGAGGCTGGCTACAAGGCTGGCATGTCCATCTCGAAGGACCTTTCGGGCGGCATGCTCGGCAAGATCACCGAGGGCGCTTCCATCCTCGGTATGTTCGTCATCGGCTCCCTCGTCGAGCGCTGGGTGTCCATCTCGTTCACCCCGGTCGTCTCCTCGATCACGCAGCAGGATGGCGCCTATATCGACTGGTCGAAGATCACCGCTGATGCCGATGGCATCAAGAGCGCGCTCACGCAGTACTCGTCGCTCGGTGCGACTGGCCTCAACCAGATCAAGACCGTCACCCTCCAGCAGAACCTCAACCAGCTCATCCCCGGCCTCGCCGCGGTTGGCCTGACCCTGCTCTGCTGCAGCCTCCTCAAGAAGAAGGTCTCGCCGATCGTCATCATCCTTTGCCTCTTCGGCGTTGGTATCATCGGTCGTCTCCTCGGCTTTATGTAAGAGGAACGTCCGCAGAGGACTGCGGACATGGCTCGACAACGAGGGCCGCACCCTGTAACCTTGGGTTGTTTCCAAGAGGGGTGCGGCCCTTCTCGTGTACGCACCCGCACTCGGACCAGAAAGCGCATCCATGGCACAGTCACAGAACACCACAGTCGAGTACACCGCCAAGGCGACCTCGATGCACGGTCTCAGCACCTACGGCGACGTCATGCTCGGTGACGTGGCCTTCGAGTTCTACAACGAAAAGAATCCCGAGGACTACATCCAGATTCCGTGGAAGGAGATCGACCACGTGGCAGCGGAGGTGCTCCCTGGCAAGAAGATCTCCCGCTTCGCGATCTTCACCAAGGAGAACGGGCACTACACCTTCTCCACCCGCGACAACAAGGCAACGCTGCGCGCCGTGCGCGAGCACGTTCCCGCCGACCGTCTCCAGAAGTCCGAGAACTTCTTCCAGGTGCTCGGACACGGCGTAGGCTTCATCGGACGCACGGTCTCGGGCGTTTTCGGCAAGAAGTAACCTGGAAAAGGGGACAGGTTACTTTTCCAGGTTACCTGGAAAAGGGGACAGGTTACTTTTCCAGGTTACCTGGAAAAGGGGACAGGTTACTTTTCCAACTTTTCCAGGTTTTTTGCCCTGGCGCGTGATGCGGATGGGCACAAGATTTCCCTGAAAGTCCCGTGACGTTCCCTCCGCCAGCGTAAAGCGGCCAGAGAATTGGTCGTTTTCCGTAGCGTGCCGTGCCAGGGTTCTTTGGCGGGCATGCCGCAGCTATACTTGTACGCCGTATATGAGCACGTCCCCATGGACGGCATGGACAACAAGAGAGAAGAGCGACCAGTGGCAACCATCAGCACCGCAGACTTCAAGAACGGCATGGGTCTCAAGATTAACAGTAAGTACTACACCATCGTCGAGTTCCAGCACGTCAAGCCCGGCAAGGGTGGCGCGTTCGTCCGTTACAAGATCAAAGACCTCCAGGCCGGCCGCACCATCGACCAGACCTGCAATGCCGGAACGAAGTTCGAGAGCGTGCAGCTCATCACCAAGGAGATGCAGTACCTCTACAACGACGGCACCGCATACTACTTCATGGATAACGAGACCTTCGAGCAGATTCCCGTCGACGTCGACTTCATCGGCGACAACGCCAAGTGGCTCAAGGAGAATGACAACTGCCTGCTCCTCTACGCCGACGCTGAGCTCCTCGGCGTCCAGCCTCCCATGTTCATCGAGGTCGAGATTACCGAGACCGACCCCGGCTTCAAGGGCGACACCGTCCAGGGTGGCACCAAGCCCGCCACCATCGAGACGGGCGCCGTCATCCAGGTGCCGATGTACCTCAACCAGGGTGAGACCGTCAGGGTCGATACCCGTGACGGCAAGTTCGTCGCTCGCGTCTAGAACCGTCAGGTTCAACGGTCATCGAGACCCGCGCGACGTCCCCGTGGCGTGCGCGGGCCTTTTCTCGTCGTGTCCGATATCGCCGAGTTCGGCCTCGCAACGTCTATACTATCTACACTGATGTTTGAGCGCCGCGGCCCAAGGGGCCCGATTCCACTGGGAGGGTTTACCATGTCCGAGAACGAGCTTCGCGTTTCTGGTATCGGCATCTCCAAGAGCGTCGTCTCCACGATCGTCTCCCTCGCCACGAGCAAGGTTGACGGCGTCGCCTCTGTCGGCGGCAACGACATCGCCTCGAGCCTCATCTCCGTCTTCACGAGCCGCACCGTTCCGCAGGAGTCGGCCGTCGAGGCGAGCGTCGAGGACGACAAGCTCAAGATCGGCATCCACATCGCCGCGTTCTACGGCTACCCGTTCACCAAGCTCGCCGATGACGTTCGCACGGCCGTCGCCAAGGCGGTCTCCGAGCAGGTCGGCGTTGGTGTCTCTGCCGTCGACGTCTGCATCGACAGCCTCGTCTTTCCCAAGGAGTAACTTGTCCACTCAACTCGTCGGGCGCACCCTCGCCCGTAGTCAGGCCCTTCAGCTGCTCTTCCAGGCTGAGGCAAATGGGCGCACCGTCGAGGACGTGCTCTCGGGGGATTATGCTCTCTCCGACGGCCCTCTTGACCCGTACGCCGAGCGTCTCGCCCTCGGGGCGGACGCCGCTCGTCATGACCTCGACCTCGTCATCTCCTCGCGGGCGAACGCGTGGAGCCTCTCCCGCATGCCTGCGGTTGATCGCAACCTCCTGCGGCTCGCCCTGTATGAGATGCTCGACGTCGAGGAGGTCGCGATTCCCGTCACGATCGACGAGTCCGTCGAACTCGCGAAGATCTATGGCACTGATGATTCGTATCGCTTCGTGAACGGGCTTCTCGGTCGTGTGTCGGATGACATCGACGCGGGCGTCGACATCTACGAGAAGGCTCGCGAGGCCACCTACGGCCACGAGCAGGAGCCCGAGCAGGAGCCCGAGCAGGAGCCCGAGCAGGAGCCCGAGCAGGAGCCCGAGCCCGCTTCCGTGCCAGAGCCCGCTTCGGACGCCGTCGAGGGCGTCATGGGGGAGTAGGGCCATGGCAAAGCCTGACGTTTCGAAATACCAGACCTTCGAGCAGATCACCACGCGCCTCGATGTGATCGTCGACCAGGTGCGCGACAAGGACGTGTCGCTCGAGCGCTCTCTTGACCTCTTCGACGAGGCCATCTCGCTCGGTTCCAAGGCGGTCGACCTCGTGGACGTGACCGAGTTCACTCCCGAGGAGGAGGCGCGGATGCGCGACGAGGCCGCCGCGGCAGACGCTCCCACCGACCCTGCAGCCCAGACGACTCCCGCAACTGACGAGTCCGACGGGACGGGGGAGTAGTGTCCCGACGCCACAGGCTCGACGAGGAACTCGTCGAACGTGGCTTCTTCCAGACGCCCGACGCAGCGCTTCGCGCGATTCTCGCCGGAGAGGTCTCTACCTCGGACCGGAGGCTCGTGTCGGCGGGCGAGCAGGTCGAGAGAGGCATCGAGATTCACGTGCGCGGCCGAGGCCCCTTCGTGAGCAGGGGCGGCCAGAAGCTCGAGCGAGGTCTCGAGGCGTTCGGCATCGACCCCCGTGGACTCGCCTGCCTGGATGTCGGCTGCTCGACGGGAGGCTTCACCGACTGCCTCCTTCGCCATGGCGCCGCGTCGGTCCTCTCCGTGGACGTGGGCTACGCGCAGTTCGACTGGTCGCTCAGAAACGACCCCCATGTCACGCTCCTCGAGCGGACCAACATCGTCGACGTTCCCGGACACGGCTTCACCGGTGCGATCGACCTCGCGGTCTGCGACGTGTCATTCACCTCGGTCCTCAACGTGCTTCCCGCCGTCCTCGAGCTTCTCGACTCTGACGGCGCCTTCCTCACGCTCGTGAAGCCCCAGTTCGAGGCCGACCACGACGAGGTGGGGGAGGGCGGCGTCGTGAGAAGCGAGAAGGTCCGTCTCGTCGCGCTGGAGCGCGTCGCGCTTGCGTTCTCGGAGGCCGGGCTCGGGCCGCTCGCCTGCTGCGAGAGCCCCATTCACGGCCACAAGGGCAACGTCGAGTACCTGCTGCTCGGGCAGAAGGGCTCGCCGACCGCTCGCCTCGACCTCGCAGGCGTGGTGAGAGACGGCGTCGTTGCCCGCATGACGCCGTAACGCCATCGATGGGTGATACACTCAGGTGTCGGCAGTCGCTCGGTCGGGGAGGGATACTTCGTGCGGATTCTCATCGTTCCAAACTTCTCGAAGTCCGATGCCGTGGACGGTGCCCGTCAGCTCGAGGAGTGGCTCCTGGGCAATGACGTGGACGTCGTCTGGGCCCATGACAAGAAGCTCTATCCCGGTCGCCGCGTCGACACCTCGGGCTGTGACCTCGTCGTCTCGCTCGGCGGTGACGGCACGCTCCTCCGCGCCGCGCGCATCGTCGCCTACTCGGAGATACCCATCCTCGGCATCTCCTACGGTCACCTCGGCTTTCTCACCAGCGCCGGACCAGAGGACCTCTTCGCCGCCGTCACCGACGCCCTCGCGGGCGACCTTCACGCCTCCCGTCGCGCGACGCTCGACATCGAGTCCGAGTTCGAGGACGCGCAGGGCAGGTCCTACACCGTTCACAGCTTCGCCCTGAACGACTTCGCTCTGTCGCATGGCAGCCAGGGCGACATGGTCGAGTTCGACGTCTCCGTCTCGGGCAACCACATCGACCGCCTCCGCGGTGACGGGCTCGTCGTCTCCACCGCCACGGGCTCGACGGGGTACGCCCTCGCCGCCGGCGGCCCCATCGTGACGCCGGAGTTCGCGGGGATGGTCTGCGTCCCCGTGGCACCCCATACCATCATGGCGCGCGCGTTTCTCACCTCGCCCTCCGACGTCGTCGAGATCGAGATGTCCGAGGAGCGCCGCGTGGCCTGCCACTTCTTCGCCGACGGGCAGCCCATCGCGAGCTCCGAGGGCGACCTGCCCCTGCATGCGACCGTCCGTCGCGGCTCGGGGGACATCGTCCTTCTCGATCACAGCTCGCAGAGCTTCTACGCCTCCGTGTCGCGCGTCTTCTACGGCAAGGCGGGCCGATAGATGCTCGACGAGCTGCATGTCTCCGATGTCGCGCTCATCCATGACGCGACGCTCGTCCCCTCGTCGGGGCTCACGGTGCTCACGGGCGAGACGGGCGCAGGAAAGACCGCGCTCCTCTCGGCCGTCAAGCTGCTCGTGGGCGAGCGCGCCGACGCTGGCGCGGTGCGCGAGGGCGCCGATCACCTCGAGGTCGAGGGGCGTCTCGTCGAGCGCGGGGGAGACCCCGACGGAATCGTGGTGCGCAGGAGCGTCTCGTCGGACGGCCGCGGACGCGTCCAGCTTGACGGACGGATGGCCTCGGCTCGCGAGCTCGCGGAGCGCGTGGGACCGATGGTCGACCTCTGCGGGCAGCACGAGCACCAGCGGCTCCTCTCGGTGGCGACGCACGTGGAGATGCTCGACGCATGGGCGGGGGAGCCTGCCTCCGCGGCGCTCGCCGCCTATGACGCTGCGTTCGACGCCGCGCGCGACGCAGCCGACGAGCTGGCCCGCATCCGCGAGACGGGACGCGCCACCTCGGAGCGCCTCGACGAGGCCGCCTTCGTGCTCCGCCGGATCGACGAGGTCGGGCCGCGCGAGGGCGAGTACGAGGAGCTCGAGGAGCGGCTGCCCCGCGCAGAGCACGGCGAGGCCCTCATGAGCGCCGCCACGGGCGTCCACGACCTGCTCTCCGGCGACGACGGCGTGGCCGACGGTCTCTCGGAGGCTGTCCGCATGCTGCGGGAGGCCTCGTCCTTCGACCGGACTCTCGCCAAGCACGCCGACGCGCTCGAGGGCGCTCTCGTCGACATCGAGGACGTCTCCTCCGAGCTGCGCGATTACGCGGACGAGGTCGACTTCGACCCTGCCGAGCTCGAGGAGGTCCAGGCTCGTCTCGCCAAGCTCGAGGGTCTCATTCGCGCCTACGGCCCCCGCATGGCCGACGTGTTCGAGCGTCGCTCGCATGCCGCGGAGGTCGTCGAGGCGTCACAGGATGGAGGAGAGCGGGAGCGCAAGGCGGCTCTCAGGCTCGACCGCTGCGAGCATGAGCTCGCAGCCGCGTCTGACGCTCTCGACGCGGTCCGCGCGTCCTCTGCCCCCGGGCTCTGCTCTGCCGTCGCCGCTCAGATGGCGCTGCTCGAGATGGGCTCGGCGTCGATCGAGGTGGGACAGGAGCGTCTCCCTCGCGACCAGTGGACCCGCCAGGGACCGAGCCGCGTGGAGCTCCTCTACCATCCTGCCGCGGGTCTCGCAGCCCGACCGCTGCGCAAGATCGCCTCGGGAGGCGAGGTCTCGCGCGTGATGCTCGCGTGCAAGGTTGTTCTCGGAGAGGCCGACGGCTGTGATACGCTCGTGTTCGACGAGGTGGACGCCGGCGTGGGAGGTGCCACCGCCGTCGCCCTCGCAAGCGTGCTGGCCTCGCTCGCCAAGACGCACCAGGTGATCGTGGTGACGCACCTCGCCCAGGTAGCCGTCGTGGGGGACATGCACTACCTCGTCTCCAAGTCCTCGGGAGACCTGCCCGAGACCACCATCCGCGCCATCTCCGGCGAGGAGCGCGTGCGCGAGGTCGCCCGCATGCTCTCGGGCGACGCCACCGAGGCCTCGCTCGCCCATGCGCGCGAGCTGCTCTCCCGCAGGTAGCAATCGTCCCCGGGCGTTATGCCCCGTCTCGTGTACTCTTCGTTCACGTCGAAAAAATCGAGCGCCGCGGGTGGCGGGAACGCCGCCACCCGTCGTAGAATAAAGACCCGTAGAGAAGACAGTCTGCTCCTACGGGAAGGTTGCAAACCAATGACCAAACACATCTTCGTTACCGGTGGCGTCGTCTCGTCCCTCGGCAAGGGCATCACGGCGGCTTCGCTCGGTCGTCTCCTCAAGGCTCGTGGCTACAAGGTCATGATGCAGAAGGCGGACCCCTACCTCAACGTCGACCCCGGCACCATGAGCCCGTTCCAGCACGGCGAGGTGTTCGTGACCGAGGACGGCAAGGAGACCGACCTCGACCTCGGCCACTACGAGCGCTTCATCGACGAGAACCTCACGCGCGAGTCCAACTTCACGACCGGCCTCATCTACCAGTCCCTCATCCAGCGTGAGCGCGCCGGGGACTTCCTCGGTGGGACCGTGCAGGTGATTCCCCACGTCACCAACGCCATCAAGGAGCGCTTCCGTCGCATCGAGGAGCAGACGCGGGCCGACGTGGTCATCACCGAGCTCGGCGGCACGATCGGCGACATCGAGGGCCAGTCCTTCGTGGAGGCCATCCGCCAGTTCCGCAAGGAGAAGGGCCCGGGCAACACGCTCGTGATCCATGTGAGCCTCGTGCCATACATCGCCGCCGCCCACGAGGTCAAGACCAAGCCGACGCAGCACTCCGTGAAGGAGCTGCGCTCCATGGGCATCCAGCCCGACTTCATCGTCTGTCGCTCCGACCACGAGGTCGAGGCGCCCATCCGCGCGAAGATTGCGAGCTTCTGCGACGTCGACCCCAGCTGCGTCTTCGAGAACTCCGACTGTCCCTCAATCTACGACGTCCCCATGCACCTCGCGGAGCAGGGCTTCGACGTCAAGGTCTGCGAGAAGCTCGGTCTCGATCCGCGCGAGTCGGACATGAGCGCCTGGAGCGCCTTCACCACCGCACTCCATGCCGCCCACGACAAGGACGTCGTCACCAAGATCGCCGTGGTCGGCAAGTACACCCAGCTCCCTGACGCGTACCTCTCCGTGATTGAGGCCTTGCACCACTCCGGCGTGTTCTACGACCGTCACGTCGACATCCGTCTCGTCGACGGTGAGGAGCTCAACGAGGACAACATCTCCACCGAGCTCGCCGATATGGACGGCGTCCTCGTGCCCGGCGGCTTCGGCCTGCGCGGCACCGAGGGCAAGATCCTCTCGGCTCGTCTCGCCAGGGAGACCAAGGTTCCCTACCTCGGCGTCTGTCTCGGCCTGCAGATGGCGGTCTGCGAGTTCGCCCGCGACGTGGCCTCGATGCCCGGCGCCATGTCCACCGAGTTCGAGCCCGACAGCGCCTATCCCGTGATTGACCTCATGCCCGACCAGGAGGACGTCACCGAGAAGGGCGGCACCATGCGTCTCGGCGCCTATCCCTGCAAGGTCGTTCCTGACACCCTCGCGGCCGAGGCCTACGGCGAGAACCTTATCTACGAGCGCCATCGTCACCGTTACGAGGTCAACAACGCCTTCCGCCAGCAGCTCGTCGCGGCTGGTCTCGTGATCTCCGGTCTCTCTCCCGACGAGCGCCTCGTCGAGATGATCGAGCTGCCCGAGAGCGTCCACCCCTGGTTCGTTGCGAGCCAGGCGCATCCGGAGTTCAAGAGCCGCCCGACGCATCCCGCGCCGCTCTTCCGCGAGTTCGTCCGTGCCGCCATCGCCCACCGAGAGGGCTGCGACCGTCACGACGTGATGCCGAGGGAGTAGGTCCGTGGACCTCGCGCACGCCCGCGGGGAGTACCTCGACTACCTCTCCGTGGAGCGGGGGAGCTCCCCGAACACGGTCGAGGCATACGGACGCGATCTCGACCGCTATCTCACCTTCCTCGCGCAGGATGGCGTCACGACTCCCGATGCCGTCACGCGCGAGGAGGTTCGCAGCCACATCGAGGCGCTCGAGGACATGGGGCTCGCCCCCGCGTCGGTCGAGCGCGCGGTGTCGGCGATCAAGGGCTTCCACCGCTTCATGGTGGCCGAGCAGATCACCGAGGTCCATCCCACGGCCGACCTGCCCCTGCCCGCCAAACCCTCCCGCCTGCCCGACGTGATCTCGCGCGAGCAGGCCGCCGCCCTTCTCGACCAGCCCTTCCCCCGAACCCCCGCCAGTCAGCGCGACCGCACCATGCTCGAGGTGCTCTACGGCTGCGGGTTGCGCGTCTCCGAGCTCTGCGACCTCGACCAGCGGCAGGTGCTGCTCGACGAGGAGGTGCTCCGCGTCTTCGGCAAGGGGTCGAAGGAGCGCGTCGTCCCCATCATGGGGACCGCGGCGGCGGCCCTGGCGGACTATCTCGACGAGTGGCGGAGCGGTCTCGTGGGACGCGTCCCCACCCCGGCCGTCTTCCTCAACTCTCGCGGCGGCAGGATCAGCCGCCAGTCGGTCCACACGATCGTGGAGCGCTCCGGTCGCATGGTCGGCATCACGGGGCTCCATCCCCACACCCTGAGGCACAGCTTCGCCACCCACGTCCTCGAGGGCGGGGCGGACCTGCGCATCGTGCAGGAGCTCCTCGGTCACGCGAACATCTCGACCACCCAGCTCTACACCCACATCGACCGCACCCACGTGCGCATGGCCTATCTCGAGGCGCACCCCCGCGCCCACGTGCACGGGTAGCCCCTTCGGCAGCTGTCTGATAAAACCGCAGGTAAAGTGGGGTATTCTCACTGGCTGCCATCTCTAGCAGCGCATTCACATCATCGCCATAATGAGGAGCCCGCGTCACTGCGACGGGGCTCCTCTCGCCATCCGCACGTGGTGTGCGAACACGCGTGCCGCACAACATTTTGTGTTCCGCATTCTCTCCGATTGCCGCTGGGGGAGCTGAGGCTACCAAACGTGTCGCCAAGTGTTTTTTAGTGTGTCCAGGTGTGGGATTTGGCGTATAGTTTGTTCACGTTCCGAAAGGGGACGAGTGTCGTCATCGCGCGGGAGGAGGATCACATGCTCACTGGCCAGTACCAGCGCAGCCTGGATTCCAAGTCTCGCGTCACCCTTCCCGTCATCATGCGCAAGCAGTTCGGCGAGACGGTGATGCTCGTTCCTTGGAAGGATGCGCTCCATGGCTTTACCCCCGAGGCGTTCGAGACGTGGGAGAACAACCTGGGCCTCAACCCGAGGAATCGCGAGGACAACGACGCGCTGCTCTACCTCAACTCGATGACGACCACGGTGGAGATCGACTCCGCCGGCCGCGTCGCCCTCGGGAAGATCGACGAGACCGCCCGTGGCCATCGCGAGCGGCTTGGGCTCGACGGCGACCTCATGGTCGTCGGCGCAGGCGACCACTTCGAGATCTGGAACGCCGAGAGGTGGAACGCGAAGTTCAAGCCGGAAGACGCGGCCGAGAGGTTCGAGTCGCTGTTCTTCGTCGACTAGCCATGGGGGAGAGCGCCTTGACAGACGAATATCGGCACGTACCCGTGATGCTCGCCGAGGTCCTCCGCGAGCTCGACCCACAGCCTGGGGAGACAGTCTGCGACTGCACCCTCGGAGGGGCCGGGCACTCGGTGGAACTGGCGAGAAGGGTGGCCCCAGACGGCCTCTCCATCGGGATCGACCAGGACGACGCGGCGCTCGCCGCAGCCTCGGAGCGCTTCTCGCGCGAGGTTCCCGAGGCGACCCACAGGTTCCTCAAGGGGAACTTCGCCGACCTGGACGACCTTCTCGTGGAGGCGCAGATTCCCGGCGTCGACTGCTTCCTCTTCGACCTCGGCGTCTCGTCACCCCAGCTCGATTTTCCGGAGAGGGGCTTCTCGTACAACGAGGATGCCCCGTTGGACATGCGAATGGATTCGGATAAACACACCCAAACCGCAGCAGAGGTCATAAACAACTACACCGAAACCGACCTCATCCGAATCCTGCGCATGTATGGTGACGAGCGCTTCGCGAGCCGCATAGCCCGCGAGGTCGTGACCACCCGCCAGAAGGCGCCCATCGAGACGACCTTCCAGCTCGTCGACGTCATCAAGCGGGCGATTCCCGCGGCGGCGAGAAGACACGGCGGCCACCCCGCCCGCAAGACCTTCCAGGCCCTGCGCATCGAGGTGAACCATGAGCTCGACGCACTCGACTCCGGTCTGCGCGCGGCCGTCCGCTGGGCGAACCCCGGCGGGAGGATCTGCGTCATCTCGTACCACTCGCTCGAGGACCGCATCGTCAAGCATGTCTTCTCGGAGCTCTCACAGGGTTGCACCTGCCCGCCGGACCTTCCGGTGTGCGTGTGCGGCAACGTGCCGATAGTCGAAGTCAGGACGCGCAAGCCCCTCGTCGCAACCGACGAGGAGGTCGCTCGGAACCCCCGGGCGAGAAGCGCGCTCACGCGCGTGGCGGTCAAGCTCGACGCCGCGGACGCGAGGAACAAGGTACGACCGGTCGAGAGGCCGTTCGCATAGCACCAACGCAGCAGAACCACACCACAAACGCAGCTCAAACGCACCACCAACGCACCACCAACGCACTAGACCTGCAATGACGCGGCAGACCGCCGCGGGATGGGACACACGATGAGGTATCAGGGGTCAGAAGCCCTCGACATGGAGACCGCCGAGAGGCGTGCCACGAGGCACGAGGAAACGCGCGCGCAGCGTCCCTCGTTCTCCGTCGTCGCTGGCGGCGGCCTCGACGCTCTCGCCCGCAAGGGCGTCTCCGCGGAGTTCCTCACCCGCGTGAAGGTGGCAGTGGCGATCTCGATGGCCCTCATCACCCTCGGCGTGTGCAGGGTCGCCCTCACCACCGCCTCGGTGTCGCTCCTCCAGGGCAACGTCACGCTGCGTTCCCAGATCAAGGAGGCCGAGTCGTACAACGACGACCTCCAGGTCGAGCACTCGATCCTCTCGAGCGCGTCGCGCATCGACCGGATCGCCACCCAGAACTACGGCATGGTCCTCTCCGACAGCTACGACGTCCTTGACCTCTCCGCCACTGATGCGACTGCCGCGGGCAGCGCCTCGACGACCGTCGACGAGTCTTCCGCGCAGACCGATTCCGAGTCTGGGGACGCCTCCCAGACTGATGGTGAAGCTGCGCAGACAGCTGGGGAGACGGACGCGACCGCGGACGAGGCGTAGACTCTTCCCCGTGACGAGCAGAGATGGAAATAACCGCCCCAGGCGGAGGGTAGTCCCAGAGGCCTCGTATGACGAGGCCTCTCGTTCCCGCAGCCGTCGGAGGCAGCAACGCCCCGGCCGCAGGGACTCGGGGGACTTCGACCGCGGGATGACGATGACCCGGCGCGGCTTCATCGCGCTCTTCGGCGTCGTGGCGGCCCGGCTCTTCTACCTCCAGATAGTGGATGGCGCCGACCTCGCGTCCGCCGCCGAGTCCAACCGCACCAACGTGGCAACGCTCCACGCCAAGCGCGGGACCATCTACGACCGCAACGGCAACGTCCTCGCGATGAGCATCGACTGCTCCACGATCTACTGCAACCCCCAGAACGTCCACGACCCGTCGGGCCTCGCCACCGTGCTCGCGAGCATCCTCGGGGGAGACTACAACGACTACCTCGCCGACGTGACGAAGGACACCACCTTCGTCTACATCCAGCGTCAGGTGGACACCGACGTCGTGAAGCGACTCAAGTCCGAGCTCAGCGACAAGGACATCGAAGGCGTCTACTACCTCGACGACACCAAGCGCGTCTACCCCTATGGTGGTACCTGCGGCCAGATCCTCGGCGTGGTGGGGACCGACGGACAGGGCATCACGGGACTCGAGCTCCAGTACGACGACATCCTCACCGGCACAGACGGCGAGATGATCATGGAGACCGGCCTCGGCGGGACTCCTATAGCGGGCGGGACCTACGAGGTCACCGACGCCGTGGACGGCACCGACGTCATTCTCGGCATCGACGTCAACATCCAGGAGAAGGCCGAGACGGCGCTCGTCGACGCAGTGAAGACCTACGAGGCGGAGTCCGGGTCCATCCTCGTGATGAACCCCAAGACCGGCGAGATCCACTGTGCCTGCTCGACGCCCCTCGCCGACGTCTCCGACCTCTCGACGGTCGACTCCGACGGTCTCACCCTCAAGCTCGTCTCGATGTCCTACGAGCCGGGCTCGGTCTTCAAGGTCATCACGACCTCGACCGGCATCGAGGCGGGCCTCTTTGACTCCGACTCGACCTATCCCATCCCCGAGACGATCCAGGTCGGCGACGACACCGTGACCGATGACGACTCGCGCGACTACACGATGGACATGACCATCCGCGAGATGCTCAGGCGGTCGTCCAACGTCGCCATGGCCTATCTCGTGCAGGAGGTCATCGGCGCCAAGACCTTCTCGAAGGGCGTCGACGCCTTCGGCATCGGACACAAGACCGGGATCGACTACCCCGGCGAGGTCGAGGGGATCGTCAAGGCATACGAGGACTACGATGGGTCCACGGCTGGTTCGATGGCGTTCGGCCAGGGCGTCGCGGTGCCAATGATCCAGATCGCCCGGGCGTTCTCCGCCGTCGCCAACGGCGGGTCGCTCGTGACCCCGCACTTCCTCGCCATGAAGGGCGACGAGGAGGTCGAGTGGGACCCGACCGCGGGACCCATCTCGAAGGACACGGCCGACCAGGTCACCGACATGATGCGTACGGTCATGAAAGAGGGAACGGGCAAGAACGGACAAGTCGAGGGTTACGACATAGCGGGCAAGACCGGCACGGGCGAGCAGAGCTCGTCCGAGGGCGGCTACGCTGAGTACAACTACACCGCGTCGCTCTGCGGCTTCGCGAACGCGAGCGACCCCGAGGTCCTCGTCTACGTCGGCCTCAACGGCGTCGCCTATCTGGCGAAGGACTCGGCCGCGCCGCTCTTCGCGACCATCATGTCCGAGGCCGTGACCGACCTGAACATCCCGCCCGCGACCTCGACCACCTAGGAGGACGGATGATCTGCCTTACCACGCAGGAGATCTGCGAAGCGACGGGAGCGGAGGCCCTCGTCGCGTCGGCTTCGACCATACGAGGCGAGGTCGTCATCGACTCTCGCGCCGTCGAGTCCGGCTCGGTCTTCGTCGCCTTCCGAGGCGAGCAGGTGGACGGCAACGCCTATCTCGCCCGGGCGATGGCGGCCGGTGCGGGCGCCGTCGTCGCGAGCGCCGACGTGC
>RCMY010000010.1_pt1 | contig 171286 bp, 159 predicted proteins | sample 2041341 | NCBI WGS metagenome assembly RCMY01 (sample SAMN09708234, study PRJNA481090) | Marine sediment metagenome, whole genome shotgun sequencing project. | reverse complement strand
CTCGGTGAAATCGGTGAGCGCCCACATCGAGTTGGCGACGGTGGCGACATGTGGTTTCTCGAGCGGCATCGCCTGATCGTCGGCATGGAGGACTTGCGCCGACTCGTCGGGGGCGAGCGAGATCGATGCCAGCGACGACACCAGGCACTCGGCACCCAACACGCCCTGGATCAGTTCCAGCACCTGCGGTTGGACCGGAACCTGCTGCCAGATGTCGCCGTGGGCGAGCAGGTTGTAGGTGCGGGTCGTGTGGGCACCCTCGAACCGATTGTTGGCCGGCGCGCTGGCCCGCTCCCGTTCGAGACGATGGACGTCGTCGAGCAATGCATCGACGAACTCGTCTGGGATCAGGCGTTCCAGGATGGTGTAGCCGTCTCGGTCGAGGTCGTCGTGGTGGCGCCGCAGGTCCATGGTCAACCTGTTCAGTCCTTGCGGCGGTCACCGGTCGGGAACGTGGCTTCGTAGTCACGCATGGATGCCTTCACGACCTCGAGGGCCTGCTCACGGCCGTAGCTGCCGATGACCTCGATCGCATTCGCCTTGTCGCCCGTCATCTGCTGCTTGTAGGTGCCGAAGTAGTGCACGATCCGGTTCACCACCGCCTCGGGCAGATGCTTGATGTCGGTCGCGTAGTCGAAGACGGTGTCGCTGTTGAGTACGGCGATGATCTTGTCGTCCGCCTCGCCGTCGTCGAGCAGGGCGATGCCGCCGACCACCCTGGCCGGCACGATGATCTCGGCCCGGTCGATTCGCTGCTGGGACAACACACAGATGTCGAGCGGATCCCCGTCCCCCTCCGTGGCTCGAGGAGTGAGTGATGCGACCTCATCGCCACAGTAGGTCTGGGGGACGAAGCCGTAGAGCGTCGGCGGCAACGCACTGCTTCCCTGAGGCCGATCGACCCGGAGGTAGCCGGAGAGCTTGTCGATCTCGTATTTGACCGCATCGAACGGAGTGATCTCGATGTACGCATCGACGAGGTCCGGAGCGCCGGAACCGGCGCTGAGGCCGTGCCACGGGTGGGGTCGGAAGCGGTCGAACGACGAGGTCATCGCACCATCGTAGAGCCCCGGCTTCTACGGTTGGGATGCATGCTCCTGACCGAGGCCGACCGGGCCATGCTCGATGGTGCCGATGGCCCAGCGGTCGCCCTGTCGATGCGGGTGATTCTCCGTCTTGCGCACGTCACGGGCGCCACCGAGCTCCTCGACATCAGTGGTGCCCACATCGATTCCTGTCTCTTCCACGGCACTGCAGGGCTCGACTTCGCCAGGACCCTGGCTGAGGGTGGAGGCCGCGTGCGAGTACCGACCACGCTGAACGTGTCATCGCTGGACCTCCTCCACCCCGAGCTCTACCGAGGTGATCCCGACACCGCCGCCGATGCCAGGCGTCTCATGGACCACTACGAGGAGATGGGCTGCATCCCGACGTGGACGTGCGCTCCCTATCAACGCTCGGTCCGCCCCGGCCTCGGCGAGCACGTGGCGTGGGCCGAGTCGAATGCCATTGTCTTCGCCAACTCGGTCCTCGGTGCCAGGACGGGCCGCTACGGCGACTTCGTTGACATCTGCGCCGCGATCACCGGGCGAGCCCCGGCCAGCAGCTTCCACCTCGACGAACACCGCCATGCCCGCATCGTGTTCGACGTGACCGCAATCGGTGAGCGTGTCGCCGGAGGAGCTGGGCCGGCTCTGCTCGGACACGTGATTGGACGCCGATCCGGCACGACCGTGCCCGTCATCGTCGGCTGCCCAGGCCTCGACGAGGATCAACTCAAGACCCTCGGTTCCGCCGCTGCATCGTCGGGTTCGGTCGCAATGTTCCACGTCGTCGGGTCGACCCCCGAAGCTTCCACCATCGATGAAGCCACGGGTGGCGCTGCGATCGACACGCTCCCCCACATCATCGTGACATCGGCCGACCTCCGCTCCGCCTGGGACGAGTTGTCGACCGTCACCACTGGCGCCGCGACCGACGTTGCCATCGGCGCCGTGAGCCTCGGCACTCCGCACTACTCGATCAGAGAGTTCGCTGTTCTCGTCGAACTCGTGAGGGCGGCCCAGCGCGATGGCCGCCGATTCCGTGTCCCGTTCTACGTGTCGACCGGGCGAGAAGTCCTCACCGAGCTCGACCTTCGGGGTTGGGTCGCGGTGGTGGAGGAGGCAGGCATCCAGCTGGTGACCGATACGTGCACCTACATCACCCCGGTCATGGCCCCGTTCGACGGACCGGCCATGACCGACTCGCCGAAGTGGGCCTACTACGCCCCTGGGAATCTGGGCATCGAGGTCGCGTTCGGAACGGTCGACGACTGCGTGCAGTCGGCCATCGAGGGCCGTGTCGTCCGCTCGGGGGACGACTGGTGATCGATCTCGACGGCACATACGTCCAACCCGAGGCTGTGACCCCCGATTCTGTGGGGCTCAAACCCGAGGTTTGCAGCCCCCATTCTCGGGGGTCACAGCCTCGGGTTGGGGTTGAGACATGATCGAACTCGACGGCGTGACGCTCGATGCGAGCATGCATTGGCTCGTTGGTGGACAAGCAGAAGGACCGACCCTCGTCCTGGCCGAACCGCTGAGCTTCTGGGGCGGTTTCGACTCACACACGGGGGCCATCATCGACCGCCATCACCCCCAGTTCGGAGCCGTCCTCACCGGACACGTCGTGGTGATGCAGGCCGGGCGTGGGTCGAGCTCGGCCAGCAGCGTCATTGCCGAGGCCATTCGTATCGGCACGGCACCGGCGGCGATCGTGTTGCACGAGCCAGATGAGATCGTGGCGCTCGGGGCCATCGTTGCCGATGAGTTGTATGGCATCGCCATGCCGATCGTGGTGGTCGACGACCAGACCTTCCAGGCAATGAAGCAAGCCAGCCTCGCCTCGATCGCGGGCACGATCGCGGGCTATACCTGAGGTCGACCGGCCGTCGACAGGGGATCTCATTGGCAACGTTCATCGAGCGGCTCAAGACGTTGGCGCCGATCGCCACGCGCTACGCCGGGTCGACCTACCGACCGTCGGATCCGCTCGTCGCAGACCTGGTTGCCGTGCTCTCGCGTGATCGGGTCCGGAACGACGGTGCCGAGCGAGCACTGCTGAGCCATGACGCGTCGGTGTTCGACGGCGGTGTCGCCGGACCGATCGTGTTCCCGGAGTCGACCGAAGAGGTGCAGGCGGTCATGGAGGTCGCCACCCGGCATGAGCGTGCGGTCGTACCTCGCGGCGCCGGTACCGGCCTCGCCGGAGGCGCAATTCCCCTCGGCGCCCCGGTTGTCGTCGCGATGACCAAGATGAACCGGATTCTCGAGGTGGACATCGACAACAGAATCGCGTGGGTCGAGCCCGGAGTCATCAACCTCGACCTCAGCAAGCACGTACGCCCCATGGGGTTCCATTTCGCCCCAGACCCATCGAGTCAGCAGGTCTGCACCATCGGCGGCAACGTCGCCAACAACGCTGGTGGACCGCATTGTCTCGCCTACGGGGTCACCGATGCCCATGTTGCCGCCATCGAGGTCGTGCTCGTCACCGGCGAGCGCGTGCTGGTCGGCGAGATCGGTCCGGATGAATCGGGACTCGATCTCCGTGGTGCGTTCGTCGGCAGCGAAGGCACGCTCGGTATCGCAACGAAGGTCGCTGTCCGCCTCACCAAGAACCCCCCGGCCGTTCGCACACTGCTGCTGTCGTTCGACACCGTGGCCGCTGCGGCCAACACGGTGAGCGGGGTCATCGCCGCCGGGATCGTTCCCGCCGCCATGGAGGTCATGGACCAGAAGATCACGGTTGCGGTCGAGAACTTCGTCCACGCCGGTTACCCACTCGATGCCGCGGCGGTGCTGCTGGCCGAGGTCGAGGGGCTCGACGACGGCGCAGACGCCGACGCCCATCGGATCGGCGAGATCGGCCGGAGCCATGGCGCCACTGATGTTCGCCTCGCCCAGAGCGAGGAGGAGCGGGCGCTGCTGTGGAAGGGACGCAAGACGGCGTTCGGCGCCATCGCCCAGATCCGGCCGGACTATTACCTGCACGACACCGTGGTGCCACGAGCCAAGCTGGCGGAGGTCCTGGAGAAGATCTACTGCATCGCCGATGCCCATGACCTGATCGTGATGAACGTCTTTCATGCGGGCGACGGGAACCTGCACCCCCTGATCCTGTTCGACCGTCGCAACGAAGGCGAGTTGGAACGGGTTCATGCGGCAGGCGAGCTCATCGTGCAGGCCTCGCTCGACGCAGGCGGCGTCCTGTCCGGCGAACACGGGATCGGCATCGAGAAGCAGAAGTACATGGACCGACTCTTCAGCGACGACGATCTCGATCATCAGAACCGCTTGCGGACATCGTTCGATCCGAGCTGTCGGGCCAACCCCGGCAAGGTGCTGCCCATGGGCCATTCCTGTGCCGACATCCAAGCCCTGCGGTCGGTCCCAGACGATGTTTGGGGTTGAACTCCGTGGTTGACGCCGCACTCCAGATCCTCGATCCCGTCCTGCACGAGTTCGCCGCCGTCATTGGCTCCGAGGGGCCGTTCGCGGTTCGGGGCGGGGGAACCCGATGGGAACACGGCGGAGCCGCCGACGAGGCGGCCCGGGTCGTGCGCGCCCCTGTAGGGATGGTCGATCATCTCGCGGCTGAGATGACGGTGCAGGTTCGGGCCGGTACCCTCGTGGCCGATCTCGAGGCTGCCCTCGGCGAGCAAGGCCAACGGTCGGCTCTCCCGATGCGAGGTGGCACCGTCGGTGGAGCCGTTGCCGTTGGTGAGAACCATCTCGAAGTCCTCGGCCGTGGTCGAGTCAGGGACAGTGTGCTCCAGGTCCGCTACGTCTCGGCGGAAGGACGACTGGTCACCGCCGGTGGACCGGTGGTCAAGAACGTCAGCGGATTCAACCTGCCCAAGCTCATCACCGGATCACTCGGGACGTTCGGTGCCATCGCCGAGCTCGTGCTGCGAACCAATCCGATCCCGGCCGAGTCCGTGTGGCTCCGATCCGACGATGCGGACCCGTTCTCGATTCCTGACGTCCTCCTGCGACCGTCGGCGATGCTCCACGATCGCAAGGCCACGTGGGTCCTCATCGAGGGACACCCGTCTGACGTTGCCGCCGAGCGACGCCGCCTCGAGGCACTCGGACACTTCACCGACACCGACGGTCCGCCCGAACTCCCCGTCCACCGATGGTCGATGCGGCCCTCCGATCTGCGAACCCTCGGCGCTCATGCCACCGGGCCAGCCGTGTTGTCGATCGGTGTGGGCGTGGCGTGGGCATCGAATCCAGCCCCGGTCCGCTCCCCCGACCCCGTGGTCGATCTCATCTCGAGCCGATTGAAGGCGGCGTTCGATCCGACCGGTCGCTGCAATCCAGGACGGAGACTCTGATGGATCTGCGCATCGATGCCGAGGAGCTGAACGCCTGCGTGCAGTGCGGGCTCTGCCTCCCTCATTGCCCCACGTATCGCGTGACCGGTGACGAGACCATGTCACCACGTGGGCGCATCCAGCTGATGCGCGAGGTGCAGGATCACGATGCGCCGGTCACCGACGAAGTGCTGCACTCGTTCGAGACATGCGTGCAGTGTCGCGGCTGCGAGACAGCGTGCCCCAGCGGCGTCAACTTCGGGCACCTGATGGAGGCAACACGCGAAACCCTCGCCGATGACGGTGCGATCGCGCCACGCTGGCAGCGGTGGGCCATGGCTCCACTCGCAAAGCCCTCACTGCTGGCCCTTGGCTCGTCTGCACTCGCCGTGGCCAACCGGCTGTCGCTCGTGCCGGGGCGGCTCGGGCTCCCCAAGGACATTCCGTTCCGGCAGGAGCCGCTCGTGGCGTCCGGCGACGACGTGTACCTCTTCACCGGATGCGTCATGGACGCCTGGCAGCGCAACGTCCACGCCGCCGGCCAGCGCGTCCTGGAAGCAGCGGGGTTCGGTGTGCGGCCGACCGGCCGTGCGGCGCCGTGCTGTGGTGCCCTGCACACTCATGCGGGGCTCGCGGGTGACGCCAGAGAGATGGCATCGTCGATGATCGAGGCGCTCGACGATCGCCCCATCGTGGTCGACTCGGCGGGGTGCGGCGCAGCGATGAAGGACTATGGCCATCTGCTCGACACCGACGAGGCGGCCGCCTTCGGGTCCCGAGTGTTCGACATCTCCGAGTTCCTCAGCGAGCACCTCGATGCGCTTCCGGCCGTCGAGCCGTTGGATCTCGTTGTGGCGGTGCAGGATCCCTGCCATCTCCGCCACGTCCAGAAAGTCCACCAGGCCACGCGGACAATCCTGGCGCCGTTTGTTCGCACCATCGTCGAGCTCGACGACGAGGGGCTCTGCTGTGGCGCAGGCGGCGCGTTCTCGGTCATGCATCCCGAGTTGGCAGGCGACATCCGCGACCGGAAGGTGGCCGCCATCGATCGGGCGGCCCCCGATGTCGTGGCCAGCGCCAACCCAGGGTGTTCCCTCCATCTCGCCGGCGCCGGTGTCCTCACCGTCCATCCAATGCAGCTGATCGACGCCGCGATCAACGGCACACCGCTCGACCTCCCGAGAGCCCAATGACCATCGATCACCCATCGGACTACGTCGACGTCGGAGGCCTGTCGGTCGACGCCGAGCTGCACGCGTTCGTCGAGACCGAGGCGCTGCCGGGCACCGGCATTGATCCCTCGGAGTTGTGGTCGGGCCTGGCTCGTTTGATCAACGAACGAGGACCGGAGAACCGACGCATGCTCGAGACCCGGGCCGAGATGCAGGCTGCGATCGACCACTGGCACCGCAACAATCCGGACCACGACCCGGCTGCCTACCGGTCGTTTCTCGAGGACCTGGGCTATCTCCTCCCCGAAGGTGCTCCCTTCGCAGTCGAGACCGAGGGTGTCGACCCGGAGCTGGCCACGATCGCGGGACCCCAACTCGTTGTTCCGGTGATGAATGCCCGCTATGCCATCAACGCCGCCAACGCCCGTTGGGGATCGCTCTACGACGCTCTCTACGGCACAGATGCCCTCGGTGACCAGCCGCCGGCCGGTCCTTACGATCCCGATCGCGGAACTCGGGTGATCGCCTGGGGCCGTCGCTTCCTCGACGACGTGACCCCCCTCGCCCACGGGCACTCGCACGCCGTGGCAACCGGCTACACGGTCGTCGATGGCGCGTTGGCTGTGGCCTGCGGCGATGCCGCATCAGTCGGACTTCTCGAGGCCGGCCAGTTCGTCGGTCGCATCGGACCGGCCACGCAACCGTCGTCGATCCTGCTGCGGAACCACGGCCTGCACATCGAACTCGTGATTGACAGCACGCATCCCATCGGGTCAACCGATCCCGCCGGTGTGGCCGATGTCCTGCTCGAATCGGCGGTCACAGCGATCATGGACTGCGAGGACTCCATCGCCGCTGTCGACGGCGCCGACAAGACCGTCACCTATCGCAACTGGCTCGGTCTCCTTCGCGGCGATCTCACCGCTCAGGTCACCAAGGGCGGGTCCACATTCACGCGGTCGATGGCGACAGACCGAATCTTCGTCGGCCCAGATGGAAACGAGTTCTCCCTGCCGGGACGGGCCACGATGCTGGTGCGCAACGTAGGTCATCTCATGACAACCCCGGCGATCCTGGACGCCGCCGGCAACGAAGCGCCGGAAGGGCTGGTCGACGCCATGATGACCGCCCTAGCAGCCACGCACGACCTCACCAAGAGCGACGGGACGAGAAACTCACGAACCGGATCGATCTACGTCGTGAAGCCGAAGATGCACGGCCCCGATGAGGTCGCCTTCGCCGATCAGGTCTTCGCCGACGTCGAGGACGTTCTCGGCCTGACAAGGAACACGATCAAGATCGGGGTGATGGACGAAGAGCGGCGGACGACGCTGAACCTCCACGAATGCATCCGCGCCGCCCGCCAACGCATCGTGTTCATCAACACGGGGTTTCTCGACCGGACCGGCGATGAGATGCACACCTCGATGGAGGCCGGCCCGATGGTCCGGAAGTCGGACATGAAGGCGCAGCGATGGATCCGGGCCTACGAGGACTGGAACGTCGACGTGGGCCTCCGCTGCGGCCTGCAGGGACGAGCGCAGATCGGCAAGGGCATGTGGGCCGCCCCTGATCTGATGGCGTCGATGCTGGACGAGAAGATCGCACATCCCCGAGCGGGGGCCACGTGCGCTTGGGTGCCATCGCCGACGGCCGCCACGCTGCATGCCACGCATTACCACCGTGTCGACGTCGCGGCCAGGCAGGACGAGCTGCTCACAGGCGGGCCGCGAGCGACGATCGATGACCTGCTCCGCATCCCCGTCGAAACAGACCCGAAGTGGATCAATGCCGAGATCCAAGCAGAGCTCGACAACAACGCCCAGGGCATCCTGGGTTACGTCGTTCGATGGGTCGACCAGGGCATCGGCTGCTCGAAGGTGCCGGACATCCACGACATCGGATTGATGGAGGACCGGGCCACCTGCCGTATCTCGAGCCAGCACATGGCCAATTGGCTCCATCACGGCATCGTCGACGCCGACCGCGTTCGGACGACCATGGAGAAGATGGCGCAGGTCGTCGATCGGCAGAACGCAGACGATCCCGCCTACGAGCCGATGAGCCCGGCATTCGACGGGCCGGCGTTCCGGGCCGCCTGCGACTTGGTCTTCAGCGGCGTCGAACAACCATCGGGTTACACCGAACCGATCCTCCATGCCAGACGGCAGGAGAAGAAGCGTCAGCAGGTCACCACGACCGGAAAAGGAACGACCACATGAAGAGTCACGTCAGCGTCACCCTCGATGCCGCTCGCACCATCATCGCCCAGGCACTGACGAAAGGTGTCGAGGACCAGATGGCTCCGTTGGCCGTGGTCGTGCTCGATGCCGGTGGACGACTCAAGGCGTTCGAGCGCCAGGACGGAGCGTCGTTCGGTCGTTTCGAGGTCGGCCACGGGAAGGCATACGGAGCTATCGCACTCGGAATGGGGAGTCGATTGCTCGACGGGGCGGCCGAGGTTCGGCCGCACTTCGTGCAGGGGGTCGTCGGTGCACTCGGTGGCTCCGTGGTTCCCGTGCCGGGAGGGGTGCTGATCGCCGACGGCGAGACGATCATCGGCGCCGTCGGGGTGTCCGGCGACAACTCCGACAACGACGAAGCGTGTGCCGTCGCCGGCATCACGGCAGCGGGACTCACGCCGATCACGGGCTGACGCTCACCGACATCGCTCTTCCCAACCGTTCAGGCGTTGGGCGTCACCAGGAACTTCTCGCCGGTGGCCTGTTTGGCATAGGCAGCCGCGATCTCCGGATCGACCACCTCACCGAGCGTGATCTCCCGGGTGTAGGTGCTGGCGAAGGTCGTGTGCATCTCCTCCACGACGCGGGCCCGGAGGCGATCGCCGACCTCTTGGCCGACGGCAGCAAGGAAGTACGGGAGGAGCCAACCGCCGATGCTCCATGCCATGCCGAAGGTGCGATCGAGCGTCGTTGGGCTGCGATCGAGCCCACCGTAGATGTACACCTGCTTGTGGGTAGTGGAGCCGTAGCGGGAGTAGGCGGCGGGGTCGTTGGCCACGGCGGCCCGCTCCATACCGGTCAGGATCTGCCCGGCGAGGGATCCACCCCCAGTGGCGTCGAACGCGATCGTGGCCCCCGTCATGGTGAGCGCTGCGACCAGGTCCTCGATGAACGAGTCGGCGGACGAGTCGACGACGTGGGTGGCACCGATCGATCGCAGGAGCTCGGCCTGGCTTTCGCGACGCACGATGTTCACCAGTTCGATGCCATCGGCAATACAGATCTTGTTCAGCATCTGGCCGAGGTTCGAGGCGGCCGCCGTGTGGACCAGCGCGGTGTGACCTTCGAGTCGCATGGTCTCGGTCATGCCGAGCGCGGTCAGCGGATTCACGAACATCGAGGCGCCGGCCCGAGGATCGGTTCCCTCCGGTAGCACCAGAACGCTCTCCACCGGCACGGAGCGGTACTCGGCATACATGGCCCCTCCGAGGACGGAGACCGTTCTGCCGAGGAGCGCCTGCGCCTCGGCCGAGGAACCAGCCTCGACGACCACACCAGCGCTCTCGTTGCCGACCGGGAGCGACTGGCCCACGCGTGCGCCGAGACCGGCCATGACGCCGGGCGGGATGTCTGCCTCGATGGCTGGCACCCCCGGCGACCCGACCGAACGGAGCGTGTCGAGGTTCGCCCCACCAAGGAGCAGGCCCAGGTCGGAAGGATTGATCGGGGTTGCTCGAACCTCGACCAGGACCTCGTTGTCGCCCGGTACGGGTCGATCGACCTCGTCGACCGACACGCGCAGCGTGCCGCTGTCGGTCACCAGTGAGCGGAGTTGGCGCATGTGTGTGGTCATGTGAGCTTCCAGTTCGGGGATCAGCGGGAGTTTCAGCGGGGAGTGTGGCAGAAGTCGACGATGCGTCTGCAGCCCTCGGCCAAGCGGACATCGTCAATGGTGAACGAGATGCGGACCCAGCCGTCGGCGCGACCACCGAAGTTGGCCGCGTCGAGCACCGAGACGCGCTGCTCGTCGAACAGCTTCCGGGAGAAATCGGCGCTCGTCAGGCCGGTGCCGCGGACATCGGCCAGGACGAACATGCCCGCCTCGGGAACGAGCAATTCGAGTCCGGGTGCGTCAGCCAGCATGAAGGTAGTGAGGTCGCGTCGTCGTTGATAGATCGCCCGCATGTCGTCGACATCGGGTGCGTGGTCTTCGAGGGCAGCGACCGCTGCCTCCTGGATGAACGGCGGCAAGCCGTAGTTCATCGCCAGGGCGACCGTCGTCATGTGTTTGATCAGACTGGGCGGGCCGACCGCCCAGCCGAGCCGCCAACCCGTCATGGCGTGGGACTTCGACACTGCGCCGATCACAACAGTGCGTTCGGCCATGCCGGCGCAGGCAGCAATCGAGTGATGTTCACGGTTCGTTTCGTCGGCGAAGACCAACTCGGCGTAGACCTCGTCCGAGATCACCCAGAGGTCGTTCTCTAGCGCAATGGCGGCGATGGACGACAGCTCGTCCGGTGTGGCAACGACACCGGTGGGATTGGCGGGAGAATTCACCATGATCGCCTTGGTCCGCGCCGTGACTGCCTTCCTGATCGCCTCGGGATCGAGCCGGAACCGATCGTCGAGGAGGGCGGGGACGAGCGTCGCACCGCCAAGGCGCAGCGTCGCCTCGTAGGTCAGATACGCGGGGTCAGCCACGATGACTTCGTCGCCGGTCTCGAGCAGGCACAACGAGGTGTTGAACAGGGCGTTCTGGGTTCCAGCGCACACGATCGCGTTCGATCCGCCGTAGTGCACGCCGGTGAGTCGGCTGACGTAGTCGGCGATGGCCGAGCGGAGGCGGGGACGCCCTGGGATGTCGGAATAGTGGGTGTCACCGTCGTCGAGTGCTTTGATCGCTCGGTCGACGATGCCGGCGGGAGTCCCGAAATCGGGATCGCCGACGCTGAGGACGACGACGTCCTCGCCCCGAGCCTCAGCCTGACGGGCGGCAAAGTGGACCGCCCAGCCCTCGGCGCCCTTGCCCCCCGCTCGATCGACCAGTGAGGAGAACTCAGGCATTGCCGGTTTCGGTGTTGAATTCCGCAGGACGCTTCTCGACGAAGGCAGCGATGCCTTCCTTGCCGTCTGGCCGACCCATCGAGCGAGTGATCATGTGCATCTCACGCTCGCCCGTCTCCTCCAAGGACGAATCGAAGCCCTCGTAGATCAGTCGCTTCGCATTGCCGACGGCGAACGCCGATCCGGCGGCCAGTTCCGTGGCGAGCGCCAATGCGGCGGCGTCTGCCTCTCCCTTCGGGACCACTCGATTGACCAGTCCCCACCCTTCCGCCTCGTCGGCGGACAACACGCGGTTGGTGAGGGTCAGGTCGAGTGCCCGCCGCAACCCGACATGGCGGGCCAGGAAGTAGGTCGACGTTCCATCCGGTGTCACCCCGGCCCTGGTGTAGGCCATGGTGAACTTGGCATTCTCGGCCGCCACCACCAGGTCGAAGGCGCACATGAGCGAGAGCCCAGCTCCCCCGGCCGCGCCGCCGACTGACGCAACCGTCGGCTTGGTCATGCGATGCATCCGGTAGATCGCCCCGTGGAAGTCGGTGAGCATGTCGGATGCGACGCTCGGGAGGGCATCGCCGGCGTCATTGAACTCGACGAGATCGCCGCCGGCACAGAACACCTTGCCCTCGGCGGTCACCAACAGGACGCGGACATCGTCGTCGTAGTGCGCAGCCAACGTGGCGGCACGGAGGTCCTTCGCGAACTGGACGCTGACAGCGTTGGCGCCCTCGGGACGGGTGAAACGAATGGTCGCGATGTGGTCGCTGACCGAGTAGGTCATGGTCTCGTACTCGACGGTGTCGGTCATGAAGGCTCCTGTGCTGGGTTGAGAGATGGTCGCAGACCGTTCAGCCGCGGGCTTTCGAGAACCTACTTCGAACCCTCCCGTTCCGCGGAACGCGGACAAGACCGAGGGTCTGGTGACGCAGAACAGCGTGCTTGGGTCGCGGGGTCGCGGGATCACGGTGCGGCAGCCCGAGCCGCGTCGATCTTTGCCGTGGTGAGTCTGGGTGCGGCGAAGGCGAGCAGCACCAGCTGCCCGGCACCGGCAACGATCCAGGGAAGGCGCAGTGCCATCTCTCTCGACCAGACGACCTCGGCCACGAGGATGATCGCGCCGCCGATGAGAGCCCCGATCGGCATCATGCCCCATGCGAAGAATCGGTAGACGCTGTTGACCCGGCCCAGGAGATGATCGGGGATGATCGTCTGTCGAAGTGACACAGTGATCACGTTCCACAGCACCGCCACGAACATGAACAGGGCGAACATCACCCAGACGACCGGCCACAGCGAAGTGAGGCCGGTGATGAGCGACGTCGTTCCGCCGACGATCAACGTGACCCAGAGGGATGGGCCCGATCCGAGGCGTTTGGCAACCCACGAGGCAGTCCAACCGCCGGCAATGCCGCCGACGGCACCGGCAGTCGACAGGACGGCGAACTCGATGGTCGACGTTCCGAGCACTTCCTGGGCGTAGAGCACGAGAGTCGCCCCCGACAGAGTCCCCAGCAGATTGAGGAGACCGAGGATGACGGCCAAGGGGCGCAGGAGCTCGTGTTGCCAGAGCCAGCGGAAGCCCTCCGACAACTCGCTTTTCCAGGGTTTGCGGTCCGTGGTGTTTCGTGGCGTGGAAGATTTCGGGACAAGGAAGATCAGGAATGCGGAGAGGGCGAAGGAGAACGCGTCGAACAGGAACGGCATCGAGAAGGTGACCGCCAACAGGAAGGCGCCGAGCGCCGGACCCATGATCGTGTTGGTGACCTGCTCAGCACTCCAGAGGCGGCCGTTGGCCTTCTCGAGCTGAGACTCGTCGACCAGCGAAGGCATGATCGTCTGCGCCGTGTTGTCGTACAGGACCTCGGCCGTGCCCAGCACCATCGTCGCCAGCAGAATGACGAGGTACAGCCCGACGTTGGTGTCGATCACGAGTGAGGTGTCGTCGAGTCGATCCGGCGACGGAAGCCCGCTGCCCTGGCCGAGCACCAACAGCGCGACTCCCAACGTCACCACGGCACGTGATGCGTTGGACAGCACCATGAGCATTCGGCGCTCGTGGCGATCGGTGATCACGCCGGCGGGGAGGCTGAACACCAACCACGGCAGCCGTTGAGCGACCGCGATCAGGGCAACCAACATCGGGTTTCGGGTGACGGCCGAGGCCAGCCAGGGATACGCCAGCTGGCCGACGCCGTCACCCAGGTTCGAGACGGTGCTGGCCCCGAAAAGCTTCTGGTAGGACCGGCCGAGGGGAGCCTTGGCATCGGGCATGTCAGCTCCTCCGTACGAGAGGTTTGTTCTGAAGTCAGTAGATCTCGATGAGCCCGGCGGCGCCCTGACCTCCGCCGATGCACATGGTCACGACGCCGTACTTGGCACCCCGACGCTTTCCTTCCTGGAGGATGTGTCCTGCGCAGCGAGTGCCGGTCATGCCGAACGGATGGCCGATGGCGATCGAGCCGCCGTTGACGTTGTACTTGTCCGGGTCAATTCCGAGCGTGTCACGGCTGTAGAGGCACTGGCTGGCGAAGGCCTCGTTGAGCTCCCAGATGTCGATGTCGTCGACCGTGAGGCCGTGACGCTTCAGCAGTTTCGGCACGGCGTAGATCGGACCGATGCCCATCTCGTCCGGCTCGCATCCGGCGACGGCCCAACCTTTGAAGGCGCCCATGGGCTCGATGTCGCGGCGGCTTGCTTCTTCGTCTGACATCATCACCACGGCTGCGGCGCCGTCGGAGAGCTGACTGGCATTGCCGGCGGTGACATAGTTGCCCTCGCCCCGCACCGGACCGAGCTTGGCGAGTCCCTCGAGCGTGGTCGTCGGCCGGTTGCACTCGTCGCCGTCGACGATGTAGTCGACGATCGTTTCTTCCTTGGTCTCGCGGTCGACGATCTTCATCTTGGTCTCCATGGGAACGATCTCGTCTTCGAAGAGACCGTTCTCCTGGGCAGCCGCCATACGCATCTGGGAGTTGTACGAGTACTCGTCCTGATACTCACGCGAGACGTTGTAGCGATCGGCCACGATGTCGGCCGTTTCGATCATGGCCATGTAGACGGCCGGATACATCTCGGCGAGTGCCGGATCCATGTTGGCAGCCCCGCCCATGCCGGGGCTCGGCATCGTGATCGACTCGACGCCGCCGGCCACGGCGACATCGACCTGATCGACCTTGATGTGGTTGGCGGCGACAGCGATGGAGTTGAGGCCGGACGAGCAGTGGCGCTGGATCGTGTTGCCACCGACGTTGACCGGCAACCCTGCGAGCAGTCCGGCGAGACGACCGAGATTTCCAGCGCCGTGCGCACCGTTGCCGAGAGCGACGTCTTCGACGGCCTCGGGCTCGACGCCAGACTTGGCGACTGCGTGCTTGATCGCATGGGCGGCCATCGACATGGCCGGCGTCATGTTGAAGCCACCGCGCCCGGCCTTGGCCAGTCCGGTGCGGGCGTAGGAAACGAAGACAGCTTCGCGCATCGAGAACTCCTCGGTGATGGTCTCGAACGAGGATCGCTCGATGACGGGTTCGGTCGTCGACGCTAGTCGTGGGTGTCGGACAGGAGAAGTTGGGGATCGGCCGACGGTCCCGACTCCTGGCGTGCTGCCGCTCTCGACCAGATACGACGAGCGCTCCGATCGATCACCATCGAGACGACGACGAGAACGATGGCCACGATGCTGTCCAGCCACCAATGGTGACCAGTCGCCGAGACCACGAAGAACGTGATCGGCAGATGGGCGGCGAACAGCCATTTCCATCGGCTCGCGCCGGCGGCGACGATCGCGAAACCGATGACCGCCGCCCAAGCCACGTGAATGGACGGCATGGCGACGAACTGTCCGGAGACACCGGAACCGACCGGCCCGTAGACCGAGAGGTTGTGGATTTCGGAGAGGTCCTGGTAGCCGAGATCGACGAGAAAGCGGGGCGGAGCCACTCGCCAGAACCGGATCACCAGACAGCCAAGGGTTGTGAGGGCTAGAACGTTACGCCACGGCTTGAAGGCGTCCCGATGTCGCCAGAACAACCAAATGAGGAACGCGAAGATGCTCGGAACGTGCATTCCGGCGTAGTAGGCGGCCGAGAGCCATCCAAGCGTGTCGTGTCCGAGGACCCATTGCTGAACGCTGAGTTCGGTCGGTAGACCGATGGCATTCTGGAAATCCACGATGTCGCGCGCTCGCTCCATCGCTCCCTCCGACTGGGCGAGCGGCAGCTTCCGAGCCGTTCGCCAGAACCCGTAGAGGCCGGTGAGCACGATCAGCTCGTAGACGGCCGGCAGCACCGCTTCGGTGAGCCTCGTGGGTCGTTGTCGGCGGAGTATCACGTACGCGATGCCGAGCGCGACCGATGCGGCCCATGCTTGCTGCCAGGTCGGCCACGGAACGATCGCTGCGAACACTGTCCGCGAATGTACCAATCGGTGTCGGTCGGCAGAGTCGCCCGGTCGGCACGGTCGCTCACTTGGGACAGGTGGCGCGCCGGCTTCGATTGGGCAACGATCAGGCGATGACCGACCCGCAGAACTTTTCTCTGATCGACGGGGAACTCGCCGTGAGCGTCGACTCGGCCCACGTCGCGACACTCGAGCTGCGCCGACCACCGAACAACTTCTTCGACACTGCGCTGGTCGAAGCGATCGCCAATGCCCTCGATCGTGTGCTCGAGGTCGGAGCTCGGTGCGTCATTCTGTGCAGCCAGGGCAAGCACTTCACCGCCGGTGCCGATTTCAACGGTTCGAATGGCGATCAAGCGTTGCCAGGCGACCTCTACGCCCAGGCCGGACGCATCTTCGCTCAACCTCTGCCGGTGGTGGCCGCCGTGCAGGGCGCGGCCATCGGCGGTGGTTTGGGACTGGCCATGGCTGCCGACTTCCGTGTCGGATGCGAGGAAGCCCGGTTCTCGGCCAATTTCGCCCAGCTCGGCTTCCACCAGGGATTCGCACTCTCGGTCACTCTGCCCCGTGTCATCGGTCAGCAGAAGGCACAGGAGATGCTCTTCACCGGACGCCGCTACACCGGCGAGGAAGCGTTCGACATCGGTCTCATCGATTGCCTCGTCCATCAGAATCAGCTGCGATCGCGGGCTCGCGAGATGGCGCTCGAGATTGCGAGTTCAGCGCCCCTCGCCGTTGCCTCGATTCGTGCCACCCTCCGCGCCGGGCTGGCCGATGCAGCGATCGGGGCCATGGCTCACGAACTCGATGAACAGACGAAGCTCCGCCAGACGGCGGACTGGCGGGAGGGTGTGGCAGCAATGGCGGAGCGACGGTCTCCGAAGTTCCTCGGCCAGTGAGGAGAACTGGGCCTGAAACCTTCGGTGGCGACCTTCGTCGCACGTTCGATCAGTCCTCCGGCATTTACCACGCAGCACGCCCTCGCTATCCGGCGGTGCTCTTCGATCGATTGTTCGAACTGCTCCCCGAGGAGCCGTGCGTCCTCGAAGTAGGCCCGGGCACCGGCGTCGCCACCGACCCGATGCTCGAACGGAGTGCCGAGGTCCGCGCCATCGAGCTCGGGCCGAGCCTGGCAGCGTGCTTGTCCGCTCGTCTGGCGGAGCCAGTCGCAGCTGGGCAACTGCAGGTGGAAGTCGGCGACTTCGAGGCGGTGGCGATCGAACCGTCGAGCGTCGACGCCGTGGTGTCGGCAACTGCCTACCACTGGATCACTCGGGCCCAACAGCTGCACCGCCCAGCGCAGTGGCTCCGGCCCCAGGGTCGATTGGCGGTGATCGACACGATCCAGGTTGCCAGCGACGTCGACGCCGGATTCTTCGAGGCGGCTCGTCCGATCTACGCCCGGTTTGGGCAGGAAGGGAGAGGATCGACCCCGAGCCCGGAGGCTGCCGTCCCTGACATTCATGCTCGGATGGAGGACGATCACCGCTGTCGCGATCTGACACTGGATCGGTATCGGTGGGACCAGACGTACTCGGCCGAGGCCTACGAGAAGTTGCTGCTCACCTTCAGCGGACCCCTTTCGATGGCCGTCGATCAACGGACGGCGATGGTGAAGGAACTCGGGGCGCTCGTTGCGTACATGGGCGGATCGGTCGTGCGCCCTCTCGTCATGACTTTGGCCACATGCCGTTTCGAGGTCGCCGCCCGATATTGACAAGGCGAGTTGTCAATATCACACTGCCCATCGTGATGGACCTTCAGGTGATCGACGACATCGAGTCTGCGGTCGCCATGCTCGACCCCCTTCGGGTCAGGATCCTCACCACTCTCGAGCAGCCGGGCTCGGCATCGAGTCTGGCCCCGATCCTGGACGAGCCTCGGCAGAAGCTCAACTATCACCTTCGGACGCTCGAAGGTCTCGGCCTCGTCGACCTCGTCGAGGAGCGGCCAAGGCGCGGCCTCACCGAACGCGTTCTCCAGGCGTCGGCCCGTGGCTACGTGCTGTCGCCGAGGGTGCTCGGAGTCATCGCCGCCGATCCCGACCGGATCGACCGTCTGTCGACCTCGTACCTGCTGGCCTCAGCCTCGCAACTGATCGAGGAGGTCGGAGCGATGGCAATGGCCGCTGACGCCGCCGGACAGCCCCTCGCCACCCTCACCATCGACACGTCGATACGGTTCGGCTCTGCCGAATCGAGGGCGGCCTTCACAGAAGAGCTCGCGTCTGCAGTCGCAGAGTTGGCCGCTCGCCATCACGACGAGGGCGCGGCCGGCGGACGCTGGCACCGGCTTCTCGTGGCCGCTCATCCTGCTGCTCTCCCACCGACCCGAGAGGATCAAACATGACCACCGACACCACCGAGACTCCCGAACCGGATCCTGTTCCCCGGTCCATCGAGATGCAGATCGAGGTGCCAGGTTCTGTCGAGGAGGTATGGCAGGCGATCGCAACCGGTCCCGGGATCTCGTCGTGGTACGTCCCCCATCGGGTCGAGGAGCGTGAGGGCGGCGCAGCAACGGCGTCGTTCGGACCCGGGCCCGAGATGCAGGTCGATGGCAAGGTGGCAGCGTGGGAGCCACCGCACCGCGTCGTGTTCAGCGGCGAGACAGAGGGTGAGGGTCTTGCCTTCGAGTGGTTGGTGGAAGCGAAGGAAGGCGGGACCTGCATCGTGCGTCTCGTGAACTCCGGTTTCGGCGACGGCGGCGAGTGGGATGCGCAGTACGACGCAATGACCGAGGGCTGGGCCATCTTCCTGACCAACCTCCGTCTGCATCTGGAGTACTTCGCTCCCGAACCGGCGACGGCGATGCTCCCGACGGCCATGTGGCCGATCGACGCCGCCAGCGCCTGGAAAGCGCTGACCGATCGCCTGGGCGTGCCGAACGACGCCGACGGCGGGGACCGCATCACGGTTCACGACTCCTCCGGTGCACCGCCCATGTCCGGTCTCGTGGTGCAGGCCACGCCGACCCGGTACACCCTGCTCATCGACACGCCGGCCTCTGGCACCGGGTTCGTCGCGGCCGAAGGACACGGTGATCAGACGATGGTGTCGGTCTGGCTCTATCTCTATGGAGCTGAAGGCGCAAGTGCAGCCGAACGGGACGACCCCCTCTGGAGAGCATGGTTCGAGGACGGCGGACCGTCGGCCTGATCTGCGTCTCGTACGGTCGCTCTATCCTGGCTCGGTGACCGACGTAGGCGATCTCCATGGCTGGCTCGAAGAGGTCGAAGGCGACGATGCCCTCAGGTGGGTGCGATCGCAGAACCATCGAACACTGACCGAACTCCAAGCCGATCGGCGTTTCGACGGCTTCCATGCAGCTGCCCTCGAGGTCGCCACGTCAGCAGATCGGATTCCATACGGCACCGTCCGAGACGGCGTGGTCTACAACTTCTGGCAGGACGACGAGCACGTCAGAGGACTTTGGCGTCGCGTCTCGCTCGAGAGCTATGCGACCGACGAGCCGGAATGGGAAACCGTGTTGGACGTCGATGCGCTGGCCGCAGCGGAGGAAGCGAACTGGGTCTTCAAGGGTGCGAATGTGCATCGGACGCACGGCTCCTCCCGGTGGCGCTGCATGGTGTCGCTGTCCGATGGTGGCAAGGACGCTGTTGTTCAGCGCGAGTTCGACATCGACCGGCGCGATTTCGTGGATGGCGGCTTCATCACACCCGAGGCAAAGCAGGGGCTGAGCTGGGTCGACGACGACACCGTGTTGCTCGCCACCGACTGGGGCGAGGGAACCGTCACTGAGTCCGGCTATCCAGCGGTGGTCAAACAGTGGTCGAGGGGCACACCGATGGCCGATGCGGTCGAGATGACCCGCGGACGGTCAACCGATGTTGGTGTGTGGCCGTTCACGCTCGAGACCGAGGACGGCACGATGCTCACCGGAGCGGTGCAGTCCGACACCTTCTTCACTTCCACCTACTGGTTGTTCACCGACGATGGACCGATCCAGTGGCCGATCCCGCCGAAGTCGACGCCGAACGGGATCTACCGAGGTCGCTTCGTCTTCTCTCTGGAACAGGACTGGAAAGCCGGTGATACCGCGTTCGAGTCTGGTGATCTCGTGGCGTTCGACCTCGACTCGTTCCTGGCCGACCACGCACTGCCCCTGGTCGAGCTCGTGTTCCGGCCCGGTGAGCGCCAAGCCGTGAACGGCATCGCCGTCGCTCGAGGTGCCTGCCTGCTGTCGATCAACGACAACGTCGTTGCCAAGATCCTGCGGATCGAGCCGCGGTCGTTCGGCGAGACAGGTGACGGCTGGGCCACCACACCGGTCGACCTTCCTGGGACCGGGCAGGCCGCCATCGCCTTCGCCGACAAGGACGAGCCGACGGTCTTCTTCAACTACGAGGACTTCCTCACCCCGAGCTCGCTCCTGACCTTCGACCTCGCCACTGGCGAGGTCAGTCCGGTCAAGACGCTGCCTGCGACATTCGAGACCGACGGCCTGATGATCGAGCAACTGTCGGCGACGTCGACCGATGGCACGGTCGTTCCGTACTTCGTCGTCCGACGCAGCGATGTGCCATTCGACGGGTCGACGCCGACGCTGCTCTACGGCTACGGCGGCTTCCAGATCTCACTTGGTCCGACCTACAGCGGCACCATCGGACGGTTGTGGCTCGAACAAGGCGGCGCGTATGTCCTGGCCAACATCCGTGGCGGTGGCGAGTTCGGCCCAGAGTGGCACCAGGCCGGCCTCAAGGGAAAGCGCCAGCGGGTCTACGACGACTTCGTTGCCGTGGCCGAGTCGGTGATCGCGAGTGACCTGACGACGCCAGAGCACCTGGGCATCATGGGCGGTTCGAACGGGGGGCTCCTGATGGGTGTGATGCTCAATCAGCGACCCGACCTGTGGGAGGCCGTCGTTGTCCAGGTTCCCCTGCTCGACATGCTGCGTTTCCATCTGCTGCTGGCCGGAGCTTCCTGGGTCGACGAGTACGGGTCGCCCGAGACGCCGGACGAGCGGGCCTTCCTCGAGACGATCTCGCCGTACCACAACGTCGACCCGTCGAAGCCGTATCCCGTTCCGTTCTTCGTGACCTCGACCAAGGACGACCGTGTGCATCCCGGACATGCGAGGAAGATGGCGAAACGGTTCGAGGACGATGGCCTGGCGTTCCTCTACTACGAGAACATCGATGGCGGACACTCTGCAGCGGCGAACCAGCGCGAGGCCGCCAAGCGATCGGCGCTCGAGTTCACCTATCTGGCTCGTCGGCTGTTCTGAGCAGTGAGAACGTCTGAGCTCAGTGGGCCATGGCCATGGCCGCGTAGAGCGCGACGCCGCTCGCCAGCTTCGTCTCGCTGATGCGCATGAGATTGGAGTGGTTGGGGGCGGCCGTTGACGGGTCGATTTCCTCCGGACAGACTCCGAGGAACGCCATCGCACCGGGAACGTGCTGCAGCACGTAGCTGAAGTCTTCGGCCCCGAGCACAGCGCGCGGCATCTCGACGACGCTGTCGGTCCCGAGCAGCTCCGCTGCCACCGCCAGGGTGCGATCGGCCTCTCCCTGATGGTTGATCGTGACCGGGTAGCCGGGGATGATTTCGGCGGTGCATGAGCAGCCGTGGGCTGCAGCCGTGCCCTCGGCAACACGGGTCAGTCCGGCGTGCAACGTTTCTCGAGTGCCCTCGTCGAGCGCCCGTATCGTCCCCTCCATGAATGCGTTCGGGGGAATGACGTTGTTCGTGGTGCCGGCTTCGATGTGCGCCACCGTCACGAGACCACTCCGGGCAGGGTCGACCGACCGACTGACCATTGTGTGGAGACCGGTGATCGTTGCCGCCGCTGCCGGGATCGGATCGACGCACTGGTGAGGAGCAGATGCGTGTCCTCCCTCGCCGTGGACCGTGATCTCGAAGCGGTCGGCGCTCGCCATCAGCGAACCGCCCCTCGTGGCGATCAGGCCGTTCTTGACGGTGGCGAAGACATGGATTGCGAAGGCTCGGTCGATGCCGTCGAGCACACCCTCCTCGATCATGTACTTGGCCCCGTGATAACCCTCTTCGCCGGGCTGGAACATGAACCGAATCTTCCCCGAGAACTCGTTGCGGTTCTCGCTCAGCAGCCGTGCGGCGCTGGCGAGCATGGCCACATGGGAGTCGTGGCCGCATGCGTGCATGGCTCCGTCGATCTTCGACCGGAACGGTGTGTCGTGGTCCTCCTGCAATGGCAGGGCGTCCATGTCACCACGAAGGAGGATGGTGGGTCCGGGTTTCCCGCTGTCGAGATCGGCCACGACCGATGTGGTCGACTCGCCCAGGGTGATGTCGAGCCCGAGGCCTGTCAGGGAATCGAGGATGCGCTGCTGGGTCCGAGGCAGTTGGAGGCCGATCTCGGGGTCGGCGTGGATGCTGCGACGAAGCTCGATCGTCTCGGTATCGAGGGAGTGCGATGCGGAGAGGAGATCGGACGCGGGAGCTGTGTCGGCCATCTCCGGACCCTACTCCGAGCTCCGCTCATGGACCCGAAAAGGGGAGGGCGCGCGATGGCGTCTCGCGACGCAGGTGGAGGTTCACGCCTACAGTCTCCTGGTGACCGCATCGACCTCATCCTCTTTCCGATGGAATGACCACGCTGGCATCCTGTTCGACCTCGATGGCGTGATCACACCGACCGCCGAAATCCATGAGCATGCGTGGTCAGAGTTGTTCGCCCCATGGGACTTCACCCAGGCCGACTACATCCACTATGTCGATGGCAAGCCCCGCTACGACGGTGTCAAGTCGTTCCTCGACGCCCGAGGAGTGGACCTGCCATTCGGAGATCCTTCCGATGCGCCCGGCGATGGCTCGGTGTGTGCGATGGGGAACAGGAAGAACGTGCTGTTCAACGAGATCCTCGAACGCGACGGGATCGCTCCATACCCGGGCTCGGCGGCAACCCTCGACCTGCTGGCGGCCCTCGGGGTACCCAGCGCCATCGTCTCGTCGTCCCGCAATGCCGTGCCGGTGCTTCATGCCGCCGGTCTCGCCGAACGGTTCGACGTGGTCGTCGACGGAATCGTGGCCGCTGAAGCCGGGCTCGCCGGCAAGCCGGCACCCGACAGCTACCTGTTGGGGGCCGCCCGGTTGGGAGTCGATCCGGCGAGAACCGTGGTCGTCGAAGATGCGACGTCGGGCGTTGCTGCCGGGGCCGCCGGCCACTTCGGTGTGGTGATCGGGGTCGATCGCGGAGCCGGGGCAGGCACCTTGATCGAAAACGGGGCGACGTTCGTGGTGGACGATTTGGCCGACCTTCTGCCGATCGCTGGTGATGACGATGCTTCTGCCGACGAGAACAAGGCATGAGGAGCAACGCGTGAATCGACGTCCCACACCAACGGGCCTTCCCGGTCATCGTTTCCCGGTCGAGCCCTGGCGCCTCGTCGAGACGGAATACCACACCGAGGATCTCGGTCACACGGAGACGATCTTCGCCGTGGGCAACGGCTATCTCGGCATGCGGGCCAACCCGGAGGAGGGCCGCGACGCGCACAGCCATGGCACCTACGTCAACGGCTTCCACGAGACCTGGCCGATCCAACACGCCGAGAACGCCTACGGCTTCGCCACCACCGGGCAGACCATCGTCAATGCTCCCGATGCGAAACTGCTCAAGCTCTACGTCGATGACGAGCCGTTGCTGCTCTCCGACGCCGACCTTCTCGAGTACGAGCGAGCGGTCGACTTCCGTGCCGGTCATCTGACCCGTGAGCTGATCTGGTTGACCCCGGCGGGCAAGAAGGTCAAGGTCTCGTCGTCGCGCATGGTGAGCTTCGCTCACCGGCATCTTGCCGTGATGACCTTCGACGTCACGCTGCTCGACGCTGCCGCGCCGATCGTCATCTCGTCACAACTCATGAATCGCCAGGACGGCGAGGACGAATACCACGTCCGGTCCGCCGCGCTCGGCGAGGGTATGGATCCGCGGCAGGCGAGCAAGTTCAATCATCGCGTGCTCCAGCCCAAGCTGAGGCGAGGTGGAGTCGAGCGCGACGATGCCGTCATCCTCGGCTACCGCGCCACGAACAGCCGGATGACTCTGGCGTGCGGATTCCGGCATGTGATCAGTACCGCTTGTGAATACGAGGTGGAGACGAGCGTCGTGAATGACCTCGCGAAATCCGTGATCACGGTGCAGGGCAGGCCGGGCGAGACCATACGGATCACGAAGCTGGTGTCATATCACTCGTCGACCGGAGTCCCGGCTGAAGAACTCGCTGATCGATGTGAACGAACCATCCATCGAGCCGCGAATGCCGGTCTGGAGTCGCTGCGTTCCGAACAACGCGAGTGGCTCGATGACTTCTGGGACGATGCCGACATCGAGCTGCGGGGTGACGAACAGGCCCAGCAGGCCCTGCGCTGGAACCTCTTCCAGCTGGCGCAGGCCACCGGGCGCACCCAGGAGCAGGGTGTCGCCGCCAAAGCGGTCACTGCCGGCGGTTACGACGGGCACTATTTCTGGGACACCGAGGTCTACGTCGCCCCGTTCCTCTCCTACACCAATCCCGAGGCAGCACGAAAGGTCATTCGTTTCCGTTGGAAGATGCTCGATGCAGCTCGGGAACGGGCCAAGATGCTGAGCGAGAACGGCGCCTTGTACCCGTGGCGAACGATCAACGGCGAGGAAGCGTCCGCCTACTACGCCGCAGGTACCGCGCAGTACCACATCAACGCCGCCATCGTCTTCGCGCTGCGCCGCTATCTCGACGCCTCGGGTGACATCGACTTCCTCGCTCATGAGGGCGCCGAAATCCTGGTCGAGACCGCTCGTATGTGGGCCGACCTCGGCTTCTACGCAACCGATGGGTCCGAGACATTCCACATCCACCGGGTGACCGGGCCGGACGAGTACACGACGGTCGTCAACGACAACGCCTACACCAACATCATGGCCAGATTCAATCTGCGCTACGCCGCACGCACGGTTCGCTTCTTGGCGGAGTGGAACGCCGAGATGTTCGCCTTCGTCCAACGTTCGACCAACCTCGATCTCGGTGAACTCGATGCCTGGGACCACGCGGCCGATGCCATGTACATCCCATTCGACGACGAGCTCGAGATCCACCCCCAGGACGCTGAGTTCCTCGACCTCGAGCCGTGGGACTGGGCCGGGACGCCGAGCGACAAGTATCCGCTGCTCCTCAACTACCACCCGCTCGTGATCTACCGCCATCAGGTTCTCAAGCAGGCCGATGTCGTGCTGGCCATGTTCCTTCGCGGCGAGCAGTTCTCCGAGGACCAGAAGCGACGCAACTTCGACTACTACGACCCGATCACGACCGGTGATTCATCACTGTCGGCGTGCGTGCAGGCGATCGTCGCCGCCGCTGTCGGCTACGAGGAGCAGGCGGTCGACTACTTCCACCGCTCGCTCTATCTCGACCTGGCGGACGATCACGGCAATACGTCTGACGGTGTGCACATTGCGTCGGCAGGTGGCGTGTGGGCTGGCGTCGTGCACGGCTTCGCCGGCATGGTCGAACGCGGCGACCGCCTCGAGTTCACTCCCCGATTGCCCGCGGTGTGGGACGGGATCACATTCTGGCTCCGCCGCCACGGCATGAAGCTGAAGGTCGAACTCGACCACGACGGAGCGACGTTGACCGTCGTCGACGGCGTGGGTGTGCCCATTGGCCTCGGCGAGGAACGGCTCCTTGTCACTCCGGACGCCCCCCTGCGTATCCCCCGCCGTTGACCCTCCCGGTTGGGTGGATTCGGGGGTGTGGTGAGGCGGTTCAGGGTCAGACAGGGAGATCGCCGGTGGCGGTCCTCGTCGTCCCGTGGTCTTTGTAGGCCGCGATCGTCCGCTGGGCGATGCGCATCTGGTGGATCTCGTCTGCGCCGTCGGCGAATCGAGCCCAACGAGCGTGCTGGGACATGTGGGCCAGCGGCGTGTCGGTTGAGTAACCGAGTGCACCATGGACCTGGATCGAGCGGTCGATGATCCTGCCGAGCGCGTTCGCCACGAAGTGTTTGGTCATGCTCACCTCGCTCTTGAAGTCTGCGCCGGCGTCGATCTTCGATGCTGCATGCAGCACCATCAATTTCGACTGGTAGAGCTCCATCGCCGAGTCGGCGATCATCCACTGGACGCCCTGCTTTTCCGCGAGGATCGAACCGTGGCTGAACCGGTCGAGCGATCGAGCGACCATCATGTCGAGCGCCGTTTCGGCCTGGGCGATCCACCGCATGCAATGGGCCAAGCGTGCGGGTCCAAGTCGGTACTGACCGAGCAGGTGGCCCTGCCCGCGACCGCCGAGCATCTGCCGCTCATGAACTCGAAGGTCCTCGATCAGGATCTCTGAATGGCCGGTGGATCCGTGCATGGTCTCGATCTGGCGAACCTCGGTCCAGCCGTCGTGCGGAAGGTCGATGATGAAGGCGGTGTTGCCAGCCTGCGGAAGGTTGGGATCGTCCTCGGTGCGAGCGATCAGGATCGCGAAGTTGGCTCGGTTCGCATTCGAGATGAACCACTTGTGACCGTTCAGGACCCACTCCTCACCGTCCTGGTACCCATTGGTGCGAATGAGCGTGGGATCTGATCCGGCCACCTCGGGTTCGGTCATGGCGAAACACGACCAAGTCTTGCCCTCGCACAGAGGGCGAAGATACTTTTCCTTCTGCTCATCGGTCGCCCAGTGGAGCATGGTGTGCATGTTGCCCTCGTCCGGGGCCTGACAGTTGAACACCCAGGGACCCAACCGGCTCTTCGCTGCCTCGGCCTGGACCATGGCGAGGGCGACGTGTCCGAGGCCCATGCCACCCCATTCCTCGGGCATGTGAGGCAGCCAGATGCCCTCGGCGTGCGCCCTCTTGCGCAGTGCAATCAGCGCCGCGACGTAGGCCTTGCGGTCGTTCTCCTGCACCTTCTCGGCCTCGAGGCGGGCCTCCTCAGGGGCGATGTGGTCCTCGACGAACGCTCGAACCCGAGACCGAATCTCCTCGTGCGCTGGCGAGAGTGTGAAGTCGATGGCCATAGTGATCCCCCTGGGACTGGACAAGTTCCCCGAGTGTGCAGGAGTTCGCCGATGTCATCCAATCCCGCCGGCAGTGCCGGGCCGATGTCGATGTTCGACCTGACCGACCGCGTCGCCGTGATCACCGGTGGGAGCCGCGGACTGGGTCGATCCATGGCGGAGGCGTTCGCACTGCAGGGCGCGACCGTGGTGATCGCCAGCAGGAAAGGTGGGGCCTGCGAGCTCGCAGCGCGACAGATCAGTGAGTCGACCGGCGCCGAAACGCTCGGTATCCAGTGCCATGTCGGTGACTGGGACGCCTGTACGGCCCTTGTCGAGAAGGTCATCGAGCGCTTCGGCCGGATCGACGTCTTCGTCAACAACGCCGGGATGTCGCCGCTGTACGAGTCGCTCGGTTCGGTCAGCGAATTGCTCTTCGACAAGGTGATCGACGTGAATCTGAAGGGTCCGTTCCGCTTGTCGGCGCTCGTCGCCGAGCACATGGCTGCAGGTCGGGGCGGCTCGATCATCAACGTCAGCTCGGTCGCCGCCTCGCAGCCGTCATCGGCCGAGATCCCGTACGCGGCAGCGAAGGCGGGCCTCAACTCGATGACGATCGGGCTTGCCCACATGTTCGGTCCGAAGGTCAGAGCGAACGTGATCCAGCCGGGACCGTTCCTCACCGACATCTCGAAGGCCTGGGACCTCGATGCCTTCGACGCTCAGGCCAAGCAATCGATCCCGCTTCAGCGTGGCGGCCAGCCGGACGAGATCATCGGCGCTGCGCTCTACCTCGCCAGCGATGCGTCGAGCTACACGACGGGCAGTATCGTGAAGGTCGACGGCGGCATGACCTGGTAGCCCCGCCCCCCAAATGGAGTTGATGGTCGGCAGCGGGACGAACTAGGACTGTCCACCAGTGCCTGACCCCGATCCTGAACCTCCCCGACCCGGCGGGCGCAACTCGCCGGGCTGGCATCTGCTGGTCGATGCGCTGAAGCCACAGCGGATGGGCCTCTTCGTCGGCATGCTGGTGGCGCTCGGGTGGACCGCTGCCCGCGTCTCTGTTCCCCGTCTCGTCCAGCTCGGCATCGACCGGAGCATCCAGGGCGAGGATCCGCTCTGGCGTTGGGCGCTGCTCGTTGCAGTGGCCGGGGCGGTGTCCGGCGTGTTCCTGGGGCTTCGACGGTACGTCGCCTTCCGCAACGCGAGAGCGGTCGAGGCGCAGATGCGTGACCGCCTCTTCGCTCACATTCAACGGCTCCACAGCGCGTACCACGACCGCGTTGCCACTGGTGAGCTGATGAGTCGGGTCAACACCGATCTGAATCAGTTCCAGAACGTCGTCACGATGGTTCCGATCACCACCGGAAACGCGCTGATCGTGATCTCGGCCGCCGCCATCATGTTCATCCTGCAACCGACGCTGGCCCTGCTCGCTGTCGTCGGTTTGCCCTTGGTCAACGTGCTCGGTCGCCGCTTCTCCCAGCAGCTCCACGAACCCCTGGTCGCGGTGCAGGAACAATCCGCCGAGGTCGCCGGCGTGGTCGAGGAGACGCTTTCGGGCATGAGGGTCGTCAAGGGATTCGGTTTCGAGTCGACGCAGGACGCGAAGCTGGCAAGGGCTGCCGATGAACTCTTCGAGCAGTCGCTGAAGACATCCGGGGTGCGAGCTCGCTTCCTGCCGGCCCTCGAGCTCGTGCCCAACCTCGGCCTCGTCGCCGTGTTGGCGTACGGAGGCCACCTGGCGATCGAACGGGAACTGACCGTCGGCGAGCTCGTCGGTTTCAACCTGTATGTCGTGATGCTCATCCAGCCCCTCCGGATGCTCGGCATGGTCGTCGCTCAGGGGCAACGAGCCATCGCTGCGGGCGAACGAATCGACGAAGTCCTGGCCACGGCTCCGGCCATTGTCGATCCGGCACACCCGAAGCACCTGCCGCCTCGCTCCCGCCAGACCGGTTCGGTCGAGTTTCGGAACGTGTCGTTCCACTACGAGAACGAAGGCCCTCCCCTGCCGGTCCTCGACGATCTGGATCTCCGGATCGACGCCGGCGAGTCTGTCGCCATCGTGGGAGCAACGGGTTGCGGCAAGAGTACGGTGGCGCGGCTCCTGCCCCGGTTCTACGACGTCACGAACGGTGCGGTTCTGCTCGACGGGGTCGACGTCCGAGATCTCCGGCGCCACGAACTCAGACGAGCCGTGGCGCTCGTGTTCGAGGACACGTTCCTGTTCTCGGGGAGCGTCTACGACAACATCGCCTTCGCTGACCCGTCGGCGCTCGAGGTCGATGTTCGTCGTGCTGCCCACCTCGCCGGCGCGGCCGATTTCATCGAACAGCTCGACCGCGGTTTCGACACGCCACTCGGCGAACGTGGCTATTCGCTGTCCGGGGGACAACGCCAAAGAATCGCGATCGCGCGGGCTGTACTCGCCGATCCTCGAGTGCTGATCCTCGACGATGCGACCTCGGCCGTCGATCCGTCGAAGGAGCACGAGATCCGCGAGGCGATGGCAGAGGTGATGGACGGACGGACGACCATCGTGATCGCTCACCGACCGGCCACGATCGCTCTGGCCGACCGGGTCGTGTTGCTCGACGAAGGACGCATCGTCGCCCAGGGTTCGCACGAGGACCTGCTGGCTGCCAGCGAGCGGTATCGGCAGGTTCTGGCCAGCGCCGACCCAGCGATCGCAGCGGCCGGCGCCGACGTTGCCGAGGCAACGGGAGGCAACTGATGGGTTGGCTCCAGGGTGGAGTGGACGAGGGCGAGAAGCTCGATCTCACCGCGACCACCAAAGTGCTGCGCCGAACGGCCGCACGGATCGCTCCGTACCGACGGGGCGCGTTCACTGCGCTTGCGCTTCTCGTTGCATGGACCGCCACCATTCTCGCTGGGCCGTTCCTCGTGCGAAGAGCCATCGACGACGGCATCCGCACCAGTGATCGTTTCGTCCTGAACACGAGCGTCGCCGGATACCTCGTGGCCGCTGGACTCGGGTACGTGCTGTACCGGGCAGCCATTTTGAAGCTGGCCACCGTCGGAGAGCACTTTCTGCGTGATTTGCGCCGAACGGTCTTCGATCGGCTGTTGAAGCAGTCAATGGCGTTCTTCGACCGGGAGAAGACCGGTGTCCTGGTGTCGAGGATGACCTCCGACATCGATTCGCTCTCCGAGCTGGTGCAGTTCGGTCTGCTGATGTTCACAGCCGCTGCGCTCCAGCTGATCGGAACGACTGTGGCGCTCTTCCTGCTCAGCTGGCAACTGATGCTCATCTGCCTCGTTTCGATTCCCGTTGTCGCATTGGCGTCGGTCAAGTTCCAGCGGGACTCGAACCGGGCCTACCTCGATGTCCGGGACGGCATTGGTTCGACCCTGTCTGCGCTCCAGGAAGGCATCAGCGGTGTCCGTATCGTCCAGGCCTTCGCCCGTGAGGACGTGCAGGCCGATCGGTTCGCCGAAACCAATCAGGATCTCTACCGGGCACACATGAAGTCCGTGAAGGTCGCCGCCTGGTACCTCCCGATCATCGAGTTCGCAGGCACGGCCACCACCGCTGTGTCGATCGGGGTCGGCGGCTGGTTCGTGAGCGAGGGGCGGTTGTCGATCGGCACCGTGGTCGCGTTCATCCTGCTGCTCCAGGGTCTGTTCGAACCGGTGCAACAGCTCAGCCAGCTCTTCAACCTCGTCCAATCCGCGACCGCGTCGCTTTCCAAACTCTTCGGCTTGATCGATGAGCCGGTCGACGTCGCTGATCCGGCGTCGCCGATTGCACTCCCCAGTTCCGGCGACCTCGTGCTCGAAGGCGTGCGGTTCTCCTATGGCTCAGGCCCGGAGGTCATTTCGGGGGTCGACCTGACGATCGCTGACGGCGAGCGAATCGCCTTCGTCGGACCGACCGGTGCCGGCAAGTCCACGTTGGCCAAGTTGGCGGTCCGCTTCTACGACCCGACCGCCGGCACGGTCTCCTATGGCGGCGTCGACCTTCGTGATGCGTCGCTTGCCGATCTCCGTTCGCGGATCTTGGTGGTGCCCCAGGAAGGTCACCTCTTCTCGGGCACGATCGGCCAGAACATCGCCATTGCCAGACCAGGAACGGGCGAGGCTGAGGTGCTCCGGGCTCTGGAGGGGATCGGCCTTCTCCGCTGGCTCGAGCAGTTCCCCGACGGCCTCGACACCGAGGTTCGCGAGGGCGGGAGCCGTCTGTCCGCCGGCGAGCGACAGATCGTCTCATTGGCTCGGGCCGCTCTCATGAATCCAGCAGTGCTGGTCCTGGACGAGGCGACGTCGAGCCTCGATCCAGGAACCGAGAAGGTGATCGAGGGTGCCATGGAGTCGCTGATGCGGGACCGGACGGTCATCGCCATCGCCCATCGGCTCTCGACGTCCCAGCGGTGCGACCGGGTCGCCGTCGTGGCCGACGGTGGCGTGGCCGAGCTCGGCACCCATGACCAGCTGGTCGCCCGTGGCGGACAGTACGCGGGGCTCTTCGATGCGTGGCAGCGGGGCCTCGCCGGCATGGGCTCGTCTGCACCGGAAAGGACCGAGTAGGTTCCCGTCCATGGGAGTCCAACTGGCCAAGCCGTCCATCGATCTCGGCATCGTGATCACCGACAGTGAGAAGGCGTTGGCCTTCTACCGGGACCTTCTCGGCTTCGAACACGTCGCCGACACGCCGATGCCCATCGGTGGTGGTGGGACGATGCATCGCCTGATGTGCGGGGACAGCATGATCAAACTCGTGAAGTTGAACACCGACCCACCCACGGGCCCGCACGGCGGCATCGTCGGTGCCACGGGCATTCGCTATTTCACGATGCAGGTGACCAACCTGGGCGAGATGCTCGCAGCATGCGCTGCGGCCGGCATCACGATCACGGTGCCGGAATCCGAGATCCGTCCAGGGGTGTCGATCGGCATGATCGAGGATCCTGACGGGAACTGGGTCGAGTTCGTCCAGCAGAGCTGAACTGGTGACGTAACGCCGGGCTCCCGCAGGTCTAGCATCCCGTCATGTCGAGGCAAATCGTCTGCCCGAAGTGCCGTCGCTTGCTCGGGCCAGCACTTGCCGTGCTCCTGGTCAGTGCAGGCTGTTCGAGCGGTGGGGACGACAGCGCCGGATCAGTGACGTCCACGTCCGTGGCACAAACGACCGCCGAGCCGACGACCGGCGTGATGGACGGACCGCTCGGCGCCTGCCCGAATCTCCCGACTGGTTCGAGTTCCGCCGATTTCAGCGACGATGGCACCTTCGCTGTCACGATCGAGTCGTTCGATGGCGTCGAGAAGACCGCATCGGTCGACGTCGTGCAGTGGCTCATCGGGCAGGACGCCGCCGATGCCTACGAGGCCGACACCGGCGACGACCAGGGACCGCCGAACGACTACTACGTCCTGAACGAGAACCCACAGCTGCGTGAGGTGAGCGTCACAGACGACGCTGTGGTGCGTCTGGTCAGGCTGAGTGTCGACGGGTCGGCCGATGTCTCCGTTGGCACCCTCGCAGAGCTGCCCGACTATCTCGTCGAAGGATTCTCCAGCACCATCTGGTGGGCCACCCTCACCGATGGCGTCGTCGTCGAGCTCTGCGAGCAGTACGTCCCCTGACCGATGTGCGAGCACGTCGAGGTTCGCTGGAGACGGAGTCGTGGAATGCCCATTCGAGGGCGAGTGTTCGATCGTCCATGACCACAGCAACGTTCCAAGGCACCGTCATCGCTCAATCAGACGACACCGTCGTCGTCGAGGGCAACCACTACTTTCCTGCAGCGTCCGTCGTGTGGGACCACCTCACGAAAACCGACCGGACCACCGATTGCCCATGGAAGGGCACCGCGTCGTACTACACGATCTCGGTTGACGCCGAGACCGCCGACAACGCCGCCTGGACCTACCGGGAACCGAAAGAGGCTGCGGCCGAGATCAAGGATCACGTCGCCTTCTATCCCGCGGTGTCAGTGACCACTTCCTAGCTCGAGCTGGGGCGTGGCACACTCTCCCGGTGCTCCTCAGACCTCTGCCCGTCACGCGACGACCCCTCGAGCGACGACCTCATCTGTTGCGAGTGGCCCTCATCGCCCTTTCGGCGCTGCTCCTGATCGGCGCAACGCAAACGACGCCCGCAGCGGCCCAGGACGAGCGTCAGACCATGACGTTCGACGACGTCGCTGCGATCGACGAGTTGCATGATGGGCACGCCCGGGTGCTGCGACTGTACTGGACCTTCTTCGACCGCCGACCCGATGCCGGCGGCGCTCTCTTCTGGCTCGATCAGTACGAGCGCTGCCAGTCGATCCAGCGCATCGCGGAACATTTCAACGCGAGTTCGGAGTTCGTCGACACATATGGAGCCCTCGACGATGCCGACTTCGTCGATCGCGTGTACCGAAACACCCTCGATCGCGCTCCGGATGCAGCTGGCCGCCGGTACTGGATCGGGCGCCTCGCCGACGATCTCTCGCGGCCCGAGCTCATGGTCCACTTCTCCTATTCGGACGAGTTCGTCGAGAGCCGCCCACTTCCCTCTGACGGTGTGCCGATCCGGTCCTGCCGCGATCTGGGACCGGTCGAGGGTGGACAGCCACGGGCATTCGCCATCACCGCCTGGCCAGTGTTCGGGACGGTCGGCGACATCGAGCTTCGCCAGCCGTCGGCGGCGGTCGAGCTGATCGGGTTCCATCAGTCGAATCACGACGGAGCTCAGGGCATCGTCACCGCACACGGAGCGGCCTCGTCGTTCACGATGTCATCTCGCAACCGGGACACCAATAGGCGCGGCGCAGCCGACATCGCCGCCCATCCGCTCGTCGAGGTGCGGGCGCCGGTGACAGGCACCGTCGTTCGCGGTGGTGGGTACGTCCTCTACTGCCGATACGCAGACGACTACCTGGTGATCGAGCCGGACGGCCACCCCGGAATCGAGGTGAAGGTCCTCCACATCCTGGGCCTCCACGTCCGCACGGGTGACCGGGTCGAGGCCGGCGTCACCGTCATCGCCGACCACCCCAATCAGCTGCCCTTCCGATCGCAGATCGACGGCTTCACCGGGAGCCCGGCCTGGCCTCACGTGCACGTCGAGGTCGTGGACACGTCGATCCCGGATCGCCCGAGCGCCGGTGGAGGATGCTGATCAGCTTCAGCGTTGGATGAGGCCAAGCTCTGCCGCCAGCGTTTCGTAGGCATCGATTCGGCTCCGAATGACATCGAGGCTGGCAGTCCAGAACGTCGTATCGGTGATGTCGAGATCGAACGCGGCCCCGAGATCCTCCGCTGAGTCCATTCCCACCCGAGAAAGCAGATCGTCGTACTTCACGCGGAACACGTCTGCATCCTCGCGGTACTTCGCGAACAATCCGAGACCGAAGAGGTGTCCGAAGGTGTATGGCCAGTTGTAGAAGTGGGCGCCGTAGTAGTGGCCCTTCAACAGCCACATCCACGGATGGGCTGTGGATTGATCGATGCCGTCGCCGAATGCGTCGAGCTGCGCCTGGCCCATGATCTCGCACAGCTCGCTCGCTCCGAGCAGGCGGCTCTGCCTGCGGGCGAAGACCTCGGTCTCGAACAGGATTCGCGAGCGGATGTCGACGACGACCTGATTGGCTCCCGCAAGATCGGCGTCGAGCAGCGCAAGGCGGTCGAGCCCATCGAGGGTTTGGAGACCGTGGTCGACGGTGAGCGTCTCGCAGAAGATGCTCGCCGTTTCGGCCAACGCCATCGGGAGCCTGCGCTGGAGCGGCGTGCGACCGGCCAGGGCCACGTTGTGGTAGGCGTGGCCGAGCTCATGGGCCGTGGTCTGCGCAGCATCGATCGAACCGGACCAGTTGAGCAACACGAGCGAACGATCACCGACGAACGGCATGCAGAAGGCGCCACCGACCTTGCCGTCGGCCGGGGGTGCATCGATCCATCGCTCGTCGAGTGCTCGACGGACCAGGCCACCGAGGGGACCGCCGTACGAGCTGAACGCCTGGTCGACGATCTCGATGCCATCGGACCACGAGAGCTCGCTGTCGACCCCCGGCAGTGGCGCGATCATGTTCCACCAGGCGAGCCCGCCGCCCTCGCGGGGCTCGTGCATCTCGGCCTTGATTCGCAGCCAGCGACGAAAGTCCGGCAGAGCGGCGTCAACCGCGGCGGTCAGGGCGTCGTAGGTCTTCCGGCTGACGCTGTTGGCGTAGAGCGACGCATCGAGCGGACTGGGCCATGCGCGTCGCCGATTGACGGTGTTGGCGTCCCCCTTGATGGCGTTCAGCGCTGATGAAATGGGCGTCGCGATGGATGCCCATGCGACGACCTCTGCCTCGTAGCCGGCCTGTCTCGCGGCCTCGTCAGGCGCTGTTGCCATGCCCCGCACCGCGTTGATCGGAAGCGACTCGCCGTCGATCGTGGCCCTGAGCTGCGACGTGAGATCGGTGTGCAGCCGATCCCAAGCTCCGGGCCCCGTGGTCGAGAGTTCGGCGTAGAGCCCTTCCTCGGCCTCGTTCATCTGGTGTGCGGTGCGGGCCGCGAGGCGCAGGAGGGGGCCTCGATGCTCGGCGGCCTCGGGACTGACAGAAACGAGCTCGTTGACACCGAGCGATGACACCCATTCGGCAAGTCGGGCGACGAGCGGTGAGGCTTTCGCTGCGAGGTCCTCGATGGAGCCCATGATGGCCTGGGCGGGCTGGTTCCTGGTGTCGGTCGCGAGGTAAGAATACACGTATGCCTCGAGCTCCTCGAGCGTCGCGAGCACGGCGTTGTGTTGCGCCAGGACCCGGTCGGCTGCTTCCCCGTCAGACGCCGTGACCGGTCGTGGCTCGGTTCGGCGGATCTCGAGTTCGTCGTACGTGGCGATGAGGCGATCGACGTCTGCGTGGAGCTGCTCTTGCGCTGCTTTGAAGCTGCGCGAATCGAGCGACGGGTGGACGTCAGCGACGCTCCAACGGGGCAATGTTTCGCCGGCAGATGAGTTCATCCGTCGATCGTAGGACGGTGCGCTCGACGGCAGCGAACTTTATGCGAGTCTTCTTTACAACGCCTTTTCGACCGTTCGTTCACCATGTACTCCTCGACTCGGAGGAAGCATGCACGAAGGATCAAGCGAACCACTGCCCATGGCCTCGCAGGCCACCACCCCTCCAGCTTTCGGCCTACCTCAGAGTCCCCCGATCGCCCCGCCAGCCGACCCCCGCCCGGGTCTCTCCGCCGCTGGCGAGAGCGGGCCCCGACCAGCAACGGCACCGCCCACCGCTGCTGCGTCGGGGTCACGACCTTCTGCATCCAAACCGCGGCGCCGGGCCCGCACGATGTTGGCGTTCCTGGCCGGCGCCGGCATCGCCGCCGGTAGCTTCGGTCTCGGTGCCGTCCTCACCGACGACGAGTCGGCTCCCCTGGTGGCCATCGACTCGCCGACTCCGGTCAGTGGCGGCCTCAGCGAGGACACCGCGGCGCCGACCTTGGTGCCCCAGGCGCAGTCGACCGATCCGGTGGCTGCGGTTGCAGCGGGCCTCGGGCCGTCGGTCATCCAGGTCGAGACCGATCTCGGGCTCGGATCCGGCGTTGTCTACGCCGAAGGTTTGATCCTCACCAATCACCATGTCATCGACGGTGCACAACAGATCCGGGTTCGGACCTCGGACGGTCGTACTCTCGACGCCGAGCTCCTCGGCAGTGACGAACGTAATGACATCGCCGTCCTCTCCGTGGCCCCCGGATCCGATCTCCCCGTCGCTTTGATCGGATCGAGCGACGACTTGTCGGTCGGTCAGCTGGCCGTGGCCATCGGTAGCCCATTCGAACTCTCGCAGACCGTCACCGCCGGCATCGTCTCCGCACTCCACCGGCCTGTGGTGAACACGACAGGTGGGTTCAATGCCATGATCCAGACCGACGCTCCGATCAATCCGGGGAACTCGGGAGGTGCGCTCGCCAATGGGGCGGGCGAAGTGATCGGCATCAACACCTCCATCCGCACGGACGGCACCAGCAACGGAAACCTCGGGATCGGCTTCGCCGTCCCGATCGACACGGCCATCAGCGTCGCCGAACGCATCACCAGCGGAGCGTCCCTCGAACCAGGGGTGCTCGGTGTCACGAACTCGACCGAGGTCGACAACGAGGTCGGTGTCGTGCTCGGTGAGGTCGTCGTCGGTGGAGCGGCCGAGCGAGCCGGCATCGAGACCGGCGATCGAGTGCTCACGATCGACGGAGCGCCGGTCACGAACTTCGGTGAGGTCGTCGGACTCGTACAGAGCAAGTTCGCCGGCGGCGAGATCCTGCTCGAGATCGTACGCAGCGGTCAGACGCTGAGCGTGTCGGCCGTGCTCGACTGAGCCCTCCGGCACCTCAATCGAGCTGAGCCGTCAAGGCAGTGTTGTCCGAGGGGACCGGCGTCTGTGTCATGTCGAGATGCAGGCGACCGCCGTGGTCGGTGTAAGGGTGGGCGGCGATCACCTCGTCGTTGAGCTCGACACCGAGACCCGGCGCCGTCGGGGGCAGCACATAGCCGTCTTCCCAGACGAGCGGTTCGCGAACCACCGCATCGTGAAAGGCGGTCTGGATCGTTTCCAATATCAAGAAGTTCGGGCAACTGAATCCGACGTGGGCTGCTGCCGCATGGGCGATCGGGCCGCAATAGATGTGGGGCGCGATGTGTGCGTTGTAGGTCTCGGCCATGGCTGCGATCTTCTTCGTCTCCCAGATCCCTCCGGAACGGCCAACGTCAGGCTGGAGAATGCTGACGCCGACATCCAAGGCCTGTCGGAACTCGATTCTCGTGGTCAATCGTTCGCCGGTCGCGATCGGAATCGACGTCGCCGCCGCCACCCGCCCGAGCGCTTCCATCTGATCCGGCGGGCACGGTTCTTCGAACCAGAGCGGGTCGTAGGGTTCCAGCCGTTTGGCCAGGCGACGGGCCGACGAGGTGGTCATCTGGCCATGCGTACCGAAGAGGATGTCCGCTCGGTTGCCAACGGCTTCGCGAATGGCCCGCACATTCGCCTCACTTCGCTCCAACTCCACCAGCGAGAGCTCTCGGCCGCCTTGGATCGTGTACGGGCCGGTGGGATCCTGCTTGACGGCAGTGAAACCATGCTCGACGTAGTGCACCGCCCGCTCGGCTGCAGCATCGGGATCGTGGTAGGGATCGGGCTTTTCATCGGCCGGGGCGGGTGCGCCAAGCGCTCGGTGTGCACTCTCCGGGTACAGGTACGTGTAAGTGCGGAGCCGATCGTGGAATGCCCCGCCCAGGAGGTTGTAGACCGGCTGCCCGGCTGCCTTGCCGAGGATGTCCCAGACCGCGATCTCGATACCGCTGAAGACGCTCATGAGTGTTGGATCTGGGCGTTGGGTGAATCCGGCGGAATAGACGCGGCGAAACATCGTCTCGACATCCGTGGCGGCACAACCGGCGATGTATCGCTCGAACGTGTCCTCCACCATCGAACAGGCGATGTCGGCCGAGAAGGGGATGCCGTAGCACTCGCCGACGCCGGTCACGCCATCATCAGTCGTGACTCGCACGAGCACCCAGAACGAACCGCCGATCCCCGTCGGGGGAACGGTGGCGAACGTTTCGATGTCTTCCAGCAGCACGGGCGAAACGTACCACTCGGAGAACCGTCGGGAGCGGCTGCGTTGGTAAGGTCCGGCTGTGACTGACTCTGCGATCATCTACACCAAGACCGACGAAGCACCGGCACTCGCCACCTACTCGCTTCTGCCCATCATCGCGGCATACGCCGGCGCAGCCGGAGTGGCGGTCGAGACCCGGGACATCTCGCTCGCGGCGCGGACCCTGGCCAGCTTCCCCGAGACCCTCTCCGACGATGAGCGAGTCAGCGACGATCTGGCCGAGCTCGGTGATCTGGCGAAAACACCGAAGGCCAACATCGTCAAACTGCCGAATATCAGCGCCTCGATGCCGCAGCTGCGTGAAGCCATTGCCGAGCTCCAGGCGAAGGGGCACGCCCTCCCGGAGTACCCGGATGCTCCGTCGACCGACGCCGAGCGCGACATCAAGGCCCGCTATGACCGGGTGAAGGGCAGCGCCGTCAACCCCGTCCTGCGTGAGGGCAATTCCGACCGTCGTGCGCCCAACGCAGTCAAGGAATACGCCCGCAAGAACCCCCACTCGATGGGCGCCTGGTCGCCGGACTCGAAGACGACCGTCGCAACCATGAGCAAAGGCGACTTCTTCCACAACGAGCAAGCGGTCACGATGAGTGCGGCCGACACGCTTCGAGTGGAACACACCGATACCGACGGCAATGTCACCGTGCTCGCCGAATCGATTCCCGTACTCGCCGGAGAGGTCGTCGACGCCACGTTCATGAGCAAGCGTGCGCTCGTTGCCTTCCTCGCCGAGCAGGTGCAGGTGGCCAAGGCTCGAGGCGTGCTGTTCTCCCTGCACCTGAAGGCGACAATGATGAAGGTGTCAGACCCGATCATCTTCGGTCACGCCGTGAAGGTCTTCTTCGCTGACGTCTTCGAGAAGTACGGCGACGTCATCGATGCCTCGGGTGCCAACGTCAACAACGGACTCGGTGGCCTGCTGGGCGCCATCGGTTCGATCGACGGCGGCGACGCCATCTCCGCTGCGATCACCAAGGCCTACGAAGACGGTCCGGACCTCGCCATGGTCGACTCCGACAACGGCATCACCAATCTCCACGTCCCGAGCGACGTCATCATCGACGCCTCTATGCCGGCGATGATTCGAACCTCTGGTCAGATGTGGAATGCCGCTGGTGAACCACAGGACACCCTGGCGGTGATCCCCGACAGCAGCTACGCCGGCCTCTATCGGGCCACGATCGACTTCTGTCGCAAGAACGGGGCGTTCGATCCAACGACAATGGGCACTGTGCCGAACGTCGGGCTCATGGCGCAGAAGGCCGAAGAGTACGGCTCGCACGACAAGACGTTCGAGATCCCTGCAGACGGCACGGTGCGCGTGCTCGACAGCGCCGGAACCACCCTCATGGAAAGCACCGTGGAGGCCGGCGACATCTGGCGCGGTTGCCAGGTCAAGGACGCACCTGTCCAGGACTGGGTGAAGCTGGCCGTGAACCGGGCCAGGGCCACGGGTTGGCCTGCGATCTTCTGGTTGGACGCGAACCGGGCCCACGACGCCCAGCTCATCACCAAGGTCACCACCTATCTCGCCGACCACGACACCGACGGGCTGACGATCGAGATCATGCCCGTGGCCGAGGCCACGACCTACACCCTCGAACGGACCAAGGCAGGCGAGAACACGATCTCGGTCACCGGCAACGTGCTGCGCGATTACCTGACCGATCTCTTCCCGATCCTCGAGTTGGGCACCAGCGCCAAGATGCTGTCGATCGTCCCCCTGATGAACGGCGGCGGGTTGTTCGAGACCGGGGCTGGGGGTTCGGCGCCGAAGCACGTGCAGCAATTCGAAAAGGAGAACCATCTCCGATGGGATTCGCTCGGAGAGTTCCTCGCGCTGGCCGTCTCGCTCGACCACTACGGCGAGGTGACCGGTAACGCATCAGCCCGGATCCTCGGTGATGCTCTCGACAAGGCGACATCGAAATTCCTCGACGAGGGACGATCCCCGTCACGAAAGGTGAACCAACTCGACAACCGTGGCAGTCACTTCTATCTCGCCATGTACTGGGCCGAGGCACTGGCGTCACAGACGGCGGACCCGGCATTGGCGGAGCGAATGCGGGCAGTCCACGAGGCACTGACGGCCAATGAGGAAACGATCATCGCTGAGCTCAACGGGGCTCAGGGTGTTCCCATGGACATTGGCGGCTACTACGCACCAGACGAGGCCTTGGCCGCGGCGGCGATGCGGCCGAGCAGCACGCTCAATGCGATCATCGACGCTGTCTGAGCCACGACCATGACCATCGGTGCCCGCCTGGCCGTCGCCAGACGTGATCTCGACGCTCACATCGCTCGAATCGAGGCCGAGGCGAGGGCCAACGGTTCGGCCTCGATCTCGTTCGGAAAGCGGATCGGCGACGGCACGAGTGTCGCCGTCGAGCGGCTCAACGAGATCGCCATCCTCGAGAGGCTGACGAAACAACGACGGATGGTCGTGAGAGCGCAGGCGAAGCTGGACGAGGGTTCGTATGGCACCTGCGATGCGTGCGCCTCGACGATCAGCGATGCTCGGATCGAGGCCCTTGCGTGGGCCATTCACTGTCTCGAGTGCGCCGACCTCGAAGCCGTGCCGGAAGCGAGGCACCAGCCAGGTCCCTCAGCCGCAGCTCAGGGGCCGACGCCGGCCACCACAGACACTGGATCGCCATGGGACTCGGTTCGGTGGACCGACTGAACACTCGCCGACCGGCGCAGGTCGGTCGGCAGGCGTAGTGTCGGCCCTCGCCGCTTCATCTCGAGTGGCCGAACGACCAGAAAGGCTTGTGATGGAGCCGACCGAGGGTGCCCGCACGTTCCTCCTCAGTGGTGAGGCCTATGACGGATTCATGGGTCGCTATTCCCGACCGTTGGCCCGGGTGTTCGTCGACGCCAGCGACGTCGTCGGAGCACAACGGGTGCTCGATGTCGGCTGTGGCCCTGGCGCGTTGACCGGCGAGCTGGTGTCGAGGCTCGGAAGCGACGCAGTCTTCGCGGTCGATCCTTCTCCTCCATTCGCCGCCGCGTGTCGAGAGCGGCACCCCGGTGTCGATGTGCGGACAGGGCGGGCCGAAGAACTTCCGTTCGAGACGGACAGCTTCGACATCGCGCTCTCGCAGCTCGTGTTCCACTTCGTGAGCGATCCTGACGCAGTCGTTGCCGAACTCGGGAGAGTGGTGCGTCCTGGTGGCTCCGTCGGCGCGTGCGTCTGGGACTTCGACGAGGGCATGGAGATGCTTCGGACCTTCTGGGATGCCGCCCTCGACGTCGATCCGACCGCCCCGGACGAAGCGAGGACGTTGCGCTTCAGCCGCGAAGGAGAGATCGCTGAGCTGTTGAACGATGCCGGTTTCGAATCGGTGACCGAGCGCACCCTGACATGCTCATCCCGATACGCGAGCTTCGACGAACTCTGGGAGGGTTTCCTGGCCGGCATCGGACCAGCCGGGTCGTACTGTGTCTCGCTCTCGCTCGATGACCGTGCAGCAGTGCGGGCAGCCATGTTCGAACGCCTGGGCTCGCCATCGGGCCCCTTGACGCTCGGAGCAGTCGCCCGCAGTGCTCACGCCACGATCCCCCGCTGAGGTCTCCGCTCTCAAGCAGGCTGGGTACGGTGCCGACACCATTTCCATGGAGCCTTCACCAGTCCCCCAGACCTGCATCGACTACTTGCAGAAGCTCAGCAGCCACGTGGAGGGCCGCCCGGTGCTCTATGCGACCAAGTTTCATCGCCCGGAAGGAAAGTTGAAGGGCACCTCGACCGTCGCCGTGGCGAAGTTCGCGGCCAATGCCGCGTTGAAGGCGGCCAGTCGCGCGATTGCCAGCGGTATCCCGGGCGACGGTTGGCTGATCGCTACGCCGGCGGGTATCGCCGTGTTCAAGAAAAGTCTGATCGGCGGGGTCGGCAAGCACCTGGGAACTCTCACCGCCGACGCGATCGCCGGTGTTTCCGTGGCTCACGGCAAGAAGGCCACCCGAACCCAGATCACGATCACAATGGCCGACCAGTCCTACGCCACGGTGTGGGTGAAGACGGCCGAGACCTATCCGGCGCTCTCGCCGTGGATCCGAGGCCAGAGCGCGGCCCAGGCCGACGCGCAGTCGCCACTGAAGGCGGCGCCAGGCACGGTCCTGTTCGATCCTGACCAGCTGCTGAACTCGTTGCCAGGTCACTGAGGTCACTGGGTCGCTGAGTACGCGGACCGATCCCCCAAGCAAAACGCAAAAGGCCCCGGCTACTGCCGGGGCCAATGGCGTGCACTGGGGAATCAGCGCTTCTTCTTGGCCGCGAGGAGCCACTCCTTCATCGGAGCCGAGGTGCTCAGCTTGACCGAGCGGCTCTTCTTGATCTTGATGGATTCGCCGGTCTGCGGATTACGCCCGGTCCGGGGAGCGCGCTCGCCCATCGAGAACGTTCCGAACCCTGGCCATGCGACCTTCGCGCCGGACTTGACCTCTTCTGCAGTGTGATCGAAGAAGGCTCCGAGGACGGCCTCGGCGCTCTTCTTGTCGGTTCCGGCGCGTTCCGCGACGGCCTGGATCATTTCTGCCTTGGTTGCCATGTGCAACAACTCCCGCTTGTTTGTTGGTGGGTGAATGGAACGCTTAGAGCACCAGAAACGGCGGCGGAAGTGGGGGATGCTGGTCAACTCTTCGCCTGACCTCGCGACGAGTACCCTCACCACAGCGAAAGGGGGTGTGCGATGGATGACCGACCGACGCGTCTCACGCAGTTCAGTCACGGCGCTGGTTGAAGCTGCAAGCTCGCGCCCAGCGCGTTGGCTCACGTCGTGAGCCACCTCCCAACACCATCGAATGCCGCCCTCCTCGTGGGTCCGGCCACCGGCGACGATGCCGCAATCTGGCGTCTCGACGAGCATCGGAGTCTCGTCTCCACGGTCGACTTCATCACCCCTGTCGTCGACGACCCGCGCACCTGGGGCCGAGTAGCAGCAGCCAACAGTGTTTCTGATGTGTATGCCATGGGCGGGCGACCGTTGTTCGCGCTGAATCTCGTCGGTTGGAACGTCGAGGCTCTGTCGACCGAGCTACTCAGCGAGGTGCTCAGCGGTGGACAGGACATCGCAGACGAGGCCGGATTCGTGATCGCCGGTGGTCATACGATCGATGACCCAGAGCCGAAATACGGAATGGCGGTCACCGGTGAGGTGGCCACCGATCGCTATCTGACGAACGCCGGGCTGCGGCCGGGGCAGGACCTCATCCTCACCAAACCGCTGGGAATCGGCGTGATCACCACGGCGATCAAAGCCGATCTCGTCGCGCCAGACGTCGCCGCTGCGGCGGTCGCGTCGATGATCAGGCTCAACGATGTTGCAGCCCGTGTCGCACTGGCGGCTGGCGCAACGGGGTGTACCGATGTCACCGGTTTCGGCCTCACGGGCCACCTCGGTCGGATGGCCCAACAGAGCAGGCTCACGGCTCATGTCGATGTGGCGGCGGTTCCGTTCATCGAAGGCGCTCGCGAGTTGGCAGCCGAAGGCATCATCCCCGGCGGAAGTCGGCGCAATCTCGACTGGGCCTCCGAGTTCACTGATCCGACCACCCATGACGAACTGACCCAGGTGCTGATCGCCGATGCCCAGACGTCTGGAGGGCTCGTCTTCGGCGTGGATCCCAGCGAGACCGAGGGTGTCCTGGCCGAACTCGCTTCGACTGGCCATCGTGCGGCCTCGATCGGCTGGACAGAGTCTGCTTCGGGTCACGCCATCATCCTGGACTGAGCGAGGCAGCGGTACGACGAGATCAGGAGCGCTCGCTCACGAACACCGGGATCTCCCGATCGGTCTTCACCTGATAGTCGGCGTAGCTCGCAAAGACGGCAACAGCCCGCTCCCACCACGTAGCCCGTTCGTCCCCTGTGACGAGGCGAACCGTCGCTGCGAACGGCTCGGGGCCGTCCTGTACCGTGACGTTCGGGTCCGCAGCGAGGTTGTGGTACCACCCCGGATGACTGGGGGCGCCGCCTTTGGAGGCGATGATGGCGTAGTCGCCGTCATGTTCGACCCGCATGAGTGGGACCTTGCGGACCTTTCCGCTCTTGTGGCCCTTGCAGGTCATCACGATGATCGGGATACCGGTGTCCCGCAGCGTGTTCGCTTCGGTGCCGCCCGAACGTTCGAAGGCCTCGACTTGTTCGGTGACCCAGTCCCAGGTGCCCGGTTCGTACTCGCCTTGGATCGCCATGACGTGAGCCTACGTCACCAGGTTGAGCCAATGGTTGGGGTCAGCCGACGTGGCCGACATGCGCGACTCGTCGTCGGCCCGCAGCACCGGCGAAGACGAAAGCGAAGACGAACACGACGGCACCGGCCAGCACGATCACAGGTCCCGAAGCGACGTCGAGGTGATAGCTCGCATTCATGCCGACGAACCCGGTTGCGGCACCGATCACCGTCGCAGACCAGAGCATGGTGGAGAAGGTCGACGTGAGCAGCCGCGCCACCACTGCGGGCAGCACGAGTGCCGCGGCAATCAGCGTCACACCCATGACGTTCATCGTGGCGAGAATGGCCGCCGCCAGCAGACCCATGAGGACCCCGTCGGTGACGGCGACATTCACCCCGCTGACCTCGGCGACATCGGGGTCGAAGGTGACGAACAGCAGTCTGCGGTAGCCGGCGGCGATCACGGCCACGGTGAGCGTGGTGACGGTAAGGATGACCCACACATCGGTGGTCGAGACGCCGAGAACATTGCCGAAGAGCGCCGCGTCGGCATTCTGTCCTGTACTGCCGAACACCTGGATCAGCGCGAGTCCGAGCGCGAAGGACGCCGTCGTGACCACACCGATTGCAGCGTCTGATCCCACAGGGCGTCGACGCGTGATCCCGCCAATGAGCAGTGCGGAGGCCAGACCCCACACTCCGGCGCCGAGGAACACGTTGACACCGAGGAGTGAGGAAACGGCAAATCCACCGAAGATCGAGTGAGCGAGCCCGTGCCCGATGTAGCTCATTGATCTCAACACGACGTAACAGCCGATCAAACCACAGAGGGCGCCGGCGATCGTGGCGACGAGCAGACCGTTCCGGAAGAACTCGAACTCGTACGGACGGAAGACGTCCGAGAGCAGCGAGGCGATGATCATCAGCCCACCACATCCGAGGTGACGGACCGGAGATCGATCGGGTTCGGGCCGCTCGCGCTGTCGAAGGAGTCGAGCGGTCGCCGCGCGTCGACCACGACGGGCATACCGGCGTGGAGGAGCACTTCCATCGGTGAGCCGAAGGTGGCCTCGAGAATCTCCGGAGTCAGCACGTCCACGGGGGCGCCGGAGCCGATCACGCGGACGTTGAGGCAGAGTACGGCAGGCAGGTGCGCTGCGATTCCGTTGAGGTCGTGGGTGGTCACGACGATTGCGAGCCCGTCGTTTCGGAGTTCGTCGAGCAGATGGAGCACCTCGTGCCGGGTTTGGACGTCGAGCCCGCTCGTCGGCTCGTCGAGCAACAACACATCGGCTTCGGTCATGAGCGCACGAGCCAGGAACATGCGCTGCTGCTGTCCGCCACTGAGAGCGCGAATGTGACGATCAGCCAGGCCGCCGAGGCCGAGGCGGTCGAGCACAGCATCGAGTTGACGACGCTCGGCCCGCCGCTCGCTCGCAGACGACCAGAAACGTTTCACCGGCCGGGTGCGGGCCATGAGGACGCACTCGGCCACCGTCACCGGAAAGTCCCAGTTGACCTGCTCGAGTTGAGGAACGAAACCGAACCGAAGTCCTCTCGTGCGTTCGACCGTACCGGCAGTGGAAGCGACGCTCCCGGAAAGCGCCCTCAGCAACGTCGTCTTGCCAGAGCCCGAGGGACCGACGATCCCGAGGAAGTCGCCGCCCGCCACATCGAGCGACACGTCCTCGAGAACGAGGTCGTGTTCGTAGGCATGGGAGACGCCTCGCACCCGGATCAAGGGCTCGGTCGGTTCTGTCCTGGCAGCTCGGTCGAGATGGCTCATTGCGGGTACTCAGCTTCGTCCTGGGCGACACTGCGGGGAACGAGATTCTCGAGGGCCGCAGGATCGCCGCCGAGTGCGGAGGTCATGGTGATGTAGTTGCTGCGCATCAGTCCCACCCACGAGTGGTCAGCGTCTCCGGGAGCCCCCGGCAGGTCGTCGTCCCGCAGCGTGTCGACGAACGTTCCGCCGGCCTCGCTCGAGATCTGGTCGAGGATGGGGGAAGGGAACACCTCGGAGCCGAAGATGGCGGGCACCCCGGTGTCGCGAACCTGATCGATGAGTGCGGCCACTTCTCGAGGCGAGGGCTCGCCGAAGTCGGCCGGCTGAATTGCCCCGATGACGGTGAAGCCGTAGTTGTCGGCGAAATAGGCGTAGGCGTCGTGGTAGGTGAGCAACACCCGATTGGCTTCGGGAATGGTGGCGAAGCTCGTGACCATGGCTTCGTCGAGTTCGGCGACGATGGCGGCGAAGTCGTCGTAGTTCCGCCGATAGTCGTCGGCTCCGTCCGGGTCGATCTCGGTCATGGTGGCTCGGATGATCTCGCCGTACGCCAGGGCGTAGTCCGGGTCGGTCCACAGGTGGGGGTTCGGCTTGCCCTCGTCCTCTGGGAACGAGAAGTCGTACTTGTACTCCGATGGCGAGAGCGACTCGTTGCCCAGCTCGACCAGCGGGGCGGCCTCGGGCTTGTTGGCGAGTGCCAGCTCCTTCGTCGGCTCCTCGAGGACCAGTCCGTTGATGAAGATGGCGTCGGCGCCGGAGAACAGCTCGGCCGCCCTCGGCGAGGGTTCGAAGGTGTGGGAGTTGGTGCCCTCCGGCACGATGCCGACGATCTCGGCTCGATCACCGATGATGCCGGCGGCGATCGAGGTGATCGGGGCGACCGTGGTGACGACGGTCCGTCCCGCAGCCGACGAATCGTCGGCATCGGTGTCGGCTCCGCATGCAGCGGCCAGCATGGCGACGACGGTCAGCAGCGTGAGAAGGCGGTTCGTCGACACGCCGCCACTGTAGAACTGTTGCAACCAGGTCGCAGTACCGGGCGGCTCCGGAATTTCGATGCCTCCGGTCGGTGAAGCGACCTACTTCCGAGGCTCGCGAGGGAGCCCGAGCACCCGCTCCCCCAAGATGTTGCGCATGATGTCGGAGGTACCGCCCATGATCGTGTAGCCGGGTGCGTAGGCGAGCCCTTTGCCGACATCATCGAACAGCATTGCATCGGCGCCGAAGACCTTCGCCACGAACTGTGCGACCCGCCACTCGTGTTCGGTGCAGAAACACTTCGTGGCGGCACTGAAACCGGCCGGTGCCTGGCGGAGGACCTCCCGGTACACGAGGAGGCGGCCGACCCGGTAGCCGGTCTCGAGTCTCGCGATCTCGTCTCTGACCACCGGATCGGTCGTGTCGGCTCGTTCGAGCGCCAACTCATACAACGCCTTGTTGGACACCAGCCGGTCGATGCCACCCCGCTCGTGTTCGAGCTGCTTCATCGTCTGCTTGAAGGCGTTTCCCTCGAGGCCCACGAGATTGACGATCGGGACTCTGACGTCGGTGAAATAGACCTCGCAGAAGTGGCGATTCGTGGTCATGTCGGTGATCGGGCGAACCTCGATGCCGGGCGTGTCCATGGGAACGACGACTTCTGAGATTCCCTGGTGAGGTGGCCCGTCGGTGGCGGTACGACAGATCAAGTAGCAGTAGTCGGCGACCTCGCCGAAGCTGGTCCAGATCTTCTGCCCGTTGATCACGAAGTCGTCGCCTTCACGGACGGCTGAGGTCTTGAGTGCGGCGAGATCGGATCCGGCATCCGGCTCACTCATGCCGATGCACCAAGTGGATGCGCCACTCAACATCGCTGGGAGGTATTCCGCCTGCTGGTCGGCGGTGCCGTAGGCGATGAGGGTTGGCCCCATTTGGCGGTCGGCGAACCACATCGCTGCGATCGGAGCACCGGCGGCGATCATCTCCTCCGCCACGATCACCCGCTCGATCGGCGGCCGTTCCTGTCCGCCGTGGGCCCTCGGCCAACCCATGCCGATCCAGCCTTCGTCCGCCATGACCTGCGCGAATTCCTTGGAGAATCCGTTGATCCACGAGTCGTTGTGTCGACCGAAACGGCGGACGCCGTCTGCGGCGACGTCCCGTGCACGCTTCTGGAGCGCTTCGAGTTCGTGATTCAGGCGGAAGTCGAGCACATGGCCTCCAGGTCGGGTGCGCGTATTGTTTCACACCCCTGTCCGAGCACCAGATCCAGTCACACGATGGTTTCCCGTAGTCACTCACTCCGCGGCGATCGTGTGCCACATTGGCACCATGACGATCTGTGCATTTCTCGGTCTCGGGACCATGGGTTATCCGATGGCAGGCCACCTCGCGTCCTCAGGGCACGACGTACGGGTGTTCAACCGGACGTCGGCTAAGGGTGAAGATTGGGCCGCTCAACATGGCGGCGTGGCCTGCGCCAGCCCCCGGGAGGCAGCTGACGGCGCAGATTTCGTCATGGTTTGCGTCGGCGGTGACGACGACGTTCGCGCCGTGTTGTATGGCGACCAAGGAGCGCTGGGTGCTCTCGCAACGGGTGCCGTCGTGATCGATCACACCACAGCGTCTGCGGTGCTGGCCGAGGAACTGGCGGTCGCCTGTGCAGAGGGAGGTGTCGGCTTCATCGACGGCCCGATCTCTGGCGGACAGGTCGGAGCCGAGAATGGGGTGCTCAGCGTTATGTGTGGTGGTGAGCCCGAGCACTTCGCCGCTGCTCAGCCGGTGCTCGAGGCCTATTCCTCCACGATCACGCTCGTCGGCCCTGCCGGCTCGGGCCAGCGCACCAAGATGGTCAATCAGATCCTGTGTGCAGGAGCGATCCAGGGAGCAGCGGAGGCCCTCGCGTTCGGGATGAAGGCCGGTCTCGACATGGACCGAGTACTGAGTGCAGTGACCAAGGGGGCTGCGGGTTCGTGGTACCTGACCAATCGAGGCGAGACCATGGTCGCCGATGCCTTCGACTTCGGGTTCGCGGTCGACTGGCTCGCGAAGGACCTCGGCCTGGTCCGCGACGAGGCGGCCAAGCTCGGGAGCGCCACTCCACTGACCGAGTTGACTGCGCGTTACCTGGCCGAGCAGCAGGATGCGGGCGACAACCGCCTCGACGCAACGTCGATCATCCGCCGCTATCGCTGACCGGGCTCTGGCTCGTTTCGTTCATCGAGCCCGTGTTCGCGCGGGTCAAGTCGCACGGTGTTCACGTGCCGGTGAAGGTGGGCTTGCGCTTCTCGACGAACGCCGCTGCGGCTTCCTTGTGATCTGCTGTACCCATCGATCGCACCATGGCAGCGGCCTCGGCGTCGAGCGCAGTGGCTAGATCGGTGTGGAGTGCCCGATTCAGGTTCTCCTTCATGTAGCGAAGCGCGATCGGTGCTCGCTCGGCCATCGTCTGGCACCAGCCGAGCGCGGCATCGGCGAATCCGTCGTCCGGTAGCACCTGGTTCACGATCCCGAGCTCGAGGGCCTCGGCCGATGTGAGGCGAGGAGAGGTGAAGTAGAGCTCCTTGGCCTTGGCCGTTCCGACCAACTGAGTGAGGAACCAGGAGCCGCCGAAGTCACCGCTGGCGCCGACGTTGGCGAAGGCGGTGACAATGATGGCCCGTTCGGCTGCGAGGCGGATGTCGGCGGCCAACGCGATCGACAGCCCGGCACCAGCGGCTGCTCCGGGCAGTGCCGCCACCACCGGCTTGGGAAACTCGTGGAGCGCCAGGGACACCTCGCGTTGCCGTCGGCGGAGGAAGGCGATTCGATCCTCGTGGCTGGCAGGTTGGCCAGCGCGCGATGACCCGCTGCTGTTGGCCTCGTGCATGCCCTTCACATCACCGCCGGCGCAGAACGCTCCCCCGTTGCCGGTGATCATCACGACTCGCACGTCTGGATCGGCAGCCATCTCCGGGAGGGCAATGGCGAAGCCGGAATAGATGCCGTTCGACAGGGCGTTGCGGCGCTCTGGCCGATTGAAGGTGATCACACCGACGTTGCCCTCGATCGATGCGAGGAGATCCTCGGTGGTGGTGTCGATGGTGCGTCCCATCGTGGCAGCCTGCCACTTCGGACGGCGGTCGATCAAAGAATGGTCACTGCTGCTGTTGATGTTGCGCCTCGGCCTCAGCGTTGCGGAGCCGGACATCGCCTTCGGCAATCGTGGTGAAATCCGTTCCGTCGTCACTGAACGACGCCGATCGTCGGCGAATCTGCACCGCAGCGGTGACGTCGGACGTCTCCGGACCGACGAACGTTCCCCGGAACGGCATCACGGCGTCGTAATCGGCGCCATGGCCGATCTTCACGTGGCGTTCGGTGGGGATCAGTCCGTTCGTCGGATCCATGGCCATCCACCGCTGGCCGGGGATGGCGACCTCGACCCACGCGTGGGTCTGCACCGTGACCAGATCGTCATCGGTGTCGGAGCCGTCTGCGTCGGCTTGGGCGAAGAAGTAGCCCGAGACGTAGCGGGCCGGCAATCCGGCGGATCGGGCCAGCGTCACCATCAGATGGGCGTAGTCCTGGCAGACCCCGGCACCCCCCTCGAACGCTTCCGCAGCGCTGGTGTTGACGGTCGTGGCGCCGGGTTGATAGCTCAAGTGATTCCGAACCTCGTTCTGCAGGTCGGTGGCCAGCCCGAGGACGTGGTGGCAGTTGGCACGACTCGTGCGGGCCAGATCGGACATTGGCGCCGAAGGCCGTGTCGACGAGGTCTCCATGAGATACTCGAAGTGATCATCGACGAAAGCGGGATCGTCCAGTTGTTCGACACCGACGAGGGTCGTGAGCTCCTCGGGAGCGCTGGTCTCAACAGTCGCCTCGGCCATCACTTCCATGGCGATGTGTGGAAGACGGACGCCGAACGAATCGACGATCGTTCCCCAACCATCGACGAACGAACGCATTGTCGCCGGCGGCGAGACATGGAGCTCGTAGTCGAGCACCTGCTGATACGGCGTCGTGGCCGGACATGCCCTGACCTCGTTGTGAGAGTCGACGGCGAGGGCGTTGTACGTGAACAACGTGCGGTAGCGAACGTCGAATCTCATGCCGGTGACTCCAAGGAGTCAGCGGCGCCGAGTCGGAGAGAACGCAGACCGTTCTCGAGCGGCAACAGGAAGAACTCGGCGGCAAGCGAAGCGCCGAACCGACGAAGGTCTCGCTCGACGTCAGCCAGTGTCTCCCCGAGGTCGCCGGCGGCGGGGTCGAAGGCATCACCGAACCGAAGACTCGCCCGGAGGCTGCCGATCACCCGTTTCGATCGGGATTTCGGTTCGGCTCCGAGCATGTCGATGGACTCATCGAGGTAACGAACGCAGAAGTGGACCGACCTCGGAGCGGCATCGCTGTACAGCAGGAGGTCGATGATCGTCCGCGGGTCGTGGAACCCGGCGTACTGACGTCGGTGGGCTTGGAGGGCGGTGCAACACCGCAGGGTCATCGCCCACTCGTGGGGTTTCTCGGGGAGGTGGTGACGGTGCCGTGCTTGCAGCATCATCGTGGTGAGGAGCGCTCGTTCGGTGAGCCGGCCGATGGTGAAGTACGTCCAGGCGTCTGATCGCAGCCACGTCGCGTCTGCGGTGCCAACGATGCTTTGGCAGCGCCGACGAAGCATCGAGCACAGCTCGCTGGCATCAATGGGTCCCCCGTCGTGGCGGAACTCGAGCCAGAGGCGGTTGATCTCCTCCCAGAGTTCGATCGGCAGGTACTCCCGGTTGCCCCGGCTGTTCTCCCGCAGCCGGCGGACACCGTCGAGTGCCGACCCTCTCTTGGCGCCGACCAGACAGTGGGCGGCGAGCGTGTCGTTGTCGAGACCGACCTTCTCGATCGTCTCCGCCGGGAACCCCGTCATGGCGAGCACATCGGTCCAACAGACCTCCCGCTCGGCTTCGGGACTCTCGAGAAGACGGTGGTAGACCACGTCGATCACTCTGGCCATGTGTTCTGACCGTTCGAGATAGCGGCCTAGCCAATACAGGTCCTCGGCCGATCGGGCCAGCATCACCATTTGGTTGCCTCATCATCGAGATTGTCGACGTCGTCGGTCAGGACCCAGGTGTCCTTCGAGCCTCCGCCTTGGGACGAATTGACCACCAATGACCCCTTGCGCAGGGCGACCCTGGTCAGTCCGCCGGGAAGAACGTGAGTGTCGGCTCCGGACAGGACGAACGGACGCAGATCGATGTGCCGAGCTTCAAGCGAGCCGTTGATCAGGCATGGGTGGCGACTGAGGCTCAGGACCTCCTGGGCGATGTAGTTGCGAGGATCAGCCTCGATCTTCGAGGCCACTTCGATCAGTTCGGCTTCGGTCGCCGTCGGTCCGATCACGAGGCCGTAACCACCGGCCTCGGCCACCGGCTTCACCACCAACTCATCCAGCCTGCTCAGCACCATCTTTCGTTGGTCAGGATCAGTGAGCAGGTAGGTGTCGACGTTGGCGATGACCGGCTCCTCCCCGAGGTAGTAGCGGATCATCTCCGGCACGTAGGCGTAGACCGCCTTGTCATCGGCGATGCCGTTACCGACGGAGTTGGCGATGGTCAGGTTGCCGGATCGCGCCGCACTCATCATTCCGGCGACGCCGAGTGTCGAGTCAGGGCGGAAGACAACCGGATCCAAGAAGTCGTCGTCGATCCGGCGATAGACCACGTCGACTCGCCGCAGACCACGAGTGGTCCGGACGTACAGGACGTGATCTTCCACGACGAGGTCGCGTCCTTCGACGAGATCGACGCCCATCTGTGTCGCCAGGAAGACGTGCTCGAAGTACGCCGAGTTGAATACGCCGGGCGTGAGGACGACCACGTAAGGGCTGGAACCGGCGGCCGGTGGCGCTGTTGCCTGCAGTGCTGAGAGCAGGAGGTCGCCGTAGTTCGAGACCGGTCGGACCCTGCTGTCTCGGAACAGCTTGGGGAGCAGCCGAGCCATCGCCTGACGATTCTCGACGACATAGCTGACGCCGCTCGGCGACCGGAGATTGTCCTCCAGGACTCGATAGGTGCCATCGATGTCACGAATGAGGTCGATGCCGGCGACCAGGCAGCGGGCGCCCGTCGGAACCACGATCCCGACCGCCTCCGGGCGGTAGCCCTCGGCGCTCATCACCAATCGGCGAGGAATGACGCCGTCATGGATGATCTGTGCTCCACCGGCGTAGATGTCGTCGAGGAACGCATTGAGAGCAGCAGTCCGCTGAATCAAGCCTCGCTCGATGGTGGCCCATTCCTTACCGGGAATGATCCTCGGGACGAGGTCCATCGGGAAGGTCCGTTCCACGCCGTCGTCGTCGCCATAGACGGTGAAAGTGATGCCTTGGCGAAGGAACTGCGCGTCGATCTGTCCGACGGCTCGGTGCAGATCCCCCGCTGCGAACTGCCCGAGACGATGGAGGAGTTGCTCGTAATGGGTGCGGGGCGCCCCGGACTCGTCGACGGCTTCGTCGAAGAAACCCTCGTGCTCGTAGCCCGCTGTCAGGTCCGCCAAGGTTTCCATGTCCTCTCGAGTCAACTCACCGTAGAAGCACAGAGCAAATGGCGCTGAGAACTGAACGCAATCTGAAACGTTTCCCGCAGGAGTTCACGCTGACGAGACACCCAGCGCGACCCCATTTGGTCAGCCGAGGCCGGCGATGAACTCGCCGATCGCAGTCGGCTCCGCCTGCGGGGCGAAGCGTTTGATGACGTTGCCGTCGGGGCCGATGAGGAACTTGGTGAAGTTCCAGGCGATGTCCGCTTTGCCCTCGTCGTCGGCGGCTTGGGCCTTGAGCAGCGTGTAGAGCTCTGCTTCGTGGTCACCGTTGACGTCGATCTTCGAGAACATCGGAAAGGTGACGTCGAACGTGCTGGTTGCGAATTCCAGGATCTCGGCGTCGGTGCCGGGTTCCTGATCGGCGAATTGGTTGCACGGGAAACCCAGGACCGTGAGTCCGTCGTTCTCTTCATGAAGCGTACGCAGACCTGCGTACTGGGGCGTGAGGCCTCATTTCGAGGCGACGTTCACCACCAACGCCATCTGGTCACGAAAGGTGCTGAAGTCGACGTCCTCGCCGGTGATCGAGGTCATGTGTAGATCGTGGAAGTGGTCCATCAGCGCAGAGTAGCGATTCTTCGGTCGAGCGTCGGCGATCAGCGGACTTCGACGAGCGGAATCAGATCCTCGATGTCGCCAAGCGAGCACAGTTCGGTGCCTTGCGACATCACGGTTGCCGAGCCGCATGCGATCCCTAGAGCGACCGAATCGACCAACGAATCGCCGCGCCGAAGCCCGACAGCGATGCCGGCGACGAGCGAATCGCCCGCGCCCACCGCACTTCGTACCTGCACGGACGGGGCTCGGAAACGGACGACGGCGTCCTCGGTACAGAGAAAAGCACCGCCGGCCCCGATCGACACCAGCAGGGCGCCGACGGGCGAGTTGGCCAGTACCTCACGTGCGGCGGCCTCGATGGCTCGTTCGTCGCCGAGGTTGCGCCCGACCACGGCGGCCAGCTCACGAGCACTCGGCTTCACCATTGCCGCCGACGATCCGAGAGCGTCGAGCAGCGCCGACCCGGACGTGTCGATGATCAATTTCGTCTCGCCGAGCAGTCTCACAAGTTGGTCGATCGAACCCTTCGGGAGTTCCGGCATCGACCCGGACATGACCGCAACAGGGCTGTCGATCGCAACCTCGGCCATCAACTGTCCGGCCTGAGCGAAGTGAACCTCATCGGTCGCAGGTCCGGGAAAGACGAACCGATACTGCTGGCCGGTGGTTGTTTCGTTGACGGTGAAACTCTCCCTGGTCTCACCCTCGATCGGCAGGGCGATGAACGGAATCAGCTCGCTGGCCAGGAGCCGCCCGAAGCGGTCGCCGACCGCTCCGCCGACCGCAGCGATGGCGACAGTGTCTTCGCCGAGTCGCTGACACACGCGGCTGACATTGATGCCGCCTCCACCGGGTTCGGTTGACGGGGCGGCGCAGCGAAGCTTGTGCATTGGCGCTACGAATTCGACGCTCGAGGAGATGTCGAGCGCCGGATTGAGGGTGAGGGTGACGATCGGGCCACTCATGCGTCTGCCCCCGCTTCGGCTCCGGGTGCCCGCAGCATCAAGGCAGACCGGACGGCTCGACAGGTCAGCGTGCCGTGTTGGTTGAACCCCCGATGTTCGAACTCGACGATTCCCTGGTTCGGTCGGGAGGAGGACGGCCGGCTCGACCGCACTTCGGTCTCCACCCGCAGTGTGTCGCCATGGAACATCGGGGCGGGGAAGACGGTCTCGGCGAAGCCGAGGTTCGCAACGGTGGTGCCCAACGTCGTCTCGTGGACCGAGATGCCGACGACCATGGCGATCGTGAGCATGGAGTTCACCAACGGTTTACCGAATTCCGTCTCGTTCTCTGCGTAGTCGAAATCGAGATGCAGCCACGCCGGATTCATGGTCATCGATGTGAACATCACGTTGTCGGATTCGGTGATCGTGCGGCGGATCGCATGGTGGATCACGAGGCCGGGCGTGAGCTCTTCGAGCCACTTGCCCGTGACGGGTCGCGGGTCTGGCGTGGTCATGTCGGCTCCTCGGCTCTGGCGAGTGTGTTGCGGGCTTGGGCAGCAAGCGGTTCGTCGACCATCTGCCCTTCGAAATCGATGGCGGCTACACCGTTCGCCGACGCTTCGTCGTAGGCGGCCAGAAGGCGTCTGGCACGATCGAGATCGTCCACGCTCGGAACGAAGGCAGCGTTGGCGATCTGGACCTGGGACGGGTGGATACACAACTTCCCTACATATCCGAGATTGCGGGCCGATTCCGCCTCTCCCCGAAACACAACCTCGTTGCGGAAGTCCGTGACGACCTGATCGACGATCGGGACTCCGGCAAGACGAGCGGCGAGCACGGTCCTGGATCTGGCGTAGGCCACCTCGAGGTTGGACGTCGTGCGGACGCCTCCCATGTCGGCGATGTAGTCCTCGGCTCCGAAGTACGCGCCGACGACGCGAGGGTGGGCCAGGAGCGATCGGCAATCAGCTACGCCCAAAGCCGTTTCGAAGCCGGCGAAGATACCGACGTGGTCGAGCCTGGCTCGATTCATGGCTGCCGCGGCACGATCCAGGTCGCTGAAATTGTCGACCTTGGGGATCACGACAGCAGATGCCTCGGGGGCAACTCCGGTTGCGATGTCGTCGTCGAACCAGGCCGAGGCGATCGCGTTGACACGGACGATCACCGCGCATCCGGCGGCAACGAGGTCAGGGACAGCGGTCCGAGCCGTCGCCCGTGCTTCGGCCTTGGCGTTGGCGGGTACGGCGTCCTCGCAATCGACGAAAAGCAGATCGGCGCCCCGAGCGGGGAGCTTGGCCAAGAAATCGGGCCGAACAGCGGGGGCAATGAGCACGGAGCGCATGCGGCCGAGCGAAGTGAGGGGTACGGGCATCGCCCCATCGTTCCAGACCCCGGGGGTCGGCACGAGTACGGTTCGAGAATGAGCGTAAAGACTACTCGGACACCGCCACGAACGGCCCTGGTCACGGGGGCATCGAGCGGCATCGGAGCGGCGACCACACGAGTGCTCGCCGGCGCCGGGTGGCACGTCGTTGCCGCCGCCCGTCGGAGGGACCGCCTCGAGGCGTTGGCCGAGGAAACCGGCTGCGTGCCCATCACCCTCGACGTCACGGACGCGGGAGCGGTTCGCACCGTTGGTCAGTCCGAACCGTTCGACCTGGTCGTGAACAACGCCGGACTCGGCCGGGCGATGGGGGCGATCTGGGAGGCGTCGGACGACGATGTCGAGCGGACGATCGAAACGAACGTGACCGGGTTGGTGAACATGACTCGCGCCGTACTGCCCGGCATGATCGAGCGGGGACGGGGCCACATCGTCAATGTCAGTTCGGTCCTTGCGCTCTACCCAGGGCCTGCCGCGCTCTACGGCGCAACGAAGGGTGCGGTTCGGTTGTTGTCACAGGATCTCCGCCAGGAGTTGCGAGGCACAGGGATCCGCATCACCGAGATCTGCCCCGGCCGTGTGGCCACCGAGTTCTACGACGTGGCGCTGGACGATCCCGCTGCTGTGGCTGCGGCGAAGGACACCGGGATCCAGGACATCACGCCTGACGATGTTGCGCAGGCGATCCTCTACGCCGTCAGTGCGCCGTGGCGGGTGAACGTGAGCACGATCGAGATCGTGCCAACCGAACAAACCTACGGCGGCGCCCAATTCACCCCCGTTCATGGGGTCGGCGCGACGCGAACGGTCGGCTGGACAACCTAACGATCGTTCGGTAGGTTGCGCTCGATGTCACTCGCCTCCGACACCGACCACGAACCGATCGGGCGGGTTCGCATCCTCGACGAGGCGGCACAGCTCTTTCTGCGTCATGGGTACGCCGCCACCTCGCTCCGTGACATCGCCTCCTCCTCGGGGATGCAGGCCGGTTCGGTCTATTACCACTTCGGCTCGAAGGACGAGATTCTCGAAGAGATCCTTCGCCGCGGCATCGTCGCCGTCGATGATGTCTTCCTCACCGTCGCTGCGTCGCACTCGGCGGAGCTCACCCCCGTGGAACGGCTGCGACGTCATGTCCGAGCCCACCTTGCGGCCCTGTTCGAGCACGGCGCCTACACCGCCGCTCACGTCACCGTGTTCCACTCGGCTCCCCCGTCAGTTCGGGCCGCATCGATACCGGTAAGAGACGCCTACGAGCAGCGCTGGCAGACATTGCTGCGCGAGGTGGCTCCGTATACCGATGCGGATCTGACACTCGTCAGACTGCTTCTGCTCGGCGCAATGAGTTCGGCCCTGGAGTGGTTCACGCCCACCGGCGCTCGCACTCTCGACGACGTCGCCGACACCATCGTCCGCCAGACCGTCAGCGGTCTCGGCATCGCCAACCCCCGACCTGGGAGGACCCCATGACGGCAATCAACACGATTGCATCCCGCCTCGATCTCGGCAGTTCCACTGCCAAGGAGAACCTCGAGACCAATCGAGCACTGGCCCAGACACTGACCGAGCGGATGCAGTGGGCGATCGACGGAGGTCCGCGGCGCGATCGGGCGATCGAGCGCCATCATTCGCGTGGGAAGGTCATGGTCCGAGACCGCATCGACCTCGTCATCGACCAGGGCACGTCGTTCCTCGAACTGTCGACTCTTGCCGGATGGGGCCAGTACGACGACTCGGCCCCGGGGGCCGGCATCGTCACCGGGATCGGCATCGTTCACGGCGTCCCCTGGATGTTCATCGCCAACGACGCCACGGTGAAGGGTGGCTCGCTGATGCCCGTGTCGATCAAGAAGCACGTGCGGGCGCAGGAGATCGCAGAGGAGAACGACCTCGGCTGCATCTACCTCGTTGATTCCGGCGGAGCGTTCTTGCCGATGCAGGACGAAGTCTTCCCTGACAAAGACCACTTCGGGGGCACCTTCTACCGGCAGGCCAGGATGTCGGCGATGGGGCTGCCGCAGCTGTCTGTCGTGCTCGGCGGCTGCACGGCGGGTGGGGCCTACGTGCCGGCACTGTCTGACGAGGTGATCATGGTGGAGGGCATCGGTCGGATCTTCCTCGGCGGACCCCCGATCGTGAAGGCTGCGCTTGGTGAGGTCGTCGATCCTGACGAACTCGGCGGAGCCACCTTGCACACCAAGGTGTCCGGTGTCAGTGACCACCGCGTCGACGACGAACGAGAGGCCTACGCAAAGCTGCGCGAGATCTGCAGCACTGCGAATCGTCGTCGTATCGACCACCCACAGGAGTGGGCCGCCCCCTCCCCCGTCGAGCCGCCCAACTTCGACCTTGACGAGCTGCACGCCGTGGTCAGTGCCGACGCCCGTATCCCCTTCGACATCTCCGAGATCATCATCCGCCTGACAGACGGCTCACGCTTCGCCCCGTTCAAACCAGAATGGGGCGAGACGATTGTTTGCGGCTTCGCCCGGTTGTGGGGTCATCAGGTCGGCATCATCGGCAACAACGGGATCATCTTCTCGGAGGCTGCGCTGAAGGCGACCCATTTCATCGAACTCTGCGAGCAGCGTCAGGTGCCGCTCGTGTTCCTGCAGAATACGACCGGCTACATGGTCGGCAAGGACTCCGAAGCCGCCGGCATCGCCAAACATGGCGCCAAGATGGTCGCAGCCGTCGCTAATGCGAGCGTCCCGAAGTTCACGGTGCTCGTGGGGGGTTCCTACGGCGCCGGAAACTACGGCATGTGCGGGCGCGGGTTCGCTCCCCGGTTCCTGTTCGCGTGGCCGACCAGTCGGATCGCCACCATGTCGGCCGAGACAGCGCAGACCGTGCTGGTCGACATCCGTCTCGCCGGAATGTCGGCAGACGACACGACCGACGAGGACGTCGCCCGGCTTCGAGCCGAGGTCGCCGATCAGTACGAGACGCAGTCGGACCCGTATTACGCCACGTCTCGCTTGTGGGACGACGGCCTCATCGATCCCGTTCACACCCGCGACGTGCTGGGGCTTTGCCTTGGTCTCGCCGCACGACAGGACGCTCCCGCCAGCGGCGGCATCGTCTACCGGATGTAGTCATGCGTATTCTCATCGCCAACCGAGGCGAAATCGCCCGTCGGATCATTCGCACTGCGCATCGCCTGGGCCACCAGACCGTCGCCGTGTACGCCGAACCGGATGCGGCATCGCCCCACGTCGCAGAGGCAACGTCTGCGGTCTGCATCGGCCCCGCCGATCTGGCCGCCTCGTACCTGTCGGCCGAAGCCATCCTGCATGCGGCAGAGCTGAGCGGAGCGGACGCCGTGCATCCCGGGTACGGATTCCTTTCCGAACAAGCTGCCTTCGCCCGTGCCGTCGTCGACAGCGGTCGAATCTGGATCGGCCCGCACCCTGACGCCATCGATCGCATGGGGTCCAAGATCGAGGCTCGGCGCCTCGCCGCCGGTGCCGGAGTGCCGATCATCCCCGGGTACGACGAGTCCCAGGATCCCGCAGTGCTAGCCGAGCAGGCAGCGAAGATCGGCTTCCCGGTTCTGGTGAAGGCGTCTGCCGGTGGCGGGGGCCGGGGTATCAGGATCGCATACGAACCGGACGACTTCGCCGAGGCCCTCAAGTCGGCGACCGACGAGGCCAGGCTGGCCTTCGGCGACGATCGGGTGATCGTCGAGCGCTACGTCACCCGTCCCCGACACGTCGAAGTCCAGATCGTCGGCGACAAACACGGCAACGTGGTGCATCTCGGCACACGGGAATGTTCGGTGCAACGCCGTTACCAGAAGCTTCTCGAAGAAGCCCCGGCCCCGAATCTGCCCGAGGCGACCCGAACGGGCTTGTGTCGGGCGGCAATCGCTCTGGCCTCGTCCATCGGCTACGACTCGGCTGGCACTGTCGAGTACGTGGTCGACGACACCAACGGCGACTATTTCTTCCTGGAGATGAACACGCGACTCCAGGTGGAACACCCCGTCACCGAGGAAGTCACCGGGCTCGACCTGGTCGAACTCATGATCCGTTCGGCCGAAGGCGCCGCCCTCCCGATCGAGCAGGATCAGATCGCCTTCTCCGGCCATTCGTTCGAAGCCAGGATCACGGCTGAAGACGCAAGTCAGGAGTTCCGGCCGGACACCGGGACCGTCCATCAGATCAGCGTTCCCGAGGGCATCCGGTGGGAAAGCGCCGTCGAGGCCGGATCGATGGTGTCACCGCACTACGACCCGATGATCGCGAAGCTCATCGTCCATGCGGCGGACCGCGAGTCGGCACTCGCCGGGCTCCGTCGAGCGCTCGACGAGCTCATCATCGACGGGCTTCCGTCAACGGCACCCTTCCATCGTTGGCTGATCGACCAGCCCCCCGTCGTTGCCGGGCGAGTCACGACTCGATTCCTCGACGAGCACGAGTTTCCACACTTGGATCCATCGATCCACCCGGCCCGAGTGGCTGCGATGGCATGGACAGTGGCCGCGAGAGCGCGGGCTGCGGACAATCCGTGGTCGGCGCTCGACAGTTTCCGGACCACCCCGCACCGGAGTCCGACCACCATCGGGCTGGGTGCCAAGGATGGCTCTGTGGTCGAGGTGGCCCTCGACGATGCGCAGATCGTGGGCGCAACCCTCCGCGGATCGCGGTTCGACTGGGTCGACACCGACGGCGTCAGACGTGCGGCTCCGGTGGTCATCGACGTCGAGTTGGGTCGGGTTGCCATCAACGTCGACGGAGGCACCCACGGGTACGCCGTCGTCTCCCGCAGTCAGCGGTGGTCAGCCGCCGCTGGAGTGGGCCACGCCGTCGACGGCGCCCTGGTCGCTCCATTCCCCGGAGCAATTGCCGAGGTCAACGTGGCTGCCGGTGACGTCGTCGAAGTCGGCCAGACCCTCGTGGTTCTCGAGGCCATGAAGATGTTGCATCCACTCGTGGCCGACGGCAACGGAACGGTGGCCGAGGTGCGGGCGGTCGTCGGAACCCAAGTCGAGAGCCACGCCGTGCTCATCACGTTCGTTCCGTCCGAGTCCCCCTCCTGACCAACGTCGACCACAAGACCCCAGAGCCGAGGAGCGCCACCATGGCCAACCGAAACATCTACATGACAGACGAACTCCAGGCGATCTACGACCAGACGGTCGCCTTCGTCTCGAAAGAGGTCACACCACACGGAGACGCATGGGAGGAGGCAGGAAAGGTCCCACGAGAGGTCCTCCGCTCGATGGGGTCGCTCGGAATGCTCAGTCTGCGGGTACCAGAAGAGCACGGAGGAATCGGCCTCGGCATGCTGGCCTCGGCGGTCTTCTCCGAAGCGCTCGGCTCCTCGACCTTCGCCGGTTTCGATGTGACCGTCCTCGTCCACACGGACATGTCCGGTCCTCACCTGATCAACTCGGGTAGCGATCAGCAGTTGGACCAGTGGCTCCCGGGAATGCTCTCCGGTGAGAAGATCCTGTCGATCGCCGTCACTGAGGCAGACGCCGGATCTGACGTCGCCGGCATCCGCTCGAACGCCGTGAAGGACGGTGATGGCTGGCGAATCAACGGTACGAAGATGTTCATCACCAATGCCGTCTACGGGGATCTCACGATCGTCGCCGCCAGAACCGACCCGGACAACAAGTACGGCATCTCGATGTTCCTCGTACCGGCCGGCACGGAAGGCTTCACGGTGGCCACCAAGCTCGACAAGCACGGTTGGCGTTGCTCCGACACCGCCGAGTTGGTGCTCGACAATGTCTGGGTGTCAGACGCGCAGTTGCTCGGCACCGTCCATCGGGGCTTCTACGAGACGATGGCCAACTTCCAGAATGAACGGCTGGTGTTGGTCGGTATGGGAACTGGCGCAGCCCAGGCCGCCATCGATCAGACCCTGGCGCACTGCCAGGGTCGGCCGGCGTTCGGTGGCAATCTGTACGACCTGGGAGCGATCCGGCAACGCATGGCGATGAACCAGGCGAAGCTCGACGCGGTTCGGGCGTCGATGTACCACGCAGCCTGGATGCACGACGACGGTCAGGACAACGTGAAAGCGATGAGCGGTGTGAAGGCGTTCGGCTGCGAAGCGATCAATCAGATCATGTACGACTGCGTGCAGTTCCACGGCGGCATGGGTTACATGACCGAGACGCCGGTCGAGCGGATGTACCGCGACGCTCGCATCCTTCCGATCGGTGGAGGTGCGACCGAAGTCATGCTCGAGGAAGTGGCCAAACGGTCATACGTCAAGTGAACTGCACTCCATGAACGCAGGTTTCTCGGTGGACCCCGGGGTCCTGCTCGCCGGAGTGCTGCTCCTGGTCGGTGTCATCGCCACCGGGGCGGCGTCCCGCTACCGGGTCCCCAGTCTTCTGCTGTTCCTTGGCCTGGGAGCGCTGGTGGCCGACGACGGGCTTGCACTCGTTCGTTTCGACGACGCACAGCTGGCGCAGAACATCGCGACGCTGGCACTGGTCATCATCCTGTTCGAAGGAGGTCTCGGAACAGAACCAGCTGCCTTCCGCGATGTCGGTCTGCAGGCGGGACTGCTGGCGACCATCGGCGTCGCCGCCACTGCGGGAGTCGTCGGTCTCGCCGCTTGGGGCCTGATGGGGCTGCCCGGCACCACGGCCCTCATCGGTGACTGGGTCTGGTTCCTGACCACCCAGCTCGGCGTCGGCCTCGTCGCCGGGCTCGTGGTGGGGTGGTTCGGTCGTTGGCTCACGGATCGAGTGACGGGCTCGTCTGCGGCCCCGCTCGGTGTGATCACCCTGGCGTTGGCCGCTATCTCCTATGGAGTGGCGGCGGCTGCCGGGGGCTCTGGGTTCTTGGCCGTGTATCTCACCGGTGCTGTGATCGCGAGTTCTCGCCGGTCCGTTCGTCGCGTGATGTATTTTCACGAAGGCCTCGCTGCGACTGCACAAGCGGTGCTCTTCCTGCTGCTCGGCATCCTCGTGTTCCCGGGGGATCTCGTCCCCGAACTCGGTTTGGCAATCGTCGTCGGCGCAACGCTGGTCCTCGTGGCGCGACCGGTCGCCGTAGCCACCGTGCTCTCGATCTTCGCCGTGCCCTGGCGACACATGGTTGTGGTGTCCTGGGGCGGTCTACGCGGAGCAGTGCCCGTGGTGCTCGCCACTGTCCCGTTCACGGCTGGTCATCCGGATGGGGCGCTGATCTTCGATGTCGCGTTCGTGGTTGTCGTGTTGTCGGTCGCTCTCCAGGCGCCGACGGTCGGGCTGCTTGCTCGGCGTCTCGGCGTGCTTGCCGCCGAGCAGACCACGGTGCGCCCGGAGATCATCGCTGTCGATGCCCTCGAGGCCGATCTGGTGGAGATCACAATCCCAGACGGATCGCGTATGCAGGGTGTCAGTCTGCGGTCGTCGGCTGAACTGCCGCGATGATCGAAGGCTTCGTCGACATCGTGACGACAGACGGACAGATGAATTCATTCATCGTCCATCCCGAGGAAGGCGGCCCGCATCCCGTGGTTCTCTTCCTGATGGACGCGCCGGGCATGCGGGAGGAGATCCGCGACATGAGCCGGCGTTTGGCGACGAGCGGCTACTACGTGGTCGCCCCTCAGCTCTACTACCGCGACGTTCGGGAGTACAACGTCTTCGAATCCGGCGACCGGGATCGGATGTTCGAGCTCATGGGCAACCTCAGCAATGCCAAGGTCGTCGACGACGCGATGGCGATGATCGGCCACGCCGAAGCAGACGCGGCTGCGGACGCATCGAGCGTGGGAACCGTCGGCTACTGCATGAGCGGGCCGTTCACCGTTGCGATCGCCGCTGCGTTCCCCGACCAGGTGAAGGCAGCCGCATCGTTCCACGGCGTCGCTCTCGTGACCGAGGCTGACGACTCGCCACACCGACTCCTGGAGCAGTCGTCAGCCGAGATATACGTCGGTGCGGCAGAAGTCGACAGCTATGCGCCGCCCGAGATGATCGATGCCTTCGAGGCGGCGCTCGATGCCTCGCCGTGCCGCGGTCGAGTCGAGTGGTACCCGGGCACCGAGCACGGGTTCACCTTCCGTGAACGACCCCAGTACGTGAAGGATGCCTCCGAACGCCACTGGGAACGCCTCCACGACCTCATGCGACGTAATCTTGGCTGAGCACGACATCGGCGCCGGGTCCGTTGGCAGGGCTTCGACTCGGGTAGAACTGCGCCAATGAACACAGCAACCACCGCCATCGATTTCGACCGCCAGACCGTCGACGTCAGCGATGAACGTCTCGGCAGGCTCCGCCTTTTCAACCTCGTCATGGGGCTCCTCCACCTGGCCTCCGGTGCCTTGATGGTGGTGCTCGGGAACGATTTCGAGCTGGACATCAGCACCTTCGCTCTCGACGGACCTCCGGGAACCCCCCTTTCGGATGGTTCCATCAACCAGGTGTGGGGTCTTCCCTTGGCCTGGGCAACGGCGTCGTTTCTCCTCCTGTCTGCCTTCTTCCACTTCCTCATCGCGTCGCCGCTCGCCTTCGGTACGTATGCAGCTGAGTTGCGACGCAATCGGAATCGCTTTCGGTGGGTCGAGTACGCCCTCTCTTCGACGCTGATGATCGTTCTGATCTCCCTTGTCACCGGAATCACCGACCTGGCTGCACTGATCGCCATCGCGTTCGTGAATGCCTCGATGATTCTCTTCGGTTGGCTCATGGAGATGACGAACCATTTCGACCGTCGGACCTGGTGGACGCCCTTCTGGTTCGGCTGTGTCGCCGGCGTAGGCCCGTGGCTGGCGATCGCCGCCTACCTCTATGTCAACGTCAGCCGTGACGGTGGCCAGGGACCTCCCGGGTTCGTCTACGGCATCATCTTCACGATCTTTTTCTTCTTCAACACGTTCGCCATCAACCAGTACCTGCAGTACCGCAAGGTCGGGGGATGGTCTGACTACCTCAGGGGCGAGACCACGTACATCGTGTTGAGCCTCGTTGCCAAGAGCGCGTTGGCGTGGCAGATCTTCGCCAACACCCTCATCGACTGACCCAGAACCCCGCAACTGGGTGCTGCTTTGGTCTCCATGATGATCATTCCCGCACCCGGTTCCAAGGGTTTGGAGGGTGAGGGCTAGCGTCGGGGGCCATGCCAGACGATGACGTTGCCGACCACATCGATGTCCTGATCATCGGGGCCGGGATCTCCGGAATCGGGGCCGCCTACCACCTCCAGGCCGACTGCCCCGACCGTAACTACGCCATTCTCGAGGCCCGTCGCGCTCTGGGCGGGACCTGGGATCTCTTCCGGTATCCCGGCGTCCGCTCCGACAGCGACATGCACACGCTGGGCTTCAGCTTCAAACCGTGGACGGAGCGCAAGGCGATCGCCGACGGGCCTTCGATCCTCGCCTACCTGAAGGAGACCGCAGCCGAGTTCGGCATCGACCAGCACATTCGTTACGGGCATCTCGTCACATCGGCTTCGTGGTCGTCCGCCGACGCTCGCTGGACGATCACGGCCACCGAGTCCGCAGCTGACGGAAGCACCAGCACCCATGCCATGACCTGCGACGTCCTGCTGATGTGTTCCGGGTACTACAGCTACAAGGGCGGGTATGAGCCTGAGTTCGACGGTCGTGATGATTTCGCCGGCACGATCGTCCACCCACAGAAGTGGCCCGATGATCTCGACTACGCAGGCAAGCGTGTGGTCGTGATCGGGTCCGGGGCAACGGCCGTCACCCTCGTGCCGGCCATGGCCGAGAAGGCGGCCCATGTCACCATGCTCCAGCGGTCGCCGACCTACGTCGTTGCGGCCCCTGACGTCGACGTCATTTCGCAGGGGCTTCGAAAGGCCCTCCCCGAGCGTCTGGCGTACGCCATCACCCGTCGGAAGAACGTGTTCCGGACCGAGCTCGTCTACAAGAAATCCAGGACTCATCCGGAGAAGGTCAAGAGGATGCTCCTCGATCTGGTCCGAAAGGAACTGGGAGACGACGAGACCGCACAGCACTTCACGCCGTCGTACAACCCGTGGGACCAGCGGCTCTGCCTCGTGCCGAACGGCGATCTGTTCGACGCACTCAAGTCGGACAGGGCTTCGGTGGTCACGGCGGCGATCGACTGCTTCGTTCCGAACGGCATCCGGTTGGAGGATGGCTCGACGCTGGAGGCGGACGTCATCGTCACCGCAACGGGGCTCCAGCTGGTGACGGTCGGGGACATGGACTTCGACGTCGACGGCTCCCCCGTTGATTTCGCCAACACCTGGACGTACAAGGGACTCGCCTATTCGGATGTGCCGAATTTGGTATCGACATTCGGGTACATCAACGCGTCCTGGACGCTGAGGGCCGACCTCGTGGCCGAGTACACGTGCCGCCTGCTCAACCACATGACGGAGACGGGTACTCGTGCGTTCACGCCGACACTCAGACCCAGCGATGCGAACATGCCGCGTCGACCCTGGATCGACGACTTCTCGTCCGGCTACATGCAACGCATGATGCCAATGCTCCCTAAGCAGGGTGACCGCGAGCCATGGCTCAACACGCAGCGCTACTCAGCAGATCGAAAACTGCTCCGCAAGGGTCCCGTTGACGATGGTGTGATGCAGTTCTCGAACCCGGCGCTCGTTGCGGTGAGCTGAATTCGAGTTCGCCCGTTGCTGCTCGCTGAATTGAGTGGCTTCAGGCGGTGAGGGCGTCGGCGATACGGGGTTGTGCTGCCTGGAGAGCTGCTTCCGCCTTGGCGATGACGCTCGAAAGCTTGGAACCGTCCTCGTCGGAGAATGCGGTGCCTACGGTGATCGAGAGGCCCATGGCGCTCTCATCATGGTGGCTGAGCGCATCGACGACGAGCATGCTGATCCGGCGGGCGACCAAGGCGGTCTGCTCGCGGTCGGCGCCCCACAGCACCAGAGTGAACTCAGACTCCCCGATTCGGGCGAAGACGTCGCCAGGTCGAATGCTGTCGCGGACGATCTCGCTGAACTCGGACAGTCGAGCATCGGCGGCGGCGGAGCCGGACTCGGCCTCGATCTGTCGATAGCCGTCGACCGAGACACGGAGCACGCCCGCTGCCGCACTGAACGCGTCCTCGGCGTGAGCCTGGAGCGCCCGTTTGCTGACACAGTGCGTCACCGGATCGGTCTCTCGCCTCCTGGCCGACTCCGAATCCGAGGTCGGCGTTCCGGCCGGCTCGGCTGCCAGATGCACGACGCCCATCGTCAGACGCTCACCGGTTGCGGTCAGGAAGGTGGCGGATTCGGTCAACCTGCTCGACCACATCGGCAGCGCCGGCCTGAGGAGATCAACGGCGTGGCTCGAGGCATCAGCTGCATCTGAGCCCCGGCCGACAATGCTTTCGCTGCGAACGTGGAACAGCGTCTCGAAGGCTCGGTTCACGTAGACGTATCGATCGGATCCATCCTTGACGAAGACCGGCATCGGCATGGCATCCACCATGTGGCGCAGCAACTGATCAGAGAGCATTCGGAGTCCTTTCCGCTTCTCCCCAGTTTCGTCGTCCCGGCGACGAGCCCGCTTTATGAAAATGGTCCGTGCGCACTACCCGCTCCTCGTCTTGCGCCGATCCGGCTCCGACCCGAGACTGTCGCCCATGAGTGAGCCCGCCGTCCTGTACGAGAGCACCGACGACCACATCGTCACCCTCACGATCAACCGTCCGGAGTCCCGTAACGCCGTCAACGGCGACGTCGCCAGACAAATGGAGGAAGGCCTGGACCGCTTCGAAGCCGACCCCGAGGCTCGAGTGGCGATCATCACCGGAACCGGCTCGGCATTCTGTGCCGGAGCCGACCTCAAGGAAGTGGCCTCTGGCAATGCTCGCTCGATCTCGACCAAGAAGGGCGGCTTCGCCGGGATCGTCCTTCGGGAGCGGGTCAAACCCGTGATCGCCGCCGTGAACGGGACGGCGGTCGCCGGCGGTTGCGAGATCATGCTTGCCTGCGACATGGCCGTGGTGGCCGAGGGCATCAGCATCGGTGTGCCAGAGGTGAAACGAAGCTTGGTTGCAGCGGCCGGGGCTCTGTGGCGACTCCCACGAGCAGTCGGACCGGCTCGAGCTGCCGAGATGGCCCTCACCGGCGATCCGGTCACCGCAGACGAGGCGCTGGCTGCCGGTCTGGTGAACGCGGTCGTGCCTGCTGAGGAGGTCATGAACGCAGCAAGGGCATTGGCCGCCAGGGTGTGTGCCAACGCTCCCTTGGCTGTGCAGGCCAGCCGAACGGTGCTCTCCAAGGCATTCGAGGCCTCCCAAGCCGATCTCCATCGACTGAGCGTCGAAGCCATCGCATCGCTGGTGGACACCGAGGACTACGAAGAGGGCCCGCGCGCTTTCATCGAGAAGCGCCCGCCCGTGTGGAAGGGACGCTGAGATGAAGCACGCACCGACCGAGGCACCGCTCCCGGCGACTCGCCTTCTCGACCCCGTGTGGTGGCAGAGCAATCCCCAGGAGTCATACCGACGGCTGCTTTCCCATGAGGGCCTGTGGCGAGACGAAGGCAGCGGAGTCTGGGCGGTTGCCCGACATGCAGACGTGCTGGCAGTGGAACGGGACCCGGTCACCTTCGTCAGTCGCCTCGATGACGCTGGGCACTATCGGGCCCAGCCATCGGAGTTCGAGGCCACGATGATCAGCAAGAACGATCCAGATCACCTCCAGCAGCGTCGCCTCATCAATCGACGTTTCACGCCAGGTGCGGTCCGTAAACACACCGAGCACTATCGACATCTGGTCACGGTGCTCATCGATGCCGCCGTCGTCGAGCAGGAGGAAAGGGGATCTGTCGAAGTGGTCGATGCCTGGGCCGCCCAGCTGCCGTGTCGGGTCACCGCCGAGCTGCTCGGGTTCGGCGCGGAGCGTTGGCCCGAGGTGAAGAGTTGGTCGGAGCGACAGATGCGCATTGATCGACGGTTCGCCGAGCCTGAGCTCTACCAGGACCTGCACAACAGCATCCAGGAATGGGCGTCGGTCATGGCCGAGATCCTCCCCGAGCGGGCACGCATTCCGCAGGATGACCTGTTCAGCGACTGGCTCCGGGCCGGGATGGATCCTGGCACGATGGTGCAGGAAACAGGGCTGATGATCGCAGGCGGGGCCGAGACCACCCGAACGGTGATCGCACACGGGCTTCGAGTCTTGTGTGATCACCCAGTCGAGTGGGATCGCCTCGCCGAGCAGCCCGAGGCGGTCGACGACGCCGTCGAGGAGCTGATCCGCTGGGTCACGCCCCTCAACAACATGTTCAGGACCGCAGCCGTCGACACCGAGGTTGCGGGAACAGCGATCGCAGCCGGCGACCGGATGGCCCTCGTCTACCCGGCAGCAAACAGGGATCCAGCCGTGTTCATCGATCCCGATCGTTTCGACATCACTCGCTCGCCGAACCAGCACGTCGCTTTCGGTCACGGCACGCACTTCTGCCTCGGCGCGAACATGGCGAGAGCCGAGTTGCGGATGCTCTTCGGTGAGTTGTCCAGACGCATCACCGACCTCCGGGTGGTGAGCGAGCCTGTCGTCGAGGCGAACATCTTCGCCAGGGCGGTCCGGGAGTTCGAGATCGCGTTCACGATCCGATGAGCCTGGCGATGGTCCGACCGATTCGACGGTGTCGACCCGCTTTGGGAGACTCCCCCGACACGCACATAGGGGGTCGAGGCTGATCATGGCAACCATCTACGACGAGACGCACGAACTGTTCCGTCAGAGCTTCCGATCCTTCGCCGACACCGAACTGGTGCCTCGAATCGATGAATTCGAGACAGCCGGCATCATGGACCGCAATGTGTACGCCGAGGCCGGCAAACACGGGTTCACCGGTTTCAACGTCCCCGAGCAGTGGGGTGGAGGAGGCACGAAGGACTTTCGATTCAACGCCGTGATCGGCGAGGAAGTCGCGGCAATCGGGCTCGGAGGCGGAGGTCTCGGTCTCACGCTGCACAACGACATCACCACTCCCTACTTCGTCGAGTACTGCAACGAGGAGCAGGCGGCGCGCTGGCTGCCAGGGATTGCCGCCGGCGAGCTCATCACGGCGATCGCCATGACCGAACCGGGGACCGGCTCCGACCTGGCCGGTATCGCCACCACTGCCGTGCGCGACGGCGACGAATACGTCGTCAACGGGGCCAAGACCTTCATCACGAACGGCATCAACTCCGACCTCGTGATCGTGGTGTGCAAGACCAACGCGGAGGGAGGCCGCAATGGCATGTCGTTGTTGGTCGTCGAACGCGGCATGGCTGGCTTCGAACGAGGCCGCAACCTCGACAAGATCGGGCAGCACTCTGCTGACACCGCGGAGCTGTTCCTGACCGATGTCCGTGTCCCTGTGGCGAACGTGCTCGGCGACGAGGGCAAGGCGATGGAGTACCTCACCTTCAATCTCGCTCAGGAGCGGCTGTCGCTCGGCATCTTCGGGCTCGCGTCTGCACGGGCAGCGATGGGATGGACAGTCGAGTACGTCAAGGACCGAACGGCTTTCGGTACATCGATCGCCTCGTTCCAGAACACCAAGTTCGTCCTGGCCGACGTCGCAACCCAGATCGAGGTGACGACACCGTTCATGCAGCAGTGCATCGAGAAACTCAACGCCGGCGAGCTGACGGGAGCCGAGGCGGCGATGGCCAAGCTCTGGGGCACCGAGCTACAGGGTCGGGTGACAGACGCCTGCCTCCAACTGTTCGGCGGCTACGGCTTCATGACCGAGTACCCGATCGCTCGGGCCTACACAGATGCCCGGGTGTGCAGGATCTACGGAGGCACCTCCGAGATCATGAAGACGATCATCTCCAAAGCTGTTCTCGCCTGACCTGGGGGTTGAGCCGTCTCAGGACTTGGAGATCGATTCCTTCCACGAGCCCTTGTCGGCCCGTGGTTCCTTCGGCAGCCCCAAGACACGCTCGCCGATGATGTTGCGCTGGACCTGCGACGTCCCGGCGTAGATCGTGCCGGAGCGGGCGATCAGCGCACTGCTGACGATGTTGGCCGGTGTCGCCGGGGTCCCGGCCGGCCACGAGCCAAGGCCGCCGCGTGTGGCCTCGCCCCAGTCGACGAGTGCATCGGGGCCGAGCAGGTCGACCATGTCGTTGGTCATCGCCGTGTGGTACTCGCTCCAGAAGAGCTTGCCGATCGACGATTCTGGACCCGGTGCCTTGCCCGCCAGGAAACGGGTCAAGGCCTGCATCCCGCGGAACCGCATGATCTCGGTCTTGGTGTGGTGTGTCGCCAGCTTCTGCCGGACGATGGGATCGCTCGTCAGGCCACGCTCCTTCAGCACCTCGATCATGGCGTCGAGTTCGGCCCGGAAGCCAAGCGGCTGGATCGTCGCCCCGGCCCCCCGTTCGAAGCCGAGCAAGGTGTTGGCGACCGCCCACCCGTTGTTGATCCCACCGAGGACGTTGTCCTTGGGTGCCTTGGCATCGGAATAGAAGACCTCGTTGAAATGGCTGTCACCGGCAACGTTGACGATCGGGCGAACCTCGACGCCGGGTTGATCCATGGGCACGAGCAGGAACGAGATGCCGGCGTGTTTGGTGACGTCTGGATCGGTCCGGCAGAGCGTGAAGATCATGTTGGCGTGGCTGGCGGCTGACGTCCAGATCTTCTGACCGTTGATGACCCACTCGTCTCCGTCCAACTCAGCCTTGCAGCCGAGTCCGGCGAGATCGCTTCCGGCATCAGGCTCGGAGTAGCCCTGACACCACAGGTCGGATCCGTCGAGGATCCTCGGAATGAAGTACGCCTTCTGCTCTTCGCTCCCCCACTGCAGGATCGTGTTGCCGACCATCGTGATGGAGAAGGCATCGTTGGGTCCCGATGTGGGCGCGCCTCGCTTGGTGAACTCCTCGGCCAGCGCCACGTACTCGGTGTGACTCAGGCCTGCACCGCCGTACTCGGTCGGCCATGTCGGTGCCAGCAGTTTGTTCGCAGAGAGGATCTCGCGCCAGCGGGTGTGCCACGCGTGACGTTCTTCAGGCGGGATGGCGCCGTAGCCCTTCCAATCGTCCGGCAGGTTCTGATCGAGAAACGAGCGAACGGTGTGGCGGTAGGCCTCGGTCTCGGCGGGATACGACAGATCCATGATGTCCTCCTCGGGTGCTGCGCCACGCTACGTCGGCTGACCCTCAGACTTCCAAACGAGGACCGCGAGGATCTGGCCGCCCGCAGCTGGTTCGTTCCCCCTGAATGCTCCGTCACGTCCGCCCCAATGGAATATGCCCTCTGCTGCTGAGGTTGCGACGCCCGGGACACAGTCGACTTGACCATCTACTCGCCAAGGAATCCAATGACACTCTCGGACAAACTGACCGAGCAGAAAGCCCAGTTCGTGGCCAAGGCTCCGGCGGAGGTTGCAACGGTCTTCGATGCTGGCGTCGCTGCGCTCGAAGCTTCCGGTCTCGCGAGCCGAGCTCTCGGCCTCGGCGCCGTTGCGCCGTCATTCACCTTGCAGGGCGCGACCGGATCGGCGGTGAGCCTCGAATCTTTGCTGGCAAGCGGCCCCCTCGTGCTGACCTTCTACCGCGGCGGTTGGTGTCCCTATTGCAATCTCGAGCTCCGGGCCTTGCAAGGCGTGCTCGGTGATCTCACCGATGCCGGGGCCTCGCTGGTCGCCATCTCTCCTCAGATCCCCGACGAGTCGCTCTCGACCGCAGAGAAGGCCGAACTCGACTTCGAAGTGCTGTCGGACCCCGACAACGAACTTGCTCGGCGTTTCGGCATCGTCTTCACGATCGACGACGCCACAAAGGAGATCTACGCGAAGTCCAACCACCCGATCGAGCGGGTGAACGGCTCCGGCTCGTGGGAACTCCCCATCCCCGCGACCTATATCATCGACCGGGACGGAACCATCGCCTACGCGTTCGTCGATCCCGACTACCGCAAGCGAGCCGAGCCTGCCGACATCCTCGCCTCGCTGCTTGGGCTCGCAACGGGCGACGGTAGCTGAGTCCAAACCCGCCGCTGGTCGAGGCCCTCGTTGACGATCGAACCGTCGTCATCATGGCCAGATGTCGCCGATTGTGTAGCCGTTCGGGAAGGGGTCGGTGGGATCGAGGACATAGTTGGCAAAGCCGGTGATCCACGCCTGGCCCGAAACCTCTGGCACGATGGCGTCGTACCGCCCGACGGTCGTCGTGTCGACGATCCGGCCGGTGAAGGTCGTGTCGAGCGGACCCTGGTGGACGAAATCCTCGCCGACGCCCAGCAGCCCTCGAGCGTGCATGGCCGCCATCTTCGCCGATGTGCCCGTCCCGCACGGACAACGGTCGAGAGCACCGGTCCAGGTCGAGGGGCGATCCCAATCGAACGACCCTGAGGACACGGTCACCGCGTTCCGTCGATGCGCCCCGAGGACGGTGGGTGCGCCGGACAACTGCGAGATCGTGGGACCGGTCAGTTCGGGCAGCTCCGGATGGATGACGGGCAACTGCTCGAGCGCTGACGCTCTGATCATCTCGCCCGCCCGCACGATCTCGGCACCGTTGGCGCCGTCGAGGGCGATGCCCAGCTCGTCGCCGTCAGCAATGACGTAGAACATGCCTCCCCACACGATGTCGACGGGGATCTCGCCGAGTTCGGGGACAACCAGCGGTGCATCGAGGTGGATGGCGAATGAGGGGACGTTCCGGAAGGTGACGGCGGTGACCTTTCCGTCCACACAGCTGGCGCGGACATCCACCAGACCGGCGGGCGCTTCGAGGGTCAGTTCGGTGACCGGCTCCACCATCGTGAGGGCACCAGTCTCGAGCAACGCGGTCACGACACACATCGTGTTGCTGCCGGACATCGGTGCGTATTCGCTCTGTTCCATGATGATGAAACCGGCGTCGGCGGCCTCGGTAGTCGGCGGCACCACGATGTTGCAGCACAGGCCCGGATACCCCCGCGGTTCGCGAAGCATTCGCAAGCGAATGTGGTCGGCGTTCTCTTGGAGCCACAGCATCTTGGCCAACATCGTGTCGCCCGGAATCGGCGGCACCCCGGCCGTGATGACCCTGCCCGGCTCGCCTTCAGCGTGGACATCGACGGCGGTCAGCATGCTGGAGAAGCGCATGGAACGACCCTAGGTCAGAGCAACGTCGGGCGAGTCGGCAGCTTTCTCCGCGTATGGATGAATCGAGACTGGTTCTCAGTAGCATTCCAGCGTGTCCCCGTTCGTCCTGGCATTGGTCATGCTCTCGCTGTCACTGCTCGGTGGTGCTGTGCCGCTTCTCGTCGGTCGGCAAACCGACGGTTCCGCAATGCGACGCCTCACGTCGGTGTCTGGCGGCGTGCTCCTCGGTAGTGCGCTTCTGATCATCGTTCCCGAGGGTTTCCACATCGCTGAGGCGTCATCGGATCGCCCGTCAGAGGTATTGCTCGGAGGAGCGTTTCTTCTCGGCTTCCTCGTGATGGTCGTCCTCGAAGGTTGGGGCCTCGGGCACAGCATCCACGAAGAACACCACGATCATGCCGCCACCCACGGTCACGGGCACGTACATCACCCGGCGGCGAGTGCCACGTTGCCGATCGGACTGTCGGTCCACGCCATCGCCGACGGTCTCGCCATTGGTGCTGCCGCAGCGGGAGCCGAGGCCGGCGCGGCAACACTGATCGCCGTCGCCGTGTTGTTGCACAAAGTTCCCGCCGCCTTCAGCCTCGGCGTCTTCAGTCTCCACGAGCGAGCGAGCAGAACCCGAGCGCTGCTCGACGTCGTCGTGTTCTCGGTTCTGACCCCCTCCGTGCTCCTGGTGGCCGGGCAGTCTCTCGACGCTGACTCACGATGGATCGTGTTGATCTTGATGTTCAGCGCCGGAACGTTCCTCTACGTCGCGACGATCGATGCTCTGCCGTCGATCCACTCATCCGAGTCCGGGCGACGAACGGCCCTCGATGTGATCTGGGGCGCAATCGCCTTCGCCGGCACGTTCGCGCTGCTCGATGTGCTCGGCGTCATCGGCGAGTTCCACTGAGACGTGCAGATCGGTGGCTCGCCGAACGGTGAACTGCCGAGCGGGTGTCGGCTCCTACGCCTTCTTCGCCATGATCTGGGCGGCGAGCTCGGCAAAACGCTCCCGATAGATCGCGACCCGCTCCAACTTGAGGCTCTCGAAACCACGAACCAGGTCGGGGAGATTGGCCAACTCGATCAGCGATTCAACCGACTCCGATTCGGCCTGTTCGAACACGCGACGCATGGTGGATTCGAACTCATCGACCATTGTCCGTTCGAGGCGCCGCATCTCGGTGCGCCCGAAGGGGTCGAGGGCGGTGCCTCGTAGCCGCTTCCCCTTGGCCAGGAGAACGAACATGGGCCGTGTCGAGGGTCCGAACCGGATCTTCTGCCTGACGCCGAGTGAGGCCAGGGCCGGCGGATGAAGATGCCAGCGCGTCGTGTCCTCGTCACCGCCATCGACTGCTCGAACCGCGGCCAGCCCGTCGACGGCCAGCATCAAGCGCGCCACCTCGTACTCGTCTTTGTAGGCCATCAGCTTGTGGAACGACCGAGCTACGGCGACGGTCAGTGCCGATGATCCAACCCGCCCGGCGGCGGCAACGAGATCGAGGTACCGCAGGGCCCACGCCTCGTTCTGGTAGGCGATCAGATCGGCGCTGAGCATCGTGATCAATTCGGAGTCGGCCGGCTCGAGGCCGAGCCCACCGACGCGTTCGATCACCTCCGTTGGCGCAGGTGGGACGATCATCGTCGGCGCAGATAGTTGATCGGAGACAAGAGCAGCGACCTCAGCCGGAGCAACGGCCCAGCGCCGCCCCCACTCCAGTGCCTCCAGGTTCGACTCGACGGCGACACCGTTGAGCCCGATTGCTCGCCGAACGGCATCGAGCCCGACAGGAATCACCCCCAGCTGGAGCGCAGCCCCGAGGACGAAGACGTTCGCTCCGCCAGCGGACCCGGTGAGCACTCGGGACGCCTCGACGGCATCGACCGTCAGCACATCGGCGGCGGTCGCATCCTGGAGACGTGAGGTGAGGTCGCTCGGCCTCGGGCCACCGATCGACGGATCGGCAACCTGTCGCCCAGTCGGCGTCGAGGCGGTCGATGCCAGAATCGTCGACGTCTCGCCGACGCCGTCGAGCACACTGTCACCGCCGGCCACCAGCTGGTCGAAGGCGAGCACGACATCGACCTGCCGCTCACCGGCCACGTTGGAGCGCGCAGCCGATCCTCGGTACAGCGTGACATCGCTGACGACTGGTCCGGCCTTCTGCGACAGGCCGGTCTGGTCGAGGCCCACCACCTCGAACCCGTCGAGCATTCCCGCCGTACCGAGTATCTGGGCGACCGTGACAACCCCCGTGCCCCCAATGCCGGCGAGGCGGACGACGGTGGCCGGCCGGTCAGGCACGACCGGGTCGGCAACGGGGAATTCGTCCAACGTCGTGCGAGGTGGCGGAGTGATACTGCGTAGCTCGTCAGAGACCTCGATCGTCATGAATGCAGGGCAGTCCCCGTCCAGGCACGAGAAGTCGAGATTGCAGCTGTCCTGATCGATCGTGGTTTTCCGGCCAAGCGGCGTGTCGATCGGCTGCACCGACAGGCAGTTGCTGACGTCTCCACAGTCGCCGCAGCCTTCGCATATCCGATGGTTGATGACGACGCGAGTGGTTGGCGTCGGCAGGAGACCACGTTTACGAGCTCGCCGGTTCTCCGCAGCACACTCCTGGTCGTGGATCAGCACCGTCACTCCGGTGATCGCCGCCAGCTCCTCCTGCACTGCCACGATCGAGCGACGGTTGACCACCCGCACCCCCTTCGGGAGGTCGACCTTGCGGTACCGACCCGGGTCCTCGGCGGTGATGACGACTTTCGCGACACCGTGATGCAACAGGATGGCGGCGAGAGCCGCTGGGTCGACGTGATGGGACGCCTCCTGCCCGCCGGTCATCGCCACCGTGTGGTTGTAGAGGATCTTGAACGTGACGTTCGCTCCGGCCCCGATCGCGGCCTGTACCGCGAGCTGGCCGGAGTGGAAGTACGTGCCGTCTCCGAAGTTCTGGAACACGTGCTCGGTGTCGACGAACGGCGCCATGCCCAACCACTGAGCGCCTTCGTTGCCCATCGCTGTGATCCCGATGCTGTCACCAACTCGCTCTTCATCCATGAGGAGCGTCATCCCATGGCACCCGGTACCCATTCCCACCACCGACCCCTCCGGAACCTTGGTCCCCCAGTTGTGGGGGCACCCGGAACAGAAGTAGGGCGCACGCTGCACGGTCAGCGCAATGCGCTCACGCGGTGCCGGCACCTCCGGGGCGAGTCGATCGGCCAGTCGAGGCGTGAGACGGTCTCGAAGCGAAGCGATGATGTGGTCGGCATCGAGCCTTCCGAATGAGGGCAGCGGCGAAGTGGTTCGGTCGGTCTTCCCGATGACCCTGGGGCGCGAGGTGGCGTCGTAGAGGGCATCGCGGACGAGCCGCTCGAGCGTGGGGTTCTTCTCCTCGACAACGAAGATCTCCTCGAGTCCGGTTGCGAAGCGCCGCACCAGGTCCTGGTCGAAGGGCACTGGCATTCGCAGGTTGAGGAGCCTGATCCCGGCTGCTGCGATCGAATCGAGTGTCGGGAATCCCAGCCGGCGGAAGGCCTCGACCACCTCGCCGAATGTGAAACCTGTGGCGATGACACCCAACCATGCATCTCCGGGGTCGGCCGGCAGCTGGTTGAGTGCGTTGATCTGGCCGTATCGAAGGGCCAGCCCGGTGCGGATCTCGTGGAACTCCCGCTCGACCTCGACCATGCGCGGACCGAGGAACTGCGCCGATGGTCGTGGCCGCCACTGAACGCCGTCGATGTCGATCGTGGGACGCTCGGGCTCGCGGTCCAGTACCGGGAGGTGGATCGTGCCGTTGCCGTCGGCGACTGCAGTGACGATCTTCAGAGCAGACCACAAGCCGGTGGAGCGCGACATAGCGATGCCGTGGAGGCCGAGTTCGAGGCATTCAGCGGGGCTCGCCGGATAGAGGATCGGCATGTGCAGGTCGACCAGTGCCGCGTCCGAGGAGGAGGGCATCGTCGACGACTTCGCCGACGGATCGTCGCCAACGAGAGCCAGGGCTCCTCCCCCGCTGCTCGAACCCGCGAACACACCGTGGCGCAGTGCATCGGTGGCTCGGTCCAAGCCAGGGGCCTTGCCGTACCAGATTCCGACGACGCCGTCATAACGAGCGTCTGCCCGCTCGGAGGCGAGCTGGGAGCCCATCACGGCGCTTGCTCCGAGCTCCTCGTTGACAGCGGGAAGATGCTCGATCGGCAGATCGCTTCCAACGACGCGCAGCGCTCTGGCCATCTCGAGATCGAAGCCGCCGAGCGGCGAACCGGGGTAGCCGGAGATGAAGGCAGCCGTGTTACGACCTGCCAGTCGATCGCGCCTGAGCTGCTCGATCGGGATGCGGACGAGCGCCTGCACGCCGGAGCAGTGGATGACGCCGTCCTTCGCTTCGTAGCGATCAGAAAGTCGATAGTCGCGAGAGACATCCATGTTCGAACAGTAGCCACCTGGCAACGACAGCCTCTGGCACGTCATCCGCGTGCAGCTCGAAGAGCGTCAGCGGAACGTCACACCCTCGAATCTGCCGCTTGTCCTCCACTCGTCGATGTAGTCGAAATACGCCACTGGGCCATCCGGGAAACCCATCGAGTTCCGCAGCCCGCGCTGGTCGCGTGTCCGGCCCTCGTTGTTGTAGTAGCCGGGCGTGCACGTCGGATCACCGCCGAAGCTGCGCCCGCCGGCTTCCAACCGGGCAACCCAGGCCGTCTCCGCATCATGTGTGGCCTCGACCACGGACGCATCGGCAGCCTCGGCAGCAACCACGACCGAAGCGATGGTTTCTCCTGCCTCGATGAGGTTGTGTGGGATGTTCGAGATGAGATTCGCCGCCTGCGTCGGTCCCACGATGAACGCGTTGGGGAAGCCGTGGACGTGCATGCCGTGCAACGTCGACATGCCGTCTGACCAATGGTCGGAGAGCCGCTCGCCGTCGCGGCCCTCCATGTCGAAACCGGCACGGCGGTGGAAGTCGGTTCCGACCTCGAAGCCTGACGCGTAGATGATGCAGTCGAGGTCGTAGTGTTCACCGCTCACGACGACGCCGGTCGCGTCGATCTCGGTGACCCCTCGGCCGTCGGTGTCGATCAGCGTCGTACTGCCCTGGTTGAACGCATCGAGGTACTCGTCGTGGAAGCACGGCCGCTTGCAGAGTTGGCGGAACCAGGGCTTGAGGGCCTCTGCTGCCTCGGGATCCTGCACGATCTGGTCGACCCGGGCCCGGATCTCCGCCATCTTCTCGTCATCACTCTCGTGGTAAGCGTGTAGAAGTCCCTCTGGGCTGAAGTCCTGATCGGGATCGGCCAGCGCCTTGTCGCGAATCCGTTGTGCGATGTCGGTCCAGCCGTCCATCACGAGGTCCTCGTCTGCGAGACCACCGGTCTGCAGGATGGTGAAGTTCTCGAGCCACTTCTTCTGCCATCCCGGCTCGAGGGTGGCAAACCACTCCGGGTCGATCGGATGGTTGTTGCGAACGTCGATCGACGATGGCGTTCGTTGGAACACGAAGAGTTCCTTCGCCGATCGGGCGAGGTGAGGCACACATTGGACTGCTGTGGCGCCGGTGCCGATGATGCCGACCCGCTTGTCGGCCAGACCGGTCATGGGGGCACCGCCGGGATCGCCGCCGGTGTAGTCGTAGTCCCAACGGCTCGTGTGGAAGCTGTGACCGGTGAACGACTCGATTCCAGGGACGCCCGGCAGCTTCGGGCGATGCAGTGGGCCGGTTCCGATACCGATGTATTTCGCACGAATTCGGTCGCCACGGTTCGTGCCGATGATCCAGCGACACGATGCCTCGTCCCAACACAGTGACGTGACCGCGGTGGAGAAGAGTGCGTTGTCGTACAGCTCGAAGTGGCGGCCGATCCGACGACAGTGTTCGAGGATCTCCGGCGCGTGTGTGTACTTCTCAGTAGGCATGTGCCCGGTTTCCTCGAGCAGCGGGAGATAGATGAAGGCGGCCGTGTCACATTGGGCGCCCGGATAGCGGTTCCAGTACCAGGCACCGCCGAAGTCGCCGCCCTTCTCGATGATGTGCACATCGTCGATGCCGGCTTCTGTCAACTTCGCTCCGGCAAGGAGGCCGGCGAAGCCCCCGCCGACAAAGGCGAAGGTGACCTCGTCAGTCAGCGGTTCGCGAGGAGTGACCTCGGTGTTGGGGTCGTCGGCGTAGTGAGAGAAGACGCCCTCGATCTCGATGTACTGATCGTTGCCGTCCGGACGCAGGCGCTTGTCCCGCTCGCTCAGGTACCGATCGAGCACGGCGTCCCGGTCGATCGTCACCTTGGACTCCGGTCCACGACGCCACTCACCTCGCCATACCGAAGAACTCGTCGTTCGGGCGCATCGAGGTCAGATTGGCGAGGCGGTTGGACATGGCGAAGAAGGCCGTGATCGCCCCGACGTCCCAGATCTCGTCATTGTCCAGCCCGTCGTTTCGAAGCTGCTGGAGGTCGTCGTCGGTGATTGAACCCGAGTCATCGACCATCCGGAGGGCGAAGTCGATGATCACACGTTCGCGGGTAGTCAGGTCGGCCTTCCACGGGTTGATCGCCAACTGGTCGGCGATCAGTGGGTTTTTGGCCCTGATCCGAAGGATCGCACCGTGGGCGACCACGCAGTAGAGGCAGTCGTTGATGGCACTGGTGGCCACGACGATCATTTCTCGCTCGGCCTTCGAGAGCCCCTCGCTCTTGTCCATCAGTGCGTCGTGAGCGGCAAAGAAGGCCCGGAACTCTGCCGGTCGATGGGCGAGGGCGAGGAACACGTTCGGGATGAATCCCGACTTCTCCTGCACGGTCTCGATCATGGCTCGGATGTCGTCCGGCAGCTGGTCGAGAGAAGGAACGGGGAAACGTGAGATCGATGCGCTCATGTTGGCACGATGCCAGTCGAGCGGGCGGCGCACAAACTCAGCGCGGGCGGTCGCCCTTGACGGTGATTCGACGCACGTGCCGACGATGACCTGCGTAGTCGTGCAACGCATGGTGCTGCACGCTGCGGTTGTCCCACATGACAAGGGTCCCGGGTTCCCAACGGACGCGGCAGGTGAAGGCCTCCCGTACGGCGTGGCGGAAGAGGAAGTCGAGGAGAGCGTTCGACTCGTCGCGCCGCATCTCGTTGATGTGCATCGTGAAGGCGGGGTTCACATAAAGGCCCTTCCGCCCCGACTCGGGGTGCGTGCGAACCACCGGATGCTCGACCTGCTCGAGTGCAGCCGCGGTGTTCTTGGTGCTGATCGCCTTGGATTTCGTCGACTGACCATCGTCGCCGTACTGCCGCGCTGCGGAATGGGTGGCGGTCAGCCCATGGAGCATCCGCTTCATCGTCTCGCTCAGAGCCTCGTACGCCGCGTGCTGGCCGGCGAAGAGTGTGTCGCCGCCGAAGGGAGGAATCTCCACGCCGTAGAGAATCGAACCGAGGTCCGGTTCGGGCAGGAACGTGACATCGGTGTGCCATCCACCTCCGAAGTTCGCCCGGTCGTCCGGTTCGGTGACAATGTCGATGACCTCGGGATGCGTCGGCGAACCATCGACGAACGGGTGCGTGTCCAGGTCTCCGAAGAGCCGACCGAACACGATCTGCTCCTCTGGCGACAGCGCTTGCCGCCTCACGACGACGACGTGATGCTCGACCAACATGGCACGAAACGCCGCAGCATCATCGGCATCGAATGTCGTGACGTCGACATCGGTCAGTTCGATCCCGACGGCTCCGGCGAGTTTGCGGCCCTGGAACATGACCGGATCCTAGGGCGCATTGCTCTGCGTATTCCAGAGCCCAGACCCATCGGGGAACAGCAAGCAAACGGCTCCTCCACGCGGTATCACTACGACCTGGACTACCGGTCCCCCACCAACGCAGGAGTGTGCACATGAATCTCGGCATCTTCGGATCCTCGAACACGATCGACGGACTTCGAACAGACATCGAAGCAGCAGCTGCCGCTGGGTTCCGGTCGTACTGGACACCACAGATCTTCGACCTTGACGCCCTCACGGCATTCGCAGTCATCGCATCGGACGTGCCGGACATCCGACTCGGCACCGCTGTGGTGCCGACCTATCCCCGTCATCCGATGGCCCTCGCCCAGCAGGCGCTGACGGTGAACCAGGTCGCCGGGGGGCGGCTGGACCTGGGAATCGGTCTGTCGCACAAGCCGGTGGTGGAAGGAATGTGGGGCTTGTCGTTCGACCGGCCGGTGAAGCACATGAGTGACTATCTCAAGGTCCTGATGCCGCTTTTGAGGGATCAGACGGTGTCACATGGCGGCGAACTCGTCACGGGACGTGGCGAACTGGGACTTCGGGCCGAAGCACCGCCGGTGTATGTGGCCGCCCTCGGCGAGCAGATGCTGAAGCTCGCCGGCAAACTCGCCGACGGCACCGTCACCTGGATGACCGGGCCGAAAACCGTGGCCGATCTCACCGCACCGACCATCAATGCGGCGGCGTCCCAGGCGGGCCGACCGACTCCGGCGGTCATCGCCGCAGTTCCGGTTTGTCTGACCGGCGATGTCGAGGCGGCGAGGTCTCGCGCTGCGAAGGAGTACGTCATTTACGGACAGCTTCCGTCGTACCGTGCCATGCTCGACCACGAAGGTCTTGGCGGCCCAGAAGACCTGGCCCTCATTGGCGACATCGACACGATCGCCGCCGGTCTCCAGCGATTCGCCGATGCCGGAGCGACGACCGTCGTGGCCAATCCCTTCGGTTCCAGGGCGGAGGTCGACGCAACTCGCGCAGCCGTCGCCGAGTTGATCGGCTGAGACGCATCGAGGCAGACCGCCCAGGCCGCCACGTGGTTGATGATGTCGATCAGGCCATCGTGAGTCCGCCGGACACCGACAGTGTCTGGCCGGTCACGAATCCCGCCTCTTCTGAAGCGAAGTACGCCACGGCCGATGCGACCTCCGCAGGCTGGCCAACGCGTTTCATCGGCACGGCCCGCGCCATTGCTCCGATCACCCGCTCGCCATCATCGCTGGCGGCCACGATGCCAGCCAGCAGTGGCGTGTCGGTCGGTCCGGGGCACACCACATTGGCGGTGACCCCGCTCTTGGCCGTCTCGCGGGCCAGTGTCTTGGTGAAAGAGATGACACCACCTTTTGCGCCCGAGTACACCGCTTCGAGGGAGGAGCCGACGCGGGCCGCGTCGGAACCGATGTTCACGATGCGCCCCCAACCGCCCTCAACCATCGACGGCAAGCAGGCCTGAACTGTTCGCAACGATCCCTTGAAGTTGATGTCGATGACCTTGTCCCAGAACTCCTCGTTCGTGTCGAGGAACGGCATAAGGACATCCCAACCTGCACAATTCACGAGGATCTCGATCGGACCCAGCTCGTCGACGGTCCGGAGGCAGGCATCTCTGACGTCGGCCGAGGATCTGACGTCGGCGGAGACCGCGATGGCGCGACCACCCGCATCGACGACGAGTTCGGCGGTTTCCTTTGCCCCATCGACGTCGACGTCGGCCACCGCGACCTTGCGGCCATCGCCGGCCAAAGCCACGCAGATGGCTCGGCCGATACCGCTGGCTCCCCCCGTCACGAACGCAACTCGATCGGCGCTCATTGTTGACTCCTGACTGCTCGAGCGACCTCGCCCCATCGGCCGAGAGCTGCGGCGTCGGTCCGCATCTCGTTCTCGCCGAGGTACATCACCGTTCGGGTTGCCGTGCCCGCGTACCGGTCACGGAGTCGGTCAGCCAGTTCGTCCCACGGTGCAACGAGCGCGAAGTGATCGAGCATCTCGTCAGTGATTTGGTCTGCCATACCGGCGAGGTCACCCGCCTTCATCCTTTCTCGGACTCGATCTGTGGTCCCGTCGAACCCGAGATCGTCGAACTGGAAGGCGTAGTTCGGCGTGCTGCCGTAGAACGCGATCTGTTGCTTGGCCCGTGCCACGTACGGCTCTCGGTCCTCCGGGGAGTCACCCGGGCATGCGAAGACCGGAATGATCAGGTCGATGTCGTCGACGGACCGGCCTGACCGTTCGGCACCGAGAGCGATGTCTCGCAGGAGACGGTGCTCGATGTAGTGCATCGAGTGCAACGGGTGGACGTGAATGCCGTCTGCGACCTCACCAGCGACCTTGGTCATCAAGGGACCGACCGCCGACATGTCGACCTTCATCGGATGGCCGTGAGGACGAGGTGCCCACTCGTTCGGAAGCAGGCTCAGCTGGTAGAACTCACCGTCGTGCTGGAGCCGCTCTTCGCGATCGAAGGCTCGGAAGCAGGCCTTGACTGCCAGGACGTAGTCACGCATGCGCGCTGCCGGCCGATCGAATTCAGTGCTGTATCGCCTCGTGACGTGCGCTCTCACCTGGCTACCGAGCCCCAGCCGGAAGCGTCCCCCGGTGTTGCCGGCGATTTCGTGCGCCACCGCTGCAGACACCATCGGGCTTCGGGGAAAAGCGACCGCAATGCCGGTTGTGAAGAACAGGGACGGAGCCGCCATCGACGCAGCTGCGATCTGCATCCATGGCACCTGACTGGTCTCGGTGTAGAGCATCCCGGAGAATCCTGCACCCTCCAGCTTGCGGGCCAGATCGGCTGCCTCACTCCACGTCGACGCGCCAGTCATGAGATCGATGTCCATCGACGGGACACTACGCGGCGTGAGCCCCGAGGTTCGAACTCACGCCGGTTCTCGCCGACGAGGTTCCAGACCGCCGACAACCCGAGAGGTCGCGGCCGACGGACCCGGGCTCATCACTCCCTGACAGCAGCGGCGAGTTGACGGAGACCGGCGAGATCGTTGATCACCACTCCCGAGAGCGGTCGTCCGCCGGCTTCCTGCGCCTCGTGAACGAGCCGCAGCTGTACGTCGAGCAACTCGAAGCCATCGTCGGCAAATGTGATCGAGGCAGGCTCGACCCCAACCGTCTCGATCGCCAACACGATCGGTACGTCACTGGCCATCTCGTCGGCAATCAGGTCAACGATCCCACCCTCGCCGAGTGCTCGATCCCGATAGGCCATCACGACGTACGAGACCCCACCATGATCTGCGTCGACCAGATGAGCGAACGGCGAGGCCGTCCTACCGTCGATCTCGATCAATGGTGCTTCCCCATTCGTGCCGTCGAACCAATAGGGCACGAGGAATGCGAGTTGGACCTTCTCGCCGGGTAGCCGATCTCGATGAGCCACGACGTGTTCGATGAACGAGACAAAGTCGATCGACCATTGCTCTCGTCGGGAGGACCATTCGGTCAGCGACCAGGGCTCGGCGTCGATGTGGAGGGAATCCACGCTGGTCCCTGGAGCGAGCCGGAGATTCACGTCGGCGACGAGATCGAGCACGGCCGACGCGTCGACGAGGCCTTCTGGCGTCGGCCACCAGGGATCGCCGGCAAGCCCCGCAATTCTGATGTCGCTCCGTTCCGCCATGGCAACGAGCGCCAGCAGGTCGTCGATCAGGTCCTGGCGTTCACCGACGTCGGCGACAGCGGCCGCGGTCAAGTCGACATGCACCGTGCTGACACAGAGCTGGACCGCGGCGTCGACCAGATCTCGCTGCGCCTTCGGCGACCGCCAGGCATCCTCACGCCACTCATAGACCGACGTCGGCTGCCCCCCGATCGAGCACGGTTGCGAGGTGTTCCGCACGGCGAGCGCCACCGCTGCCCCGATCGAGATCGCGATCAGAGGCAAAACCAGAACCAGGCGTCGCCGAGCGAGAAGGGAACCAAGAGGCGACACGACACTCCATCGGCACCGGCGAGCCTGATCTGACGCCCGAAAACGACGAAGGCCGCCGCTCCGAAGAGCGGCGGCCTCCTGTCAGAAGCGGGTTCTCAGACCGCGCGGACGTTCTGCGCTTCTTCGCCCTTGCGACCAGGAGCAACGTCGAACTCGACGAGCTGGCCTTCATCGAGGGACTTGTAACCATCACCGGCGATGTTGGAGTAATGGACGAACACGTCGTCCGCTCCTTCGCGGGAGATGAAGCCGAAGCCCTTTTCAGCATTGAAAAACTTGACGGTGCCTTGCATTGGTATCTTCTTTCGATTCAGGCGGCCAACGTGGCGAACCCATCAATGATACTAGAGGAAATCTGGCGCCCTCACACACACATCGACATCGAGCCAGATTCGGAGGTCAGACGACGACATCGCTCTGGCATAGAGCCAGCCCTGGAGATTGCCGCAACCAACCTCTCGGAGAACGTCTGCCTGCTCCTGTGTTTCGACACCCTCGGCGACCGTGGTCATGCCGAAGTGCTCGGCCAGGTCACGGACTACTCGAACGAGTGCCTGATCGTGAGGAAGCTGATCGACAAGGCTCTTGTCGATCTTCAACTCGTCGATCGGGAGTCGTTTCAGCTGGGAGATCGAGGTGAAGCCGGTCCCGAAATCATCGACCGACACCCGAACGCCGAGTGACCTCAATTCGTCGAGATGTAATGCAGCACGATCGAGGTCGGCCACGAGCGCGGTCTCGGTGACCTCGACGATCAGCCGTGCTGGATCGATTCCGCTGTTCTCGATGGCCTCGACCACATGACGGACGAAGTCGGCATGGAGAAGGTGGCGCCCGGACACATTCACCGCAACGCTGAGCGCGGGCGCAACGCCCATCCTCATCAGCTCGGCGATGTCCTTCGTCGCCCGCCCCATCACGAAGCGGTCGATCTCGATCACCAGATCCGAGGTCTCGGCTACCGGAATGAAGACATCAGGTCCGATCGAGTCTGGCCCAGTCCAGCGGACAAGCGCTTCGACCTGGTCGATCTCGAGTGATCCGGCGTCGAGAATGGGTTGATAGTGGACCTCGAAGTCGCCACCAGCCAAGGCCACACGCATGCGTTGCTCGAGCGATGCCCGTTCGGAGACTTCTGCGGACAGCTGCTCGTCGAACACTGCGAGGCGGTCGTCTGACGCCTTCGCTCGGTACAACGCTGCGTCGGCCTGAGCGAGGAACGCGAGGGCTTCGATGGAGCCACCCGTGGCGAGGGCTGCCCCGGCGGAGGCAGCGGTGACGAGCCCGCCGGCCGTCGGCTCCTCGAGTGGTCGTTTCGTGCTGTTCACGACGCGGCGTCCGAGACCCATCAGCCCGTCGAGGGTCGGGTCGTCGTCGACGACGATCAGGAACTCGTCACCACCGAGCCTTGCAACGAGGTCGTTCGGCCGGCATTCCGCCCGGAGTCGCTCGGCTACCTCGACCAGAACGAGGTCTCCAGTCCGATGACCGAAGAGATCGTTCGCTCGTTTGAAGTCGTCGAGATCGACGAAGAGCAGCCCGACCGTGTGCTCCTCGCTACGAGCGAGGGCTGTACCGAGTCGATAAAGCGCCGCTGCTCGGTTGGACAGGCCGGTCAACGAATCGTGTGTCGCCTCGCGGACGAGTCGCGTCTGCAGGTCTGCCCGGTCGGCCACCGAGGCTGACAGTGTGTCGACCGAACGGGACAAGGTCTCACCCAGGCGTCCGGGGAGCCGCTCGTCCAGCACCGGGTCGTCGAGATCGGCACGGGCTAGTGCACCGAGTTTGCTCTCCAGCGAGTCGAGGTTGGCCGCGACATCGTTCAGCGCTGCCGCGACGTCTCGAAGCTCGCGTGGTCCGCTGAGAGGCAGAGGGCGCTGTTCGATACGACCGCTTCGCAGCTCGCGGGTGCGCTCGGCCACCGCGAGCATCGGGCCTGAGATCGACGCGGCGAGTCGCCACGACAACAGGATCGACAGGGCGACCGCTGCCCCACCTGCGAGTAGTGCAACCCGAAAGCTGCGAGCCGCACTCGTGTCGATACGCGACGCCGTTGCCTCCACATCATTGGTCGCTGCGTCGAAGATGGTCGTGAGCGCGTCACCTCGCTCGAACGACGCACCGAAGACCTCGATCGCATACGGTAATGAACTGAACGAGGTGCCCACCGGCGATTCCAGTTCGCCGGCCAGTGCAATGAGGACAGCGTCGGTCATCTGCTGGTCCCCGGACTCCACAGCTACCAGGAGGTCAGGCGGAATCCGATCGGTGTCCAACTCTGCAAATGCCATCTGAAACCGCGCGGTCGCGAACCCGAGTTCTGACACAGCGGCCTGACGCGTCTCGGGAGGTCCGAACCACGCTCCGGCCAACCGGGTCGTCTGGTTCGACGCCGCCGATGACGATCGAATGGCAGCCTCCAGCTGCGCCAGCACGTCAGCAAGGTCCGCATCGGCCGTGGCGAGTCCGGTTTCCTGCATCGAACGGACCACGCCGATGACTTCGGCGACGATGCGATCGTCGAGCGCCTGGTACGAATCGATGGCGATCGGATCCAGCAGCGCCCGCTCTTCGCGGGCTGACTCGAGATCGGTCACGATGTCAACGCGGCGTTCCACCGATGCCGTGATGGCGGCATCAGTCACTGCGAACGTGGTTTCTGTGTCCGGTAAGCCCAACAGGCCGGCCCCGAGGCGGGCAGGGATGCCGAACGAGGCCGATCGAAACTCGAGTTCGACCGCTCCTCGCTCGCTTGCGAGAGCGGCCTTCAGCTCGATGAGGGCTCGCAGCCCGTCGACCTGTCCCTCGACCACCTCGGCGGCCGAGCTCTCGAGTTGGCGGTCGTGAGCGACCACCCCTACAGCCGCGGCGACGACGGCCAAGGGCAGCAGAACGAGGAGAACCAGCCGATTCTTCACACTCCATCCGGTCACGCCCGGCTCGTGCGATTGCATTCCACTACTATCGGCAACGCCCGGGTCAAACGTTACGGCAGAATGTTCCGGAGCGTTCCAGCCCCTTCCCCGGCGGGCAAGTGGCGGCCACCCGGGATCGGACAGCGCCCGGCGGCTACCGTGGGCTGGTGCCCCTTTCGTCCGCCCGCGTTCGACAGCAGCAAGCCGTATCTCGTCCATTGCCAGAAACATCGGTGTCCAATGCCGAGCTGCTGCAGAGGTTCGTCGATGGCGACCAAGCTGCCTGGGACGCCATTGTCTGCAGGTTCGAACGGCTCGTGTATTCGGTCCCGCTTCATTGCGGACTCGGCCCGGACGATGCCGCCGACGTGACTCAGGCGACGTTTGCCGCTCTCATCAACCAGAGTCGGACGATTCGCCAACCGGATCGCCTCGGTTCGTGGCTCTCCACGGTGGCCCGGCGCCTGACGTGGCGGCAGCTCGAATGTCGTCGTCGCGAGGCTCCAGTTGGCGAACACCTCGAGAGCATGGTCGATCTCGACCGGGTCAGTGATTCAGACCATGCGGAACGCCTGGCGTTCGATGCAGAGGTGTACGACGCCCTCAACCGCCTCTCTCCCAGGTGTCGAGACCTGATCACCCACCTCTTCCTCGACGGCGATGAGCCGACGTACGCGGAGGTCGGTGTTCGCCTCGACCGCCCGGTTGGCAGTATCGGACCGACCCGTCAACGATGCCTCGATCGGCTACGCGATGTGATCGAGGAGCTTCGAGCATGAGCGCCGACGGGTCGACACGCGATGACGTGGCCCTCACGCTGCGCAGGCTGGCCAGCGTGTTTCGAGACAGAACCGTTCCCCATGACCTCCGGAAGGCGCTGCGAAGTCTTCCGGAAACTGCTGGGACCGAAGGCCACGAAGCACTTCAGGTCGTGTCTGACTCTCGGTTCACGGAGGATCGCACGCTGGTCAGAGGGGCCACTCTCTCGGGCTCGCGCCTCCTGACGCTCTCGGCCTCCACCATCGACCTCGCCATCGACGTTCTTCCTGACGAGCACACGCGTAGAGCCTCGATCCGAGGCGTCGTACTGCCCATCGACGAGCTGGCTCTGCTGACGATCTCGATCGGCCTGTGTCGCGTGCAGTGTGACGAACATGGCCAGTTCCGGATCGACGACATAGCGTTCGGTTCATTTGCGGGAACGGTCGAGACCGGAATCGCGATCTCGCCGGACAGCGGTCGCTCCGAGCAGCCTCGCTTGTTGGCACGCTTCACCCTGATCGTCAACTGAACGCGCATGACATCGGAGACGATCTCGGATCCACCGCTTCGCGCCGACCTCGCTGAGGCGATTGCCGAACTCTCTCGAAACTTGCCCGAGGTCACCGGCACCGGGCGCCGACGAATCGGGGAGCTGGTCGAACGAGCTGTCGCTTTAGGCGATCAGCGGCTCGAGGCCGCCGCCACGTATCACCTGGCGCGAGCGTTGATCGAGGCTGGACATTTCGCCGAGGCCGGCGAACGCCTCGACCACGCCCGGGCGCTCTTCGACTTCGTTGACGATGACCTCGAGTCGATCAGGGTCGCCCTCGGCGAGATCGCGCTCTACTGCCTGACGGGTGAACCACGCCGGGCGATCGAGGTCGGTCGAGCCGCCATCGAACGGCTCACATCGTCGATCGATTGCGGTGCGGAGCCCGAGCAAGCCCGGCGAGCCTCGCTGCTTCTCGCATCGATGCGCGCCAACCTCAGCATGGCTCTCGTCAGCGTCGGTGAGTACCAAGAGGCGCTCGACCATTCCGATGCCGTCGTTGCCATTGCCGACACGCTCGCTGCCGGACACCGCGGCTTGCTGTTCTCGAATCGCGGGTATCTCCTCATCGAGATGGGTCGCCCTCGATTGGGGCTGCCGTGGATCGAGCGTGGCTCTTCGATATTGAGCGACAGCGACGTTCCGGCACGGGTCGCCAGAAACCTGTCGTGGGGCGCCCGCGGCCACGCCATGCTCGGCAACTACGGCACCAGCCTTTCGATGCTACGTCGGGCGCAGAGCGACCTAGCGGATCTTCCCGACGCTCCGGACCATCACGCCATTCGCGTCGACATCGCTCGGGTCTTCTCCATGATCGGCCGTACCAGCGACGCCCTGGAGATCCTCGACGATGTCGTCCCGAAGATGGCCGGCAGCGTGCTTCTCAATGATCGATCGGCCGGCTTGCTGCTCGCCGGGGAACTCCTTGCCAGGGTGGACTCGGTCAGGTCCAGGGAACTCTTTCTGGAAGCACGAGATCTTCTCGGATCAGCCGGTCATCGTCGTGCCGCGGCGCAAGCGGCGTTGTCGCTCGCTGAATCGCTCCCTTGGTTCGATCACGACGATCTCGTCCTCGTGACCGAGGCCATCGACCACCTGGAGGCCTTCGGGACGACGATTGATCGCGTCCGTTGGCGAGTCGTCGCCGTCGAGATCGGCTTGATCGACGACCCGACCGAGATTCGAACGACGATCGATTCAGCCGAGGCGATCGTCTCGGATCTCGTGGCGCCACACATCCAATGGAGGCTGGCGTACCAGCGCGGAAAGCTCGAGATGGATTGTGAGAACCTCCAAGAAGCACGACTCGCGCTGGCTTCAGCGACCGCGATCCTCCATCGACTTCGCTCGAACATCACCGACGAATTGCTCCGAAGTCACTTCCTGGCCGGTCGCCGAAGCGCCATCGACGCGCTGTGCACCGTCCTCCTCGAACTCGACCTGGCCAGCGAGGTGGTCGACCTGCTCGATGAGTCTTACGGCATCACGCTCGTCGAACGCGTGCAGGCTGACATGGCCGGAGATCCAAGTGAGGCGAAGGTCGAACTGGGCAGACTCTACGACGAGATGAACGGTGCCGATGGGCGACGGCTGGAGCTCATCCAACCGCGGTTGGCTGAGCTGGAGCACCGGACTCTCGTAGGTCACACCCTGGACTCATGGACAGATGAACCGTCGGACAGCGGAACGCAGGAGGACAGCAAGATCGACCCGGGTGCCACCGTCGCTGCGGCGCTGATCGTCTTCGGCGAACTCGACCACGAGATCTACGCTGTCGTGGTTGAACCGGGTGCACCCGCTCGCCTCGTCCGCCACCTCACCGACGTCAAACGGCTGCTCGACACTCGGGTCGACCTCTCGCTTCTCCATCGCCGCATCGCTGCCAAGGCGTTGTTTCACCGTCGAACGGCGTTCGACGCGCCGATGATCGATCTTCTCCGTGACATGTACGACCAGCTGTTGCGCCCGCTCGAACTCTCGGAGGCTCGAGCGACGGACCGGCTGGTCATCGTCCCGCCGCCGAGCGCCATCGACGTGCCCTTCGGCGCGCTACACGATGGAGTTCAGCACCTCCTCGAACGAACCACGATCACCCTGGCTCCGAGCCCGAGCGTCGCGTCGGCAATGTCGGTCAGACAACAGTTGTTCGCTCGCCGCGTCGACGCCGTGGGTGGACAGCCGAGGATCCTGGCCATCGGTGTCGGCGCAGAGGGAATTCCCTCCTCGGTGCTCGAGGCGGCCGAGATCGGAATGAGAACCGGAGGAACGTCGGTGTGCGGCGAAGACGCGACGGTCGAGCGGGTCTGCCAACTCATCCCTTCCCATGATGTGATCCACCTTGCAGCCCACTCGCTCTCGAGATCCTCCGACCCGTGGAACAGCGGCCTCCAGCTGGCCGATCGGTGGATCACTGCTGCCGAGATCAGCACGTGGAAACTCGATGGCCAAGTGGTGGTGCTCAGCGGATGCGACACCGGACTCCAGACGAACAGCGAGTTCGGCGGGTCCGGCACGTCTCTCGAGTTGCTCGGGCTGCCGCGAGCCTTTCTCGCTGCCGGTGCTTCCGGGGTCATCACAACGCTTTCGGATCTCGACGATGCCGGAGCGATCGAGTTCATGCGCCCACTCCACGATCACCTCCGGACGCTGCCGCCAGACGAAGCTGTTCGTCGCACGCAGCTCGAGATCCTCGACGCCAAGGGCTCCATTTCGACCTGGTCGAGCGTCGGCTTCGTCGGTGGGCCGTCCGTGCTCTGACCGATCGCGGCTGGGTCGGAGGTGGGCACAAGTCGTTTGCGCCCACCTCTGGCCCCTGCGTGCGGCCTCTCTCCTCACCGCGGTGAGGCTCTCTCCGCCAGCTGTCGGCCTTGGTACGGCGTCCGACACCAGACATGTGTCGCAGGGACCCCCGGAAAGTACATCGGGGTGAGAAAAGCTTCAGACGACCTTTCCTCGGAACTGGGATCCAGGCCGGACATCGTGACAGATTGTCCCTGGATCGAGAAGGGACCTCCATGAGCACGATGGCGAACACGACACCAGACGCGACTGATCGAGCGGTGTTGTCCGGCACCGAACCGCGCGGCGCCACATCCGTCGATGTTGCCGTGGTCGGTGCGGGATTCTCCGGGCTGTACCTCATGCACAGACTGGCGGCGCTCGGTATGTCGGCCATCGGCTTCGACACGGCCGAAGATGTCGGCGGCACCTGGTACTGGAATCGGTATCCCGGAGCCCGATGTGACGTCGAGAGCCTCGACTACTCCTACAGCTTCGACCCCGAGCTCGATAGGACCTGGGAGTGGTCGGAGCGGTACGCCACACAGTCCGAGATCCTGGCGTACCTCCAACACGTCGCCGTCCGTTTCGACCTCCGTCGTCATTTCCGGTTCGAGACCCGAATCGCATCTGCGGTGTGGAGCGACGAGACCGGGCGATGGACGCTGACGACCGACGCCGGTGACCTCGTCGTCTGTCGTTTCTACGTGATGGCCTCGGGGTGTCTCTCGCTTCCCAAGCAGCCGGACGTGCCCGGCGCAGGAACCTTCGAGGGTGAGGTGTACACCACCGGCCGTTGGCCTCATGAGCCGGTCGATCTCGACGGAAAGCGCGTCGCCGTCATCGGCACTGGTTCATCGGCGATCCAGTCGATACCGATCATCGCCGCGCATGCGGCCGAACTGACCGTCTTCCAGCGGACGCCGAATTTCAGTCTCCCGGCTCGGAACGGTCCTGTCGACGCGGCCAAGCGGGCCGAGATCGATGCCGACCGAGCCGCCTACCGCGAGCGTGCACGGTGGAGCGGTGCAGGAGTGCCCCGCGAAAGGAGCGAGATCAGCGCGCTCTCGGTCTCCGAGGAGGATCGTCGCGCTGCGTACGAGAAGGCATGGAACACCGGCGGTCTGTTCTCGCTCGGCAGCGCATTCAACGACCTTCTCGTCAACGAGGCCGCCAACCGGACGGTCGCAGAGTTCATCCGCGGGAAGATCGCGGGGATCGTCGACGATCCCGAGACCGCCGCCTCGCTCATGCCGGACAGTTATCCGTTCGGTACGAAGCGCCCGTGCCTCGACGACCACTACTTCGAGGTCTACAACCAACCTCACGTCCAACTGGTGGATCTCCGCAAAGAACCGATCTCCACGATCACGCGGACCGGGATCGAGACCGCCGAGCAGACGATCGAGATAGATGTCCTGGTCTATGCGACCGGCTTCGATGCAATGACGGGCGCGCTGGTCTCGGTCGACATCACTGGACGGAATGGCCTGACGCTCGCCCAGAAGTGGGCAGACGGGCCCAAGACCTATCTCGGCCTCACCACCGCCGACTTCCCCAACCTCTTCATGATCACCGGTCCGGGTAGCCCCTCGGTCCTTTCGAACATGGTCGTGTCGATAGAGCAGCACGTCGATTGGATCTGCGACTCGCTGGTGTTTCTCGGCGAGCACGGGATGGACCGCATCGAGCCGACCCTCGCGTCAGAAGAGGCGTGGGGCACACACGTCAACGACTTCGCAGCCCTCACGCTTTTTCCGCAGGCCAACTCGTGGTACATGGGCGCGAACGTTCCCGGCAAGCCCCGTGTCTTCCTTCCATACGTCGGAGGGGTGGACGGCTACCGACAGATCTGCAACGACGTCGTGGAGCGTGGCTACCTCGGGTTCCGTTTGGATGGCCCAGGAGGGGAGTCGTGCAACGACGGGGTGATCCGTCCGTTGAAACCCGACGTCGCGACGATGCTCCAGTTCATCGAAGACCTTGGCATGCCTCAGCTCGAGACTCTGTCAGTCGCCGATGCCCGCGCAATGTCGAACGCCGGACGGGAGCAGCGTCCGACCGGCCCTGACGTCGGAACGATCGAGGACGGCACCTACCCGGCGGCCACTGGGCAGCTCGACTACCGCCTGTACCGGCCGGCATCGCCAGGTCCGCATGGGCTGATCCTGTACCTCCACGGTGGTGGCTGGGTGCTCGGTGATGCAACGTCTGACGATCCCCTGTGTCGAGACCTGTGCGACCGGACCGATGCCATCGTCGTCTCGGTCGACTATCGGCACGCTCCCGAGGCGCGCTTCCCAGCCGCAGTCGACGATGCTCTGGCGGCGCTGGCGTGGGTGCGCTCTGAGGCAACAAGGCTCGGAGGGTCGCCAGATCGCATCGCCGTCGCGGGCTGGAGCGCCGGCGCCAATCTGGCAACGGTCGTCGCACAATCGGCACGAAACGATGGGGCTCCATCGTTGCGCTGCCAAGCCCTCCTCACTCCTGTGACCGACGGGAGCGCCGGCTATCCGTCGATGGACGAGAACGCTGACGGTTACATGCTCACTGCGTCGTTGCTGAACTGGTTCTGGGACCAGTACGCCACGTTGGAGGAGCGTGCAGATGCCCGCGCCTCGCCGATGTGCGCATCGGATCTCGCCGGCATGCCGCCGACCGTGCTCATGACCTGCGAGTTCGATCCCCTGCGCGACGAGGGCGCTGCGTATGCCGAAGCACTTGCGGCCGCCGGCAACGATGTCACGCACGTCATGGCCAAAGGTCAGATCCACACGTCCATCCCGGCCGTCGACGCACTTCCGACCGGTGCCCTCCACCGGGCCGCCATCGCCGACTTCCTCCACGCCCACCTCACCTGACCAACGATTGGGGTCAACGATTGGGGTCGGAGCTTCACATTCACAACTCACTGTCGAGCAGCGCTGAGACTTGCCCGTCAGTCGCGGAGCGTGCCCACCTTGAGGTCCTTGAAGGCCACGCCGCGATCGACCGAGATGTCGCGGGGCAGACCAAGGACTCGGTCGCCGATGATGTTGCGTTGGATCTCGTCTGTACCTCCGGCGATCGAGGAGGAGAACGAACCAACCGTGGATTTCTGCAGCTCGCCGCCGTCGTCGTCCCCCTGCTCCCAGGCCATCGATTCGGGGCCGGCGATGTTCATCAGGATCTCCCGCATGCGCCACTGGATGACCGACCCGAAGAGCTTGCCGAGTGAGCCGCCGGGGCCTGGTGTTTTGCCGGCCTTCATTTCTTCGCGGGTACGCATGGCTACGAGCGACTTGGCCGTCTCCATCGCGTAGATCTGGGCGAGGTCCTGACGCACCAGTGGATCGGCGAGCTTGCCCGATCGCTCGGCCGCCTGGCGAAGCACCCTGAAGTTGGGCGTGTTGATCTTGCCGGAGCCGATGGTGCCGATGGCGACTCGCTCGTACATGAGCATGGCCGTGGCCTGGTTCCAGCCGTTGTTGAGCTCGCCGAGAAGATTCCCCACCGGAACGCGAACGTCGGTGAAGAACACCTCGTTGAAGTGACTGCCGCCGTCGATCTGGTGAATGGGGCGGATCTCGACACCCTCAGTCCGCAGATCGAGGATGAACATCGAGATGCCGGCGTGCTTGACTGCCTCGGGGTCGGTACGGGCGATCAAGATGGCGTATTCCGAGACGTGGGCGAGCGTTGTCCAGACCTTCTGACCGTTGAGGATGAACTCGTCGCCGTCACGCTCGGCCTTGCTCTGCAGACTGGCGACATCGGAGCCTGCGCCGGGCTCGGAGAACATCTGACACCAGAGCGTCTCGCCTGAAATGTTGTCAGGGAGGTACTTCTTCTTCTGTTCCTCGCTACCGAAGTCGTTGAGCATCGGCTGACACATGCCGTGGCTGATGACGAAGTCGCTCGTCATGAACGGGAAGTTGACCACCTCTTCGCGGAAGATGGCGTCGTGCTTCTGGGTGAGCCCGGCGCCGCCGTACTCGGCCGAGATCGTCATTCCGGCGAGACCGGCTTCCGCCAGCTTGCCCATGTAGATCTTCTGGAGGTCGAGATTCCTGGCCGCCTTCGCATCGGTGTGCTCTTCGAGGAAGCTGCGGACCTTTGTTCGGAAGTCGGCGGCCTCGGTTTCGGTGAGCACATCGGACATGAGGATCTCCTCGGTTGGGAATGGATGATGGCGACCTCATCCGGACGACGTTTTGTCGTGGCGGGCTGCCGTGATTGTATAGTGCCAAACAGTCATGAGCGAAACTGTTGCTGGACATACTGCTGGCCCCACCTCGGGTCACGAGCTCGATGCGTCGCCGTGGATGCGGGTTGAGAGCACACTCATGGCCACGGCACGGCTCATCCGCGACGCCTATGACAACGCCCTCGACGGCCTCGACGTCAACCTGACCGAAGCGAGCCTTCTCGCCTACGTCGTCGAAAGTGGCCCCCTCAAGCAGACGTCGCTCGCCGACCACCTTGCGATCGGGCGGGCCGCCACCGGCAACGTCATTGATCGGCTCGAGCAACGGGGCCTGGTAGAACGCCGGAGCGACGAGTCTGACCGCAGAGTCTGGCTCGTGGCACCCACCGAACTCGGCAAGGATCTCGCCGCCCAGATCACCACCATTGACGTCGAACTGCGCCAGCGCCTGCGCCTCGGCATCGACCGGCACGAACGCCAGATGCTCGCCAGCCTCCTCGTCCGCCTCCAGCGCAATCTGGCGGCCACCCCGGCGGCACGATCCACATCAGCGACAGCAATTTCGGCAACGCAGCCATCGGCAACGCAGCCACCGTCGTCACACTCCGATCCATCAACCACAGACAGGAAACGCACATGAGAGAGGCAGTCATCGTCGACGCCGTCCGTACCCCTGGAGGTCGCCGCAACGGCCAACTCCAGGACTGGCACGCTGCCGAGCTCGGCGCACACGTGCTGAAAGCACTAGAGGAACGCACCGGCATCGATCCGGCCATCATCGACGACGTCATCATGGGCTGCGTCATGCAGGTCGGCGAACAGTCGCTCAACATCGGCCGCAACGCCGTCCTCACCGCAGGGTGGCCGGAGTCGGTTCCGGCGACCACAATCGATCGCCAGTGCGGCTCCTCGCAGCAGGCGCTGCACTTCGCTGCGCAGGGCGTGATGGCGGGCGCATACGACGTCGTCGTCGCTGCCGGCGTCGAGGTCATGACCCGAACCCCGATGGGCGCCTCCATCGTGAAGGACATGGGTTTCCCGTTCCCACAGGCGATGCTGGATCGCTACTCCGAAACCGGCCTCCCGCCTCAGGGCATCGGAGCCGACATGATCGCCGACGAGTACGGCATCACCCGTGAAGATCTCGATGCCTTCGGCGCCGAGAGCCAGCGCCGGGCCGCTCAGGCCACGGCCGAAGGTCGTTTCGAGCGCGAGATCGTGCCGGTTCCGATCACGATCGACGGCGAGACCGTGATGATGACCCGCGACGAGGGCATTCGCGAAGGCAGCACGGCCGAGAAGCTCGCCACCCTCAAGCCGGCGTTCAAGGAGGACGGCAAGATCACTGCGGGTAACTCGAGCCAGATCAGCGACGGAGCCTCTGCGGTGCTCGTGATGAGTGCTGAGAAGGCCAAGGAGCTCGGGCTCAAGCCGAGGGCGCGTTTCCACAGTTTCGCCGTCGTCGGCACCGATCCCGTCACCATGCTCAAGGGCCCGATCCCCGCGACGGCGAAGATTCTCGAACGCTCGGGTCTGACCATGGAGGACATCGACCTCTTCGAGGTCAACGAAGCCTTTGCATCGGTCGTGCTCGCATGGCAGAAAGAGCACAACGCCGATCTGTCGAAGACCAACGTCAACGGTGGCGCCATTGCGCTCGGCCATCCGCTCGGTTCCTCGGGGACCAAGCTGATGACCACCCTGCTCAACGAACTCGAACGCACCGGCGGCCGCTACGGCATGCAGACCATGTGTGAAGGTGGCGGACTCGCCAACGCCACGATCATCGAAAGGATCGAAGACTGATGCCACGTATGAACTTGGAGGGCTCGTCCTCCATCGTCACCGGCGGTGCCTCCGGCATCGGCGAAGCCAGCGCTCGGCAACTCGCTGCCGCCGGGTCCCGCGTCGTCATCGCCGACCTGAACGAGGAGAAGGGAGCCGCTGTTGCCTCCGAGCTCGGCGGCCTTTTCGTCAAGTGTGATGTGTCGAGCGTCGAGGACGCCCAAGCGGCAGTTGCCGCCGCGTCTGAGATGGGCCCCCTGCGGGCACTCGTCAACTCGGCGGGTCTCGGCTACGCCGGCCGCACCATCGACCGCAACAACGTTCCCATGGACCTCGAACGATTCTCGTTCGTGATCAAGGTGAACTTGATCGGGTCGTTCAACATGCTCAGTCAGAGCGCAGCAGCGATGGCTCAGACCGAGCCGCTCGACGCAGACGGCGCACGAGGCGCCATCGTCAACATGGCATCGGCCGCGGCCTTCGACGGCCAGATCGGCCAGTGCGCCTACTCGGCTTCGAAGGGTGGCGTCGTCGGCATGACCCTGCCGATCGCCCGCGACCTCTCGGCGGTCGGGATTCGCGTCAACACGGTCGCCCCCGGCCTCATCGACACACCGATCTACGGCGAGGGCGAGCAGAGCGATCAGTTCAAGGCTCACCTCGGACAGAGCGTGCTGTTCCCCAAACGTCTCGGCACCGGCGAGGAACTCGCCTTCGCCGTGATGGAGTGCATCACCAACCCGTACTTCAACGGCGAGACGATCCGTCTCGACGGTGGCATCCGGATGCCACCGAAGTGAGCAACGACTCAGCCGAGGAAGCACCCGCAGTTCTCACTGAGCAGCGGGGGCGAGTACTCATCATCACACTCAATCGTCCCGAGGCTCGTAACGCGATCAACGGCGCGTTGTCGCACGGGCTGTGGGATGCCACCCAACGCCTGAACGACGATCCTGGCCTCACTGCTGGAGTGTTGACCGGCAGCGGTGGCGGTTTCAGTTCGGGAATGGACCTCAAAGCGTTCTCGCGGGGCGAGGACATCGGCCCGATGATGACGTTCATCAAGGCCGGTGCCGAAAAGCCGCTGATCGGCGCCATCGAAGGGTTCGCCATCGCCGGCGGGCTCGAGTTGGCACTGTCGTGCGACCTGCTGGTCGCGGCGGCTGGAGCCAAGTTGGGAATCCGTGAGGTGAAGGTCGGCCTCTTCGCCGCAGGTGGTGGTGTTCTCCGGCTTCCAAGCCGCGTTGGGTACGCCAAGGCCATGGAGATGGCCATCACTGGCGACAACATCACCGCAGAGGAGGGCCTCCGATACGGGCTCATCTCCGAAGTGACAGCGCCGGGCGAGGCGCTCGATGCGGCGATTGCGCTGGCCGAGCGTGTGGCGCAGAACGCCCCTCTTGCCGTCGCTGCTTCCAAGAAGCTGGTGAAGGCGGCGAGTCAGGGGTACGACGAGGCCGAGCTCTGGAAGATGCAGGCCGAGCTCCAGGGTGCGGTCTTCATGTCGAGTGATGCCAAGGAAGGTCCCCGTGCGTTCGCCGAGAAGCGTGCGCCGGAGTGGACGGGTACCTGAAACTTCCTGCCGTTCTGCGGCACGAGGCCCGGCAGTAGTGCGGGCCGATGCCGCAGAACGGACAAGGTCGGCGAACGAATCGCGGTGCCGGTCTCGAAGTGTGAACTCCACTCGGGAACAAATCGGCCGATACTTGGGAGACGGAGGTCTTCCATGTCCCTCAACGCTCCCCCACCGCCACGATCACCTGTCTCCATCTTCACCGATGCCGACATGGACGCGCTGGCGTCGATCGTCGATCGGGATGTCGAGGAACTGACCGATGAGCTGCAGCGCCGACCCTGGCATCTGCATGATCTGCTGACTGAGCCGGGGACAACGTCGGCCGTGCTCGGCGGCGGGGATCACCCCGTGGTCTTCGTCTCACCGCTGCTCTTCTTCGCAGTTCTGGTGCATCGTGCCGCCGACGAAGTGGTGTCTGCTCAGTGGGTCGGCGAGTGGATGGGGCCAAAGAGCCGTCTGCCGGTGTTCGATGTCGCACCTCTCGTCGACTTCATCCAGCGACCGACGCGGTTGCTGCATCTCGCCCGGGTCCTGACCTCCTTTGCCGCTCCGTCGGCGTCCGATCTCCCGGTACCGGTTGATCTTCTCGACCTCGACGGGCTCGTCGACTGGCTGCGGTCGGTCGATCCGGACAAGCAGTCAGCGCTGCTCGAGCGCATGGGTGACGTGGCCCTGTTCCTGGCTGGTGTGTGCGCCGACAACACGGGTAGCCATGTACTGTCGGCAAGTGATGCGCACCGCCTCGGTCAGTCAGTCGGCCTGTCGGCCTCCGAGGTTCTCGACCTGATCGATCCCGGTTCGGTCAGCCCCGGCCTCGATGCGCTGGAGGCACTGAGCGCTCGCTGGTACTCAGCCGCTGCGATCCAGCCCGGATGTGCCCACCCGTCCCTCACGTTCGACCTGGCGAGGCACATACGCCCGGCGAGGCGGTTCCTCAATCACCTCGCCGACACGCATCTGCATCCAGAAAACGGAACGCTGGGTTTCGGCCTGCTCGCCTGAGCAGCATCGTCGCCCCTAGCCGCTCCCCTATGAACCCTGGTCATCCCCGATTCGGCTCTCGCAGATCGTTTCTAGTTTCTCCCTCAACACCTGGCGACCACGACGGGCGCCAACCACAGGGAGAAACCAACATGACGACCTACGAAACCACCGCATTCGATTCAACCGAAGTGGAGTCCAGCTGGACGGCTGACGCCATCGAGACCTGCGACGCCTTCTGGTCGACGGTCACCGACCACGACGGTCCCAGCGCCATCTCGTTCGACCGCTGCGTCGACTGGTTGCTCGACCTCTATCACGTCACCACCGACACGCAGCTCCGTTGCCTCATCACCGAAGTCCTCGACGATCTCCGGGCCATTGGTCCAGTGACCGGAGACTTCGAAGACGTTGTCCTCGGCGCCCTGGCCTCGGTCGAGGCCGCTTTCGAGATCGTTCACGGAACAGACGTCCGATGAGCAACCTCGCACTGGTCGATGACAGCAACAACGAGATCGCCGCGACCGCTCCGGTCGTCGAGCGTCCGGAGACGGATGCGACGGTCGAGATCACGATCACCGAACTGGTCGCCATCGAGGAGCGACTGGCACATCAGGCCCATCTCGGTGATCTGCATCCTGCTCACGCCCGACGCCTCGCCGCCGTCACGGCCGAACTCGATCGCCGCTGGTCCGCCTACGCCTGAGCGCAGAGATCGGCTTCCCACGAACGCCTCGTTCGGTCATTCTCCCAGACCGAGCGAGGCGTTCGCCGCGTCACTACGCCGCGTCACTACGCCCAAACCCGAGGTTTGAGCCCCCCAAAATCGGGGGCTCAAACCTCGGGTTTGCTCGTAAGTGGTGCTGTGGGGTCTGACTGGATGGTCAGATCTCCTTGAAGTCGCCGCCGCGACCCTTGCCTTCAGCGAATCGACGCGCCCCCTCGATGCCTTCGGCGGCCACCATGCCTCGGCTCCCATCCCATTCCTGCAAAAGCGCTTCACGCACGGGCAGTCCGTGCTGAGCAATCGCCGATCGACGGTCGGCCCGCATGCATTGCTGGGGAAATCGGGCAATGTCGACGGCGAGCGCCTCGGCCCGCTGCCGCGATTCCCCGTGGGGAACCACGTATTCGCACAACCCGATTCGCTCACACTCGTCCGCCATCACCTGTCGGCCGGTCAGAATCAGATCCATCGCCCGCCCCTGGCCAACCAAACGAGGAAGACGGACCGTGCCGCCGTCGATGAGCGGGACGCCCCACCGTCGGCAGTACACCCCCATGTAGGCCGTGTCCTCCATGACCCGGAGATCCGCCCACATTGCGAGCTCCATGCCACCAGCCACCGCCGGTCCGGCGATCGCAGCAATCACCGGTTTGGACAGCTCGAGACGACTCGGACCCATCGGTCCCCTCGCGTGCTCGTCGTGCTGTTCGGGGAAGACCAGCTGGTCGACGCCATTACCCCCATCGGACAACGAGGCCGCTTGTTTCAGATCCCAGCCTGCGCAGAACGCACCGCCCTCGCCCCAGAACACCGCGACCGAGGCGCTGTCGTCACGGTCGAACTCGACAAACGCCTCGAACAGCTCTCGAGCGCTAGTCGGGTCCATGGCGTTCCTGGCCTCGGGGCGGGAATGGATGATGGTCCACACCGGTCCGTTCTTCTCGACTCGCACCGTCATGTTCGCACCGTCGCAGTTGCTCCTGTCAGATCGTTCTCTCGTCGGCATACTGCCTCATCGAATCCGACTCCGACCACACCCCTCCCGACGCACGGGTCATTCGCGGCCCCGAGGACCGCTCGCCGCTGAGCCGCGCACTCTGGATGAGCGTCGGTTGGATCGCTGTCGCGCTCGGCGGCATCGGAGTCGTCGTACCCGGTCTGCCGACGACCGGGTTCATGGTGTTCGCTGCGTCATGCTTCGCAAAGTCCAGCCCCAGATTCGAGCGGTGGATTCTCGAACTCCCCGGCGTGGGCCCCCACGTACGCGCCTACCGAGACGGCGAGGGCATGCCACGACGGGCGAAGATCACGGCGTTGGCGATGATGACACTCGCCGTCGGGTTCGCATCCGGATTCGCCGTCCAGATCTTCTGGCTGCGGCTCGTGATCCTGGCTGCCGGAGTCATCGGATGGTGGTTCATTCTCGTGCGAGTCCCGACGAGCCCGCCGATCCCTGACCGAAGCTGAGATTCGAGGGTCCGATCCCGGTCCGAGTACGTTCGCACGATCGGAAGGACGTCAGATGCAGGACGAGGGGACCCACTCCATCGACATCGTGCGATCAGAGGAGACTCCACGCATCGTCGAGGTGGTGTTGAATCGTCCTGCGCGGCGAAACGCCCTCACGGGCCCGCTGGCACTCGAACTGGCGTCGGCGATGCGGGCAATCACCGCGGACGGCGAGACGACCGTCGTCATCCTCCGAGGAGCGGGCGGCGCGTTCTGCTCCGGCCTGGATCTGAAGGAGTTCAGCGCCGACCCACCGGCCGACTGGGTGGCCAGCTTCCCGACGATGTGGCGGGCAGCGCACGAAGCAATCTTTGAGCTCCCCTGCATCCTCGTCGGCGCGTTGGAGCGGGCAGCGATCAACGGTGGCGCGAGTTTGGCGCTCGCGTGCGATTTCCTTGTCGCCGGCGATCGGTCCTTCCTCCAGGTTGGCGAGATCCAACAGGGCATGGCGGCCCCGATGAACATGGCATGGTTGCGCCTACGACACAGCGAAGCGCTCGCAGCCCGGGTCGCATTGGTTGGCGACAGGATCTCCGGCCCCGAACTTCTGCAGCTGGGCCTCGCTCACACGGTCGTCGCCGACGACGATGTCCTGGCCGAAACATGGGCCTTGGCTGCTCGATTGGCCGAGCACGAACCTGAGGGCGTCCGCCGCATCAAGCTGAGCCTGCGGCGCAGCGGACCGGCGGCATCTGCCGCCGAGTGGTTCGATCGCGTGATCGGTGCGGACCCCGGCGGCACCGGAATCCGGTCACCTCGCGCTGCGACATAGAGGCACGCGCCGCGATCGGTTCGAAAATCGCCGCTACGAACCACCATGGCAGTGTTTGAACTTCTTGCCGGATCCGCACGGACAGGGTTGGTTGCGGCCCACGGACTCCATGGCGCCAAAGTCGTCAGCGACCGCCGTCCGGATGGTTGCGCCTCGTAGATCGCCCGTCGACGCTGCGCTCGCGATAGTCAGCTCGGCGAAGCCTGATTCAGTCGCAGACGGCGCGAGGAACATGGCACAGCTCCCGTCCTGTCGTGCATTGTCGATCCACGACGGCGACAGGTCGGGAACGGCGGCTTTGGCCAGACCCTCGCCGAGTGGATTCACCACCACGACGTCGTGCTTCCGCACCTGACACGTCCACCCGAGCGCATGGCCGAGATTGGATTCGATCAACCCATCGACTGACGGCCAGTCGGCTGGGAGGTCGGCATCGATCGTGACGACGAGACCGGCCCGCGGCGATGCGATCGTGCGCAAGAGGCTCGTTGCGATTGCGGGGCGGCCCGAGCCTGCCGGTCGAATATCGCTCCCGCCGCTTTGCGTCATCCAAGAGACCGTAGCGTCACTCCAAGCGACCTTCGGTCCAGTCCCGTGAATGCACGGACCGGCGACGTTCAGTTGCGTTCAGTCGTCGGATTCCTCGGGGATACGGCGACCGCTGATCTCCTCGACGTCGATCCGAACGAAGCGGTCCTTGCGGCCGCTGGCCCACGTCTCAACCGCCGTCGTCTCGGCTTCGAGGAGATCATCGAGGCGCTCGAGTTCGTGCGCGGTGCCGTGGATGACGACGCTCCAACCGTGGTGGACGTGCTCGTCGAACTCGTCGATCTCGAACGCGACGCCAGTTCCCAGTGTCGCTGCGGCCAGCTTCACACCGGGCGCCGTGCGGAGGAGCAGCCCTCGACCCACGACGCGATAGTTGACCGGAAAGATGTCGGGCCGGTTCTTGATCGACACCGCCATGCGACCGATCGATTTCGTCGCAGCGAGGGCCCAGCACTCCTCTTCGTCGATGATGTCCAGGCCTGTTCGCTCGATCATGTGTCCCATCGTGCCCAGGAGTGTCGTGGACTCGCAAGTGCCGAACGTCCTTAGCCGCCTTGCTCACGGCCGCCGTCCGATGGAAACTGCGGAGACCTGTCGACCTTTCGAGGAGTGTCATGCAGTACATCGGACCGGACGCCGTCGCCGCCGCACTTCCGTGGCCAACGCTGATCGAGGCCATCGAGACGACGCTGATCGATCCCGGCGCGTTCGCGCCCGAGCGAACGGTGCACAGCGTTCCGGTGGGAGACGGGCGGCCCAATGCATCACTGCTACTGAAGCCGGGATGGGTCGTCGGCGATGTCATCGCAGTCAAGGTCGCCACATATGTTCCGGACAATGGAGCATTCGGCCGCGCGACCGTCAACGCGGGCGTCCTGCTGCTCGATGGCGCCACGGGCGAATTGATCGGGGCGTGTGACGGCAACGAGCTCACAACCCGTCGAACAGCTGCAGCGTCGGCAGTCGCCGCCAAGCGACTGGCCAGACACGACGCTCGCAGATTGCTGGTGATCGGCACGGGAGCACTGGCTCCGATGGCGGCGCAGGCTCACGCCGCCGTTCGCTCTTACGACACCATCGAGATCTGGGGTCGATCAACAACCAAGGCTGCACAGGTGGTCGACGCGTTGCACGCCTCCGGGCTGGCGGCCGCCAGTGTGGCCGAGGACCTCGACCGAAGCGTTGCTGCGGCTGACGTGATCTCGGCCGTCACGGGTGCGACCGAGCCGTTGATCAGAGGCGAGCTGCTCCGGGCCGGCGCTCACGTCGACCTGATCGGAGGTTTCACACCGTCGATGCGCGAGGCGGACGACGACGTGATCAGACGGGCATCGATCTATGTTGACTCGCGAACCGATGGTGTCTTGGCCGGCGACCTCTCCCAACCGCTCGAGGCCGGGCTCATCACGATGGACGACATCATCGGCGATCTCGTTCAGCTCATCGACGGATCGAGCGTCGGCCGAGTCGACGAGACACAGATCACGATGTTCAAGTCGGCAGGCATCGCACTCGAGGATGTCGCCGCCGCTCGATTGGTCTTCGAGAACGACCGCCCTCAGACCACCGGTTGACAGGTCGTGACCACAGAGAGGTCCACTCCCTGCTTCACGGCGACGTAGTACGTGACGTCACCGGTACGCAGCGTGTCCTCGAATGCCGGCACCGACACTCGTCCCCGCCAGAAGCGGTCGCCGCCATCGACACTTCGGTAGACGATGTACTCAGTCTCGGCGTCGACTCCCGGCGCTTCCGGCCACGTCAAGGTCGCGTCGTTGCCGACTGCGGTCACTGCGCAGAACGCCACCGGCTCGATCGGTCCGTTGTTGTCGACCGTCGTACACGACGTCCGGACGCTGACCTGACCGGCATTCGTTCGTGAGGCGACGAGGTACACCAACGTGCCGGACCGGCTCGAGTCGGCGAACGAGGTCGAGGCGGTCCGCCCCCGCCAGTATTCCGGACCGCCGTCGACACTTCGATAGATGACGTACTCATCTGCACCATTGGCCACGGGCCACACGACATCGACGGTTCCGCCTTCGATGGTCGCTGTGCAGAGCGGCGGCGCCTCGAGCGGCGGCGTGACATCCTCGGTGACGCAGTCGACCGGCGCACTTCGGTCACCGTTGGCCGCTCGCGACTGCACTTGATACGCAAGCGTTCCCGATCGCGCGCTGTCGATGAACGGGGAGGTCGCCGACACGCCTCGCCAATAGATCGTGCCTCCGGCGACGGAACGCGAGATCACGTAGTCGTTTGCACCGGCCGCCGATGGCCAGGTGACCTCGACGGTCGCGCCGGAGATCTGGGCCTGACAGCTGCCCGGGGGGTTCAGGTCGTTCGGCGGGACGTAGCCCTCTTCGCACAACCGCACGAGGTCACGTCCCGCTGTCTGGTCCCCCGGGGGTCCGACAGCGTCGATGCCGCCGGCGATCCAGATGCATCCGTCACTGGCCTCGAGCACGCCCCAGCCGCCGCTGTCGCCGGCCATGTACGGCAGGAATGACTGGTCACGGGTCCCCGTGATCGAGTCGTAGGCGGCAGTCGAGCTGATCTGGCCGGTCGGGGTCCCGACCACGGTGGAGATGTCGAAGCTGTATCTCGGGGTGAAACCAACGCCGCTCGAGTGTGATCCCCAGCAGTGGCACGAGGCGTAGAGCGTGAGACCGTCGCTCGACATCTCGATGTCCTGGTAGTCACCGCCGCGACGAACGCTGCTCTCCTGGAAACGACTGTCATAGGACGTGACGTGACCAGCGATCTGTGCCCAGTCGTCCGCCTCGTCGTACAGATACGCACCATGCTGCTCGCCGACGGCGAACACCGTTCCGAACGGGGTGGCCTGGATGTCGTACATGTGATTGCAGCAGTTGAAGTTGAGGACGAAGGTGTCCCACACGACGACGTCAGCATCCGAACTGTCGAGTCCGACGACCGTCTGGCCGTTCTTCACGTTGTTCCAGCCGGCCAAGTACACGACGTTTTCCGTATAGGAACGGCTCACGCCCCAGATGGCGCCACCGTCGGTCGCGGGTACCCAGCTCCAGTCGATCGCTCCGGTGACCGGATCGAACCGAACCACGCTCTCGACAGAGCCAGGGTTTCCGTTGGCCGATGCGGTGGTGAAAGTCCCGGCGGCGTACATCCACCCGTCTGGACCCATGCTGAGATCACGAATCGCCGACGTCCCGCCGTAGATCCGTGTGGTGAACCCCGGCCACAGCTCGCCGGTCACTGGATTGATCTTGACCAATGCCCCGATGGTGGCGCCGTTCCACTCGTCCATCTCGCCACCGACGAAGAGCCCGCCGTCTGGAGACAGCTCGAGGGCGAGGACCGGGCCACCGACGATCGGCCGGATCGATGACACCCACGCTCCGGAGTCCAAGTCGAACGCCGCCAGGTGAGCCTGTGCCTGCACGTCCTGGCCGTTCGTCACTTCAAGGAACTTGCCACCGACATAGACGAAGCCGCCTGCTTCTTCGACTGCCCAGCCGAGCGAGTCATATCGGTCGACCACGCGGGACGGACCCTCGGTCGCCAGCCCCCAACTGCTCTGCTGGACATCATCGATGTCGGCTCCAGCCGTTCCGGCCGCTCCGAGAAGAACGCACGATCCGAGGAGAACGAAGATCAAAGAACGCAACGCGGCATGACCGCAACGAGGTGAAAAGCTTTCCATCGGCTCATGCTCGCAGGCAGGCCCATGTCCTGAATGAGCGGATGTTCCGCTCCTCCTGGGCCTTCTGGCTCTGGACCAGGATGGGCAGATGTGTTCAGTCCTGCCCGTAGCTGGCAAGGAACTTCTCGAGGCGACCGATGGCCCACTCGAGATCGTCGACGCTCGGAAGGAAGACCACGCGGAAGTGATTGGGCTCGGGATAGTTGAAGCCGGTGCCCTGCACCATGAGGATCTGCTCGGATCGTAGGAAGTCGAGCACGAACTGCTCGTCATCGGAGATGTTGAACTTCGCCGTGTCGATCTTCGGGAACAGGTAAAGGGCGCCGTCCGGGAGGGTGCACGACAGGCCGTCGATCGAGTTGATCAGATCGTGGGCGACCCGCCGCTGCTCGTGCAGACGACCGCCGGGGGTCACGAACTCGCTGATGCTTTGGTAGCCGCCGAGCGACGATTGGATCGCGTGCTGGGCAGGCACGTTCGCGCAGAGCCGCATGGAGGTCAGCATCCGCAGCGCCTCGACATAGCCGGTCGCCCGTTCCTTCGCTCCGCTGATCGTCATCCAGCCAGAGCGGAAACCGGCGACCCGGTAGGTCTTCGAGAGGCCGTTGAGGGTCAGGAAGACGAGGTCGTCAGCGAGCGATGCGATCGATGTGTGTTGAGCGTCGTCGTACAGGATCTTGTCGTAGATCTCATCGGCCATGACGACGAGGTCATGTTCACGAGCGAGTTCGACGATCTCCTGTAGCAGCGCCCGGGAATACGATGCTCCGGTGGGATTGTTCGGGTTGATCACCACGATGGCCCGAGTGCGCTCAGTTATCTTCGAGCGCATGTCGGCGATGTCGGGGAACCAGCCCGCTTCCTCGTCACAGCGATAGTGCACGGGCCGGCCGCCGCTGAGGGTGGTGGCCGCCGTCCAAAGCGGATAGTCCGGACTCGGGATCAACACCTCGTCCCCGTTGTCGAGGAGCCCTTGCAAGGCGATGCCGATCAGCTCCGAGACGCCGTTGCCGATGTAGACATCGTCGATCTCAACGCCGGCGATGCCCATCCGCTGGTTGTATTGCATGACGGCCTTGCGGGCCGAATAGAGGCCCTGCGAATCGCAGTAGCCCTGCGCCGTCGGCAGATTCCGCACCATGTCGACGAGTACTTCGTCTGGGGCTTCGAATCCGAACGGAGCTGGATTGCCGATGTTGAGCTTGAAGATCCGGTGACCCTCCAGCTCGAGACGGTTGGCCTCATCGAGAATCGGGCCACGAATGTCGTAGAGGACGTTGTCCAATTTCTTGGACTTCTGGATGTCTCTTGGCACGAGCGACACTCTACGGCTCGGTAGATCCGAGGTCTCGGCTTTCTTCGTCGATCGATCGGTGGGCCGACCTGTGAAAGTGAAGCTCCGACCTCAATCGGAGGAGCACTACCGATCAGGTGCGACACTGCCATCTTTGCAATAATGGCGTCACACATCTCCAACCGACGGGACCCAAATGAAGCAGCTCACTGGTGTCGATCTCAGTTTCCTTCTGATGGAGACCGAGAACTCGTACGGCCACGTCAACGGGCTCAGCATCTATCAACGGCCCTCGGCCGACTTCGATCCGTTCGCCGAGGTCCGCAAACGCCTCGGCATCATGGTGGGTCATCTCGAGCCGCTCCGTCGCAAGGTCGTCGGGGTGCCCCTCGAACTGGACCGTCCCTACTGGGTCGAGGACGCCGATTTCGATCTCGACTACCACGTCCGTCGCATCGGACTCGCGGCGCCGGGCGCAGCCGACCAACTTGCCGAGCAGGTGGCGAGGATTGTCGGACGCAAGATGGACCGGTCGCGTCCACTGTGGGAGGCCTACGTGATCGATGGTCTGGCCGACGGACGCTGGGCGCTGCTCCAGAAGACCCATCACGCCACGATCGACGGAGCCTCGGGAGTGATCATGCTGCGGATGTTCACCGACCTGTCTCCCGATGCCGAATACGGCTACACCGAGCAACCCTGGGTCGGCGAGCAGCCGCCGAGTAATGCCGAGATGCTCCAGCGAGCCACCAAGAACATCGTCATGAACCCGTTCCGCGGCGCTCGTCTTTCGCTGGCGATGGTGAGAGACGTTGCTGACGCAGCGGGTGTGACTGGTGTTCGCGACGCGGCCTCGAAGGCTCGTGACGGTCTCGGTGCCCTCACACATCGAGGATCCGACGACTCCAACCCTCGACCGAGCCTGCCGCTCACACCTGCGCCCCCCACCCCGTGGAACAAGTCGATCAGCCCTCATCGCAGGTTCGCCATGCGGTCCGCTTCGCTCTCGAATCTGAAAGTCCTGAAGACCGCCACCGGCGGAACGCTCAACGACGTCGTGATGGCGATCTGCACCGGCGCGTTGCGTCAGTACCTGATCGAGCACGACGCACTCCCCGACGGTCCCTTGCGAGCGATGGTGCCGGTGTCGATCCGCACCGGCGACGAAGAGGATCCCTGGACGAATCGGGTCTCCAGCATCGTGGCGGAGCTGCCCACCAACTGCGCGGACCCACTCGAGCGAGTTGCGCTGTGCCGGGAAGCGATGAACGACGCCAAGCGACAGTTCGATCTCATGCCGGCCGAAGCGCTGGCCGAAGCCACCGACTACACGTCGCCAGTCGTTGCCGCTTCTGCGATTCGGCTCTTTGCCAGAGCCAAACTGGCGGATCGATTCAACACGCCGATCAACGTGGTCATCTCGAACGTGCCCGGACCGCGCGACCCGCTCTACTTCGCTGGAGCGAAGCTCGACTCCTACATACCTGTCTCGACGATCGCCGACGGTGTCGGGCTCAACATCACGGTACACAGCTACGAAGACAGCCTCGATTTCGGTCTGATCGCCGATCGATATCTCGTGCCGGATCTCTGGCATCTCGTCGATCTCCACATCGACGAAATCGCCCGCCTCTTCGAGGCAACTGGCGCCGAGTGGGCCACCCCGCAGCGTCCTCCGGCCATGCGCGTCGGCGGTGACGGCGTCGACCCGATCCCGCCCAGTTCAGAGGCGGTTCAGCAGATGATCGCGGTTCGCGCGGAAATGGAAGAGAATCTCCGCAACTCTGCGCTCAACGGAGGGCCGAAGCCAACGGGCTCCAAGAACGCCTCGGCCAAGAAGTCGAGCGCCAGGAAGTCGCCGAGGAAGGCGGCGCCAAAGAAGGCGGCGGCAAAGAAGGCGGCGGCAAAGAAATCGCCGCCGAAGCGAAAGACGACGCCGTCGACGAAGACGGCCGACTCGGCTGGTTGATGGACGCCGCCCCGGCCATTGGATTCATCGGCCTCGGAAACATGGGCGGCCCCATGTGTCGCCGTCTCGTCTGGGCCGGCTACGAAGTGACCGCGTTCGACCTCGATGACGACGCTCTCGGCGGGGCTGTCGAGGCCGGAGCGACGCAGGGTGCGAGCGCGGTCCAGTGTGCGGCGTCAGTTGACATTCTCCTGACGTCTCTGCCTCGACCGGACCATGTGCTCGCCGTCATGGACGGCTCTGACGGTGCGCTCGCCGCGATGGGGCCGGGATCGCTCTGGATCGATCTCACCACCAACTCGAAAGACGTCGTGGCGGCGTTGGCCGCCGCTGCTCCGGATGGCGTCAGTGTCGTCGACTCCCCCGTCACCGGTGCCGTCGACGGTGCACGAACAGGAACGCTGACTCTCTTCATCGGCGGTGATCCCGAGCCTGTTGCACGCGCTACCGCGTTGCTCGAACACCTCGGCACCGTGATCGTCTGCGGACCGCTCGGCACGGGGAATGTCGTGAAGCTCGTGACCAACCAGTTGTGGTTCATCGCTGCCGCCGCGATCGGGGAAGGTTTCGCCGTCGGCCTCGCCAACGGCGTCGACCTGGAAACGCTCTGGCACGCAATCAAGGAAAGCGTCGGGGACAGCTTCGTGGTCAGACACGACGCCCCGAGCATCTTCGCCGGACACTACGACCCGTCGTTCAGCCTCGGCCTGTGCCTCAAGGATCTGGGCCTTCTCAGTGCACTCGGCGCCAACGTTGGCGCACCGCTCCCCATGACCGACGCCGCGCATCAGGTCTTCCGGTCTGCCGGCGAACGGTACGGAACCGACGCCGGGGAGTTGCATGTCGCCAAGCTGATCGAGGACGACGCCGACCTCTCGATGCGCCTCGAGGGCGACTGGATCCCTCACTGGGAAAGGTGACTGTGACCGTCGTGCCGCTCGCCGATCTCATCGATCTCGGTCGCTATCCAATCCACGACGTGGCTGCGGCGGCCCGTCAGTCGGCGGTTGCCGAGGCGCACATCGGACTTCGAACACACGGCTGCGCAGTGGTGCGGGGATTCGTTCCTCCAGCGGCCGTCGCAACTCTCGGCGACGAGATCGTGGCGGCCAAGCCAACGACCCACTACTCCACTCAGCTGATGAACCCGTACTTCCACACTTCGATCGATTCAGCGTTTCCGCCTGATCATCCGGTCAACACGTTCATCGAGCGGTCCAGCGGCTTCATCCCGGGCGATAGCTGGGCTGATGGCTGCGCCATGGACACGCTCTTTCGGTCCGAGGCAGTGTCCAGCTTCCTGGCTGATTGCCTCGAGATACCGCATCTTCACTGCTACGCCGATCCACTCGCTGGACTCACGGCGAACATCCTCGATCCCGGCCAACAGTTCGCCTGGCACTTCGACACCAATGATTTCGCCGTCACCGTGCTCGTCGATGAGGCACGAGAGGGCGGCGCGTTCCAGTACGTGCCCGGTATACGGAACGCAAGCGACGAGGGCTTCGACCGCATCAAGCGAGTGCTGGGCGCCGGCGAGGGCGCCGGCGACCTCGACGAGGTTCACACTCTCGACCTCCGTCCCGGCGACCTCCAGATCTTCCGTGGCCGCCACTCACTACACCGTGTGCAGCGGGTGGCTTCAGACTCTTCGCCGCGACACGCAGCCATCTTCGCCTACACAGAACATCCTGGTGTGATCGGCCGAGTCGAGCGCACTCGTCAGCTCTTCGGGCGCATCCTGCCCGAACACGAGGCGGCGGAGCGAGCCCGTATTCGGTCTGATGAGCTCATCGACTGACCAGCCCGCCGGCGGCGGGTGACATCCACGCCGGCGATCCGAGCCCGATGGTCTCACTGGAGCACCGACGGATCGGCTAGACACACCGGGTGGAATCGAATGCCATAGCCGGGGCCGGCCTCGACGTCGGACTGCTGGCCGCCGAGGCGAGTTCGAAGCTCATCGAGCAGGAAACGGCCCTCGTGACGCTGCTGGCGATCGCCGCAGCCGTGGCGTTCCTCGCCAGACGAGCCAACTTCCCGGTCACAGTGGCGCTCGTCCTCGCCGGCTTCGTCGCTGCTGGTCTCGGCGAACTCGTGACGGTGGAGGCCAGCGCCGACCTGATTCTGGCACTGCTGGTCCCGCCCTTGCTCTTCGAAGCGACACTGAATCTGCCGTGGAAGAAGCTCAAGAACGACCTGTTCGGAATCTTGACCCTGGCGCTGGCCGGCACACTCATCGGGTCGCTGATGGTCGGCACCGTGGTGCACTATCTGCTCGACCTTCCGTGGGCGCTCAGCTTTGGGTTCGGCGCGCTCATCTCCGCCACCGATCCCGTGGCCGTGATCGCATTCTTCAAATCCTTGGGCACCCCAAAGCGGCTCAGCGTCCTGGTCGAAGGCGAGTCGCTCTTCAACGATGCCGTCGCCGTCGTGATGTTCGGCGTCGCTCTGGACGTCGCCGAGGGTGGGTCGTTCGCTCTCGGCGACGCGCTCACCGATTTCATCGTCGTGTCGGCCGGTGGCCTCGCGGTCGGACTCGTCCTCGGCTACATCGTGAGCGAAGTGATTCTGGCTTCCGTCGACGATGCGCTCATCGAGACCTCGACCACCCTCGCCATCGCGTTCGGAGCGTTCCTCGTGGCCGAAGAGTTCGGAGCTCTGATCGGCCGCGACGATTTGCACTTCTCTGGCATCCTCGCCGTGGTGGCCGCCGGGCTGATGGTCGGCACCCGCGGGATCGAGAACACGTCGCCCACGACTCGCCAGACCCTCGAGCACTTCTGGGAACTGCTCACGTTCCTCGTCAACTCGCTTGTGTTCCTGTTCATCGGACTCACGATCGGTTTGCGAGATCTGGTTGCCGAATGGTGGCCGGTCCTCCTCGCCGTGATCACCGTGCTTCTCGTCCGAGTGCTCCTCGTCTACGGGCTCACGTTCTTCACCGATCTGATTCGTCCGAGTCGACGCGTGCCTCTGGCATACAAACACGTGATGTTCTGGGGTGGGCTTCGGGGCGCCATCTCCCTCGCGTTGGCACTCATCATCCAGGACAACGAGGCACTGGCCGAGGTCGTCGGAGAGGATGCGATCCAGACCGTCGTGGTCATGACCTTCGGGGTTGTGGTCTTCACTCTCCTGGTTCAAGGTTTGTCGATCACGGGTCTGATCCGGCGCCTCGAACTGGCCGGACTCACTGCGGTCGAACTCGAGCAGCAGACTCGCCAGGCCGTCATCGCCACCCGCCGCGCCGGACAGGCCGCCATCGGGAAACTGGGGGCAGACGGAGTGATAGGCCACGACCTCGCCGACGCACTGTCAGCCATCTACGCCGAGGATGTCCATGCGGCGACGGTGGCGCTCCAGGAACACGTTGCTGATCACCCCGATCTCGGGGCCGAGATGTTGCTCCAGGCCAGGCGAGAAGCGTTGATTGCCGAGAAGTCGGCTGTTGGCGAGATCGTCAGAACCGGCCTCATCGAGGTCAGCGTCGCCGAGCACATCGCCGTCGAGCTCAATCATCGACTCGCAGCTCTGGAGATCCTCACCGAACGGTGGGCTGTGCCGATCGACGAGGAGCCGAACCGGTGATCGTGTATCTCTCCATCGGCGGTTCGGGAAGTACGGAAACACTCGAGCAGGCGGCGCTTCGAGCGATCGAGGCCGAGTGCCCACTCGTGTCCGCTGCGATCGTCGAAGACGCTCGATTCGGCGATGTCGACGCCACCACGATGTCGATGCTCGTCGAAGAGCTCGACTTCCTGCTACGGGCGCAGATTGCCGTCGTCAGTCGCCACGTTGGCCGCGATCTCGAGACCTCGGTGTCAGTCGTGCGTGGCGACGCTCGAGACGTCATCGAGAGGCTCCCGGCGAGCTCCTACCTCATCGGGGGGCCAATCGTGCCCGGCACCGCAGACATCAGCGAACTGATCAATGACCTCTCGCAGCTGACCGGTCGTCCCGTCGAGTTGCTCATCTGAGCGCGAAATGATTGTCGGAGGTCAGTCGACGATCGCTTGGTAAGTGAGCGTGCGCATGTCTCGATCTGGCAACTCGACGCCGGTCATGTACTGAGCCATGAACAGTCCAACGAGTTCTTCGGCTGGATCGACCCAGTAGTAGGTCTTCGCCGCGCCCGCCCAGCCGTACTCCCCCACCGAACCCTGCCCTGCACTCGATGCGACGTCCAACATCACGCGGGATCCGAGTCCAAACCCCAGTCCGCCCTGGACCCTGCCGAGCAGATCGAACGGAAGGAGCGTGGCCGGCAGGTGGTTGGAATGCATGAGTTCGAGCGTCTTGCGGCCGATGATTCGCATGCCGTCGAGTTCACCGTTGCCGAGCAACATCTGAGCGAAACGCAGGTAGTCGCCAGTAGTGGAGAACAGGCCAATCCCGCCGCGAGCGAAGACGTCCGGAGTGTCGACCGGATACGTGGCCGAGACGTCGATCCGTTCGTTGAATCCTTCGAGGGCAGCCATCACCAGTTTCGTTCCGGTCTGTCCCTCACCGACGAGATCGGGCAAGCCGTACATGGCAGAGAGACGGGACCGCTCGGTCTCGGCGACGCCGAAGGCGGTGTCTGCCATGCCGAGCGGTCCGAACAGTCGATCCTCGAGGAAACGCCCGAGCGGCTGGCCTGACAGCACCTCGATGAGCCTGGCAGCCACGTCGATTCCGACGCTGTAGTGCCAGCGGGCGCCAGGTTGTGAGGCCAGCGGCAGCTCCGCCAATGCATCGATCGTCTGCTCGAGCGTCCGCGTGGCGTCGTTCATGATACGCGCCTGGCGATACATCTCGCCAACGGGCGTGTCCTCCATGAAGTCGTACGTGAGACCGCTGGTGTGCGTCAGGAGGTCACGCACCTCCATCGGCCGGGCCTGCGGCTCGAGCGAACCGTCGGCGGCGAGGACCTGAACGGAACCGAACGCAGGGAGGTGCTTCGCCACTGGGTCCTCCAATCGGAAGCGACCCTCTTCGTGGAGGAGCATCAGCGCCGTGCAGACGATCGGCTTGGTCATCGAGTAGATCCGGAAGATCGTGTCTGATGTCATTTCGATACCGGCCTCGACGTCTCGATGGCCGAACTGCTCGGCGTGAACCACCTCGCCTCGCCGGCTCACGAGCGTGATGATGCCGGCGACGATGCCATCGTCGACATAGCGCTGCATGGCGACGTTGATCCGCTCGAGCCGCTCGGTGCTCATGCCGACTGCTTCAGGTGACGTGACACTGATACCCACGGTGAGACCCCTCGATCGAGATGAAGCGAGACGCTAACCGACCCGACCCCGAGCGGTCGATCCAGCTCAGCGCAGTCGGAGAGCGGTACGGGCCAGCACGAGGCAAACCAGGCCGAGGCTGCCGGCCACGAGGAACACCGGCGCGGCGCTTTGGTCGATGAAGGGGACGAACACCGCCGGACCGGCGGCGTGGCCGAGGAACCGAAATGACAGAAGGAACGACAATGCGCCGCCCCGGTTCTCCGGCATGATCGTCGCTCCAAGCGACTGGAACACAACGACGATGAAGGCCGCGGCGGCACCACCGACGATCCACAGGAGGCCCAGGGACCATCCGGTTGTGCCCAATGCGACCAGCATCGATGAAGCCGTCGCCGCCAAGACCACTGGCGTCACGATCCGGCGCGGTCCGTGGCGGTCGAGCAACCAGCCCCAGATCGGCCCGGCGACCATTGCCGCGACGGCTCCACCCAACAGGATGATGCCCGTCGCCGTCCCGCTGAGATCCAGAACGTCCCTTGCCGCAACCCCGACGAGTACCGCCAGCCCGATCGGACCGGCTGCAGCGAAGAAGAAGGCGCCTCCGAGCACCAGCATCGTTGGTGTCAGGAGCGGACGCAGCTGCGGTGCGGAGGTGCCTGGCCTGGGCTCGCCATCGGGCGGCATCAACGCCAACACCGAGGCCACCAGCGCAGTCCCCAGGAACGCTCCCTGCCACTGTGTATCGGCTGCCAGTCCCCCGGCGAGCGGCCCGAGTCCGGCTCCGACGGCCTGGAAGCTCGAGTAGACGCCAACCTCCCGGCCGAACCGTTCCGGTGGCACCATCTCTGCCAGCCCGGCCAGGAGCAGCGGGGTGACGAACGCATTGGCAACGCCTTGGACCGCCCGGGCGGTGACGAACCAAGCGAGCGACGGGGCAAGGGCTGCGGCAACGCTCGCCGCGGCATACAACAGATACGTGATGCGGACCGTACGTCGCCGTCCGAATCGCTCGCCGACGGTCCCCGAGAAGAGGAGGGCGATCGCAAACGGCACGAGGTAGAGGCTGAAGCCGAGACCGACCGCGCTCGACGACGCCCCAAACTCGTCGCGGAGCTCGGGAAACATCGGGACGATCACGACGGTGCCGAACGGCCCGAGGAATCCGCCAACGTAGAGCGCTAGACGACGCAGTGACACGAGGTGAGCCTCTCACGGCAGCCGACGGTCGACGAATGCGATCCAAGCGAGACGATGGGACGCCGCACGAGTGATTACGAGAGGCCATCCCGTTGCGACTAGACCACAGCGATGCAGAATCTTTCGGGTGGAACAGCCGTGATCACGGGCGCTGCGAGTGGTATCGGTCTCGAACTGGCCAAGCAGTTCGGCGCTGAAGGAATGAACCTGGTCCTGGCCGACGTCGAGACAGGCGCCCTCGAGGCCGCCAGCGAACTCCTGACGTCGATGGGCTACGAGGTGTTGTCCTTCCCGCTCGATGTTCGGAACCACGATGAACTGGTTGCACTCGAGACTGCTGCCACAGAACGCTTCGGGCCCATCCACGTGCTCTGCAACAACGCAGGCGTTGGTGCCGGCGGGCCAGTCGGCGATCCCACGAACCTCGAAGCGTGGCGATGGACGATCGACATCAACCTGTGGGGAGTCATCTATGGCTGCAAGATCTTCCTTCCGAACATGCTCGCCCACGGCGAGCCGTGCCACATCGTCAACACGGCGTCGATGGCCGGGCTCGGCGCGGGTCCGTTCATGGGTGCGTACAACGTGTCGAAATACGGCGTCGTCGCCCTCTCCGAGACCCTCGCGAAGGAGATGCAGATCACTGGTACGGCGGTCGGCGTGTCGGTGCTGTGTCCGGCCTTTGTCCAGACCGGGATCGCCACCAGCGATCGAAACATGCCGGACGACGTCCGCGCCACGATCCCAGAGCGCTCGTCTGTCCCGAGTGAGATGCAGGCCGCCATCGAAGGGATGGTGGCGGCTGGGATCGACGCCGCCGTCGTTGGTCGAGCCGTCGTCGACGCTGTGCTCACCAATGAGTTCTGGATCCTGACCCACGAGGAGACCAAGTCGGGGGTCCTCGAGCGTGCCCGGCAGATCGTTGATGGCGTGAACCCGTCGTTCGGTACGGGCCTGGATCTGTAGCCAAGCCCCGTGCCCCCGGACTGGTGACCTCGGTCCCTGGCTTCGGATGAACGGCGGTGCCACTGTGGGACCAAGATCGTGAAAAGGAGCCGTCGCGTGTCTGCGAAGAAGACAAGATCGACAAACGTCCGTTGTCCCTCGTGTGGAGCAACGAACCGGGTTCCCGATGCGGCGAAGGGTCGGCCAAGGTGCGGAACGTGCCATGCCGACCTTCCGTGGCTGTCCAACGTGACCGGCGGGGCCTTCGACGCCGTCATCGCCAAGTCGCCCCTCCCGACCCTCGTCGACCTCTGGGCTCCGTGGTGCGGACCGTGCCGTACGATCGCCCCGATCCTCGAACGGCTCGCGGTCGAACGAGCCGGACGGCTTCGGATCGTGAAAGTCAACGTCGATCTGGCACCGGAGGTCTCCGCTCGTCTCCGAGTGCAGGGAATTCCGACGATGGTGCTGTTCGACGGGGGCAAGGAGATCGCCCGCCAGGTCGGGGCCATGCCAGGAGCGAAGATCGGTCAGTGGCTCGACACTGCACTCAGCTGACGACGCAGCGCTCAGCGGGCGCTGACCGCAAGCACTCGCAGTGCTATCTCCGGTCGGTGGACGCCTCGGCCTCCGCCACGGCCTCGATGGTTCTGGCCACCGCGTCCGGAGTGACGCTGATCGAGTCGATTCCCTCGCTGACGAGAAACGCAGCGAAGTCCGGGTGATCCGATGGGCCTTGTCCACAGATCCCGATCTTGCGGCCGTGGGTTCGGGCCGTGGCGATCACCATCGCACAGGCCCGCTTCACCGCAGCGTTCTGCTCGTCGAACAGACCGGCCACGGATTCGGAATCGCGATCGACGCCGAGGATGAGCTGCGTCAGATCGTTCGACCCGATCGAGAAGCCATCGAAGATCTCGGCGAACGCTTCCGCCTCGAGCACGTTCGACGGGAGCTCCGCCATCACGTAGATCTCGAGTCCGTCTGGCTCTGTACTCGCCCGCCCGGCCCGATCGGTGGGTCTCTCCAGTCCGCACTCCGCCATGACGTCGATGACCCGCCGGCCCTCCTCTGGGGTTCGGCAGAAGGGAATCATCACCTTGAGATTGGTGAGCCCGAACTCCTCACGGACTCGGCGCACTGCCTGCACCTCCAGCTCGAAACCATCTCGGTAGTCGGGGTGGTAGTACCGGGATGCACCCCGCCAGCCGAGCATCGGGTTCGGTTCGGTCGGTTCGAAACCAGCGCCGCCGACGAGGCCCGCATACTCGTTGGTCTTGAAGTCGCTGAACCGGGCAATCACCGGTCGGGGCCAGAACGCAGCGGCGAGTGTCCCGATGCCACGTGCGAGCGTGTCCACCAGATACTCGGTGGGTTCGTCGTAGCCGGTGATGACGTCGTCGACCGCACGCCGGGTGACAGGATCGAGCGTGTCGTACCGAGTCAGTGCCAACGGGTGGACACGCACATGGCTGGCGAAGACGAACTCCATTCGCGCCAGACCGATGCCCGCTGTCGGAAGGCTCGCGTGCGTGTATGCGGATGACGGGTCGCCGATGTTCACCATGATCTCGGTGCGGATCGGGGGCAGCGTGGCGAAGTCGATCTCGTCGGTCTCCCATTCGAGGCGCCCTCGGTACACCCGTCCAACGGCGCCCTCTGCGCACGAAACGGTGGCGTCAGTCCCGAATGGCAACCCGGTCGCTGGTTCGCCGCAGCCGACGATGGCAGGGATCCCGAGCTCGCGTGCAACGATGGCCGCGTGGGAGGTTCGACCTCCGCGCTGTGTCACGAGCCCTGCCGCCCGCTTCAGAATGGGCTCCCAGTCCGGGTCGGTGATCTCGGTGACGAGAATGTCTCCATCGGCGAGTTGACTCATGTCTTTCGGGTCGGCGATGTGCCGAAGTGTCCCGGCAGCGATCCGGTCACCGACGGCGAGACCTTCGAGCAGGATCTCACCGGACTCGCTCAACCGATCGTGCCGGGACACGACTGCATCGGACCGCTGACTGTGCACGGTTTCCGGTCTCGCCTGAACGATGAACAGCTTTCCCGTTCGTCCGTCCTTGGCCCACTCGATGTCCATTGGGGTCGGTTCACCGCGTTTCTCGGAGTAGTGCTCCTCGATGACCAGGGACCATCTCGCCAACTGCAGGACGTCATCGTCTGACAGGCTGAAACGGTTCCGCTTCTCGACCGGGGTTGGGCGGTTGACGAGCCGACCGTCGACCGGGTCGTATGACATCGTGAGTTCCTTTGCCCCCAGATGGCGTCCCACGAGGGGTCGAAACCCGTTGCGCAATCGATCCTTGTGGACGAAGAAGCCGTCGGGCACGACCCTGCCCTGGACGATGTTTTCGCCCAGTCCCCATGAGGAGGTCAGGTAGACGACCCCATCGAAGCCGGAGTCGGTGTCGAGTGTGAAGATCACGCCGCTCGATGCGGAATCGGCCCGAACCATTGCCTGGATGCCGGCCGAGAGGGCGATGTCGAACTGATCGATCCCCATGTCCTCGCGATAGCTCACAGCTCGGGCCGTGAACAGGCTGGCGTAGCAGCGCCGCACCGCGTCGAGGACCTCTGCGATCCCCTGCACCATGAGAAACGTCTCTTGTTGGCCGGCGAACGACGCGTCCGGTAAGTCCTCGGCCGTTGCGCTCGACCGGACGGCCACCTCGATGCCGAGCGGGCTCCCGGCGTCGGCGGCGGACGACAGTTGCTCGTATGCGGCACCCACAGCGGCGACGAGAGTCGGGGGCAGCGTGCCACTCAGCACGAGTGATCGGATCGCTCCCGTCCGCTCAGCCAGGTCGTCGACGTCTGATCGCTTCCACCCTGCGAGCAGGCTTTCGATGTGGGCTTCGAAACCGTTGTGGTCGATGAACTCGCGATACGCAGCTGCCGTCGTGGCGAAGCCATTGGGCACCGCGACGCCCTGTCCGGCCAGCTCCCGGTACATCTCACCCAGGGATGCGTTCTTCCCCCCGACTGAAGCTATGTCCTCGATCCTGATGTCTTCGAACCATTCGATGCGCTTCATGGGGCCACCGTAGAAACCTCGGCGGGATCTGTCCCGGGACATTCGTCCCTGGTTCGGACGAAGGCTGCGGGCCACACTTCGCTCCATGCGAGAGGGCACTGCATTCTGGAAGGACGCTGTCGGCTATTGCGTCTATCTCCGCTCGTTCCAGGACAGCAACGATGACGGCGTCGGAGATCTCGACGGGCTGCGTCGTCGACTCGATCACCTGGTCGACCTCGGGATCGACATCGTCTGGGTCACACCGTTCCACCCCTCTCCCCTGGCCGATGGTGGGTACGACGTCGCAGACTTCCTTGCCGTCGATCCGGTCTACGGGGGCATGCCTGCCTTCGACAGACTGGTCGAAGCGGTCCATGGAGTCGGGCTTCGTCTGATCATGGATGTGGTGCCGAACCACACGAGCGAACAACACCCATGGTTCGTGGCCGAGCGGTCGCGACCGCCATCGCCCGATGATCGGTACGTCTGGGCAGATTCGTCTGTCGATGGCGGGCCACCGAACAACTGGGTCAGTCAGTTCGGAGGATCGGCATGGACCTACGACGACATCCGAGGCCAGTACTTTCTCCACCTCTTCCTGCCTCAGCAGCCCGATCTCGACTGGCGATCTGGCGCGGTGGTGGACGCGTTCGATCACATCCTCCACTTCTGGCTCGATCGGGGCGTCGACGGATTCCGGATCGACGCGGCGCAGTGCCTGATCAAGGACCAGGACCTCCGTTCGAACCCGCAACACCATGCCTGGAGCACGAACTCTCCCCGAGACGAGCAGTGGGCAGCATTCGACCATGTTCACGACATCGCTCAGCCGGAGTCCCACGATCTGTTCCGGCGATGGCGGGCCATCTGTGATGCCGCCGGTGCCTTCGTCGTTGGTGAGACGTCCATGCCGACTGGTCGAGAGGTTGCGGCGTTGATGCCCGGCGATGGCCTTCATGCCGGGTTCTGGCTGCCCGCCGCTCGCGGATGCTGGAACGCCGACGACATACGCCACATGCTCGCCGAACCGCTGAGAGCGGTTGGCGACCGATCTTGCATCGTGTGGGTCTCATCGACGCTCGACGAATCCCGCTCCGTGAGCAGGTTCGGCGGCGGAGAAATCGGCCGACGTCGAGCGCTCGCCTACACAACGGCACAGATGTGGCTGCCGGGTATCCCCTTCCTGTACCAGGGCCAAGAGCTCGGTTTGGAGGACGGCATCATCGAGCCGTCGCAACGACTCGACCCGGTCGGGGCCACAGCGGCCGAGAGCCGCGACGGCTGCCGGACCCCCATGCCGTGGGACGAACGGGGAGCTTCCTTCGGGTTCTCGACCGCCGATCACACCTGGCTTCCCGTCGGTGGACGACGGACGGAGGACACAGTGGCGTGGCAACGGGATCACTCGGGCAGCTGGCTCGACAGGCACATGGAGCTGATCCGAGTCAGACGGCGCCACATTGGCGCTGCAGGTGGAACCGTGACATGGCTCACCGACGTTCACGCTGACCTGGTGGGTTTCCGGAGGGGCCCGATCTGTGTGGTCCTCAACGCCGGCGAAAGATCGGTCGAGTTTCCTGCCGCCGCCGGCCAGAGAGTGATCTTCGACAGCTTCGCGTCCACTGCTCCACCTACACCCATCAGAGGTGTGGCCCCTGACCTGGCCCCCGATCAGGCGATGGTCCTCCAGATGACGTGAGGACATAGGTCCCTTCGCCTGGCGGAGAAGCTGGTTGACCCTGATGGCATGTTCAGGAACCGGACCGAAGCAGGTCGACGGCTGGGAGACCAACTGCATGACCTCGCGGCAGAGAACCCCGTCGTCGTTGGCGTGACCCGGGGTGGAGTACCCGTTGCCGCCGAGGTCGCTCGAGCGCTCGGAGCGCCCCTCGATGTCGTGATCGTTCGCAAACTCGGCGTTCCTCGTCAGCCCGAGGTGGGCTTCGGTGCGATCGGCGAGAACGGCGTCGAGGTTCTCGACGAGCAGGTGATGCGAGACGGTCGCATCACCGAAGTCGATCTGGCGGCGATCGAACGACATGAGCGGGCGCTCATCAAGCGACTCGCGGATCACCTGCACAGCGCAGGTGATCGGCTCGATCTCACTGGGCGAACGGTCGTGGTCGTCGACGACGGCATCGCCATAGGAACGACATCGATGGCAGCGTGCGAGGTCGTCCGGAAGGCGGGCGCCGGACGCATCGTGCTGGCCGTGCCGGTGATCTCTCCCGGAACCGTCGAACGCTTCGCCGAACGGGTCGACGACGTCGTCTTCCTCGTTCAGCCGGACCATTTCGTCGGCGTCGGCCAGGCCTACGAGGACTTCTCGCAGGTGAGCGATGACGAAGTCCTCGACCTGCTGACACGAAGCTGAACGGAGACCCGCTACCGGGTGGTGGCCAACGGCACCACGCTCGAGTACGTGACGAAGAGCTTCGAGCCCGACCGAGAGGTGTACATCGAGGCTCGCAACACGTTGTTGGCCTCCAAGGACCGGATTCGCGGTCCGATGCCGGACTTCGGAACCAACTCGACGCCGATTGAACGGGTCACCCCGGCTCCCATCGGCAACCATGGCGCCATGACCGCTTCTCCATTGCTGCATCCCGATGTCCGCCATCTCGCCTTCCTGCTCGGGCACTGGGCCGGTGGTGGCACGGGCCATTATCCGACGATCGCTGACTTCGAGTATCGGGAGCAGGTCTGGTTCGATCACGTCGGCAAGCCGTTCATCTCGTATCGCCAGGCAACCAAGGACGCGCACACCGGGCTCCCGCTCCATGCCGAGGTCGGCTACCTGCGCCCCGTTGGTACCGACCGTGTCGAACTCGTGGTCGCGCAGCCGAGCGGCATCGTCGAGCTGCACGAGGGTCTCGTCGACGGCACGACGATCCGGCTCGCGACGACGTCGGTCGTGACCACGGCCACCGCCAAGGACGTGTCTGCGGTCGAACGGAGCGTCGTCGTCACCGAAGACGAACTCAGCTACGACCTCTCGATGGCGGCGGTCGGGCTACCTCTACAGCACCATCTGTCCGCTCGCCTCATGCGCTCCTGAAAAGCGGCACCGGCTGCGGTCAACCGTCGAGCGGGGCATACCCGTCCGGAGCTACGGTGCCGCACCATGGAAGGTGACATCATTCTGGTCGGCGACGAGCACCGATTGGCCGCCGAAAGGATCGTCGATGCGATCGAAGGTCGGGTCGTGTCGAGCAGTCGTCGCTACACCATCACCGTTGCCGGCGAGTCAGGTAGCGGAAAGTCCGAGACCGGTCAGGCCCTGTTCGAGGAGTTCGGGAAGCGAGGCATTCCGGCCTTCGTTCTCCAACAGGACGATTACTACGTCCTCCCACCGAAGTTCAACGATGCGGCCCGCAGAGCAAACTTCGCCTGGGTCGGCACCACGGAGGTTCGCCTCGACCTTCTCGACGCGCATCTCGGCGCAGCTCAGGCCGGCGACGACACCATCGTCAAACCACTGGTGCACTACGCGGACAACTCCATCACCGAAGCGGACGCCTCGTTCTCTGGAATCGAGGTCGTCATCGCCGAGGGTGTCTACACGTCACTGTGCGAGCACGTCGACACCCGGGTCTTCATCGACCGGAACCGCCTCGAGACGATGGAACATCGAATGAAGCGTGGCCGCGAGGAGTTCGACCCCTTCATCGAGGAGGTCCTCACGACCGAACACGAGATCATCTCCCAGCACCGCTCCCGGGCGAACATCATCATCAGTCGGGAGTACGACGTAGAGGTCCTCGGCGAAGGATGAGCAGGACCGTCCCGGGAGAAGCCGGCTATGTGAGCGGAGTCTCCTCGTTCGCGGCCGGACTTCGGCCGTCGGATGCGGCCCGTCTGACCTGGCCAGACACGCTCGATCTGCTCCGGCGCCGGTTCGGCAATGCGGTGGACCTGGCGTTGTCCGAAGAGGCAACCGATCCCGCCGTGGAACCTGGCGAGCTCGTAGAAGAGATCCGATCCCCTCGCTCAGCGGCTGCGGATTCCTCGTGGTTGCGTCGGTCGAACATGGCCGGCATCAACGTCCGGACCGTCGGTGACTACACGGGAGTCGTCAAGTACGCCCTGACGTTGCCCTCGTTCGTCGATTCGATCCATCTCCTCCCGATCTGGGAGCCGGGCGCGGTCGGCAGCCTCTATGGGATCGCGAGCTGGAACCTCAACACCGAGTTCGTTTCGACCGAGATGAGCCAGCTCGCCTCGTACCTCGACACTCCCGACCGACAGTTGCGGGCCATTGCCAACCTGATCCACGTGATGGGCAAGTCGATCGGCATGGACGTGATCCCGCACACGGACCGGTTCTCCGAACCGACCCTCGCCAATCCCGAGCTGTTCGAGTGGATGCGGATCGAGGGACGCCAGATCGTTGATGTCGGCGATGCCGTGACCGGTGCCGCCATCGACGTCGTCCGCGATTGGTACGCGACGATGGGCCCGGCCGATCTCGGGGCCGTCTCGGTGAAGCCGTCGGCCATCGTCCCCGCTGCGGTCGACACTGCGGACCTGTTCGCAGTCGACGAGCCAACCAGGCTCATGGCGTTGTTCGGCGACCCTGCCGATCGGCAGGGTCGAATCGACCGTCGTGTCAGTCTTCTCCGCCACCTCAAGAGTGCTGGCCTCGAACCGGTCCCGGCCACGATGGGCGTCCCCTATCGTGGCATCCAGATCGACCCGGACCCCAACCATGTCGTGACCGACGATGGAGGCCTGGAATGGCCGGACTTCATCATGCTGGAGCCGGAACACATGTCCCGCGTGTTCTCACCGCTCACCCGCTTTCACCTCTACGAGGCGGCCGAGGGTTCGGTGTGGGAGCTCGACTTCGATCGGCCACGCCACCACGTGTGGGACTACGTCTGCCGGCGCTATGCCGATGCGCAGCGCATCGGTGCCTTCGATTTCATGCGGGGCGACATGTCCCACGTGCAGATGCGGCCGACAGGCGTTCCGGACACCATCGACAGTCACTACGACATCCTCGGTGCCGTGAAGCAGTACATCGCCACCGAGTCTGGCACTCCATGGTTCGGGTACTTCGCCGAGTCCTTCCTTCCCGCGCGCGATGTCTTCCAATACGGCGAGGAGTTGGACCACCTCGAAGCGTCGCAGGCCGACACCACGCTCGGCGACCTCCAGTCGACGCCGGTGGGGAGCCGCGAGTTTCTCCGCGTGTTCCGCCGCTACCTCGACGATCTCGGCACGAGGCGAACGGCGCCCTCCTACACGGTGATGACTGCGGACAAGGACGACCCTCGGTTCGACGAGTTCTACCTCGACGGAAACGAGGCTCGGATGTTCACGGCCCTCTTCCTTCCCGACATGCCGTCATACACCGGACTCGGCTTCGAGCTCCGCGACCGACGGACCGAACCGGCCGAGAACGAGCGGTACACGAAGCTCTTCGTCTTCGAGGAGTCCGGAGATTCGAACATCTACCCGTCGAAGGCCCGCTTCGGCGATGTGTACCAGTGGGGCTCGAACGATGAGCTCTTCTGGAGGCTCACGACGCTGAAGGTCTTCGCCGAAGGCATCCTGCCGTTGGTCGCCGAGCGTACGACCAGGTGGCTGATCCCGCCGGACGCAACCGGGTTACGGGGAACGGCGGCGTGGGTGCTCGACGCATCAGCTCGCGGCGAAGAGACCTTCGTCTTTGTCGTCAACTACGACCTCGGGCGGCCGTCCGGCTACTTCGGGCTGCCGGCGCTCGAAGCCGGCACGACCCTGTTTCCGGAGTTCTCGACCCTGGTCGCACCGATTGATCTCGAGCATGTAGAGCACAACGGCTTCTTCCACCGCATCGAGAATCTCGAGCCTGGCGAGGCCAGGGTCTACCGAATCGAAGCCGCTACGCGGGATCCGTAGGGGCGAAGAAACCCACACAGAGGGGGCCCAGTTCGATTTCGATGGACTGCGACTGACCGTGACTGGCCTCGGGTCGTGTCACGAGCGGACCGTCGACGATGCCACTCCCCCCGAATCGCACCTCGTCCGATTGCAGAAGGGGTGTCCACCCACCTGCGATCGGCACGCCGATGCGGTGGTGCCTCCGAGGGACGGGTGTGCAGTTCGCCACCACCAGGACTGGTCGCCGATCATCGGCCACACGCAGAAAGGCGAACACGCTGTTGACGTCGTCATCGCCGACCACCCACTGCAGGCCGTCGTCGCCGCAGTCCTTCTCGTGGAGGGCAGGCTCCGAGCGATACAACCGGTTCAGATCGCCGACCAGTTCGAGTACGCCGCGATGCCCCGGATCGGCGAGCAGACCCCAGTCCAGCTCGGTCTCGTGGTCCCACTGTTCGAGTTGGCCGAACTCGCCACCCATGAAGAGCAGCTTCTTTCCGGGTACGGCCCACTGATAGCCGAGGAGTAGACGGAGATTGGCCAACTGCTGCCAGCGATCGCCTGGCATGGCCGCCAGCAACGAACCCTTCCCGTGGACGACCTCATCGTGCGACAGCGGCAGCAGGTAGTTCTCCGAGCCCATGTAGACCGATCGGAACGTGAGCTCGCTGTGGTGGTGGCGTCGATGCACGGGATCCCGCTTGAAGTACTCGAGGGTGTCGTGCATCCACCCCATGTCCCACTTGTACCCGAAGCCGAGACCGCCCTGATCGACGGGCCTGGTGACGCCGGGCCATGCGGTCGACTCCTCGGCGATGACCTGGATCCCCGGATGGGCGGCGTACATCGACCGATTGAGCTCCTGCAGGAAGCTCACGGCTCCGAGATTCTCGTTCCCGCCGTGCTCGTTCGGGATCCACTCGCCCTCCTCGCGGGAGTAATCGAGATAGAGCATCGAAGCGACGGCATCGACACGCAGGCCGTCAACGTGATACTTCTCGGCCCAGAAGTGGGCGCTGGAGAGCAGGAAGCTCCGGACCTCGGCGCGGTCGTAGTTGAAGATGCAGCTGTCCCAGTCGGGATGATGCCCTTTTCGGGGATCGGCGTGTTCGAAGAGATGGGTGCCGTCGAAGGTGGCCAGGCCGAATGCGTCACCAGGGAAGTGTGATGGAACCCAGTCGAGAATGACCCCGATCCCAGCCTGATGGAGCTCGTCGATCATCGCCATGAGATCGGACGGCGATCCGTAGCGGGCTGTCGGAGCGAAGTAGCCGGTGGTCTGATAGCCCCAGGATCCGTAGAACGGGTGCTCGGTGATCGGCATCAGCTCGACATGGGTGAAACCGGCCTCCCCCAAGTAGTCGATGAGCTGTCGGCCGAGGGCCCGGTAGCCACCCGGTTCGTACCGCCACGAACCGAGGTGCACCTCGTAGATCGACACGGGCGCCGCGCAGTCGAGACGGTCGCCTCGGTCAGCCATCCAGGTGCTGTCTGCCCACGCATGCTCTAGCTCGGTGATCACCGATGCGGTGCGAGGAGGCTCCTCGTGGGCGAAACCGAACGGGTCGGCCTTGTCCAACGCTGGACCATGCTGCGGCGTGATCCGGAACTTGTAGCGCTGGCCGACCTCGGCCGCCATCGAGCCCCGCCACACCCCTGACGGATCAGGTTCGAGCTCGTGCTCTGCCAAAGGAGACCAGGCATTGAAGTCACCAACAACGGACACGGATCGCGCGCTCGGCGCCCAGACCCGAAAGGTTGTCCCGTCTGCTCCAGGGTGGGCGCCCATGACCTCGTAGGCCGAGATGTGGGTACCGCCGTTGAGTGACCATGCATCATCGGCTGTGAACGATCGACCGACAGCTGACATCCGAGTTCTCCCTCTTGCTCGACTGGATCTCGACACTACTCGGGCGAGTCCGGGCACGCCCTCGTCGTCTGAGCGACCGAATCCGTCTGACCGAACTACCGTCGCTCTCGTGACTCGGTCCCTCCTGACTCCATCCGAGGGCCGACCCTGTCCGGCCTGCGGTGGCCACGAACTCTGGCGAAGCGGGGACGAGGAACGGGTGCGGGCGGTCTGCGAGCAGTGCGGGACATGTTGGGATCGCGATCGCGAACCGTGGTCAGTCGTTGACTCGATTGCTTGTACCGGATGCGAGGAGTCTGGCGTGTGCGAATCGCGGCCCACATCGGCCGCCCGGTCACACTCACTCGAGGTCGAGGTCAGCGATGGCACGGCCGTGGTCATCCGGCTCCTCCTGCGCGGCGACCGGACAGAACTCCAACAGGCGTACGAACATCTCTCCGAGGCCTCGAAGCAGTTGCGCTTTTTCCTGCCGCCGAAACATCTGTCCAAGGCCCACCTCGCCTACCTCACCGACCTCGACTACGACCAGCGCTTCGCTCTCGCGGCCTACGAGCGGGACGATCCGAGCCACAGAGGCCTCGGGGTGGCGCGTTGGGTTCGGGACCACGACGAACCGTCGCGTGCCGAGGCAGCGGTCGTGGTCATCGACGAAATGCAGGGGCGAGGCATCGGCACGGTCCTGCTTCGGTCCCTCGTCCGCGAAGCCGTGGCCCACGGCATCACCACGTTCACCGCCGACATCCGATGGGACAACCGCAAACTGCTCGAAAAGCTGACGGGTCTCGGCGCCGCGATCCGTCCGGCTGAACCCGGAGTGGCCGACGTCGAGTTGCGATTGCCGATCACCGATGACGAACTCGGCGGCCCGGCCTTGCATCACCTCTTCCTGACGGCCGCCGGCCATGCCTGAGAGCGCCCGGCATCCGCTTCGAGTGTCGCCACGTCCTCTCGATCCGGAGGCTTCCCATTGGCTGGCCAAGTGACGAACGTGGCCGAGGTCAGTAGCTCGCAGCCACCTCTTCGTCATGAGACCCATGGAAGAGGCGGGTGACCACAGAAACGACGATGGCACCGACGATGAGGCCGAGGACGGCAGAGATGCCCGTGTTCACGAGCCACGCCAGCACACCACCGATACCGCCGACATCGTGAACCGACTCCTCGAGGTCATGTACGAAGTCGTAGGGGCCGTGCCAACCGAGTTCGTCTGTCCCGACCAAGATGATGTGGCCGCCGACCCAAAGCATCGCTGCAGTGCCGATGACAGACAGCCACGTCAGAAGTTTCGGCATGGCCGACACCATCAAGCGACCGAGTCGCTGTGACGACTCAGCCTCGCGGCTTGCCAACGAAAGCCCGATGTCGTCCATCTTCACGATCAGAGCCACAACGCCGTAGACGATGATCGTGATCACGAAAGCAACGACCACCATGATCACGGCCCGAGACAGGAATCCTTCATCGAGGACCTCCTTCAAGGCGATCACCATGATCTCGGCCGACAGGATGAGGTCGGTACGGATGGCGCCGGCGATCGTGGCCTCTTCAGCTTCGACGCCCTGCATTACGACCGGGACATCGTGGTCGTGATCGTCGCCCTTCAGCTTGTGATAGATCTTCTCGACTCCCTCGAAGCACAGGTACGTGCCGCCCGCCATCAGGATGATCTCCACGAGGATGGGAGCCACGGCGCTGAGGATGAGCGCAGCGGGAAGGATGAACACGAGCTTGTTTCGGAGCGATCCGGACGCAATCTTCTTGATGATCGGCAGCTCGCGGTCGGCGGCCAGACCCTGTACGTACGCCGGCGTCACTGCGGTGTCGTCGACCACGACCCCCGCCGCCTTGGCGCTGGCGCGGCCAGCAGCTGCCCCTACGTCGTCGATCGAGGCCGCAGCGAGCTTCGCCAGCGCAGCAACGTCATCGAGCAATCCGACCAGACCACCTGCCATGAACACACATCCTCTGAACACAGGCCCGTCGGCACGAGCGCTTCACCGTAGAACCGTCACCCAACTGCCAGCGTCATACGTACTCCTGGGTACGCGTGACGCTGGCAGTTGGGAGCCAGGGTACGTGAGAATGGACGAGACCTTCGGCCCTGACGATCGGGCCGTATTGGGCGGACAGTCGATGGGACACGACGGATGTAACAAAGGACACCTCATGGCTCAGTACCTCGGTTTGATCGAGTTCTCGACGGAAGAAGCTTCTCGAGCCCTTCGAGATGGACCGTCAGCGAGGCGGGATCACCTCGCTCTCCTGGTCGGCGAAGCAGGCGGCTCGCTGACCGACGCCTGGTACACGAACGTCGGTGACTGGGATCTCATCTGCATCATCCAGATGGAGGACGAGTCTCCGGTGACCGGTGCCGCAGCGACACTGGCCAGACGTGCAGCCGGTCTGACGACGACCGAACGGTGGATCGAACTCGCCGACATCGATGACGTCGATACGGCGCTGAAAGCGATGACCGGCACCGGCTGACGTTCCCGATCGCGGGAGTTGGGACCGAAGCCCCTTTGGGTTCGGGCGCTGACCCCGTACCTTTCGAGCGGTGACAACGGTCGAAAAGGGAACGCGACCCAGGCCAACCACGCCGAGGCGGCCGAACCAGAAGACGATCGGGGTGTCGGTCGCCCTCGTGTGGTTCTTCGCCGTCCTGATCATCGGCGACGTCGGCGGGCTGACCGTGCCGGCCAGCCGCATGCTCGCCATCTTCGGAGCCGCCGTCGCCCTCTGGGTGACAGAAGCCATCCCGCTGTCTGCGACCTCGATCGGCGTGATTCTCGCAGAGGTCCTGTTGATCTCGGATCAATCGATCTTCGGGCTCCCCGCCGATTTCGATGCTCCCCCCTATGCCTCGATCTACGCAACGCTCGCAAGTCCTGTCCTGATGCTGTTCCTCGGCGGCTTCGTGCTCGCGGATGCCGCCGCCAAGTTCGGGCTCGATCGAAACCTGGCCGGATTCCTGCTTCGCCCTTTCGGGACTCGCCCCACCGCGGTTCTCGCCGGCCTCATGGCCATTACGGCGCTGCTGTCGATGTTCGTGTCCAACACGGCCACGACGGCGGCCATGATGGCCGTGGTGCTGCCCGTGGCCGGAGGGCTCGCAGCCGACGATCGGTTCCGAGTCGCCCTCGTACTCTCGGTGCCCGTCGCCGCGAATCTCGGTGGCATCGGAACCCCGGTCGGCTCGCCACCCAACGCGATCGTCCTCGGTCGACTCAACGATCGCGGGATCCAGGTCGACTTCCTCACCTGGATGGGGTTCGCTCTCCCGATCACGCTCGTGCTCTTGGTCGCCGCCTGGCTCCTCCTCGTGCGGCGCTACCCGGCCGGTGCCGGGCAGATCGACGTGGACATCGGCGGAGCGTTCGATCGCAGACGCCATGCACAGATCTTGTACGTCACCTTCGGTTTGACGGTCCTCGGCTGGCTGACCGAACCGCTCCACGGCGTGCCTTCCTCGATCGTCGGCTTCGTCCCCGTGGTCGTGTTGCTGGCCGCCGGGGTCTTCACCGTCGACGATCTACGAAGCATCAATTGGCACATCCTGTGGTTGGTCGGGGGCGGGATCGCACTCGGCAACGGCGTGTCGACCACCGGTCTCGACCTGTGGCTGGTCGATCGCCTGGATTGGGGTGCGCTCCCCACCGTGGCACTCTCCGCCGCGTTGGCCGGTCTGGCGCTGATCCTCAGCACCATCATCTCCAACTCGGCAACCGCCAACTTGATGGCCCCGATCGGCATCAGCCTTGCCATCTCCGACGTGGTCGACCTGGATCCGCTGCTCGCGGGCCTTCTCATCGCCATGGCCTGCTCGCTTGCCATGGCGCTTCCCGTCAGCACTCCCCCGAATGCGGTTGCCTACGCCTCCGGGGCGATCGAGTCGAAGGACCTCGCCATCGTGGGCATCATGATCGGCACACTCGGGCTGGTGCTCGTTGTGTTCGTCATGCCACCGATCTGGCGAGCCCTCGGACTGTTGTGAGGAGCTGTCGATGACCGATCGAGCGAACTCCGAGCCTCTAGGCTCCGGTCCACGAATAACGGTCTTCGTCGTCGATGAGGACCCGGCCAGGGGCGCACAGCTGGAAGCCGACGTCCGCCGTGTGCTTCTGGATCTCGCCGAGGTCCGACTCGTCACCCACACCAACGCCGCTACTGATCTGGCGAAGGAACTGCATCGCTCCGGCGGCCTCGTCCCCGTGCTCTTCATCGACGGCGACAGCCACGGGGCCAGCCAGACGGCGATCACCCTCCATGACGTCCCCGAGCTTGAGCACAGTCGCTGTGTCCTTGTCACCTCGAGTCCATCTCTGGGCGGCGTCGACCTGGCACTCCGCCGAGGTGCCGTTCACGGGATGATCACTCGGCCATGGACCAGCGATGGTCTCACGGCTCAGCTGACCGCCAACCTGGCGACCTTTCTTCTGGAGCACGCACCGGATCGACTGGCCGACTTCGAGCCCATCCTCGACGTAGACACTCGTGATCGAGCTGCGCAACGTGTGGCCGAACACAATGCTGCGACCGCCTCTCCTACTCCGCGGACCCCGTTGTTGCTTGACGGTTCGATCTCGGATGAAGAGGTCGAACAGCGCATGATTCAGCTGCTCGACCGTGCTCTCGGCCATCCCCCGCGCATCCGAGTCGCCGCCGGAACTGTCATGATCGAATCTGGAGACGATGTGGGTGGGATCTACGTGGTGCTCGAAGGGTCTGTGCGACTCAGCTCGACCACACCGACGGGCGAACACATCCTGCATCAGCAGTCGACCGGCGCCATCATCGGTCTCCTCTCGCTCGCAAGCCATCGACGAGCCATGCTTCAGTGTCGTGCCGTGACCGACGTGCGGGCCCTGCCCATCACGTTGAACCAGTTGGCCCAGGCCCTGGAGTCCGAGCCGGAGCTCTCGAGTCTGCTGACCAGGGTCCTCGTCACCTCGCTCGCCAGACGGCTACGGCGCTCGGACGAGCTCCAGGTCGAACTCGACCACAGCCTCTCGGCGCTGTCGGAAGCTCGATCCCAGCTCGTTGCAGCCGCTCGATTTGCTGCCCTCGGAGAATTGGCTGCGGGGATGGCCCACGAGCTCAACAATCCGACCGCTGCCTTGGTTCGCTCGGCGGTGCACCTGAAGGCTGATCTCGAAGAGCTTCTCGACGACCCGACTCTCCGATCGATCATCGATCGTCGCCTCGACGAGACGACCCTCGCACCGTCGGCCGAGCGAGCCCTCCGCCGTGAGCTGGTCGAGGACGGCATCGACGCAGATCTCGTCCGCCAACTACTGGACGCCGGCTTCACCGATCCGGTCGAGATCCGCCTGGCTGCCGATCGGAATGGCCGGGACGCGGAGCGGGCAGTGGTGGCCAGCCGACTCGGCCGGTCCTTCCGCACGGTGGTCGACGCCGCGGGCCGTATCGAGGAGCTGGTCGGAAGCCTGCGCTCCTACGTTCGAGGCGAGGATGGTCGCGGGGCGGTCGAGCCCGGCGTCGACGTCGCTTCGACGATCGAGGATGCGCTGCGATTGGTCGCTCATCGCATCGGCCGGGTCGAGGTCGAGCGCCGTTTTGCGACGGTGCCTGGCATCAGCGGTCGACCCGGTGCGCTTCAACAAGTCTGGACCAACCTGATCACCAACTCGCTCGATGCACTCAGCGTCGCCGAAGCCGCGGAAAGCAGCCCGAGCCTGCATGCCGGAGGCGAGTTGACGATCACGGTCGATCCGACCGCAGATGCGATCCACGTGCACGTCATCGACAACGGGCCCGGGATCCCACCCGATCTCCAAGACCGCATCTTCGAACCTCGTTTCACCACCAAGCTCGGTCGTGTCCAGTTCGGCCTCGGTCTCGGGCTTTCCATCAGCCGACAGATCATCGAAGATCATGGAGGTCACATCGCTGTGACGAGCAAACCAGGCCACACCGATGTCCACGTGGTCCTTCCCATCGGAGGTGCATCGTGAACCAGCTCGTGATCCTGGTCGTCGAAGACGAACCGGAGGTTCGCTCGGCCCTCATACGGGATCTGTCGTCGCTCACCGGCCCGGTTCGAATCGACCAGGCAAGCGACGTCGACGACGCCAGGGCGGCGCTGTCGGAGGCGGCCGAAGCCGGTGACGTGGTCGGGCTCGTACTCGCCGACCACCGCTTGCCTGGCGAGTCCGGAGTCGACCTTCTCGTATCGTTGCACCGAACACCAGAGACCGAAGCCATTCGGACCGTGTTGGTCACCGGCCAAGCCGGCCATCAGGACACGATCCGCGCCATCAACGATGCTGGGCTGGACCGCTACTTTTCCAAACCTTGGGATAAAGAGGAGCTCGTGTCGGTGGCCCGTGATCAACTGACGACGTTCGTGATCGAGCAGGGCCTCGACCCGCTCCCGTTCGTGGCTGTCCTGGACGGCCCACGACTCCTCGATCACTACGCTCGTCGAGGCCGCGCCGACTGAGTTGCAAGGATCCGTCTGCGGGCAATGACCGGTCTGTCGGGAAGGGACTTGTGGCCGGCATTCGTTCGACCTCAGCGACGCGATCAGGCCGTGTCACGCACATGGAGGTCGTCGCAGAGCACCTCCACGCCGGCGGCATGGCTTGCCGCGCCGACGACAGCACGCTTCTCGAGATGGCTCTGCACCGATCCACGGAGTGTCACTGTGCGGTCATCGACCATCACGTCGATGTGGTCAGCCGCTCGGAGCGCCCGTCGTTCGAGCGCTGCCTCGATGCTCGCTCGGACATCGATCGGTGTCAGCGAGGAGTCGACGACGTCGAGCCGGTTCGTGACACCTCGTACCCCGAGTACGTGATTGACGACCCGTTCGGCTTCCTCGCGTTGACGGACGGTCGGCACCTCTCCCCCCAACGTCACCCATCCATCGACGACGTGATGAGTGATCTCATCGGCCGGCACCAGAGCGTCCCATTCGAGAAACTGTCCGAGGGCGTGCCCGATCTCGTCGTCCGATCGCGGGACCCCAGAGGGAGCGACGTCCACCTCGCTGACGATGTCGTGCACACCGTCGATCGACTCGATGGCGTCGAGCACGACGAGCTTGGCGGCAACGCTCGGCACCGAGCCGACCACCGTGACCACGCCATCGACCACGGAGACATCGAGCTGTGTCGCGTCGATCAACGCGTGCCAGCCGAACTCATCCATGATGGCGTCTCGCAGTGTGTGTCGTCTCTTCATACCATCAGGTTGGGTGTGGGACGGCAGGTGGCGCAGAGGCGTTGGTCCCGGATGCCCGTCGGGCAGCGCGATCAGGGGCTCTGCCGTCGCAGCGTGGCCGCTCCCAGGACCAGCGCGGCACCGGCCATAAGTGCGGTCACGGCAACGTCAGCGACGACGGCTCCATCGACGCCCGGCCGCTCCGCCACTCCGTGGAGCGCCTCGTAGGCATAGGTCAGCGGCAGAACCCCGGACAACAGCTCCAGCGGTCGCGCCATCGCATTGCGTTCCACGAGCAAGCCACACAGCAGGAATTGCGGCAAGAGAAACGCAGGCATGAACTGGATCGCCTGGAACTCGGTGTTGGCGAAGGCGCTGACGAACAGCCCGAGCGCCATACCGAGCAGAGCATTGACAAGGGCCACCGTCACAGCGAGCCAGGTCGGCCCAACGACATCGAGGCCCAGGACCCCGATGCCAACACCGATGGCGATGCTCGTCTGGACGACGGCCACCGCCGAGAAGGCGATGGCATAGCCGAGGAGCACGCCGAGCTTCGTGGTCGGAAGTGCCATGAGCCGTTCAAGGGTGCCTGATCGACGTTCGCGGAGCATGGCGATCGACGCCACCAGAAACATCGAGACCAACGGGAAGACGCCGATCAACGGCAAGCCGACCCGTTGGAAGACGAGCGGCCGCGCCTCGAAGGAGTACCGGACCAGGATGAGCAGCACCGTGGGAACGGCGAGCAGCATCGCCAGCGTGCGACGGTCACCCCGAAGCTGCCGAAGGACCCGGACTGCTGTGGCTCTCATCGTCCGGGCCATCATGACGCCGACCGCCCCCCGGCGATGAGAGCGAGGAATGCATCCTCGATGGTGGTCGTGGCGGTTCGTTCGAGCAGTTCGACCGGGCGACCAGTAGCAAGGATCGCTCCATCTCGAAGGAGGACCAACGAGTCACAGCGTCCCGCTTCGTCCATCACGTGGCTCGAGACGAGCAAGGTCGTTCCCTGTGCAGCCAGCGAGCTGAAGTGATCCCAGAGCTCATTCCGCAACACCGGGTCGAGCCCAACCGTGGGTTCGTCGAGCACCAGCAATGGCGGCTGATTCAACAAAGCAATGACGAGGGACAGCCGAGCTCGTTGGCCGCCGGACAGGTCGTCCACTCGCTGGCCCGCTGTGTCCTCGAGGCCGACTGTACGGAGCGTGGCGAGCGCGGCCCAGCCGTCGACATTCAACACGCGAGCGAAATACGCCACGTTGTCGGCCACGGAGAGATCGCCGTAGACCGCAGGATCCTGCGACACGTAGCCGATCTCACCGCGACGCGACGCCTCCCCTGCGGAGCGTCCGAGCACGCGCACCGACCCGGTCACGTGAGCTTGCACACCGACGATGGATCGGAGCAACGATGTCTTACCACTTCCGCTCGGTCCGATGAGTCCGACGATCTGCCCGGAGGGCACCGAGAGACTCAGGTTCTCGATGACGAGCCCCGAACCTCGGCGAATGGACACCTGGTCGAGTTCGATGACTGCGGCCGAACTCATCGAGTCACGGCCTTTGGCTCGGTTGGTCATCTGTCAAACCGTCCGATCGTCTCACCGGAACATGATGCACCACGACAAGACGCGAGCGTGATGAACAAAGAAGATTCGGTTTTCGGTAGGTTGATCGAACCGTATCCAGGAGACCCACTGCCATGACAGAACCCGCCGCAGAAGACGGCACGCTCGCCACCCATCTCAGCCATCTCGCTGCCACCGCTGACGACGTCATCACATTTCTGAGCCAGCCGCACGAAGAAGCTGAGATCAACCCGGTAGCGCTCGCCAAGTCAGAGCATCTGGCAACGAGCCTCCGGGAAGTGATCGATGCGCTTCGGCACCATGATCACCTGGCGATGACGAGCGACGATGTGTGGAAGACCTTGACGATGAAACATCAGGCGGCTGAGGACGGCACGCTCACCTGATCTGCTGTCACAGTTCGCGCGGTCACAGTTCGCGCGGTCACAGTTCGCGCGGTCACAGTTCGCGCAGCGCCGAGCTGATCGAGACGATCGCGTCCTTGCCATCGCCGAACAACATCAGGGTGTTGGCTGCGGCAAAGAGCGGATTCGGGATGCCGGCAAAACCCGGCGAGAGTGAGCGCTTGATCACCACGACTGTCCGAGCGGCGTCCACATCCAGGATCGGCATGCCGGCAATCGGACTCCCCTCTACGCGGGCGACGGGATTCACGACGTCATTGGCGCCGATCACGATCGCAACGTCGGTCTGGGCGAATGTCGGGTTGACCTGGTCCATGTCGATGAGTTGGGCGTAGTCGATCTCAGCCTCGGCGAGCAGCACGTTCATGTGCCCCGGCATGCGTCCTGCGACCGGGTGAACGGCGAACACGACCTCGGTGCCCCGCTTTTCGAGTGCTCGGGTGAGGTCTCGCACTGCGTGCTGAGCCTGTGCGACGGCGAGACCGTAACCGGGCACCATGACCACTCGAGAGGCCGAGTCCAGAATCAGAGCGACGTCGGCAGCGGACGTGGACCGCACCTTGCCGTCGTAGACGTCGTGGGGATCCTGTGCCTCATGACCGGCACCGATGGATCCGAACAGCACGTTTGGGAGGGTTCGATTCATGGCCACACACATCACCTGCGTGAGTACCAGCCCACTGGCGCCGACCAACGCCCCGGCGATGATTAGCAGGCTGTTTCCGATGGCGAACCCGGTGGAGGCGGCGGCGAGCCCCGACAGGGAGTTGAGCAGCGCGATCACGACTGGCATGTCGGCGCCTCCGATCGGAACCACGACCGTCACGCCCAGGACGAGACCCAGACCGATCAGCACCATCAGCCACGCCCACCCGGGTCCGGCGACGAAGAGTGCTGCGAGGGCGAACGCTGCGACGCCGAGTCCGATGTTGAGCGGTCGAGCGAGAGTGCTCGACCACGACCCGAGCGTTTCGCGAAGCTTCCCGAAGGCAATCACGCTTCCGCTGAACGTGATCGCTCCGATCACGGCGCTGGCCGCCGCTGCCACAAGGAAGGTGAGGTCCTCGGCAGCAGTGCCGATGACCTCGTCACTGTTTGCGGCCACCACGAGGACCGATGCCGCCCCTCCGAGCCCATTGAACAGCGCAACCAGTTCGGGCATCGCCGTCATCTGGACCCGCGTGGCCAGCATGACGCCGACTGCGGAGCCGACCACCAGTCCTGCGGCCAAGACCGGCCAGGACACGATCGCCTTGTCAGTGAGGGTCACCAGTACTCCAAGGAGCATTCCGGTCGACCCGAGCAGGTTGCCCCGGACGGCGGTCTTTGGTCGAGCGAGCCCCTTCAGGCCAAGGACGAAGAGGACGGCGGCCACCAGATAGCCAGCCTGGATGGTCGAGCTCACGGCGTGCCGCCCTTCTTCTTGGGCGCAAACATGCCGAGCATCCGATGCGTGACCAGAAAGCCGCCCACAACGTTGATCGTGGCCAGCGTGACTGCGGCGAAACCGAGCCATGTGGAGAGTGTGGAGTGATCCGTGCCTGCCGAGACGAGCGCGCCGAGCAGCGTGATGCCGGAGATGGCGTTCGAACCCGACATCAGCGGGGTGTGAAGCGTCGGCGGGACCTTCGAGATCAGCTCGACACCGAGGAACACCGCGAGAGCGAACAGGGTCAGCGCAACGAGAAATGTCATCGGAAGCAAGCCTTCATCGGGAGCTGTCGGATCGGAGGAGCGCCCCATCCTTGGCGACAACGATCGCCGAGGTGATTTCGTCAGCCATATCGAGCTGGAGCGCTCCTTCGGCATCGAGATGGCGGATCAGGGTCAGGACGTTGGTGGAGAACATCTGGCTGGCGCTGTGAGCCGCCCAGCTGGCCAGATCGGTCGGCCCGAGAACCTTGACACCACAATGGAGGACCTCCCGATCGGCCTCGGTCAGCTCGCAGTTCCCGCCTCGCTCGGCGGCCAGGTCGACGATCACTGACCCCGGCGCCATCGCGTCCACCATCGCGGTGGTAACGAGAAGCGGGCTGGCTGCCCCGGGGATGGCCGCGGTCGTGATCACGACGTCGGCGGCAGCGATGTGGGCTGCCAGCGCAGCACGTTGCCGCTCAGCGACGGCGTCGCTCTGCGCCGTGGCATAACCTCCGGCACCCTCGGCGTCCTCAGTGTCGAGATCGAGGTCGATCGCCTTCGCACCCAAGGATCGAATCTGCTCCGCCGCAGCGGGGCGGACGTCGTAGGCCTCGACAACGGCACCGAGCCGCCGCGCCGTGGCGATCGCCTGCAATCCCGCCACGCCGGCGCCGAGCACGAGCACCTTGGCCGGCGGGATCGTGCCGGCAGCAGTCATCATCAGCGGAAACATCTTGGGGAGGTGCCTGGCGGCGAGGAGCACCGCTTCGGTTCCGACGACGGTCGCTGTCGACGACAGCACATCCATACTCTGGGCGCGAGTGATTCGTGGCATCAACTCGAGAGCAATGATGGTCGCGCCGGCCGCGGCCAGCGTTGCGATGGGCCCGGGCCGCCAGCGTGGATCGAGCAACCCGATGAGGGTCTGATCGGGCGAGAATGATGCGGGCCCGGCAGTGGGCGGTCCGATCGTGAGGACGATCCCCGATGTGGCCCGAGCTGTGGACTCGTCGACGATGTCCGCTCCAGCAGCCTCGTAGCGGGCATCGGTGAACCCGGCGCGTGCTCCGGCACCGGAAACGACCGCCACACGATGCCCGTCGCTCACGAGCTTCCCCACGCTGTCCGGGGTCAGCGCAACGCGGCGCTCGCGATCGTCTGTTGCATCGAGGACGGTGATCAACACCGCTCGGAGGGTAGGCGGGGCGAGCTCGCCTGCGACTCCGAGGCGTCAACGGTGTGCCTGGCAGCACAAAGGTGTGTTGCCGCATCGGAAACGGGCATCGTGTGCGAGTGATCGAACCACGTACTGACCAGAATGGAGCGCCGTCGCCGCTCCGCCGAACATGGGTCGGCCGACCGTTCCCTCTTGGCGCCACCTACGACGGATCCGGCACCAACTTCGCTCTGTTCTCGAGCGCAGCCGACGGTGTCGAGCTCTGCCTCTTCGACGATGACAGCACCACCTCGGGTCGATCATCGCGAGATGAAGAGCGAATTGAACTCTCCGAGGTCGACGGGCACATCTGGCATGCCTACCTCCCCGAAGTGCGTCCTGGCCAGCGATACGGCTACCGCGTCCATGGCGCCTGGGATCCGATACATGGGGCCCGCTGCAACGCCAACAAACTCCTCCTCGATCCCTATGCGAAGGCCATCGCGGGCGACATCGATTGGGACCCATCGTGTTTCGGCTACGACTTCGGCGACCCGTCCAAGGCCAACACGGCCGACAGCGCTCCTCACGTCCCGAAGGCCGTGGTCGGCGATCGGTTCTTCGATTGGGGCCACGACCGTCCCCCGGACACACCGTTACACGAGACCGTGATCTACGAGGCCCACGTACGCGGCATGACGATGCAGCACCCTGCCGTCCCCGTCGAACTCCGTGGCACATATGCCGGCATCGCTCATCCGGCGATCATCCAGCACCTCCAGGAGTTGGGGATCACGGCGATCGAGCTGATGCCGGTGCACCAGTTCGTGCAGGACCATCACCTCGTCGAGAAGGGGCTGAGCAACTACTGGGGCTACAACACGATCGCCTTCATGGCGCCGCACAACGCCTATTCATCGAGCGTTGCCCTCGGTCAGATCCAAGAGTTCAAGACGATGGTGAAGACTCTTCATTCGGCAAACATCGAGGTCATCCTCGACGTCGTCTACAACCACACGGCCGAGGGAAATCACTTGGGGCCGACGCTCTCGATGAAGGGGATCGACAACCAGGCCTACTACCGCCTCGTCGACACCGACCCGCAGTACTACCTGGACTTCACCGGTACCGGAAACAGCCTAAACATGCGGCATCCGCACGTGCTGCAGCTCATCATGGACAGCCTTCGTTACTGGGCGGTCGAGATGCACGTCGACGGCTTCCGTTTCGATCTCGCGTCGACGTTGGCCAGAGAGCTCCACGAGGTCGATCGCCTCTCGGCGTTCTTCGATCTCGTTCAGCAGGACCCCGTCGTCTCCCAGGTCAAGCTGATCGCCGAACCGTGGGACATCGGCGAGGGCGGCTACCAGGTCGGGAACTTCCCGCCGCAGTGGTCCGAATGGAACGGGCAGTACCGCGACGTCATGCGTGACTTCTGGCGTGGCGAGCCGGCCACACTGGCCGAGTTCGGATCGCGGTTCACCGGAAGTTCCGATCTGTATCAGGCCGACACTCGGCGGCCGACCGCGTCGATCAACTTCATCACTGCTCACGACGGATTCACGATGCTCGACCTGGTGTCCTATGACGAGAAACGCAACGCAGCGAACCTCGAGGACGGCAACGACGGCGAGTCGCACAACCGATCGTGGAATCACGGCGTCGAGGGCCAGACGAGCGATCCCGAGATCAACGAGCTCCGGGCTCGCCAGCGTCGCAACATGATGGCCACGCTGATGCTGTCCCAAGGGGTCCCGATGATCGTCGGCGGCGACGAGTTGGGCCACACCCAGCTCGGCAACAACAACGTCTACTGCCAGGACAACGACCTGTCCTGGTATCCGTGGGGCGACGAGACCGACGAGGACTTCCTCGACTGGTGTCGGCGTGTCATCGCATTCCGCAAGGATCATCCGGTGTTCCGGCGTCGCCAGTGGTTCCAGGGTCGACTCATCCGAGGAAACGAGGATCTGGCGTGGCTTCGACCCGACGGGAAGGAGATGACAGACGACGACTGGTCCACCGGATACGCGCGAGCCGTCGGCGTCTTCATCAACGGCCTGACCATTCCCACGACCAATGATTACGGCGAACGGATCGTCGACGACACGTTCCTGCTGATCTTCAACGCCGGCCATGAATCCATCGAGTGGCGGCTTCCCGGACCGGAGTGGAGTCGACGTTGGACCGTCGACCTCGACAGCGCCGATCCCCGACGCGGGACTCGACGCAAGGCCGCTGCGAAAGCAGGCGACACCATCACCGTCGTCTCTCGATCGCTGATTGTTCTTCGGTCGACCGCCCTGGCCGCCCGGCACACGCGTAACCATCCCTCTGGGGTCGAAACGACCGCCACACCAGCTCCGAGCGCACCGGCCACACCAGCTCCGGCCACACCAGCTCCGGCCACACCAGCTCCGGCCACGCCGGCTCAGAGCACACCCGCCACACCAGCTCCGGCCACACCAGCTCCGGCCACACCAGCTCCGGCCACACCAGCTCCGAGCACGCCGGCTCCGAGCACGCCGGCTCCGAGCACACCCGCCCCGGCTACTCCACCGCCGACCACAACACCGCCGACCACGACACCGCCAAGCGGAACCGCGTCGTGAACAGGCTCGGCGCCACTGTCGCGGACCGGGGCACACGATTCGAGGTGTGGGCACCCGAGGCAGGACGGGTCGAGGTCGTGTTGGAGCACCGCCGCGAGGACCTGGTCCTGTCGGTCCAGGCCGACGATCCGGGCGTGCCGACCTGGGTCGGTGTCCTCAACGGCGTCGCAGCTGGGGATCGCTACCGGTTCAGCGTCGACGACGGCACGCCGCTTCCCGACCCAGCCTCGCGATGCCAACCCGAAGGAGTCCATGGCCCTTCGGCCGTGGTCGACACCGGGGCCTTTCTCTGGACGGATTCGGGTTGGCAGGGGGTCGAGTTGCCAGACGCCGTGATCTACGAGCTGCATGTCGGCACGTTCACCAGTGCGGGCACGTTCGACTCGGCCATCGCTGAGCTCGATCGGCTGGCTGCCCTCGGGATCACCGTCGTGGAGGTCATGCCGGTCAACGCCTTTCCCGGGGAACGCAACTGGGGATACGACGGCGTCTTCCCGTTCGCAATTCAGCAGTCCTATGGCGGCCCGGAGGCGCTGGCCCGCTTCATCGATGCCGCGCACGGTCGCAGGCTCGCCGTGATCCTCGACGTCGTCTACAACCACATTGGCCCGGAGGGGAACATCCTCGGTCGCTACGGTCCCTATTTCACCGACGACTACATCACACCATGGGGGCCTGCAATCAACGTGGCCGGGGCCGGCAGCGACGGGGTTCGCCGGTACTTCCTCGAAAACGTGCGTGGCTGGATCGAGGACTTCCACCTCGATGGTCTGCGTGTCGACGCCGTCCACGCCATCATCGATCCGACGGCGCGCCCGTTCCTCGGTCAACTGGCCGAGGTCGCCCACGCCGCCGGTGAGAGCACCGGGCGCACCGTGCTGGTGACCCTCGAGTCCGCTTCGAACGATCCTCGGCTGGTCCGCCCGATCGACGAGCATGGCATGGGAGCCGACGCGGTGTGGAACGACGATGTCCATCATGCGTTGCGGGTGGCGCTCACCAGCGAGCGACACGAGTACTACGCCGCCTACGACGGCGTGAGTGACCTCGCCCGCGCTCTCGAGGATCGCTGGGTGTATTCGGGCCAGTTCTCCCCCACGCTGCGCAGACGGCACGGCGCCCCTGCCACCGACGTCGATCACCGTCGATTCATCGTGTTCTCGTCCAACCACGACCATGCCGGCAACACCCCGCGAGGCGAGCGCCTGCTGTCCGATGCCCCGACAACGGATCCCCGCCGCCGGCTTGCCGCTGCCTTCGTGCTGCTCTCGCCGTTCACGCCGATGCTCTTCATGGGCGATGAATACGGCGACTCAGCACCGTTCCCCTACTTCGTCGACCATGGCGATCCCGAGCTGATAGAGGTGGTTCGCCGGGGACGCAGGGCTGAGTTCGCGGACATTGACTGGAGCGGCACGGTCGCCGACCCCGCCGACCCGGCTTCCTTCTCGTCAGCCATCCTCGATCCCGTGGTCGCAGGCAACGGGGCTCATCGGGGTCTCCTGGCCATGCACACCGAGCTTCTGCGACTTCGCCGCACGCACAAAATCCTTACGAACCCGTCGGCGACACAGGTCGTCGAGCTCGACAGCGGAGTCCTCACCGTCACGCGCTGGGTGGGATCGGCCACGTCGGTGGCGACATTCAACTTCACCGACGCCCCGAATCGACCGAGTCCGCTCGGCAATGGCGAACACATCGTGTTCGACACCGGCGACACTCGATGGTTCGGCAACGAGGAGCAGGCGAGCATCCCCGTCGACATCGAAGCGTTCGGCGCCAGACTGACCATTCGAGCCTGAATCGCAGCGGAACAGCGCCGCAGGATCGGCCTTTGACGTCGTTCAGACGTTGCGTTCGAGGACCGCGACACCCGCGTCGCCGAGCAGCGCAGCGACGCTCACTCGACCAGCCAACGCTGCAGCCGCATCGCCGAGAACGTTCACGCACGGTTCGTCCCCTAGATCGATCGTTGTCGAGGCAAGATCGACATTGGAGGTTGTCGGCCTGAGGACAAGCACGAGCACCTCATCACGCCCGTCGCCGACTGCGCTCGAATCGAAACGTTGGTACGCCACGACCAGATCCTGGGCCGGACCGTCAAGCTTGACCGGGCGATATCCGGCTCGCGGTCCGAACGACGCAGATCTGCGTCGCCGGAGGCCGAGCAGACGATGCACCACGGCCGTTCTGGCACGATCGACGTCGCCGCCGGCGATGGCGTCTGCGATCACAACACGCGGAGCGTCGTCCAACACCGCACGCCAGCGCTCCCAGTCGGGCGGTCGGCGGTTGTCTGGATCGACGAGCGATAGCAGCTCGAAGGGCGCACCCTGGTAGAGGTCTGGTACGCCTGGGCAGGTCATTTGCAACACCTTCATACGGAGACCGATGACAGACCCCGGAGCCACCAATCGCCGTCCCAGCGCAGTCAGCCTCGACGACGGGTCGCTCATGTCGACGACCAGGCGGTCGGAGAGGTCGGCCAGGGCGCGCTCGTAGTCGGCGTTCGAATCGGTCCAGCTCGTGTCCTGCTCGGACTCACGGGCCGACTTCACCAGATAGGCGGTGAGTCGCTCCACGTTGACGGGCCAGCTGGTGAGCGCGGTCTGGACGGCGAGGGACACATCGGACGCACGAACGGACTCGCTGGACGGATTGTCGTTCATCCACCGGCGTGCTTCGGCGACGAAGGATTCGCCGATCGTCGCGAGGGCGAGCGATCGAGCGCGGACACCACTCGACCGCTTCGTGTCGTGCGTCGTCGACGTCAGCATGGTCGTCGGCCAGCCTTCCTGCACCGATTGTTGATGCCGGTGGAACTCGTCAACACCGATTGACCAGCGGCCGGGTTCGCCGCCGACTTCGCACAGCGACGACAGTCGCTGATACCGATAGAAGGCTCGATCCTCCGCCCCCTTCGCCATAGCCGGACCCGTGAGCTGCTGCCATCGCGTCCGAACTGCATCGGAGCGCCCGAGAAGGGCCACGAACCAGCCGATCGTGTCCGCCAAGTTCGGACAAGCAGCATTCGTGCGCTCCACGAGGTCGCTGAGTACATCGTGCGACGCTGGGTCGGAGGGGAGGTAGGTCCGATAGCGATGGAGCCGCACGGTCAGTTCGATGATCGCGTCGCGCACCTGATCCTGATCGCCAACGCCGTCCTCGGACCCCGTGACGAGCCCCTCGGCCACGGTCGTTCGAACCAGACGGTCGAGATCAGGTCGCAGACCGCGGTCGAGGACTTCGCGCCGGGCCACGTCTTCGATCGCCGCGAAACTGGGATCGACGGGCCGATCTCCGCTGGCCACGACCTCGCCCCAGAAAGCGTCCAGAATCGACATCGCCGCATCATCGAGCAACAGATGTTCCGACGCCGTGATGTGTTCGTAGCCAGTGGTGCCGTCCACCGGCCAGGCCGCAGGGAGGGTCTCGCCCGGCCCGAGAATCTTTTCGACCAGAAGCCAGCGCTCGCCGATCGTCGATCGCAGCTGCTCCAGATACCGACCTGGATCGGCGAGCCCGTCGACATGGTCGACTCGCACCCCGTCGAACGCCGTATGTGATGTGAGGCGCTGGGGCAACGAATCGATGATCGAGCGGACGCCGTCGTTCTCGACGCGAACTGCCACGAGATCATCAATCGTGAAGAAACGCCGCACGTTGCGGGCTGGATCTCGCCACCAGGTCAGCGAATAGTGCTGGGCTGCGAGCAGTTCTGGGAGGGGAAGGTCAGCGGTGCCGGCGGCGATCGGAAACCGCAACGGGCCGTACCGGAGCTCGGGACCTCGTTCGCCGTCGCCGACCTCGAGTCCACCACCCGCCACGACGTCGACGAGCGGATCGCCGAGCTTCGGCACGATGATGTGTCCATCGGTGGCCTCCCAGTCGATGTCGAACCAGTCCGCAGCTCCCGATTCCGGGCCGTCGCGCAGCACCTCCCACCACCAAGGGTTCAGCTCCGCCCTGGCCACCGAGACGTGGTTCGGGACGTGGTCGATGATGACGCCGAGGTCTCGCTCAGCGGATGCGTCGAGCAACATCTCGAGTCCTGACTCGCCTCCGAAGTCGGCTCGAACCGCTCGGGGATCAACGACGTCGTAGCCGTGCTCGCTTCCGGTCACTGCCTCGGCGATCGGGGACAGGTAGAGGTGGCTGATCCCGAGGCGAGCGATGGGATCGATCAGGCTGCGAGCGTGTTCGAATCCGAACGTGGGCGTCAGCTGGAGCCGACAAGACGCGATGAGCGGGCGAGGACGACGAGTGGCCACGGCTCAGCTCCGCGGAATCTCGACCGTACTCCTCGCGGCGATGGCCTCACCCAACGGGCGCATCAGTCGTTCGAGCGTGGCAGCGTCGGGAATCGACCCGTCCGCGGGAGTCCAGACAACGAAGAGACTGTCCTGGTTGCCTGCGCCGTCAGTGATGCGCATCGTCAGCGGGGACAACCAGCTGCTGCCCACGATCACTTCCCAGTCGCCCATCTGTTCGACCGGAGCATCGCCCTGCTCGGCGGCGAGATCCCATAGGTCGCTGCCGGAACTGACACCGATCGTCATGAAGTTCTTGCCATCGCCAACGGTCTCGCTCAGATTGCAGATGAAGCCGAACGTTTCGTAGGTCGATGCGTCGTAGGCCGAGTTGCCCTCGATCAGTACGTCGGTCGAGGTGAAGATGCCGTAGCTGACGAGGTCATCGATCGAAACGGCCCCGTTCAGGAACTGACCACCGGAACAAAGATCGGCCAGGATCACCCCGTCGCCGGAGCCCACCCCACCGCTCTCGGTGCTCTCCTCGGCTTCGACTGGAGCCGTCTCGTCCTCCACCGGGGCCGTCTCGTCGGTTTCGTCTGCTTCGGTTCCGCCGTCCGCCGGCTCGGTCTCGTCACTTGCGGTTGCGTCCGCCGTCACGTCGGTTGCATCTTCGGTGTCGTCTCCGCCACCACAGGCGGTCGCAAGAAGCACCATCGTGAACAAGGCGCCCAACATCGTGGACCAGGTCATCTTCACTGTTGTTCCCTCCGAGCCTGCCCTCGAACCGAACGAGGCAGGTCTGCCGACGTTACTCCACGTGGTGTGTTCGCAAATGCCCACAGCTGTGCTCCCGCTTCGAATCCAGGGGCTAATCTCACGCCACCGACCTGCGAGCGCAACAGCACGCGGGCAAGGAGGGAACACGCAAATGCTCGGGAACGTCGTCGTGACAAGACACAAGACGCTTCGGCGAACCATCACGACTGTCGCTGGCTTCATGGCCTTTGCGATCGCGGCGATGACCGCTGCGCCTGCAGGTAGCCAGGGCAGCGTTGTCGGATTCACCGACGGGCGCTGGATCGGGTCGTTCAGCTACCTCGGGGTCACTGAGCTCGGCGGCGTTCCGGTGCAGTACCGGGCGATAGGGACCTTCGAACTGGTGTCGAGCGATGGAGGTACCACCGGTCTCTGGGACATGAACCTGGTCTCGCTGATCGACGGTGGCGTCGCCAACGCCATTGCCGGCGGACCGGCTGAGGGCGACATCGGAATCGTGGTTCTCGAGCTCGACGAGGTGACGGCCAAGGACGCGCTCACGGGGATGGAGATCACCATGACCGCAGCCGAGCTGCCGGACTCCGGTGCCGGGATGCTCGAGGCAGACAGCACACTCTGCGGTGCGCTGTCGGGTATTTGGGAGATCCCGTTTTCAGGATTCGTGCTCGAGGGATCGTTCACCGCCAATCGGACCGCAGACGGAACAATGGGACCGGTGTGGCAGGCGCTCCAGCAGAAGGGTCTGGACCTACTGGGCCAGATCGACGACGGAGAGGTGCCGATCGATGAGATCAGGAGCTACCTCGAGGACGCCGAATCGGTCATGGGCGCCACGACCACGCGGGACGAAACCTGCGATGACGAGACCTTCTACCGTTTCAACACTGCTGCGCTCGCCCTCGGAGATGCCATGGTCGGCGCAATTGCCTCGAGACTCGACGACCTCACCGACGATCAACTGCTCGAGATGAACCGCATGGGCTGGCGGTCGGGGGCCTTTCTGGCTCAGGACCTCGCTTTTCCGTACCAGACAGCGCTCGACCTTCGTATGACAGCAGCCCTTGCCGACGAAGATCTCGTCGCGATGGAGTACTGGCTGCCCGTGGCAAGGGAGTTCGGAAGAGACAACATCGCACGGAATCTCGCAAACGCGATCGAGGAGGCCCGGAGATGAGATCGACGATGATGAAACGGACAGCCATCTTCGCTTCTGCGCTCGCCATCGCGCTTGCTTCCTGCGGCTCGGACGGCGCCGACGACGGTTCGGCCGTGTCGACCTCATCCGAGACCGCCGAAGCCACGACGACCACCACCGCAGACTCGAGCAACGATACGTCGGATACGCCAACCGCCGACGCTGAGACCCAAGCGGACGACGAAGCCGGCGCCGACCTTTTTCCCGAGATCGAGCTGGCGTCAACCGAGCCGGGACCTCGTCCGACGCTCAGCTGGAGCGGGGTCGATGGAGCGGCGCTCTATCAGCTCACGGTGCTCGACGCCGACGGAACGCCCTATTGGTCCTGGAGCGGAACCGATACGACCGTCCCGCTCGGAGGCATGGAGAATCCCGATGCGATGGGTGCATGGGTCTTCGAGGAGTTGAGCTGGATGGTGGTCGCCCGCGACGATGCGGGAGCTCCGCTCGGCATGTCAAGGCGTGGTGTGCTGGAGCCCTGATCGATCATCATCCAAGGAGCGCAGGACATGGCCGACGAGAAGGAAAGCAAGCGACCAGCTGGCGGCGACCCCGTGCTGCTGGCCGGCGGCAACCCTCAGATCCCGAAAGGCGAGAGTGCTGCGCCTGTCCGGGCGTACATCGAGGCGATGCCGGGCTGGAAGCAGGACGTCGGCCGAAGAATCGATGCGCTGGTCGAAGATGCAGTGCCCGACGTCCACAAGGCCGTCAAGTGGAACTCGCCGTTCTACGGGCGAGAGGGCCAGGGCTGGTTCCTGAGCTTCCACTGCCTCACCAAGTACGTGAAGGTGGCCTTCTTCCGGGGCGCCTCGCTCGATCCCGTACCTCCCGTCGAATCGAAGGACGAGAACACCCGGTACTTCCACGCTCACGAGGACGACCAGATCGACGAGCCGCTTCTGCTCAGCTGGATCGCCCAGGCTGCGGAGCTACCCGGCTGGGGTTCCTGAGCTTCGCGCCGCCAAAGCGACTGGCGATGGGCTCGGCGAATGACGACACTGTCGACATGATCGTCGTCCAAGGTGTGTTCCAGATCGCTGAGCAGGACCGAGAGGGGTTCATCGCCGAGACGCTCGAGGCCCAGCGAATCAGCCGTGGCGAGACGGGGTGTATCGAATACGTCTTTGCCGCCGATCCCCTCGAGGCCGGTCGAGTCGTGTTGTCGGAACGGTGGGATACTCGCCGTGACCTCGACGCCCACATCGCAGCCATGACGGCGCGCCGCGAAGCGGCTGGAGCTGACACAGATCGTGTGTCACCTCTGAGCCGAGAGGTGGTCTTCCTGGAGGCAACCGAGTTCAGCCTCGGCTGAGAACCGCTCGGTCGGGGTCACCGCGGTGAGCCGCATCGGCCGAGCGTCGCAGAGGCTTCTCCACCGACATGCCAAGAGCTAACGTCGCGACGAGAGGCGTGTCCGGGCGCCCGATGATCGGAGTGGAAGTGAACGCCAAGGTCGATGCATACATCGAACGGTCGGAGAAGTGGCCTGCAGAGCTGAAAACGCTTCGTCCGATCCTGTTGAGCGCCGGCCTGTCAGAGGACATCAAGTGGGGGAAGCCCTGCTACAGCCACGAGGACAGCAACATCGCCATTCTCCAGGAGATGAAGGGTTTCCTCGCCCTCATGTTCTTCAAAGGCGCACTGATGGACGACCCTGCCGGTGTGCTCGAGTCTCAGGGCCCGAACTCGCGTTCAGCACTTCGCATCTGTTTCCGATCGGTGGACGATGTCGAACGGTTGAGCGACACGATCACTGCATACGTCGAGGAGGCGATCGGCGTGGAAGCGTCGGGAGTCGAGGTGGGGCCGGCACCCGAGGTTGTCTTCGTCGAGGAACTCCAAGATCGCATCGACAGCGACAGCGAGTTCCGGACTGCGTTCGAAGCCCTGACCCCAGGAAGGCAGCGCGAGTACAATCTGCACATCTCCGGTGCCAAGCAGGCAAAGACCCGTCTCGCTCGGATCGAGAAGTTCACACCGAAGATCCTCGACGGCAAAGGCTTCCGAGACCGCTGACCAGCCTCGATCAGACAGCCTCGATCAGACAGCCTCGATCAGACAGCCTCGGTCACGGCATCGGGCACTTGCGCGGTCTTCACTGCCGCCGGGATCACCGGAATGTCGGCCTCCGTCAAGGGTTGCATCCGGATCTTCCGGGCGAGCGCCGCCTCGATGTACGGCGCCAGCTCGGCTTCCTTGGTAGCCAACCGCTCGGGCTCGTCGGCCTTGAACTCGGGCATCACCTCGGACGCGAACAGCTCCATCGATGCGCAGATGTCAGCGTGGCGGTTGTTGCCTGCCTGCTGGATGAAGATGAGCTGATCGACGCCGACCGCCTCCAACTCCCTGATGTGGCGTGCAGCATCAGCCGGGGTGCCGATCGCTGATGAGTACTCATCCCCAGACGCCTGAGCCTTGGCGACGTAATCGTCGGTCGCGCCCGGACCCCGCATCTCTTGGAACTGTGCCCAGAGATCGGTGTGACCGGGGACGCTGTCCTGGGTCACCATGGCGCTGATCGCGAAGCGGAAGAACTCGAATCCTTCACGTCCTCGCCGAATCGCCTGCTCGCGATCACAATGCAGCGAGAAACCCGTGACGAGTGCGATGTTCGCATTCACGGAGTGGCCGATCGGAACGCATCGCTCACTCTTGATCGTGTCGTAGTACGTCGAGACCCAGTGCGCTGCCTCGTCCGGATCGACGAAAGAGAAGGCCAGAGCGCCGATGCCCAGCTCGGCTGCGAGTTCGATCGTCGCCCGATTGGTACACGCAATCCACATCGGAGGGTGCGGCTTCTGGCTCGGCTTGGGCACGACGTTGCGGCACGGGAACGAGAACGACTCTCCCTCGTAGCCCGGGTACGGCGTCATCGTCATCATGTTGGCGATCTGCTCCGCTGCCTCGAGGCTCATCGCCCGCTTCTTCTTGGCCGGGATCCCGAACCCACCGAGTTCCATTCGAGTGGCGCCCTCTCCGATGCCGAACTCGACCCGACCACGAGAGATCAGATCGAGCGTTGCGACCTCCTCGGCGACGCGTGCGGGATGGTTGTAGTTGGCTGGGGTCTGTTTGATCCCGTGCCCGATGCGAATGTTCTTCGTTCTCGCCGCACACGCTGCCAAGAACACCTCGGGGGCCGAACAGTGTGAGTACTCCTCGAGAAAGTGATGTTCGACCGCCCACACGTGATCAATACCGAGTCGATCGGCCAGCACCACCTGCTCGATCGCGTCGGCCAACAGCTGTTCTTCGTCACCATCGGCCCACGGCCTCGGTAGCTGGTGCTCGTAGAAGATCCCAAACCGCATCCGACGCTCCCCTTGTGGTCTCGCGGCCGAGGTTACGTACAACTGCGGCCGGCGAACAAGATCGACCAGACGACTTGACCGATTGTCGTCACAACGCCAGCTGGATCATCGCCGACATGATTGACGACGAACAGTACGCCGAGCTCCTGGTCGCGGCGAATACAGAACTGACCGACTTCGTCGACAGCGATGGCCGAGTCCGCTTCACTGCCCCAGCTCTCATTGCCTCGGCGACGACAGGTACGTAGCTACGTTCGCAGACCACGCGCCTCGAGAGGAGAGTGGCGGGCCGAGTCGAGACCGATCACACTCCACTCATGATCATCTCGTTCAGCACTCAGCGTTCAGGAATGTCCGCATGACCGAACCCAGCGCCGGGTCTGGCATCGGTCCGAACCGCGAAAACGAGGGACGACTCCCGTTCTCGGGCCGGATCGCGCTGATCACGGGTGCAGCCGGCGACATCGGTCGAGCCACCGCCATTCGACTGGCCGAGGCGGGGGCTCACGTTGTCCTTGCCGATCTCACTGACTCGCTCGACACAGCCACGGCATGCGCGGAGGCGAATCCGACGTGTACACCGAAGACGGTCACGTTCGATGTCACGAACGAAGCAGAGGTGCAGCGAGCGTTCGCCGATCTGGCCGACGAGCACATCACGCCCGACCTTCTGTTCAACAACGCGGGCTATCAGGGTCACTTCGGCAACGTGGTCGAGTACGACGTCGCCGACTTTCGCCGTGTGCTCGACATCAACGTCACGGGTGTGTTCATCGTGTTGAAGTCCTTCGCCCGCACCCTGATGGCGAGCGGTCGAGCCGGCGCAATTGTCAACAGTGCCTCGATGGCTCACGGTGGTGCGCCGAACATGGCGGCGTACAGCGCGTCAAAAGCAGCGGTCATTGCGCTCACGAAGACTGCAGCGAAGGATCTGGCCAGTGCGTCCATACGAGTGAACTCGGTCAGCCCGGCGTTCATCGGGCCCGGTCAGATGTGGGATCGCCAGGTCGAACTCCAGGCCGTGACCCCGAGCCAGTACTTCTCCGACCTACCGGAGGAGGTCGCCGCCCAGATGATCTCGTCGGTGCCACTCCGCCGCTATGGATCGCTCGACGAGGTTGCAGCAGTCGTGCAGTTCCTCCTCTCGGATGACGCGTCGTACATCACAGCCTTCGACATCGAGGTCTCCGGCGGAGCGACGTGACCCAACACGTCAGGTGTTGCGGGGTCTCGGTGACCACGGACCCGTGATCAGCCGGCTCCCACGCTGGAAGGTGAGGTAGCTCCACGCCCAGCTGAAGAAGACTGACCACCGCTTCCGGAAGTCGATGAGAAAGAAGATGTGAATCGCCCACCACGCCACCCATGCGGTCCAGCCCGAGAGGTGGAAGCGACCGACCACGCCCACCGCTGACGACCGTCCGATGGTCGCCAGTTCGCCCTTGTTCCGATAGCGGAACGTCGGCCGGCTACCGCCTCGCAGGTCGGCCTGGATCACCCGAGCCGCATGCCGACCGCCCTGCATCGCACCTTGGGCGACCCCGGGCACTTGCTCACCATCGGACTCGGCGTGAGCGGTGTCGCCGATCACGAAGATCGACGGATGTGACCGCACCGAGAGGTCGGCACCGACGACGGCTCGACCCGCTCGGTCGGTCTCGGCCCCGACCATTGCTGCGAGCGGTGACGCTTCGTTACCGGCTCCCCAGACAACGGTGCGGGCTTCGATCGGGCCGCCGGATGTCTCGACGACCCGATCGTCGATTCCCGTGACCTTCACCTCAGTGCGGACGTCGACACCCAGTTCTTGCAACTGTCGCTCGGCCTTCGCCGAGAGCTTCTCCGGATAGGTGCCGAGAACCCGCGGGGCCGCCTCCAAGAGGATTACCTTCGCAGTCGAGGAATCGATCGAGCGGAACTCGCTCGTGAGGGTGCGGAAGGCGATCTCCGCGATCGCACCAGCAGTCTCCACTCCTGTCGGTCCCCCACCGACGACCACGAATGTGAGCTGTGCCTGCCGCTCAGCCAGATCGTCGGTTCGCTCCGCCCGTTCGAAGGCCAGAAGAACCCGGCGCCGGATCTCGATCGCATCTTCGACGGTCTTGAGTCCGGGGGCGTGCTGCTCCCACTCGTCGTGACCGAAATAGGAGTGCCGGGTGCCGGCCGCCAGGATCAGGTAGTCGTAGGCGTACTCGTCGCCGTCCTGGACCCGCACTCGCTGCTCTTCTGGATCGATGTCGACGACTTCGCTGAGAATCACCCGGGCATTGGACTGATCAGCCAGGATCGAGCGGATGGGGTTGGCGATGTCGGCCGGGTTGAGCCCGGCCGTCGCCACTTGATACAGAAGCGGCTGGAAGAGGTGGTGGTTTCGCCGGTCGATGAGCGTGATGCGAACCGGTGCATCCTCCAGCGCTCGGGCGGCGGCAATCCCACCAAAACCCCCTCCGATGATGACGACATGGGTTGTCGCCGGATCGGCGACAGATGGATGCTCGCTCATCGGGACAGTCTCGCAGCGACGGCTCGATGTTGCGCCTGGTTTGGTGTGGAAGGCGATCGAAGCCGGGATCGCCGTCGACGAGTTGGACACGGGGTGAGAGGGCCATCAGACTCATCGAATGAGCATCGAACCCCTGAGCAAGCAGTACAAGACTGTGAACGGCAAACAGATGGCGTACCACGAGGTCGGCAGCGGCGACACAGTGCTTTTTCTCCACGGCAACCCCACGTCGTCGTACCTGTGGCGCGACATCGTTCCTCACGTGTCCGGCCATGCTCGTTGTGTCGTGCCCGACCTGATCGGCCAGGGTGACTCCGACAAGCTCGACGACTCTGGGCCGAACTCGTACACCTTCGTCGAGCACCGCGAGTACCTCGATGGCCTCCTCGACCAACTCGACATCGGTGAGAACGTCACGCTCGTCATCCACGATTGGGGCTCGGCGCTCGGCTTCGACTGGGCGAACCGCCACCGGGATCGCGTCGCCGGGATCGCTTACATGGAGGCCATCGTTCGTCCGGTCACGTGGGACGAGTGGCCCGAGGGCGCAACCGAAATCTTCAAATCCATGCGCTCCGACGCCGGCGAGGGAATGGTGCTGACCAAGAATCTCTTCGTCGAAGCGATTCTCCCTTCCTCGATCATTCGCAAGCTCAGCGACGAGGAGATGGACGAGTACCGGCGTCCGTTCGTCGAACCAGGCGAGGGCCGCCGCCCGACACTCACCTGGCCTCGCCAGATCCCACTGGACGGCGAGCCAGCCGACGTCTTCGAGATCGTTCAGTCGTATGCAGACTGGCTTCCGACCTCTGAGGTGCCAAAGCTGTTCATCAACGCCGAACCGGGCACGATCCTCACCGGAGCACAGCGTGAATTCGCTCGTTCGTGGGCGAACCAGACCGAGATCACCGTCCCCGGCATCCATTTCATCCAGGAGGACAGCGCCGACGAGATCGGACAGGCCGTTGCCGATTGGCTGCCCACCCGATCCTGAACCGTCCCAGCAGAAGAGGACAGCACCGATGAGCCATCATCAACCCGTGGTTGCTGTCATTCACGGTGTTGCGACCCGCGATGAGGCATCGTTTCGGAACGAGGTCGCCATCCTGGCTGCGAACCTCGGTGTGGATGCGACGATCGTGCCGATCTACTGGGGCGACATCGCGAGACCAGATGACCAGATCGAGTCCGTCGTCCCTTACACCGACTGGGCGAGCGTCTCCCCGGGGCTACCCAGCGACACCGACGCCTCGGCCGACCTTCGGAAGTCGTTCAAAGACCATGATGTCGAGGCCATCATCGACGACCTCGCCGCCGGGTGGCGACGCCGAACGAGTGCATCTCGACACCGGATCCTGGCGGGCGTGTACGGACTCGTCAGGGGTCAGTACCTGAGGGCTGCCGCCGGTTTCACCGGCGATCTGGTCTACTACCACCGCCACCGGGAACGGTTGTGGGGGCGAGTGTGGGAAGTGCTCATGCGTGAGGCGCCCGGCGCAGGACTGCCCGAACGCCCCTTGTCAGTGATCGGCCACAGCCTCGGAGCGGCAGTGGTCTTCGACATGGCGATGGAGGCTGAACCACGCCTCCACATCGATCACCTGTTCACCTGCGCCACCCAGTCGCCGTTCTTCCACGTGATCGGATGCTCCCCGCCGACCATCGACCCGACCGGAGGAGGTTCACCGGTCCGGCTTCTCGACGGCATCGCACACTGGACGAATTTCTACGTTGCGCTGGATCCGTGGGCCTACGTCGCTGCGCCGGTGTTCACGTTGGCGTCTGGCCTCAGTCCACGAGACGTCGAAGTGCATGCCGGGACCCGCGACGACCGAATCGTGACTCACATGGCCCACCACTACTTCCGGCATCCGACGGTGATCGAGGAGATCCGCATCGGTCTGATCGGTTCGCCCAAGGACCAGATTCGACAAGAGTGAGCGGCCCGTCCGGGGAATCACGCGACCGTTCGGAGCGTTCACAGGGCATGAGTTCCGATCGCCAACGTGTCCGCCTCGAGGCCAATCCGAAACGAATTCGTGGAGTGATCGACGGTGTTCCCGTCATCGACACCACCCGATCCTCCTTCGTCTGGGAAGTCCCCTACTACCCAGCGTGGTACTTCCCTGTCGAGGACGTGGCCGCCGATCTGTTGGCGAACGGTGAGACGCTGCGTTCCCCCAGCCGAGGCGGGGGCACCCGCTACGACGTCGTCGTCGGTGATCGAACAATCCACAACGCCGCGTGGCGACATCTCGATTCGCCTGTCGACCGGCTCCGTGACCTCGTGCGAATCGAGTGGGACACGATGGACGCATGGTTCGAGGAGGATGTCGAGGTCTTCGTGCACCCGCGCAGTCCCGAGGTACGCGTCGACGCGCTGCTTTCGAGTCGCCATGTGAAGGTCATGGTCGACGGCACGGTCGTCGCCGACTCGATGCGCCCGACGATCCTGTACGAGACCGGGCTCCCCTCCCGTTTCTACCTGCCGAAGATCGATGTCCGCATGGATCTGCTCGCCGAGACCAGCGCATCGAGTGCCTGCCCATACAAAGGATGGGCGAGCTACTGGACCGTCACGATCGACGGAACGCACCACGAAGACGTGGCCTGGGGCTACCGCACGCCGCTCCCCGAATCCGAGGCGATCGCCGGTCTGGTCTGCTTCTACAACGAGAAGGTCGACATCGAGATCGACGGTCAGCTCCTCGAACGACCTCGCACCAAGTTTTCTTGAGCTCGAAAACGGACCAAGCTGCAGCATCGCCGACAACTGAGGAACCGCTGTGCTGAAGGAACCGCTGTGCTGAATCGACTCGATGACTATCCGATTCATCAGACCCCGGAGCCGATCGCCCATCCGGCGAGCTCTGATCCGAACGTGTACGACCGCACCTGGTTCAACGGCTATAGCGACGACGGCATCCAGTACTTCGGCCTCGGCATGGCTGTCTACCCCCATCGTGGGATCTTCGACTGCCATTTCAGCACGGTCGAGGCAGGAGGGCGACAGCACTGCTTCTACGCGTCTCGCCGGGCACCGCAGGAACGCACAGACATGTCGGCCGGTCCGTTCCGGCTCGAGATCGAGGAGCCCCTGCGACGGGCGCGGGTCATCATCGACGAGAACGAGAGCGGGGTCGCCTGCGACCTCACGTTTTCGGCGCGGACATCAGCCATCCAAGAAGCCCGTCAAATCCTCTGGAAGGGGCAACGGAGGGTCATGGACGCCACCCGATTCGCCCAGTTCGGTCGTTGGTCCGGCACGGTGTCCCATCCAGACGGTGAGTACACCGTCGACGAGGTCACCTGGCGCGGCACCAAGGACCGATCGTGGGGCATTCGCGGTGTCGGCGAACGCGTCCAGGTCGGAGCGCCTCACGGACACGGCTCCGCCTTCTTCCTCTGGGCTCCCTTGCAGTGGGACGACCACATCAGCCATGCGGTGTTCTTTGACGGCCCGCACGGAGAGGTCCTGGTCCGCGAGGGCCTGACGTCGCCGCTCTACGCATCCGAGGCCGACATCCCCTCCGAACTCGACGACGTCGTGACCCGTATGGCCACCGCGGTGCATCGGATCGACTATCACCCCGGAACACGGCTCGCTCGGAGCGCCGAACTCGATCTCATCGACCTCCATGGCGAGGTGCGCACCATCTCGATGGACCCGGTGCTCCGGTTCCACTTCAAAGGGCTCGGCTACGGACACCCCGAATGGGGTCAGGGAATGTGGAAGGGCGAGCTGGCGATCGGCGGCGAGACCTTCGACCCGATGGAGCTCGACCTGCTGGCCCCGGAAAACATCCATGTCCAGCAGGTCGTGAAGGTGACCGACGGTGAACGTCACGGCATCGGAGCACTCGAACAGATCGTCGTCGGCCCATATTCGCCCGCTGGTTTCACTGCAGCGCTCGACGGAGCGAAGTGAGAACCACCCAACGATGACGGACCGGCAGGGTCACCGCACTCAGGCGAAACTGGCCGCAACCCACAAGATCGCAAGCCCGGCAAGGAACGCTGCGAATCCGGCGACCTTGTTCGTCAGGGCTGGGTCCGTGGTCACCTCCGGCAGTAGGTCGGTCGCCCCGATGTAGGCGAAGTTTCCGGCGGCGAAGGGGACGAGGAAGACGACATCCACCGTGCCGGACATCGCGTAGGCAACGAGTCCACCTGCGAGGAAGGTGGAGCCCGAAGCGACGTTGTAGAGCAGGGCCCGGCGGCGGTCCCACCCGCTATTGACGAGGATGCCGAAGTCACCGAGTTCCTGCGGTACCTCGTGAGCAGCTGCAGCAGCCCAGGTGACGAGACCAACGCGATGATCGATGAAGAAGGCGCTGGCCACCGACAATCCACCGACGAAGTTGTGGAGCGCGTCGGCGATCAGGACCAGGTGTCCCATGGGACGATGTTTCGACACTGCGCGGTGGCAGTGATGCCAATGCAGCGTCTGTTCGAGAAGAAAGAAGCTGGTGAATCCTCCGATGAACCACAGCCAGACAGCGCCCGTGTTGCCGAGCGAATCGATGGCGTTCGGCATCATGTGGAAGAACGCGCCACCGAGCAAGGAACCCGCTGCCAGAGCAACCAGGGGAATGAGTAGGCGATCGAGGGCCTCCTCCGACAACACCAACGTGATGCTGCCGACCATCGCGATGCCGCTCATCGCGACGCCGAGAACGACGATCCAGGCAAGGGTCGTCACCTGTCCACCGACCCGACTCGGGCGTCGCCCCACAGTACGTTCACGAAGCATGTCTAGCCGCTGAACCCATCCCATCCGGGGCTTCGCTCGCACGGTTGAATGGAGCGCGATGACAGAGCCGATGCGATGTTGATGGCGGTCGGATGGCTCGCAGTGATGGTCGTCGGGATGGGCGCGATCGTTTGGGGCGCCGAAACCTTCGCCGAACATCTCGCAGCGGCTTCTACGAGACTCGGTGTCAGCGCCTTCGCCCTGGCGCTGTTGCTGGCCGGCGCCGAACCCGAGGAACTCGTCACCGTCGCCACCGCATCAGCTCGGGGCGTGGACGGTGTCGCATTCGGTGATGTCATCGGGGCGAACGCTGCCATCGTCACCGTTGCCCTGGCAGCAGGCGTGGTCGCGGCGATCATGCCCTTCGGGCCACGCGTCCGCCGCTACGGCCTCGGTGGGCTCTGCGCCTCACTCGTTGCCGGCGTCGTCATCTGGGACGGCAACGTCTCCCGGCGGGAAGGGGCAGTCCTCGTTTTCGGGTACGTGGTCTTCGTCGCAACCATCTGGACAGTCGAACGCCAACCGCCGGCGCTCGGCGAGACGTCCGAGCTCGACGAGGTTCGAGATGGTCCGGGTCGAGTAGGTCGAGATCTCGTCCTCGTGGTCGGTGGCCTGGTCGCTCTGACTGCCGGGTCCATCGCCCTCGTCGAAGGCGTCAGACGACTATCCGGTATCGAAGCAACTCAGACTCGCCTCGGGCTCGTCGTGGTCGGGTTCGCAACCGCCTTCGAACTCGTCGTTCTCGCGTGGTCGGCCTCCCGCCGAGGGATCTCGGACGCAGTCGTTGCCGGTGTGGTCGGTTCCTACGCCTACAACCTCACGATGAGCCTCGGCGCCGGGGCGCTCATCGCGCCGATCGCCATCTCTGACTCGACATCGATCCGGGCCCCGTACATCGCCATGTGCGTGTTGTTAGCGGCCGTCCTCCTCGCGTCGATGCGAGACGACTCGCTTCGAAGGAGGCACGGGCCGCTGCTGCTACTCGGCTACCTTGCCTTCGTGGGCATTGCGCTGCTCGCCTGAGGCTCGACGGCTCCCGACTCGCCGGCCAAGCCGCACGAGCTGAGGTTCGATCGGACGGGCCACTCGATACCCCGCGGGCTCGTGTGGAGGGCAATACTCGGTCGATGTCGCTTTCCGCCGATGCACCGACCGTCTGGCTGCTCGGTGATCAACTGAACCGAAACGTTGGCGCCCTGCGACACCGCTCCCCCGGTGACTGTCGAGTGCTGCTGGTCCAGAGCCAGGCCAAGGTGGCATCGAAGCGCTGGCATCGGCAGCGTCTCCACGTCGTGTTGTCCGCCATGGCCCACTTCGCCGAAGAGCTACGAGACGAGGGGTTCGAGGTCGACCATCGTCTGGCCGCCACTCTGCTCGACGGGCTCCGCTCGCACGTCGAGGAGTTCGAGGTTCAGCACGTCGTTGCGATGGAGCCGATGAGCTTCGACGGGCGGCGGATGCTCCAACGGGCCGGGGTCGAATCGATTCCCAACGAGCAGTTCACGTGCGGATACGACGAGTTCGCCGAGTGGGCTGAGGGTCGAGCCAGCTTCAAGATGGAGGACTTCTACCGATGGCAGCGCAGGCGTCTCGGTCTCCTCATGGATGACGGGGCCACCGAGCCCGAGCCTGCCGGTGGGCGCTGGAACTTCGACGACGAAAATCGAGAACGACCTCCGAAAGACGGCCGGTCGTGGCCAGAAGCACCACTGTTTCAGCTGGACGATCTCGATCGTGACATCATCGACGGACTGCCAGACGACGTGTGGGGTGCCGAGCCCGATGGCCGGTGGCCGGTCACCAGAGCACAGGCGCTGAGAAGGCTCGAGGAGTTCGTCGACACCGGGCTCGCTCCGTTCGGACCCCACGAGGACGCAATGCTCGGTGACGAGTGGAAACTCGCTCACTCCGTCTTGTCGTCGTCGATGAATCTGGGACTCCTCGATCCATTGGAGGTCGCCGAGGCGGCCGAGGCGGCGTACCGATCCGGCGCAGCGCCGATCAATTCGGTCGAAGGCTTCATCCGACAAGTCATCGGATGGCGGGAGTACGTCTGGGGCGTCTACTGGCTGTGGATGCCCGCCTACCGATCGGCAAACGCTCTCGAGGCCGGGCGGCCGGTCCCACCAGCGTTCACCGGCGAAGCCACGACGGAAATGGCGTGCGTGAAGAACGTCATCGAACATGTCCACGACAACGGGTACGCCCACCACATCGAGCGTCTGATGGTGCTTGGAAACCTGGCTCTGACCGCCGGCGTCGATCCTCAGGCCATGACTGAATGGATGTGGGCCAGCTTCGTCGACGGTGCCGAGTGGGTCATGCTGCCGAACGTCATCGGAATGGCCCTGTTCGCAGACGGCGGCAGGATGGCGACGAAGCCATATGCATCCGGTGGCGCCTACATCAACAAGATGAGTGACTCGTGCAAGCAATGCCGATTCAACCCCAAGCTTCGGGTCGGCGAAGATGCCTGCCCATTCACCACGCTCTACTGGGACTTCCTCGCCCGGAACGAAGAGGCGCTGGCCGGCAATCACCGCATCGCACGACAACTGGCAGGGATGCACCGGCTCAGCGACCTCGACGACGTGAGGAGGCGCGCGCAAAACGTTCTGACTGCACTCGATAGCGGCACTCTCTGACCAGCAACGGCCGAGGTGACCAGGCACCTACGAGCGAAGCCGCCGATCAGCTGGGGATGGTGCCCTTGCCCGCCTTCTTGTCCTTCTTGGACTTACGCTTTTCCTTGGCGGTCTTGGTGGCGGGAGTCTTGCTGCTCCGCCCACCCTTGTCTTTGCCGGCCATAGAGGCCTCTCCCCAGTCACGCAGGAAGCCGACTGGAGCTTCATCCTCCCACAGTTCGACAGCAACGCCAGTCAGGCAACCGTCAGCCGGCCATGCGATCACAGGTTCCAACGACGTCCTGCGTCATGATCTACGCATGAAACGATCGGCAATGCTCGCGCTGCTGGGAATCTGTGCGGCAGCCTGTGGTACCGAATCGGCGACGACAGCGCCGTCCCCGACCACCGCGATCGTCGCTCAAACCACATCGCTGACTGGCGACTCGGTACCGGCGACCGGCGTAGATCCACAGGAAGGGTTCGACGGGCTCGCCCCGACCACAGATCGTTCGATCCTGAGTCTTGTACTCGAGCCGGGCGAGATCGCGCCCGGACGGTTTCGCTTGCAGCGAGGACCCAACACGGAGACGATCATGACCGTCGAGGGACGTTACTGGATCACGGGTCAGGACAACGTTTACACGTCCCTCGACATCGACTCCGATCTGGTGATCACTCAGATGCAGCTCCTGGCTGAGATCGTCGAGGACGCGGGCGGCCAGGCTTCGGACTCGCCGTATCTTGCGTCGATCCGCGACCACTACCGAGGTGACGAGTTCCAGATCGGATTGGCCGACCTGGCACGCTCCCTCGGCGTGGGTGGGCTACCGACCGAGTGGGCAGAGCAATGGGCCTGGTTCGTCCGGGCAGGTGGCGACCCGTTGCAGGCCGAAATGGTCGCCTGCGAAGCTGCCACCACATCGCTCGATGCCGCTGCTCGGGACTGGGTCCGGGACCTGGACATCCAGTTCACTGACGGGATGTGGGTCTTCCCCGTCGAGGCCTTCTATGCGGCGCTGGCTCCGCACGTGGAAGCGGCGTCGATCTGTGAGCAGGTCATCGAACCGGGGCCGATCCCCGACATCGTCATCGAGGTGAGCAACGATTCCTTCGGGCGACGGGTCAACGTCCTGGTCGACGACAACCGCTACACCGACCGGGACCCAGAACTGGCGTTCTGGATCGCGATGTTGCCGGACGACTCGGTCGGTGGACCCCCGAACGACCCCCGTCCGGCCCCGCTGTTCACCATCCAGAACTCGTACCTGGCAGCAATCGGGGTGTGCGGTGAACTGCCGTGGATCTACTCCAACTTCGCCGCTGCCAACACCTATGAATCCCCACAGCGCGATGGGTATCTGGGCCCGGTCGTGTTCGCCTCCGGATGGTACTGCGAGGACGAGGTTCCCGAGGAACGGCGACACGAAGAGAACTGAGGCAGATCCCACCCGCCACCGGCCAGACTTGCTCACTGCCATCTCCGGTGATGACCTTGCTGCCTGATGAACGACACAAGCGCCCGCGACAAATGGAACCGCCGATACTCGACCGACGACTACGTGTGGAACCGCGGCGCCAATCAATTCGTCGAGACATACCTGGCCGATCTGGAGCCGGGCAGCGCAATCGACCTCGGCGCGGGTGAGGGTCGCAACGCGGTGTGGCTCGCCGGTCGGGGTTGGCGCGTCACTGCTGTCGATTTCTCCTCGGTCGGGCTCGAGAAGGGCGCTCGACTCGCCGCCGACGAAGAGCTCGACATCAGCTTCGTCGAAGCTGACGCAACGACCTACGAACCGGTGGAGCTGGTCGACCTCGTCATCATCGTGTATCTCCAGCTCGACGAGGAAGGTCGGCTCACAGCGCTTCGACGCGCTCGATCATGGCTCGCACCTGGCGGCACCGTGTTCGTTGTCGCTCACGATCGCTCCAACGTGACGCGCGGATACGGCGGCCCGCCGTCTCCCGACGTCTGCTACACGGTCGACGAAACGCTTGATGCCCTTGGCGATCTCGACGTCGTCGTTGCTCGAGTTGCCGAGCGGATCGTGACGACGGAGACCGGTGATCGGATTGCTCTCGACACGGTCGTGATGGCCAGCCGACTCGCTCGGCCAGCGTCAGCCGAAGGCGGGCTTGTCTTGAACGGTGACGCGGTAGACGACGAGGGCGATCATCGAACCGATGATCGAACCGATGAGTCCTGACGCTTGAACTGCGCCATCACCGATGTCGGCGCCGAAGAGCACGTAGCCGATCAGCCCGCCGACGAAGGAACCGACGATGCCGAGAAGCATGGTCTTGCCGATCGACATGGAATCGTCCCCGGGGACCAGAGCTCTGGCGACGAAGCCGGCGATGAGACCGATGAACAAAAGGGCGATCAGTGCGAAGATCATGAGGTTCTCCTCCTCGTGGTGGGTTGTGATGGACGACGTTCCCCACCTGATCGTCCACCAAACCTCACCTTCCGGAGCTCAGTCCTCGGTCACGACCAGCGAACTCTCTACCGGATCGAGTCCGACACCGATCAACCCACGGATTGCGTAGAACAGCATCAGAACGATGGTGATGAACGTACCGCCGGTGAGGGCTCCGCCAAGGAGGAGTGCGTAGTACACCCACAGATACCAGCCTTGCTCGACATCGGCTTCTCCGATGGGGAAGCTGAGGAACATCAACAGGAGCACCGAGCCTGCGATGACACCAGTCGCGAGCAGCGAGATCTCACGGATCCGCTTGTAGTGGCTTTCACGGAAGTCAAGGTCGTGAGAGATGCTGAAGGTCAGGAGCGTGAGCATCAGCGCAAGGATCGTTGCCCCGCCGGCGACGTAAGAAGACGCCGCGAAGCGAACGGTCGGCAGGACAGAATCGAGAAGACGCCGAGCCTCGAATGCGCTCGCTGTTCCAACGATGGCCATCCCCGCGAATCCGATCACCGCTGAGGCGATTCCTCCGATCGCTGCAGATCGGAGATCGTGCCGCCGCTCAGCCCTTTCGATCTGATCTTCTCCTTCGACTTCGACCTGATCCGTCATCAACGGAGTATTTCATGCTCGCCCCTCCATGGCATCCAGAGCCACACGGTCGACCCCGAGACCCCGGGGAGATGGTTGCCATGTTTGACTACGTACCAACCAGCCGCTATCTAGTCAACCAACCACCGACCTGCGTTGTCCTTCCGAAAGGCCATGGCCATGTCCCGCACCGTGACCGCCCACCTGTTCTCTTCTGTCAACGGCGTGTCGGAGGCCCCCAACCTGTTCCAGTTCGACTCATTCGGTGAGGCCGAAGGCGAGCTGATGGGTCGATCGCTCGCCGGCGTCACCGACGTCATCATTGGACGCCGGTTGTGGCAGGAATGGTCCGAGTACTGGCCGGCCAACAGCGACCCCGGATTCGGCGACTTCATCAACCCGGTCCGCAAACACGTGGTCTCGACCACCTTGACCGGCGACCTCGGGTGGAACAGCCGACTCGCCGACGGTGACCCCATCGACTACGCCAGGACACTGGCATCTTCCGACGACGAGGGCGGCATCATCGTCGCCGGCGGGGTCGAGACCGTCCGATCGCTTTTCCTCGCCGGCGTGATTGACACCCTCACGCTCACCGTTCACCCTGCGGTCACGGGCCACGGCAAGCGTCTCTTCGACGAGTCGGTCCCCGTCACCCGCCTCCAACTCGTCGACCACGCCGTGACCCCTGCAGGCAACGCCGTGCTCACGTACTCCTTGTTGGATGAATAGCCGACTTGTTGACCAAGAGGAGCAGAGATACATGAAGACGATGACCTGCAAGCAACTCGGCGGGCCGTGTAACCACGAGCATCGGGGCGAAACCGCCGATGACGTCATCAAGGCCCAAGATCAGCATCTCAAGGACACGGTCGCCAACGGTGACACGGCCCATGGTCCGGCGCGGGACGAAATGAAGGCCCGTTGGAAGCGACCGATCTCCGGCATGCGTTGGTACCGCACAGCCAAGAAGGACTTTGCGTCGCTCCCGGAAGGCTGACAGCCCACAACCGGACTGATGGATCCCGAACCTACGAGTACAAGTCAGGCCGATTCGTGTCCGAGCGTCGTCACGTCGGCTTCGCGGACACGCTCTGGTTCCCTGAGATCGACGTCGGAACCCTGCGCCGATCTGGCGACCGCCTGCTCCTTGCCGAAACCCAACAGCCCACTCCAGAAACCCACGCCCTGTCCGATGTGCATGGTGAGGAACGCCGGCGGGATCAACAGTCGTTCGGCGAATGTCAGCGGTCGCGCTTCGGGATCGGGCTGTTTCGCCCTCGATGCACCGAGTACGAGCACACCGATGTAGGAGAGTGCCGTGATCCGTCGGAATCGTGACGCCGTTGCGACGAACCGCATCGGAAGAAGGGCCGACGGAACCGCCAGACTCACGACGCCGGCCACGAACACAGCCGGAACCAGGTGACGCGGCCGGATCGACTCTGGGTGGAGACGACAAACGACCGACTTGCCCCGGCCGTAGCGTCGGTACTGGGGGAACAGGTCGGCGAGCGACTGGCGGCAGTGCCAGTGAATGACCACATCCGGATCGAAAAGGAGCGGGTTGCCGCTGATCCCGACTCGATGATCGAATTCGAAATCTTGATTGGTGAGAACGGACTCGTCCCAGCCGCCCAGCTTTCTGGCCAGCGCAACGGCCCGCCAATGCTGTGCGGCGAAGTAGTTCCGACTCCGCTGCCCGAATTCGTTCCGCCGCAGCACAGGTGACCGGGCGTGAATCGTCAGGTAGCGAGAGGGAGGCCGGACCTAGAGGCGTTTCGATCAGGAGGGTGATCGGCATTCCCCACGCGCGAGTATTCGGTTGCGAGATCGAAACCCGCAGGCAAGGGTTGATCCGTGACGACGCTGACTGACGGGACCCTCACGGTGCGAACGCCGACAGCCACCGATGCCCCAGCAGTGGCCGCGGGAGCTCGGGCCTCATTCGAGGAGCTGGACCCATGGATGCCCTGGGCGTCGGACACCTACAGCGCTGACGACGCCCTGTTCTGGATCGACAACAGCGAGGAAACCTCGTTCGTGATCCTCGACGTGACCGGGGCAGTCGTCGGCAACTGTGGACTCAATTCGTTCGACCAACTCAACCGGCGAGCCAACCTCGGCTACTGGGTGCACAGCGGCCACACCGGGCGGGGTATCGCCACCGCGGCCGCCACGCTCGTTGCGTCTCATGGGTTGACCGAGCTCGGCCTGCTGCGCCTCGAAGTGGTGATGTCGGTTCACAATCTGGGGAGCCGCCGGGTTGCAGAACGAATCGGTGCAACCCACGAGGGGACACTCCACAATCGCTTGCTGCTGAAAGGCGTGAGCCACGACGCGCACAGTTTCTCGATCACGAAGCTCGACCAACTCGCGTGACTCTGTAGGAACGCCCAAACGATCTCCGTCAGCCGGCGAGTCTCTCGGCGAGGTGACTGGCGAGCCGGTCCAGGATCGCCGAGTAGCCGTCACGGCTCCCGTCGATCGGGCCCTGTCCGGCGACCGACGCCACCTGGTCGGTGACGAGGAGACGGCAACCAGACCCAATCGGCGTGATGGCCCACGTGACAAGGGAGACAGCGAGCAGCTGTTCGGAACCATCGACGAGGCGTTCGGTGAACACGATGTGCGTGTCGTCGATGTGTTCGTAGCGGGTGGTGCCGGCAAAGCTCGGGTCAGTACGGTGGCCGCACAGAAAGTGATCGACGCCACCGACGCGGAAGTCGTGCGACGAGAAGATGATGACTTCGTCATCAGACGGAGCGCTCCATCGTGAGCGCTCGTCGACATCGGCGTAGGCCCGGAACACCGCCTCCGCAGAATGCGGGAGATCTCGCTCCAGGTGAATCGTGTCGTGCACAACAACTGTCGGTGCCTTCATGCAGTCTCTCCTGGTTCATCTGTTTCGTGCCTCGGATGGCGCTCTCTCTGGGTCATGGGAGCCTCGTCAGGCTTCGGAATCGTCCGGAGAACGCGGCGACGATCACGGCGACCGATGATCCGGCCAGCACAGCGATCCCCATTGCCTTCGCATCCCTTCCGCCGGCATCGTCGACCGCCGAGACGATGATCGCAACGGCGGCTGCGAGCCAGCCGATCGCGGCGATTCTCAGCGAGACGCGCTCGACGTGGGTCAAGTCGGGATCGTCGGCCACTGCGGTGGAGGGGGCGCCGTCGTCGCGCATCAGATTCTCGATCCAACGAACGGGCGATGTCACGGCGAGGACCACGATCGGAGCCCAGATCAGCACGACTGCTGCGAGGGCAATGCTGCCGGAGGGGCTCATTCCTTCGCCCCTGTCGAGTCCCGCGACGATGGCGTCGCCGGCGTACACGGCGAGGGCCGTGGTCAGGAGTGCGAGGAGTGCCTTCACGTAGCGCAGGACGAGCCCGCGGAGTCGCAGCACATGGCGAACCATCCCGTGCTCGACCTTGGCAACCTCGTCGAG